>Ga0182742_1004087_pt1 | contig 13514 bp, 11 predicted proteins | sample eDN5th37CBELigMG_FD_128880 | JGI IMG/M metagenome (GOLD analysis project Ga0182742, IMG submission 128880) | Enriched Miracle-Growth compost microbial communities from Emeryville, California, USA - eDNA 5th pass 37_C BE-Lig MG (version 2)... ... | reverse complement strand
GCTTCGGAGCAAGGACACGATGCGCTCCGGTTCTCTGCTGTGACCGGATTTTTTGGGTGGCGGGACATGCCGATGGCGTTGCGGGACAAGATCGCCGCCGATGTCGTCGCCGTGGCCGGGCAGGCGGATATCCGTAATCGCCTTGCGAAGCTGGGCTCGCTCTCGCAAGCCAAAACGCCTGGAGATTTTGCGGCTGCAATTGAAGCACAACGCCGACAGATCGCCGCGATCGTCGCGAGCATCAAGAAGGCAGGACCATCAAAGCTGCAGTGAGACATGCCGTGACCACGGGCGCACCCGATTTCGGATCGGTCATCCGGCTGGGATATGCCTATCGCGAGGCTAAGGCTTTGCTCAGCGCGGTCGAACTGGGGGTGTTCACCGCGCTCTCGGGTGTCGCGCTCGACCTCGCGGCCCTGCGAATCAAGACTGGAATTGACGAACGTGGGGCGCGCGATTTCTTCGATGCGCTGGTCGCGCTGGGGTTGCTCGAACGCGACCGCCACGGACGCTATTCCAATGCACCGGCCACGGCGCATTTTCTCGATCGGAACAAGCCGAGCTATCTCGGCTATGAGCTCGAATTCATCAACAAAAAGCTGTACGCGAGCTGGGACCAGCTTACGGACTCGCTTCGCACCGGAAGGCCGCAAACGCAGTCCGATCCGTCAGGGCCATATGCCAGCCGCTACCGTGATGCGGAAGCGCTGACGCAGTTTGCTGCGGCGATGACGGCGGGCACGGCGGCGGTCGCGCGCGAACTCGCCGCGAGGTTTCCGTGGCACGACTATAAATCGGTAACCGATGTTGGCTGCGCGGAAGGCTGTCTGCCGGTGCAACTGGCGCTGTTGCACCCGCATCTGGTGTGTGGCGGGTTCGACTTGCCGCCGCTTGAGCCCGTATTCGACGCCTATGTCGCTAGGCACAATGTCGCCGGTCGCATGACCTTTTATCCCGGCGATTTCCTGCTGGCGGATTTGCCTTCGGCGGACGTCCTTGTTCTGGGTCGCGTGCTCCACAATTGGGACCTCGAAACGAAGAAGCGGCTGCTGAGAAAAGCCTATGCGGCGCTGCCGAAGCATGGCTGCCTGATCGTGTATGAACGCTTCATCGACGACGAACGAATGTCGAATGCCACAGCTCTGCTGTCCAGCCTCAACATGCTTGTGATGACCCCGGGAGGATTTGACTTTACCGCCGCGGATTGTTGTCGCTGGCTGGAGGAGGAGGGATTCTCCAACTGGCGGGCCGAGGCCTTGACGCCGGATCAGTCCATGATCGTTGCGACAAAGTGATGCCTCGTGAATTTCGCCGCCGGCGCATCGGAATCCGCGTCAGTTCAAGCGCAAGATGTTCGGACAAACCCGACCCCCGGGGGGATCGTGATCTAGTGGTTCTGGCGTTCGGCCGAACGGAGACCGGTGAATTACAAGCGACCGGTAGCGGGACTTCCGAAGGGGCTTTGTCACTCACACCCCCTTCGCCATCTCCCGCAGCTTGAATTTCTGAATCTTGCCGGTCGAGGTTTTCGGCAATTCCGAAAACACGATGGTGCGCGGCACCTTGTATCCGGCGAGATTTTGACGGCACCAGGCGATCAGGTCGTCGGCGCTCGCGCTCGCGCCGGGCTTCAGCTCGATGAAGGCGCAGGGACTCTCGCCCCATTTCTCGTCCGGCTTTGCGACCACGGCCGCCGCCTGCACGCAAGGGTGCTTGTAGAGCGCGTCTTCCACTTCGATCGAGGAGATGTTCTCGCCGCCGGAGATGATGATGTCCTTCGACCGGTCCTTGAGCTGGATATACCCGTTCGCATGCATGACACCGAGATCGCCGGTGTGAAACCAGCCGCCCGCGAACGCCTTCGCCGACGCGGACGGATTCTTCAGGTAGCCTTTCATCACCACATTGCCGCGCATCATCACTTCGCCCATGGCGACGCCGTTGCGCGGCACCGGCTGCATGGTCTCCGGGTCCATGACCTCGAGTGCTTCCAGCGCCACATAGCGCACACCCTGGCGCGCCTTCTTCGCGGCCTGTTCGGCGGGAGAGAGCGCATCCCATGCGTCGTGCCAGTCGTTGACCACGGCGGGGCCGTAGCTTTCGGTCAGGCCGTAGAGATGGGTGACGTTGAAGCCCGCCTCCTTCATGCCGGCGAGCACGGCTTCCGGCGGCGGCGCGGCGGCGGTGAAGAACTCGACCACATGCGGCAGCGGCTTTTTCTCGTTCGCCGGCGCGTTGAGCAGGGTCGCCATGACGATCGGCGCGCCGCACAGATGGGTGACCTTGTGTGCCGCGATCAGGTCATACATCGCAGCCGCCCGGACCTGGCGCAGACAGACATGCGTGCCGGCGAGAATCGAGATCGACCAGGGAAAGCACCAGCCGTTGCAGTGGAACATCGGCAGCGTCCACAGATAGACCGGATGCCTGCCCATGGCGCAGGTCACGACATTGCCGGTCGCGAGCAGGTAAGCGCCGCGGTGGTGATAGACCACGCCCTTGGGATCGCCGGTGGTGCCGGACGTATAGTTGAGCGAGATCGCGTCCCATTCGTCTTGCGGCATCTGCCAGGCGAAATCGGGGTCGCCTTCTTTCAGGAAGGCTTCGTATTCGACCGTGCCAATGCGCGCGCCGTCACCTGCATATTCGGGATCGTCGTAATCGATCACCAGCGGCTTCACCTTGGCGCGCGCCAGCGCGTCCTTCATCACCTTGGAGAATTCGCGATCGACGATCAGCACCTTGGTGTCTGCATGGTCGAGCGTGAAGGCATTCACCGCGGCGTCCAGCCGCGTATTGATGGTGTTGAGCACGGCGCCGGTCATCGGCACCCCGTAATGACATTCCAGCATGGCCGGCGTGTTGGCGAGCACGACCGAAACCGTGTCGCCGCGCTTGATGCCGTGTTTCGCCAGCGCCGAGGCAAGGCGTCGCGCGCGGGCATAGAAGTCGCGGTAGTTGCGCCGCAGCGGCCCGTGAATGATCGCGACATGGTCGGGATGCGTGCCCGCCGCGCGCTCGAGGAATTGCAGCGGCGTCAGCGGCTGGAAATTCGCCGGGTTGCGGTCGAGGTCGATGTCGTAGGGCGTTACCGCCATTGTTGTTGCCTCCTTGGGTGAGCAACCATAGGAAGCGGCGCGGCGCCAATCAATCCGCGCGGCGATGCCGCGGCTGCGGGGGGCGCAGTCAGCCGCCCGTCAGCCCGGCAATGCCCTGCCACAGCAGCATCACCGAGACGCAGAAGACCAGCGCATAGGCGATGCGATAGAAGGTCTCGACCGGCGTGACGCGCACCAGCCAGATGCCGAGCGCGTTGGATGCGACCGCAACCGGCAGCAGCACCAGCGAGGTCGCGAAATTGACCGTCGAGAACTGTCCGAGCGCGAAATACGGTCCGATCTTCAGTGCGTTCACGATCGCGAAATAGATCGTGGTGGTGCCAACCAAAGTGAGTTTCTGCAGGCGCTGCGGCAGCACATGCGCCTGGTAGGGCGGGCCGCCGGCCTGCGACAGGAACGAGGTGAAGCCCGAGACCGCGCCCCAGAGCAGGCCGCTGAGCGCGGTTTTCTTTCGACCTTCCGCCGGAATATGCGTGAACACCGAATAGCTCACGAATGAAATCCCGATGATGCCGACTGCGATGCGGAGCGCGGCATCGCTGACATGGGCCGCGAACAGCCAGGCCAGGGCCATGCCGGCCAGTGTCCCCGGCAGCAGCACCTTCAGGTTCCACCAATCGAAATCGCGGCGGTACCACGTGACCGAGATCACATCCTGCACGATCAGGACCGGCAGGATCAGGGCGGCGGCTTCGAGCGGCGGCAGGTAAAGCGCGGTCAGCGGGGTCGCGATCGTCCCGACGCCCGCAAAGCCGCCTTTCGACAGCCCGAGCGCAATGATCGCCGGCACCGCGACCATATAGAAGAGGGGATCTGTGATGATGGACATAGCGGCAGGCGCTTTTGTTCAGGCCGCGAATGCGGTGACGCCGTTGCGGATCAGTTCGAGCGAGATCACGAAGGTGATCACATACACGACCCGGTAGAACGTCTCCTGCGGCGTGACGCGCACCAGCCAGAGGCCCAGAAAATTAGTGGCGATGGCCAACGGCACGAGCGTCGCCGACGTCCAGAGGTTATCCGTGGTGAACTGGCCGAGCGCCAGATAGGGGATGACCTTGGCGAGATTGGTGGCGGCGAAATACATGGTCGCGGTGCCGGCGAAGATCAGTTTCGGCAGATGCTGCGGCATGACGTGGACCTGCCAGGGCGGCGCGCCGGCATTGGCGAGGGTCGAGGTGAAGCCGGAGATCGCACCCCAGAATACGCCGCCGGCGGCACTTGGGCGGATGCCGATATCGCCTCCGGTCGGCCCGAACCAGCGCCACAGCACAAAGACCGTGCCGATGATTCCAACCGCAAGCCGCACCGCCGCGTCCGGAACATAGGCCGCGAGCAGGCCGCCGGCGGCGACCCCGATCAGGCCGCCGGGAATCAGCACCTTCAAATTCCAGGCGTCCCAATGGCGCCGGTAGGCCCAGACCGAGACCACGTCCTGCACCAGCAGGATCGGCAGCATGATGGCCACCGCCTGAAGCGGCGGTACGATCAAAGCGAGCATCGGCGTTCCCACCATGCCAACGCCGGTGAAGCCGCCCTTGGCAAGCCCAACCAGCGTCACCGCGATCGCGGCGACGATCCAGAACAGAGGGTCAGTGGGGAGGTGCAAGGAGCGGTTCTCGTTTGCGGCGGATCAAATACGAGCGGCCGCCTCGCCGCTAGTGCAAATTGCGAATGGCGCGCCTGCGCGCTGCTCGTTTCGATCATGCCCGTGCAGGTCGCTTGCAATTGCCGCCGACAAACCGACAGTTTAAAAAAATCCGGCCGTCACGGGCTCCTCATCCTCGAGACGCGGGCTCCGCCGCTCGGAACGGGGGTGAGAGGGAGGAAACGAAAATGGACGCAACCGCCAGCCACTATCACGAGGTCTATGCGCAATGGCGCCGTGACCCGGAAGGCTTCTGGGCGCAGGCCGCTGACGAGATCGACTGGATCGAGCCGGCAAAAAAGGTGTTCGATCCGTCAATGGGCGTCTATGGCCAATGGTTTGCCGGCGGCGTGCTCAACACCTGCTACAACGCGCTCGACCGCCATGTCGCGGGCGGGCGGGCGCGCCAGGCGGCGCTGATCTACGATTCGCCCGTCACCGGAACGCAGAGCTCCTTCTCCTATGAGGAACTGCTGTTCGAGGTGAAGACGCTGGCGGCGATCCTGCAGGATTTCGGTGTCGGCAAGGGCGACCGCGTCATCATCTATATGCCGCTCGTCCCGGAAGCGGTGGTTGCGATGCTCGCCTGCGCGCGCATCGGCGCGGTGCATTCGGTGGTGTTCGGTGGTTTTGCCGCCAAGGAACTTGCCAAGCGCATCGACGACGCGCGACCGAAGCTGATCCTGTCGGCAAGCTGCGGCATCGAGCCGGGACGGATTGTCAAATACAAGCCGCTGCTGGACGAAGCGGTGGCGATGGCGCAATTCAAGCCACAGGCCTGCATCGTCCTGCAACGCCCGCAGGAACAGGCGTCGATGGTCGAAGGCCGCGATCACGACTGGGCGACGCTGCGCGACGCCGCCATCGCCGCGAAGAAAAGCGCCGACTGCGTGCCGGTTCTCGCGACCGATCCGCTCTACATTCTCTACACATCAGGCACGACCGGAATCCCGAAAGGCGTGGTGCGCGACAATGGCGGGCACGCGGTCGCGCTGAAATGGTCGATGAAGAATCTGTACGGCGTCGATCCGGGCGAAGTGTGGTGGTGCGGCTCCGATATCGGCTGGGTCGTTGGCCACTCCTACATCGTGTACGGGCCGCTGCTGCATGGCGCGACCTCGATCATGTACGAGGGCAAGCCGGTCGGCACGCCCGATGCCGGCGCCTATTGGCGGGTGATCTCGCAGCACAAGGCGGTCGCCTTCTTCACCGCGCCGACCGCCTTTCGCGCGATCAAGAAGGAAGATCCGGAGGGCAAATTTCTTCCGCAATACGATCTGTCGAAATTCCGCACGCTGTTTCTTGCCGGCGAGCGCGCCGATCCGCCGACGGTGCAATGGGCGGAAGAAAAGCTGGGCAAGCCGGTGGTCGATCACTGGTGGCAGACCGAGACCGGCTGGTGCATTGCCGGCAATCCCGTTGGGCTCGGCATGCTGCCGGTGAAACACGGCTCGGCGACCGTGCCGATGCCGGGCTGGGACATTCGCGTCCTGGATGAAAGCGGCAAGGAAGTGCCGGCCGGGGCCATCGGCTCGATCGTCGCCAAGCTGCCGATGCCGCCCGGCGCCTTCCCGACGCTGTGGCAGAACGACGAGCGCTTTCGCGAGGCCTATCTCAGCGAGTTTCCGGGCTATTACAAAACGGCCGATGCGGGCTTCCTTGACGCGGACGGCTACGTCAATGTGATGGGCCGTACCGATGACATCATCAATGTCGCCGGCCATCGGCTCTCGACCGGCGGCATGGAGGAGGTGCTGGCTTCGCATTCCGATGTCGCCGAATGCGCGGTGATCGGCATGGCGGACACGCTGAAGGGCGAGGTGCCCTGCGGCTTTGTAGTATTGAAGGCGGGCGTGACCCGCGACCCCGCGGATATCGAAAGAGAGATCGTGCAGCTCGTGCGCGAGCGGATCGGGCCGGTGGCCGCCTTCAAGCTCGCGATCACGGTGCCGCGCTTGCCCAAGACGCGCTCCGGCAAGATCCTGCGCGGCACCATGAAGAAGATCGCCGACGGCGAAGCCTGGACCATGCCGGCGACAATCGAGGACCCGAAGGCGCTGGACGAGATCGGCGAGGCGGTGAAGAGCAGGGGGACGCCGTGACCGCATCCGCGCGATTCAATGCGTCATCCTCGAGCTTGTCCTGAACATCCACGCCTTGAACAGGCCGTCAAATCGACCCGTTCATTCCGGATTCATGGTGTGGATGAGCCACGCCTTTCGTGCGCGGCCAAGCTTCAACGATCTTTCGCGGTGAATTGCGGAGGTGGCCGTCTCGCGCGTTGCCTACCAAGCGAGGTTGAAGTGGGTGTCTTTCGTGAAGCGTTGAAAGAAGTGCTTAGCGATGTTCGCAAATGCGCCCCGGCCAATGCTAAGACAACCGGAACAACAACAACTGAACGTACATTCAGGGAACGTTGATTTCGGTCCGAGGTTGACGAGTGAGCGCACCGGGTGCGCCCGCAATCAACTTCGGAGGTAACATGAACAACGCAAATCGAATGCGCGCGCTGAAGCCACTGCTGCTCGGCGGCGCCGCGCTTGCGATCGTCGGCCTGCAACCGGCCGCCGCGCAGGAGCGATCTCAGCGGCCGGGCGGGGATAGCCCCGCCGCATCGCAACCGCAGAGCAGCCAGCCTTCCGCGGGCGAGCAAAATCAGCAGCGTCGGCCGCAGCCGCGTGCGCAGGAGCGCAGCCAGAAGGGCACGACAGGACAAGGCAGCCCCGCCGCCGAACCGGCCGAGCGGGCGACGCAGGATCGCGGCGGAGATGCGAAGTCGCCGAAGGCGGACCGGCAGCAGAGTCAATCGCCCGACCGCGACCGCAATCAGGCGCAGGACCGCGACAGCAAGCGCGACCGGGATCAGGCGCAGGATCGCGACACCAAGCGCGATCGGGATCAGGCGCAGGACCGCGACACCAAGCGCGACCGCAATCAGGCCCAGGATCGTGACAGCAAGCGGGACCGCAATCAGGCGCGCGAGCGTGACAGCAAGCGTGACCGGGACCAGGCGCGCGACCGTGACACTCAACCCGATCGCGATCAGGCGCGCGACCGTGATTCCGACCGGACCCGCGATCGCGATCAGGCGCGTGATCGCGATCAGCGGCAGAATCGAGACGCCGCCCGCGCCGGCAACCGCCAGGTCTCCGAGCGGGAGCGGACACGCATTTCCACCTCGATCCGGCAAGCCAATGTTCAACCCGTGCGGAATGTGAACTTCTCGGTCAGCGTCGGAGCGGTGGTGCCGTCAAGCGTGCGGTTCTACCCGGTCACCCCGGCGATCGTGGAGGTTTATCCGGAATATCGCGGATACCAGTTCGTCGTGGTCGAGGATGACATCGTGATCGTCGAGCCGCGCTCGCACAAGATCGTGACGGTGATCGACAACGGCGTCAGCGGCAGCAGCAGGGCGGCATCGCGCCCGCGCGGCAAGTTGAGCTTGTCGCAGCAGCAGCGCGATGTGATCCGCCGTTCAACGATCGAAAGGAGGACCACCGGCAGCGGCGCGACCACAATCATCGAACGCGATTATGCGATCGGGGACGAGCTTCCGGAAACGATCGAGTTCGAGGCATTCCCGGAGACCATCTATACGGAGGTTCCGGAAATCCGGAGCTACCGCTACGTCGTGCACGATCGCGACGTTTACGTGATCGATCCGCAAGAGCGCAGGGTGATCGAGATCATCCGATAGCGCGCGCCATCAAAGAGTGGTGACAAAAAGGAGCGGCCGGGCTTTCGCCCGGCCGTGGGTTTTTTGGACATCGGCATCAGCAGGTCTGTCACTGGGGCTTTAGGCCCGCGCCGCGAACCGCCTTGCCCCATTTCTCGATTTCGCCTTTCTGAAACTCCGCCAAAGCCGGGCCGACGAGGCTCGCCCCGATCACGCCAAGCGGCTCGAGCTTGCCCTGGAAATCCTTGCCTTGGGCGACCTGCTCCGCCGCTTTTGACAGCGCCGCGGTGGTCGCTGCGTCCAGTCCGGCCGGCGCGAATACGCCCCACCACGCCGTGGTTTCAAATCCGGGATAACCGGACTCGGCAACCGTCGGCACGTTCGGGACCACGGGCGAGCGCGACTTGCTGCTGACGGCGAGCGGGCGCAGCCGTCCGCCCTTGATGTTCGAAAGCACCGATTGCAGCGGATCGAACATGATCTGCACCTGACCCGCGACGACATCGGTGACGGCGGGTGCGCTGCCCTTGTACGGCACATGCTGGATGTCGATTCCGGATGCTGCCTTGAACAGCTCGGCAGTCAGGTGGCCCGGCGTGCCGACCCCGGCGGTGGCATAGTTCAGCGTGCCCGGCTTTTGCTTGGCCAGCGCCACAAGCTCGGCGACGCTGTTGATCGGCTGCGATGGATGGACCACGATCGCAACCGGCGCCATCGCGACAACCGCGATCGGCGTGAAGCTTTTGACCGGGTCGTAGGGCAGCTTCGCGTACAGGCTGCTGTTGATCGCGTGGGTGCCGACCGTGCCCATGATGAGCGTTGTGCCGTCCGGGTCCGCCTTCGCGGCCGCATCGGCGCCGATCGAACCGCCCGCGCCGCCGCGATTGTCGATGATCACATTCGCCTTCAGCGCATCGCTCAGCAGTTGCGCGAACGGACGCGCGACGATGTCGGTCGGGCCGCCGGCCGGAAAGGGAACGATCAGCCGGATCTGCTTCGACTCGAGCTGCGCGGATGCGCCCCGCAAGCCGCCCGCCAGACATGCGGCCGATACCAGTCCCGTCAGGACATCCCTGCGCCGCCAATGCGCTGCCATTGCTTGTCCTCCCCGTTTTTATAACTATATAGTTATAGTCTAAGTTACTATATAGTGGTTGGCAATTGCCGCCCGAACCATGAGGAGGGCATGTTTCGCGCCTTGTTACAAATGTTTCGCCGTCTCATGAGCGCACCCTGGCGCTCGCAACGCTATCGTCCCGAACTCCATTACATGCGCGGCGCCGGACCGGCGACGCTCGCCAGCAAGGCGAGCAAGGCGCTCGCCAGCAAAGCGACCGACAGCCGGCAGACCGCTGACCATCCCGCCGATGCCGGCTATCGCGAGCCGGTGCAAGTGCGCACGCCTCCGCGCGAGCGCGTGCACGCCGATCACGTATAGGCGCTGGGAAGGTCGAGATAATAATCGACCTTCGGCACATAGAATTCCTGATAATAGACCGCGTCCGCGCCAGTCCGCGCCACCGCCTCCATCAGCATTCCGGTTGCGCCCTTCTTGACCTCAAGATGGCGGCAAATCTCCGGGCTGAAATCGACGAGCTTGAGGCGGTGCTCGATATCGGTGATCGGAAGCCCGTACTGCTTGACGATCATCTCCTTCAGATTGACGCTGTCGAGTTTGCCGAGCGCACAGCGCTGCAGCGCGCCGAGGATGCCGGCGGAGCTGTAAAAGCGGTTGTAAACCCAGAATTTGTCGGCGATCCGGAACCGCCGCTCGATGACGAAGATGTCGGTCCTGTTCGGAAAATGACGCGACCAGCGTCCCTTCGTCTTCACGTTCTCGCGGCTGAGCACATAGGTGTAGGTCTCGACGACGCCGCCGCCTTCGGGCGCAATGAAGCGCATATGCCACGGCTTGTTCAGCGGCTTGACGTTATCGGCAACGAAGGTGCCAAAGCCCTGGCGCCTGACGATGATGCCCTCGTCGACCAGGCTGCGCAGCGCGCGCTGCACCGTTCCCAGACTGAACGGGGTCTGGCGCGCCAGTTCCTGCTCGGTCGGAAGTTGCGCGCCACGCTTCCAGTGTCCCGAGGCGATGGCCTCGACCAGAACATCGCGCAGCAGTGCGTATTTCGATACGCCGGGCGCCGGCTCCTTGCGAAACTGCACCCAGAACTCGCTGGCGTTCATCGGCGCGGTCCTCGATTCTGCCGATAATGTGACCCGGACCCACCTTTGCAGACAATCGTCCGGGATGCCTCCTTCATGGTTCGCGCCGGAGAATGTGCTGTCTGACCACCGTTCGGATCAGGATGCGCGGTTGAGGATCGTGACCGTACCGGCGCCGGGATCGATCGCCAGTTCGTCGCCGGTCCGGAATAGCGTCGCGACGTCGCCGGCCTCGAAGCGGTCGACCAGCGCGAGATTGCCGAAGGCCGCGCCCTGCGCGAGGATCGGATTGACCCGGTTGAACACCAGCGCCAGCGGCGTGACGTTCCGCTCCATCATCTCCCGCAGCATCCAGGCCGATGCGACGCCGCCCTTCGCGGTGTTGAAGACCAGGATCTTGCCGACATAGCTCTGCCCGAACAGTTCATGCGAGGGGCGGGAAAAGACGCCCGCGATGCGATCGAGATCGTAACGCGCGCTGAAGTTATCCTTTGTCACCAGTGCCGTGCCGGTGACGCTCGGCCCGATACCGCGGTGGCATTGCAGGACGATCGGCATCAGCAAATCCTCCCGGCGACGGCGGAACGCACGCAGTCTTCCATGCTGCCGAGCGTCGGCTTGTAACCATAGCCGCCGAGAATGTTCACGATCTTCGCCGAGTTCGACATCAGACGCTTCCAGCCATTGGCCTCCGCCATCTCGCGCGCATAGCTCTGATAGAAGCATACGCCCGACAGCACGAGTCCGCCCGCCGCCTCGATCCGCGCGGTGATGTTCATGCGGTCGGCCGCCGCCTTGATCTCCGGTGAGGTCGCGGCGATCAGCGTCGTCTCGGGGTGAACCTGCCGGCCGTCGAGGAGGTCGGCGACCCGGCCCATTTCCACCAGCGACAATTGCGGTGCGGAAAACACGACGACATCCACCTTCTCGCCGCGCGCGGCGTAGATGCCGTAGAAGTCCGACAGATCCTTTTCGGTGATCGGGTCGGGCGGCGGCGGCTCCCGTCCGCCGAACGCATCGCGCAGGGTCGGCGCGTCCGGCGTGACGCCGGGAATGTGAAACATCGCGACCGAACCGAAGCTCGCCAATGCCGCGCCGAAATGCTTGAGTTCGTCCGAATTGGGTACGCGCTCCAGCCCGGAAATGACCGGCACCGCCCAGTAGCTGTCGGTCCGCTTGCCGACGATGCCGCCGAGCGCGCCCCAGTCGCTCAGATCGCGCGGCTGCCACGACACCGCGAAATGTTTCGTGCCGACCCGATGACTGTCGAGATGATAGCCGTAGCGCGGCGTGCGCCCGGTCAGGCCCGCCGACAGGGCGGAAGGCCCGCCCTCGAAATTGCTGCGCGCCCCAAGCACGCCGTTCGAATAGATCACGACGCCCGTATCGCCGAAGGCGAGGTGCTCGCCATGCACGGGCGGCAGGATGGTCTGATAGTTGATGCAGGTATTGGTCATCATGACCCCGAGCGCCTCGAACGCCCGGATCAGCCGCGCTTCGATATCGACCATGCCCGGCGTCTGCTTCAGGCGCTTGTAGGCATCGAAGTCGACGCCGCGCGGATCGGTGATGGTCGGGATGGCAACGCGCCGATGCTCCGGCGCCATGGCGGCGAGGCTTTCGACAAAGGCAACGCCGGCCTCGCCCGTCGCCTCGGTATCGGCCATGATATGCGCCTGGCCGACGCGCACGAAATCCTTGGCGTCAAAGAATTCCGCAACCGCGATCTGGTGCGCGATCGCCCATTGACGCGCCGGGCCGAACTCGCCCGCCAGCATTGCCTGTTCTTCGTCGTCGAGCGTCACCATCGAATGTCCGGCGGTCATGAATTGATGCGGTTCGCGGCGCGCGGGACCGCGCAGCGGCGATTGCTTGAAAGCTATATAGTTTTTAGCGCGCCGACCATCGCCGCGTCAAATGGGCGGGACCGGCAGCCAATGCACGCGGCTCGCGCACAAAACGGCCGGGCTTTCGCCCGGCCGTTCGTCCCCCGCAACAAACCTGTTGCGTCCCCCTCTTGTGTACACTTGCCCGCCCGGACGGGTGACGCAGCCCGTCTAGCGCGTGACGATCACCTTCGCGCCGAGCCGCGTGCGATTGTAGAGGTCGATCACGTCTTCATTGGTCATGCGGATGCAGCCCGACGACACCTCCTCGCCGATCATCCAGGGCTCGTTGGTGCCGTGGATGCGATAGAGCGTGTCGCCGAGATAGAGCGCACGCGCACCCATCGGATTTTGCGGGCCGCCTTCCATGTGGCGCGGCAGGTTGGGCTGGCGCGCAAGGATTGCGGGCGTCGGCGTCCAGCTCGGCCATTCGCGCTTGTTCGAGACGGTCGAGACGCCCGACCACGCCGCGCCCTCGCGGCCGACCGCGACCGCATAGCGGATCGCCTGACCATTGCCGAGCACGTAGTAAAGGCGCTTCTCGCGATGGCGCACGATGATGGTGCCGGGTGCATGGTTCTCGTGGAACGGCACGACCTGCCGCGGAATCCGGGTATAAAACCTGCCGAACAGCAGCCGGTTGTTGGGGCGCGAGGTATAGGCGGGCGCCTGCGGATATTGCGGCTGCGACCGGCCTGCGGCCTGATCCGCGTCGGGCCGGTTGTCGATCCCCCACATTGCGCGCATCCGCTCCTGCCAGGTCATCGGCCGCACTTGCTGCGGCTGCTGCCGGGGCGCTGCACGACGGACGCGGGGCTTGCGCTTCGCCTGCGCGACATCGGGGGACGGATCGACGGCCGCCCGGGCCGCGGGCATTTGCGTCCGGGACGGCGCCGCCGGTTCTGCCGCGATCGTCGCTGGATTGGCGGAGGCGTACCGGGTCTCGGCGGTCTGCGCGGAGGCTTGCGCGGTGACGAAAGTGATTGCGGAAAAGGTTAGAAGCACCTGAAATTTCATGC
>Ga0182742_1004085_pt1 | contig 13517 bp, 16 predicted proteins | sample eDN5th37CBELigMG_FD_128880 | JGI IMG/M metagenome (GOLD analysis project Ga0182742, IMG submission 128880) | Enriched Miracle-Growth compost microbial communities from Emeryville, California, USA - eDNA 5th pass 37_C BE-Lig MG (version 2)... ... | reverse complement strand
TGCACCTGATCCTGCGCGAGCAGGTCGACCTCTACGAGGTGTCGCTGGCGGCGATCGTCGACGCCTACCTGGCCGAGCTGGAGCGCATGGAGCGGCTCGACCTCGACGTGGCCACCGAGTTCCTCCTCATCGCCGCGACGCTGGTCGAGCTCAAGGCCCGGCGGCTGCTGCCCGAGCGGGAGGACGTCGACCTCGACGAGGAGCTGGCCCTGTGGGAGGAGCGCGACCTGCTCCTGTCCCGCCTGCTCGAGTGCAAGACCTTCAAGGACGTGGCCGAGGTGCTCTCGGCCCGCCACGACGAGGCCGCCCGCTCGTACCCGCGCACGGTCGGCCCCGAGCCGCACTTCCTGGAGCTCACGCCCGACCTGCTGGCCGGTGTCACGCCCGACCAGCTGCGGGCCGCCTTCCTGAAGGCCACGGCGCCCAAGCCCGTGCCGCGGGTCGACCTCGACCACGTGGCGCCCATCCGGATCAGCGTCGCCGACGCGGTGGCCGAGCTGGCCGACGAACTGCCCCGGGTGGGCCGCATCGGCTTCCGCCGGCTCACGGGGCACCTGGCGGCCCGCCTCGAGGTGATCGTGCGGTTCCTCGCCCTGCTCGAGCTGTACAAGCAGGGCCTGGTCGACCTCGACCAGGGCGGCACCTTCGCCGACATCCAGATCACGTGGCTGGGCGGCGAGCGCGTGGACGACGAGGCGCTGGGCCTGGTCGACGCCTACGACGGCTGACGATGACGGCTGACGTCCCGCCTCCGGCCGACCCGCCCGTCGGTCCGCCCGACCGGGCCGGCGAGCAGCACGCCCACGACCTGGTGCGCGCCATCGAGGCCATCGTGATGGTGGCCGACCGGCCGGTGGAGCCGAGCCTGCTGGCCCAGCTGCTCGAGGTGCCGGCTTCCCGGGTGGAGGAGCTGGCCGACGCGCTGGCCCAGAGCTACGCCGCCGCGGGCCACGGCTTCGAGCTGGTGCGGGTGGCGGGCGGCTACCGCTTCCAGTCGCACCCCGACCTGGCCCCCTACGTCGAGCGGTTCGTGCTGGAGGGCCAGTCGGCCCGGCTGTCGGCCGCAGCGCTCGAGACGCTGGCCATCGTGGCCTACAAGCAACCCGTGTCGCGCGCCCAGGTGGCCGCCATCCGAGGCGTCGACCCCGACGGGGTGATGCGCACGCTGCAGCAGCGCGGCTACATCGAGCCCGTGGGGAAGGACCCCGGCCCGGGGCAGGCGGTGCTCTACGGCACCACGGCCACGTTCCTCGAGAAGCTCGGGCTCGACTCGATCGACCAGCTCCCGCCGCTGGCCGCCTTCGTGCCGGGGGCGGAGGTGGTGGAGGCGCTCGAGCAGACGTTGCGCGCCGACCGGGCGTCGCCCGACGCAACCGACGCCGCCGACGCCGCCGACGCCGCGGACGATCCGGCACCCCCTGCATCGCCCTCCGAGGACGATGCCGGAGGGTGAGCGCCTCCACGGGGGCGAGCGCCTCCAGAAGGTCCTGGCCCGGGCCGGCCTCGGCTCCCGGCGGGCCTGCGAGGAGCTGATCGCCGAAGGGCGGGTGACGGTGAACGGGGAGGTCGCCGACCTCGGCCGGCGGGTCGACCCCGAGCGCGACCACGTGGCCGTCGACGGCGCGGTCGTGCCCACCCGGCCGGGCCTCGTCCACTACGTGCTCAACAAGCCAGCGGGCGTCGTCACGACCGCCGCCGACACCCACGGCCGGCCCACCGTCGTCGAGCTGGTGCCGGCCGAGCCCCGCGTCTTCCCCGTCGGGCGCCTCGACGCCGACACCGAGGGCCTGCTGCTGCTGACCAACGACGGCGACCTGGCCCATCGCCTCACCCATCCCTCCTTCGGGGTGGAGAAGGAGTACGTGGCCCAGGTGGAGGGCCGACCGTCGCGGGCGGCGCTGCGACGGCTGCGCGAGGGCGTCGAGCTCGACGACGGGCGCACCGCCCCCGCCAAGGTCGCCGAGCTCGAGCCCGGCGTGCTCCGCCTCACCATCCACGAGGGCCGCAACCGCCAGGTGCGGCGCATGTGCGAGGCGGTCGGCCACCCGGTGGTGCGCCTCGTCCGCACCCGCATCGGGCCGCTGCGCGAGCCGCGCCTCAAGCCGGGGGAGTGGCGCCCGCTGGAGGTGGCGGAGGTGCTGGCGTTGGAGCGGGCCGTCCGCCCGGGCGGGGTCCCCTCGGAGCCCGGGCTCTAGTATCGATCCGTCATGGCTGCCGTCCGTGCCCTCCGGGGCGCCACCACGCTCGAGGTCGACACGCGAGAGCACCTGCACGAGCGCGTCAAGGCGCTCCTGCACGAGATGTTCGAGCGCAACGGCCTGCACAAGGACGACCTCATCAGCGTCCTGCTCACGGCCACCAACGACATCCATTGCGCCTTCCCCGCGGAGGCGGCCCGGGCCTTCGGCCTGGGCGACGTGCCGCTGATGTGCGCCCAGGAGCTCGACATCGAGGGCGGCACCCCCATGTGCGTCCGGGTGATGATGCACCTCACCACCGAGCTCGGCCGTCACGAGCTGCACCACGTGTACCTGGAAGGGGCGCGGGGGCTGCGCGACGACCTGCCCGCCTGACGGGCGGCGCTGCGTGAAGCGCGACCGGGCGGCCGTCATCGGCCTGGGGTTGATCGGCGGGTCGGTGGCCCTGGCGCTGAAGGCGCAGGGCTGGCACGTCACGGGCCGCGACGCCGACCCCGACCGCGAGCAGCAGGCCCTGGCTGACGGCGTGGTCGACGCCGTGGGCGACGACGCCTCGGCGGAGATCACCTTCGTGGCCACGCCCGTCCGGGCCGTCGCCGCTGAGGCCCGCCGGGCGCTGGAGCTCGGCCGGGGCCTGGTCACCGACGTGGGCAGCGTGAAGGCCTCGGTGGTCGACGCCGTGGGCGACGCCCGCTTCCTGGGCGGCCACCCCATGGCGGGCTCCGAGCAGGAGGGCCTCGACGGGGCCGATGCCCAGATGTTCGAGGGCGCCGTGTGGGTGCTCACCCCCACGCCGGCCACGCCCGACGTGGCCTTCGCCCGCCTGGCCGGCGTGGTCTCGTCGTTCGGCGCCGAGGTGGTGGCGCTGCCGCCCGAGCGCCACGACGCGTTGGTGGCCGTGGTCTCGCACGTGCCCCACCTCACCGCGGCCACGATGATGCGGCTGGCCGACGAGCGCTCGGAGGAGCACGCCGCGCTGCTGCGCCTGGCCGCCGGAGGCTTCCGCGACATGACGCGCATCGCCTCTGGGCACCCGGCCATCTGGCCAGACATCTGCGCCGAGAACCGCACCGCCATCGTCGAGGCGCTCGACGGCCTCATCGGCGGCCTGGCCGAGATGCGCGACGTGGTGGCCAAGGGCGACCGGGGCGCGCTGCTGGCGGCCCTCCAGCGGGCCCGGGCGGCTCGGGCCAACCTGCCCGGCCGGGTGGCCCGCCCGGCCGACCTGGTCGAGGTGCGCATCCCGGTGCCCGACCGCCCCGGGGTGCTGGCCGAGATCACCACGCTGGCGGCCGAGCTCGGCGTCAACACCGCCGACATCGAGATCGCCCACTCCGCCGAGGGTGACCGGGGCGTGGTCATCATGCTGGTCGAGGCCCGCAAGGGCGAGCTGTTCCGCGGCGGCCTCATGGCTCGCGGCTTCCGGCCCTCCGTCCAGCGCCTCACGTGAGCGCGCCGCCGTTGCGGATCGAGCCGCTGTCCCGGCCGCCCGACACCACCGTCGTGGTGCCGGGGTCCAAGAGCCTCACGGTGCGGGCGGTGCTGGCCGCGGCCCTCGCCGACGGGACGAGCCGCATCGAGGGGGCGCTGCGGGCCGACGACACCGAGGCCGTCGTCGACGCCGTCCGGCGCCTCGGCGTCGAGGTGCGCGAGGAGGCTGACGGCGAGGAGCTGCACGTCGTGGGTGCGGGCGTCGGCGACGGCGGGCAGCTGCCCAGGGGCCGGGCCGACCTCGACGTGCGCCAGTCGGGCGCCACGGCCCGCATGCTGCTCCCGGTGCTCGGCCTCGGTCCGGGCCCCTACCGCCTCGACGGCGCCGACCAGCTGCGGGCCCGGCCCATGGGGCCCGGCCTCGACGCCCTGCGCCAGCTCGGGGTGCGGGTGCACGAGGAGGGCCCGCCGGGGCACCTGCCGGTCGTGATCGACGGCGGCCCGGCCGAGGGCGGCACCGTGCGAGTCCCGGGCGACGTGTCGAGCCAGTTCCTCTCGGGGCTGCTCCTGGCGGGGCCGTGCCTCCGGCGCGGGGTGGCCGTCGAGCTGACCACCGAGCTGGTGTCGGCCCCCTACGTCGAGATGACGCGGGCGGTGCTGCGGGCCTTCGGCGTCCCGGTGGCGCCGGGCGCGCTGCGCCTCGAGCCGGCCCGGCTGCGGGCCACGCGCTACCGGGTGGAGCCCGACGCCTCGGCGGCGTCGTACTTCTTCGCCGCGGCGGCGATCACCGGGGGACGGGTGCGGGTCGAGGGCCTCGGCACGGCGTCGCTGCAGGGCGACCTGCGCTTCGTGGACGTGCTCGAGCGCATGGGCGCCACCGTGCGGCGCGGCGAGGGCTGGACCGAGGTGGTCGGGCCGCCCGTGCTCCACGGCGTCGAGGTCGACATGGGCGAGCTGTCCGACACGGCGCCCACCCTGGCGGCCACCGCCGTGTTCGCCGACTCGCCCACCCGGGTCACCGGCGTCGGCTTCATCCGGGCCAAGGAGAGCGACCGCATCGGCGCGGTGGTGGAGGAGCTGCGCCGCTGCGGGATCGAGGCCGACGAGGAGCCCGACGGGTTCGTGGTCCGGCCCGGCCCGCCGCGACCGGCCCGCGTGCGCACCTACGACGACCACCGCATGGCCATGAGCTTCGCCCTGCTCGGCCTGCGGGTGCCCGGCATCGAGATCGACGACCCCGGGTGCGTCGCCAAGACGTTCCCCGGCTACTTCGCCGCGCTCGACCGCCTGCGGCTGCGGGCCGCGCCGGGCGACGGCCGGTAGGGTGACCGACCCGTGAGGGTCATCGCCATCGACGGGCCGGCCGGTTCGGGCAAGTCCACCGTCGCCAAGGCCCTGGCGGCCAGGCTCGGCCTCGACTACCTCGACACCGGCGCGATGTACCGGGGGGTCACGTTCGCGGCGCTGCGCCGGGGCATCGACCCCGACGACGTCGACCTGGTGGCCAAGTTGGCCGAGGGGGTCGACCTGACGGTCGACGAGCAGGGCGTGCGGGTCGACGGCGTCGACGCCACCGTCGAGATCCGAGGGCCGGAGGTCACCAGCGCGGTCAGCATCGTGGCCGCCAACCCCGGGGTGCGGGCCGAGCTGCGCCGCCGGCAGGTCGACTGGGCGCAGCGCCACGACGGCGGGGTGATCGAGGGCCGCGACATCGGCACGGTGGTCTTCCCCGACGCGGAGCTGAAGGTGTACCTGACCGCCAGCCCCGAGGTGCGGGCCCAGCGCCGCCACAAGGAGGTCGCCGACCTGGCCTACGACCAGGTGGCCACCTCGCTGGCCGAGCGCGACGCCCTCGACCAGGGCCGCGCCACCGCGCCCCTCGCCGTGGCCGACGACGCCGTCGTGGTCGACACCAGCGACCGCAGCATCGACGACGTGGTCGACGAGATCGTGGCCCTGTTGGGATGAGCGCCACCAGGTGGGGGCGCAAGGGTCGCGCCGGGACGCCGCCGTCGCAGCTGCTCTACCGCGTGGTGCGCGACGCGCTGGTGGCCTTCGCCCGCGTGTACCTGCGCCTGCAGGTGGTCGGGCGCGAGCACGTGCCGACGAGCGGCCCGTTCGTGGTCGCCCCGGTGCACCGCTCCAACCTCGACTTCTTCCTCGCAGCCTCCATCCAGCGGAAGCGCCAGCGCTACATGGGCAAGGACTCGCTCTGGAAGGTGCACCCCGCCTTCAGCTGGTTCCTCTCGTCGCTGGGCGGCTACCCGGTGGCGCGCGGCGCCGCCGACCGCGAGGCGCTGCGCACCACGGTCTCGCTCGTGCAGGCCGGTGAGCCGGTGGTGCTGTTCCCCGAAGGGCAGCGCCAGAGCGGGCCCGAGGTGCAGCCGCTGTTCGACGGCGCCGCCTACGTGGCCAGCCGCTGCCAGGTGCCGATCCTGCCGGTCGGCATCGGGGGCTCGGAGCGGGCCATGCCCAAGGGCGCCCGCTTCATCCGGCCCCGCCGCGTCGCGGTCGTGATCGGCCCGCCGCTGCCCCCCGCCCCGATGAAGGAGGGCGGCACCGTGTCGCGCCGCGGCGTGAAGGAGCTCACCGAGCAGCTCCACAAGGAGCTGCAGCGCCTGTTCGACGACGCGCAGCGCCTCGCCGGCCAGCCCGCGGATCAACCCGTGGATCAGCCCGAGAAGTAGGCCTCGAGGGCGCCCACGAGGTGCTCGGTGTCGTCGCCGCCGGCGAGCTCACGCGCGGAGTGCATGGACAGCTGGGGGTTGCCCACGTCGACGGTGGCGATGCCGAGCCGGGTGGCGGTGATCGGCCCGATGGTCGAGCCGCAGGGCAGGTTCGAGCGGTGGGAGTACACCTGGTAGGGCACGCCGGCGCGCTCGCACGCGTCGAGGAACAGCGCGCTCGACGGCGCGTCGGTGGCGTAGCGCTGGTTGACGTTGACCTTCACCGCCGGGCCGCGGTTGGGCAGCACGTGGTGACCCGGCTCGTAGCGGTCGAGGTAGTTGGGGTGCACGGCGTGCGCCATGTCGGCCGAGACGCAGCTCGAGCGGGCCAGGGCCCGGTGCCAGTCGTCGCGGCTGCCGCCGGCGCCGAGCACGATGCGCTCGAGCACGCTCTCGAGGAGCGGGCCGCTGGCGCCGGTGGCGGTGTCGCTGCCGACCTCCTCGTGGTCGAAGAGGGCCAGCACGGCCACCCGGGCTGAGCCGTCGCGCCCGTTGCCGCCGCCGTCGACGGCACGCAGCAGGCCGCGCAGGCCGCTCCAGCACGACGACAGGTTGTCGAGGCGGGCCGCCGCGATGAGCTCCGCGTCGGCGCCGAGCCGGGCGGGCGGCGTGAGGTCGTGGGCCATCACGTCCCAGGCGAGGACGTCACGCGGGTCGACGCAGACCTCGGCGGCCACGAAGCGGCGGAACCCGTCGGGGCTCGTGTCGCCCAGGCCCCACACCGGCCGCAGCTGCGTCTGCCGGTCGAGCACGACGCCGCGCTCGTTCACCTCGCGGTCGAGGTGGATGGCCAGCTGCGGCACGCGCAGCAGGGGCCGGTCGACCTTGAGCAGGCGGACCTCCGGGCCGGCGGCGCCGCGGACCACCACCCGCCCCGACAGGCCGAGGTCCCGGTCGAGCCACGAGTTCACCAGCGCCCCGCCGTAGACGTCGACACCGAGCTGGCGCCACCCCGCGGTGGCGACATCGGGCTGGGGCTTCACCCGCAGGTTGGGTGAGTCGGTGTGCGCGCCCACGATGCGGAAGCCCGCGTCGGGCCCGGCGCCGTCTGGCCGCCACCAGGCCACCAGCGCGCCGCCGGCCGCCAGGTAGCGCCCGCCTGTGCCGGCGAAGGGCTCGTCGGCCCGCACCTCCTCGAACCCCGCGGCGCGCAGAGCCTCGGCGGCCGCGGCCACCGCGTGGTACGGCGAGGGCGCGGCGGCGATGAAGGCGAGCAGACCGTCGGTCTCCGGACGCGCCGGCGCAGGAGCAGCCACGGCGGGCATCCTAGGAGCGGCGCCCGCCGCCCCCACCGATTGCGGCCCGAGACCCCCCGGGTACGGTGAGCCCATGCCCACGCGTCGCCGCACGAAGATCGTGGCCACCATCGGGCCGGCCTCGTCGTCGCCGGGGCAGGTGGCCGCGCTCGTGCAGGCGGGCATGGACGTCGCCCGCATGAACCTCAGCCACGGCGAGCTCGACGTGCACCTCGAGCGCATCCGGCTCGTGCGCAAGGCCGCCCGGGAGGCCGGCCGCGTCGTCGGCATCCTCGTCGACCTGCCGGGACCGAAGATCCGCACCGGCCAGTTCTGCGAGGCGGGCGCGTTCCTGGTGGAGGGCGCGGAGCTGCTGCTGGTGCCCCACGACGACGACACGGTCATGTGCGACGCGTCGCGGATCTCGGTCGACTACCCGTCGTTGCTCGAGGACCTCAAGGTCGGCGACAGCGTGGTCATCGGCGACGGCGCCATCCGCCTGGTGGTCGAGTCGGTCGGCGAGTCGTCGGCGCGCTGCCGCGTGGTGAGCGGCGGGCGGGTCATCGGCCGGCCCGGCGTGCACCTGCCGTCCGAGCGGTTGCGCCTCACCGCGCCCACCGAGCACGACCTCGAGCTGCTGGAGGGCCTGCGCGGCACGGAGGTCGACTTCGTGGCGGCGTCGTTCGTGCGCTCGGCCGACGACGTCTCCATGGTGCAGCGCCACTGCGGTCCCGATCGCCCGATGGTCATCGCCAAGCTCGAGACCGCGCCGGCCGTGAACGCGCTCGACGCCATCCTCCACGTGGCGGACGGCGTGATGGTGGCCCGCGGCGACCTCGGCATCGAGTGCCCGATCGAGGACCTGCCGCACCTGCAGAAGCGGATCATCCGCCGCGCCGTGGAGGCCGGCGTGCCCGTGATCACGGCCACGCAGATGCTCGAGTCGATGGTGCACGCGCCGGTCCCCACCCGGGCGGAGGTCACCGACATCGCCAACGCGGTGTTCGACGGCACCGACGCCGTCATGCTCTCCGGGGAGACGGCCATCGGCACCGACCCCGCCCTGGTCGTGCGGACCATGGCCAAGATCGCCCGGCGGGCCGAGCTCGAGGCCAACTACCGGGGTTGGGGCAGCCGCATGGGCAAGCTGCAGCGGCGGGAGGCCTTCGGCGCGTCGCCGGACAGCGTGCTCATCACCGGCGCCATGACCCATGCCGCGTGGCAGGTGGCGGAGGACGCGGGCTGCGCGGCGATCCTGTGCTGCACCCGCTCCGGGCTGACGGCGCGGGCCATGGCGCGGTTCCGGCCCGAGGGCCTCCTGGTCGGCCTGTCGCCGCGGCCGCGCACGACCAGCCAGCTGGCGCTGTCGTGGGGTGTCGTGCCGCTGTCGGTCGACGTCTACTCCTCGACCGACGAGCTGGTGTGGTTCGCGGTGGAGTCGGCGGTGCGGGCCGGCATCGTGCGCAAGGGCCAGGTGGTGGCGGTGCTGGCCGGCGCGCCCGACAGCGACCAGCCCGCGACCGACGTGCTGCGGCTGGTGCGGGTGCGGTGACGCTGCCGTGGTGATGCCGCCGTGGTGAGCCCGCTCTGGACGGACGAGCGCGGCCCCGACGGCGGACCCCTCGTGGTGCTGGTGCACGGCTCCATGGACCGCAGCACCAGCTTCGGCCGCGTCGCCCGGCGCCTGCAGGACGACAGCCGCGTGGTGCGCTACGACCGCCGCGGCTACGGCCGCTCGGCGCGCGTCGGCGGCCCCTACACCGTCGAGCAGCACGGGCGCGACCTCGTCGACGTGCTCGACGGCCGACGCGCCGCGGTCGTGATGGGGCACAGCTTCGGCGCCGTCGTGGCGCTGCTCGTGGCCCACCGCCACCCGGAGCTGGTCGACGCGGTGGTGGCCTACGAGCCGCCCTTCAGCTGGGAGCCGTGGTGGCCGCGCCCCGGCACCGGGCCGGCCGACGATCCAGAGATCGCGGCCGAGCGGTTCATGCGCCGCATGGTCGGCGATCGCGTGTGGGAGCGCATGCCGAGCAGCGCACGCGACGCCCGCCGCGAGGAGGGGGCCGCCATGCTGGCCGAGGCCGCCGACCTGCGCGCCCGCCCGCCCTTCGACGTCGACGCGCTGTCGGTCACGCTGGTCGCCGCGCACGGCTCCCGTTCCGAGGAGCACCACCAGCGGGCCACCATCGAGCTGGCGTTGCGCGTGCCCGGCACGCCGATCGTGCGCGTCGAGGAGGCCGACCACGGTGCCCACCTCACCCACCCGCAGGAGCTGGTGGCGGTCATCCGCCTCGCGCAGGGCCTCGCGGCGCGCTGACGCGAAGGCTCGCCGGGGAACGGGGTCAGCCCGTCGCGGGCTGACGGTTCCGGCGCTCCTCGCACAGGCGTTGCAGCCGGTCGTCGGACAGCTGCACGTCCTGGCCGAAGAGCCGGCACGAGCAGTCGCTGGCGCACTCGCCGAGCTCGGCGCGCTGGGCCCACACGGCCACCGCCACCGCCAGCAGCGCGGCGAGGAGCACCAACTTGAGCACCAGCCGGCCGACCATGCGGGCGACGAGCAGCACGAGCAGCAGCACCACCACGACGGTCACCAGGAGGCCCGTGCGCACGGTGTCGACGTCGAGCCATTCCGGGAGGGTGGCGCCGAGCAGCACGGCCGTGCACCCTAGGCGGGCCTACGATCCGGCGCGATGACCGAGCCTCGCCCCGTCCACCTGTCCGCTGCCGGCCCGCCGTCCACGGTGCTCGACCCGGAGCCGGCGGACGCGCTGGACGCCCTCGACGCCGCGCTGGCCACGTCCGACCCGCAGGCCCGGCGGTCGGCTGTGTCGGAGGTGGTGGCCCGCTGGCCGCGCTTCCTCGACGCGTGGGCCCGCCTCGGCGACCTGGCCCGTGACGACGTGGAGGCCTACGCCTGCTACCGCGTCGGCTACCACCGCGGGCTCGACCGCCTGCGGGCCGCCGGCTGGCGGGGGAGCGGCTACGTGCGCTGGGCGGACCGTGAGAACCGCGGGTTCCTGCGGGCGCTGCACGGGCTCGGCCACGCCGCCGCTCGCATCGGCGAGGGCGACGAGGCCGAGCGCTGCGCGCAGTTCCTGGTCCAGCTCGACCCGAGCCTCGATCCGGGCCGGCCGCTCCCGACGTCGTAGCGCCGGGTCGCGTTCAGACGCCGGGCGTCGGGAGGCCGACCGGGCCGCCGCTGGCCGGCTGGTCGGTGTGGCCGTTGGGCGACGTCGGCGGGGGCGCCGGCTCCACGTCCGACGACGACGGTGTCCACTGCTGCTGGTCGCGCCGGCGCAGCAGCATGCCGACCGCCACGGCGCCGCCCACGATGAGGAGGAGCATCAGCAGGGGTCGCCGGCTCCGGCCTCGGGGGTGGGCTCCGCGAGCCGCCTTCTTGCCACGGCCGCGACCGCGGTGCTTGACCTGCCTGCCCGCGTGCTTGGCCTCGAGGGCTGCCCGACGGGCCTGCTCCCGGGCCTGGGTCCGGGCCACCTTGGCCTGCTGGCGGGCTCGGCGGGCGGCCCGGCGGCCCTTGGTCGCCGCGACGGCGGCCGCGGCCTTGGCCTCCTCCAGCGCGACGGTGGCCGCGGCCCTCGCCTGGTCCGCGGCCACCTTGGCCTGCTCGGCGGCCTCCGAGGCGAGGTGGCGGGCGTCCTCGCCGGCCGCAGTGGCGAGTGCCTTGGCTGCTTCGGTGGTGTGTGGCATGGGGCTCCTCCTCCGTGCGCGACCGAAGCCTGCCACGCCGCTCAGGTCAGCGTGCCGGGCGTTCCGGTTCCGGTGCCGCCGGCATCGGTGCTCGACCGGACGTCCTCGGCGGCGCCCTTGGCCTCGCCCCGGACGTCGGCTGCGGCCGTCTTGGCCTGGCCCTTCACGTCGTCCATGGCCTCGCGGGCGTGCTCCTGGAGCTGCTGCGCGTGCTCCTGCATCGACGGCTTCATGTGCTCGGCCGACGTCTGCGCCATCTCCTGGGCCTTCTCACGCGCCACCGTGGCGGCGTGCTCGAGCTGGGGCTGGGCCCGCTCGGCCAGCTGCTGCTCGCGGCGTGTGCCGGGCAGCACCGCGGCGGCCACCATGCCGAGCCCGAAGGCCACCAGACCCGCGGCCAGCGGGTTGCCTTCGGCCGTGTGCCGCATGGCGTCCGGTGCGCTGCGGGCCATGTCGGCCGCGCCGCTGGCCATGCCGCCGGCCCGGTCGGCCAGCCCGCTCGCCTGGTGCGACATCGTCTCCGTCCCGGTGTGCGTGGTGCCCATCACCGCTTCCCGGGCCTGCTCCCAGCGGGAGCGCACCGCGGCCTTGCGGCGGTCCACCATCCGTCCGGGGCTGACGCGGTCGCCGATGGCTTCCAGGTCGCGGCTCAGGTCGGCTCGCTGCTCGTCGAGCCTCCACCTCAGCTCTTCTGCTGACGTACCCATCGAACGTCCTCCTTCAGCTCCTCAACGGACTGCTCCGGAACGGGATGCACCTGCTGCAAGCGGTTGCGGCCCATGACGAACAGCACCGCCGCCACGACCGCGAACACGAGGCCCACGATCAGGAAGGCGACGCCCTCGGGCACCACCTCGCTCAGGCCCCACGCCGCGGCGAAGGCGAGCAGCACCAGGGCCAGGTAGCCCGCCACCGCCGCACCGCCGAGCATGCCGGCGCTGCGGCCGGCGCGGCCCACCTCTTCCTTGATCTCCACCTTCGCCAGCTCCAGCTGGGTGGAGAACAGATCGCTCAGGTCGTGGGTGAGCTGGCCCACCAGCTGACCGAGCGATTTGTCGGCTTCCAATGGCTGGGTCGGGTCCGTGGTCACCGACTCCGCCGCGATGCGCGACGACTCGGACACCTCAGATCCCCCCTCGCTCCTCGCCCGCATCGAACCCCTCGGGGGGCAGCGCTGTCGAGGCCTGGCCGGTCAGCTCGGGGCTCGTGAGCAGCGCGGCGTCGCCCGCGGGGTAGTCGGCGGTTCCGGCGTCGGCCATGGGCATCCCGCCCATCGGCATCTCGCCCATCGGCGTGCTCTCGCCCTGCCCACCGTCCTGGCCCTTCATGGCATCGGTCAGGGCGCTGGTGTCGACGTTGCGCAGCATGCGCCCGGCGACGAAGCCGGCGCCCAACGCGGCCACGAGGAACATGCCGGGACGCCGACGGGCGAAGCCCTTGATGTCGGCCATCATCCCGTCGATGCCACCCTGCTCGAGCCGATCGGCGAAGCGCGCCGTGCTGTCAGCGGCCTGTCGGCTGATGTCGAGCACCACGCCCTCGGGCGCGCCGCGCCCGTCGGCGACGGCCCGCAGCTGCGAGCTCAGGTCGCGCAGCGTGCCCGAGACCTTCTCGGTCTGGGTCGACGCATGCGTGCGCAGCTCGTTGCGCGCCTCACCCACGATCGCCCGTGCGTGATGGGCGGCATCGCGGGTGAGATCCATCGCGTCCTGCTTCGCCACCGACGCAACTTCACGCGCGTCGTCGCTGGCGATGCGGGCCACCTCACCGGCGCGTGCCGTGGCCTGCTCGGTGACCTTGGGTTGGTCCGTACTCGTAGACGACATCGCGCTCTCCCGGTCTCAACCTGCTGTGTCGCGGCCGGTGCTCCCGGACTCCGGCGCACCGCCAGGTCCCGCGTGCCTACCTCGTTGGAGAGCGCCCTCAAACGGATGGGTGAGGGTGCACGGATGGGGGAGGCCACGCCTCCGCCGTTAGGGGGAGGACGAGCCGGAACACGGCCGGACGGGGCTGCACGAGCTCCAGCCGACCCGCTTCCGCCTCGACGAGGGCGCGTGCCAACGCCAGGCCGATGCCGTGCCCCTCGGCGTCGGGACGGCGCTCGAACAGCCGCCCTTCGGCCTCGGCGGGGACGCCCGCGCCTTCGTCCTCCACCTCCACGGCCGCGGTCGCGTCGTCGCGACGGAGCCGCACCGTCACGGTGCCGGCGCCGTGGTCGA
>Ga0182742_1004083_pt1 | contig 13526 bp, 15 predicted proteins | sample eDN5th37CBELigMG_FD_128880 | JGI IMG/M metagenome (GOLD analysis project Ga0182742, IMG submission 128880) | Enriched Miracle-Growth compost microbial communities from Emeryville, California, USA - eDNA 5th pass 37_C BE-Lig MG (version 2)... ... | reverse complement strand
TCTAGCTAAAGAAAAGCTAACAAATTTTCTTGAGTCTGAGGAAGGGCAAAGTTTTCTAGATAAACTAAAAGAATTCTTTGTCAATCTCATAGACGCTATTAAAGGTTTGTTTAAATAATTGGCAATAAATAAAAACCCACGAAAATAGTGGGTTTTTTATTTACTGTTTATTCAACTACTTTTGATTTTAATGGAACGTCTAATCTTACAAGATCCTCATAGCTTTCACGTTGAACTACTAACTGTGCTTCTCCATTCTCAACAAACACAACTGCAGGTCTTGGAATACGATTATAATTATTAGCCATTGCGTATCCATATGCCCCTGTACAGAACACCGCTAGCATATCATCTGAACTTGCTTTTGGTAATGGTAAATCCCAAATTAGCATATCGCCGGACTCACAGCATTTTCCAGCAATTGATACAGTTTCCTCTACTGGATCCTGTACACGATTAGCTAAGACAGCCTCATATTTAGCCTGATATAATGCAGGTCTAATATTATCTGTCATGCCTCCGTCAACAGCAAGGTATTGTCGAATATTTGGAACTTCTTTTCGAGAGCCTACAGAATAGATAGTTGTCCCCGCGTCCCCTACAATCGATCTACCTGGCTCAATCCAAATTTCTGGTATATCGATGGAAAGGTCATCTGCATGTTTCTTTACTTCCCCAATGATTGCTTCTACGTACTCTGATGGTGGTAGTGGTTTATCTTCTTCGGTGTAGCGAATTCCAAAACCGCCGCCTAAATTTAATACTTTAGGTGTAAAACCGAAGCGATCTTTCCATTCCTTGAGTTTACCAAACATCTTGCCTGCAGCAACCAAAAACCCTGTTGTCTCGAAGATTTGTGAACCAATATGAGAATGAATACCTAATAAATTTAAAGATTCTGACTGAAAAGCAAGCTCTACGGCCTTGTCTGCCTGTCCATTTTCTAGTCCAAATCCAAATTTCGAATCATCCTGACCAGTTGTAATATAATCATGAGTGTGTGCTTCAACTCCAGGTGTTACACGTAATAAAATCTTTACCGTTGTTTTATTTTCAATACAAACTTGCTCTAATAATGAAAGTTCATAAAAGTTGTCAACAACAATACAGCCAATCTTATTTTTTATCGCCATATCTAGTTCTTCATAGCTTTTATTATTTCCATGGAAGTGGATTCGTTCTACTGGGAATCCTGCTTGTAACGCAGTAAATAATTCTCCGCCAGAAACGACATCTAGGGAAAGCCCTTCTTCTTCAGCTAGCTGAAACATCGCAATTGTTGAAAAGGCTTTACTCGCATACGCAACCTGTGCAGGAATACCTAATCGGTTGAATGTTTCAAAGAAACCTCTTGCTCGCTCTCTGATAAGTGCTACGTCATACACATATAAAGGTGTTCCGTATTGTTTTGCTAATTCTACTGTGTCAACGCCACCAATTTCTAAGTGGTTTTTTTCATTTACCTTGCTTGTTCCATGTAGATACATCTAATTCCCCTCGTTTCTGTAAAGTACTCATCAGAGCCTTTTTCGTTAAGCACACTTTCGTGCCACACCATCATTAAAGAAGAAAAGACAGCTGATATAGTCATCAGCTGTCTATCCCTTCTTTAACGCTGTGCTATATGAAAATTAGATTAACACAACGTATAATATGGTGCAACTATTGTTTGAAAGGTTTTTGAGGATGTACAATACTCGGTCTTAGTTTTGCCCCAGGAACTGATGTTCGAATGAAGATTTGTAATAAAGCTTTTGCATTAAATGGTAAAAATGGCCATAAATATGGTGTGTTAAGAGAACGAATATTCGCTAAGAACAAGAAATAGAGTGTACAACCTATGACAAAACCTGGTGTTTTAAATATGGCTACGAGTATTAATAAGAACAATCTTGCTATCTTATTCGCAGCACTTAATTCATAGCTTGGTGTTGCAAATGTTCCAATCGCAGCAATCGCGACATATAGAATAACCTCTGGAACAAACAAGCCAACATCAATTGCAATTTGACCAATTAAAGCAGCTGCAATTAATCCCATTGCGGTAGATAATGGGGTTGGCGTATGTATGGCCGCCATCCTTAAGAATTCAATTCCCATATCAGCGAGAAATATTTGAACTACGATCGGTATATTCGATTTCTCATTTGGACCAATATAATCAATTGCTTTTGGAATCATGTCAGGTTCTAATACTAATAAAAACCAAAGCGGCAAAAGAAAGATTGATGCTAAAATTCCAATAAATCTTGTCCATCTCAACAATGTACCAACGGCGGGAGCTTGGCGATATTCCTCCGCATGCTGCACATGATGAAACATTGTAGTTGGAGTAATAATGACACTTGGAGATGTATCAACCATAATCACAACATGTCCTTCAAGTAAGTGAGTTGCTGCTACATCTGGACGTTCCGTATATCGAACTAATGGATAGGGATTAAAACCTTGATTAACGATAAATTCTTCAATCGTCTTATCTGCCATTGTTAATCCATCGACGTTAATGCTTTTTAGTTCTTTTCGAATAATGTCCACTAAGTCTGGGTTCGCTACATCTTTAATATAAGAGATGCATATATCCGTTTTCGATCTTTCTCCAACTTGCATAATCTCATGGCGAAGTCTCTCATCTCTTATCCTTCTTCTCGTTAATGCACAATTGACAATAATGTTTTCTACATAGCCATCACGTGAACCTCGAATTACTTTTTCAGTATCGGGCTCCTGCGGTGTTCTTCCTGGGTAACTTCTTACATCTACGGCTAATCCAGAGTCTTCCCCTTCGACTAAAATAAGAATGAGCCCTGAAAGTAATTGATCTACTCCCTCGTCTAAGTTCTTAATTGTACTTACCTGTTGATGTACAAGCCGGTTTTCAATTACGTTGAAAGCTTGATTTACGTTCGTTTCTTTATCATTAACATTAACTAGTTCCTTTAAGAGTTGAACGATAAATTGAGTGTCGCAAAGTCCATTTAAATAATAAAGATGAACATCTTTCTTTAAAATTTTTATTTTTCTAACTCCGATATCAAAGCTTCCCGTACCCATGCCTATATGTGTTTTAAAAAAATGATCATTTTTTACTATATCAGGAGAGATTGGAGTTTTAGTTGTCGTTGTTTCCTTTCCGATCGTAACCACTCCTTTCGAGTATTAGATCCACTGCCTTTCTTGTAATTGGGGCACCAATTTTAATATCATCCTTACGTGCCATTTTTCCAATATCTCCAATACCCACAATTATTGGAACATCCAGTTCGTCTAGACAATATACGGTATCTCCGTTTATTCGACCAATGTCAAATTCAGTTAACCCGCTCTTGTCTACACCGTATTCCGTTAGATTACCGTCCCGGTCAATACATATATCAACCTTTGCCCATTCTGTTTGATGCGTTTTCGATGCTACTGCAATAATGCCTAATACTTCAATTTTCGGATGCGTTGCGACAAACTTTAATGCATGCTCGCCAGCACCTTCACCCAAATACCCACTATCATCAAACATCACAAAAACAGGGTCATGGGGGGATTGAAGGATGTATTCCACCATTTCATTTCCTGTTAAGGTGGTTGGATTTCCTTGTGAATTAGAAATACACCGTCCTCCCACCTCTTTTGCAATATATTCTAATGTTTTTTGTGCATATTCATCGCCATCTGTTACTAGAATGACTCTTCTTCTAGTTTCGTCCATATATGCTATCCTTTCGCTCTGAAGATCAATGCAACTAAGAAAGAGAACAATATTGCGGAGGATATACCAGCAGACGTCAATTCAAAGATTCCCATAGCGATTCCTATAAAACCATGATCCTCTGCACTTTGCATGGCACCATGTAAAAGGGAATGACCAAAGCTCGTAATTGGAACAGTTGCACCAGCGCCTGCAAATCTTATTAAATTGTCGTATAAATCAAATCCATCTAAGATTGACCCAAGTACGACAAAAATACTCATTACATGAGCAGGTGTTAATTTTGCAAAATCAAGTAAGAGTTGTCCTACAATACATATTGCTCCTCCGACTAAAAAAGCATATAAATATTCCATATCTTACTCACCACCCTGTACTCTTTCCAAAACAACACCATGTGCGATTGTAGGAATTGTTTCTTTTTGTTGTATCATGGTTGGGCTAAGGAGTGCACCCGTTGCAACAATGAAAACTTTATTTAAATTGCCGCTAATTAATTCTTTGACAATATGTCCATAGGTTACAATTGCTGAACACGCACAACCACTTCCACCCGCAAAAACTTCCTGGTCTGAATGATACAACATAAGCCCACAATCATTATATTTATTACCTAAATCATAGCCTTCTTCTTTAACCATTTCCTTCAAAATAGGGCTTCCTACACCTGATAAGTCACCAGTGACAATCAAATCATATTCATCTTGATTGATATTTAAATCCTTAAAATGTCGAATGATGGTATCTGCAGCAGCTGGTGCCATTGCAGAACCCATATCAAATGGATTTGTTATTCCTAAATCCATGACCCTTCCAATTGTTGCAGATGTAATTCGGATTGGACCTTTCTCTTTACTTACAAGAGCTGTTCCCCCACCGGTAGCTGTAAATGTTGCAGAATCAGGCTTTTGTCCACCATATTCAGTTGGATATCGGAATTGCCTTTCTGCTGTCGCATTATGACTGCTAGTAGATGCTAGTATACGGTTTGCAAATCCGGCATCGACTAATGCTGATCCAACAGCCAGTGTCTCCATAGATGTGGAACAAGCACCAAACATACATATTAGAGGGATTTGGTGGTGTCTCGCTGTATAGTTTGTCGTCACGTTTTGATTTAACAAATCACCTGCTAAAAAGAAATCTATATCATCATTTGTTAAGTTTACTTTTTGCAGACAAGAATCAACAGATTCAACCATTAGTCTTCTTTCAGCTAATTCCCAAGAATCTTCACCACAATGCAAATCATCATATTTTATATCAAAACTAGCGCCTAAAGGACCTTGACCTTCTTTTGGTCCAACCGCCGTACCCGTTGAATTTAAATAGATTTGGTTTTTATATACCCATGTTTGTTTTCCAACTAGCCTCATTAAAGTCCACTCCTTGCAATCATTCAAGAAATTGTGAGCCTAAAGAAGTATCGAATAATCCCCACAATATACGCAGAAACAGCTCCAAATACGATAACACTTCCTGCTAGCTTAAACATATTTGTGGCGATCCCTAATACGATACCTTCACTTTTATATTCCATTGCGGCACTCGTCATCGAATTTGCGAAACCTGTTACAGGAACTGCAGACCCCGCTCCTGCAAACTGACCAAGTTTATCGTATAGACCAAAGCCAGTTAGCAAGGCAGAAATTAATATAAGGGTTGCTACAGTTGGATTTCCAACATCCTTTTCTGAAAAGTGAAAGACCGTCATATAGAAATTTTGGATTCCTTGTCCGACACAGCATATCGCTCCACCTACAAGAAATGCTTTAAGACAATTAATAAAGTATCGTGGCTTTGGCTGGTACTTCTTAATACTATTTTTATAATCGTCTTTGATCTTTTTCTTAGTAGCCACTTTATGTTCACTCCTCGCGTGCAAAATATAAGAATATGTTATTTTACAAAATAGATCCATTGGAACAAGGACCCAACAATTTTTCCGAAAACAATCGCCATGACCAATATTACGATTTTATTTTCAATCCCAATTCTTTTAGCTAATATCGGAAAAACATTCAGTACCTCAGTAAGAGCAGCAGCCAACATACCAACGAATATCCCACTCGCTAATCCCACTGGAAGTACTACCAGATCCCATAAATAAAAGATCTGATCATTTAGAGTAAACCAGCTACCGAATACAGCACCGAGCACTACACCCCATTCATAAAAACGAATGAATTTCATCGTTTTCGTTAATTGTGTAAGCCTTGGGATGATCCCTAATACTGCCAAAAAGGCAACAAAACCTCCACCAACCGCTAGTCCACTTCCTAATCCAAGAAAGATAATAAGAAGGACCTTAATTGTCATCGACGTGCTTCATACTTTCTTTATTTTCTGTAATAATGAGATAATTATCTAAATCCTGTTGGTAATTAAACATTTCTACTTCAAGTGGACTTGGTTCTTCGTTAAGACGTTTGCGGAAGAAGTGATTAAAAAATAAAATCATCCCTAGACCTAAACCTATTGAATACGGTATTTGGAAAAGCAATGGTTTTAGAACCTCATCACCAGTAATCATAGTATAGATGCGAATATGAACCTCCCTCATCGATACATCTTCATGGAAATTCATCATGGTAAGTGCAGCTCCAACAAATAATAAAAACCAAACGGCCACAAATAGTGCAGGTGTAAACCTTCTTTTCTTTATGGCAATTTCAATGATTGTTTGTGCAGGCCCTACCGTTTGAACATCAATTTGGGGAAATTGTCTTCTAATCTGATCAATCACCTTCATTACATCAATGACAACAATGTTTTTGTCTTTTTTACTTACTTGATGAATGACGATATTTTTAATTTCCTGTGCAACCTTTTCTTCCGCACTAATCTGTACGATTTGTCCTATTTTTATTGTTGCATTGGGTTGTACTAGTACGCGATGGCGCATTCGGAGATAAATTGATTTTTCCATCTCTTTCACACCCTACACATTGTTTTCCTTATATATGTAGTATGTTAAATCTTTATCTTCTAATGCGATTAGACAGCAAACTCCAAGAATTACCACGGCTTTATTAAATGAGAAAAACAAAAAACCGAATGGATTAAACGTCCATTCGGTCTTTCATTTGCTGCAATATTTTTTTCTCTAGTCGGGATACTTGAACTTGGGATATACCAAGCCTCGTCGCGACTTCGGATTGGGTTTGATCCTTGTAATAGCGGAGGAAAACGATTAGTCTCTCACGCTCGTCTAACTCGCGAATTGCTTCTTTTAAAGCAATCTTATCAAACCATTTTGTTTCATTATTATCTGCTATTTGATCAAGTAATGTAATTGGATCACCATCATTTTCATATACAGTTTCATGTATAGATGAAGGTGCTCGACTTGCCTCTTGTGCTAAAACAACATCTTCGGGAGTAATTTCCAAGTACTCGGCTATCTCTGCAATCGTAGGAACCCTACCAAACTGCTTTGACAATTCATCCTTGGCTTTTCGGATTTTATTTCCGGTCTCCTTTAAGGAACGACTCACCTTTACCGTTCCATCATCTCGTATAAAACGTTGGATTTCACCGATAATCATTGGTACAGCATAGGTTGAAAATTTCACGTCATATGATAAATCAAATTTATCAACTGACTTCAAAAGTCCAATGCAGCCTATTTGAAACAAATCATCTGGTTCATAGCCTCGATTTAAAAACCTTTGTACAACAGACCAAACTAACCTCATATTCTTTTGGACGATTAAATCACGTGCTTCCTGTCGTCCTTCTTGACTGAGTTTGATTAGATTCTTAACTTCATTATCTTTTAAATACGTTTCACTTTTGGTGTTCTTGACCTCCACATCCATTGGCAAGTCTCCTTAATTGCATAACGCTTTACTCTTTGATAAATGCTTTGTTAGCCGTAATGTTGTACCTCTAGCTGAACCTGTTTCTACATCAAACTCATCCATGAAATTTTCCATGATTGTAAAGCCCATACCCGAGCGTTCGAGTTCTGGCTTTGTTGTAAACAATGGCTGCCTTGCTTCCTCGAGATTATTAATTCCAATTCCTTCATCTCTTATGGTGATATATACAGTACTGTCTTCAATTTTGCATGAAATATAAACAATCCCGCTTGGGTCACTTTCATATCCATGAATAATTGAGTTTGTTACGGCCTCAGACACAACTGTCTTAATTTCTGTGAGTTCGTCTAAGGTTGGATCGAGTTGTGTAATAAATGCTGCTACTGCAACACGAGCAAATGATTCGTTTTGGCTTAGTGCAGAAAACTGAAGGTGCATTTCGTTTTTCATTACGCCACCCCCAATGACTGAAGCGCAAACGACTCACTACGCTCTAATCGAATGATTTTGAAAAGTCCTGACATTTCAAATAAACGTTCGACCTGCGGAGAAATTGAACAAACAACCATTTCTCCACCTAAATTTTTTATTTGTTTGTATCTTCCTAAAATGACACCTAATCCTGAGCTATCCATAAAAGTAAGCTTTTCAAGATTCAATAAGATGTGATTAATTTGATTACTTTCAATCGTATCTGTCACCTTTAATCGTAATTCTTCAGCTGTATGATGGTCTAGCTCACCTGTAAGCCGAATACATAACACATTGTGTTTTACCTCAAGTTCAATACCAAGACTCACTTTACAATGCCTCCTTAAAATCGTATAGTGAGTCTTTTCGCTATTTACATGGTAGAATCCTTCTAGATGACAAAACTAGTGTTCATTCGGCAAAAAAAGTAGGTATTTATTAAAAGAAAAGGATTCCTTATGGAGTTCTATTAAACGACCCCATTGTACGCTTAAATAATTTCCACCAACTAGCAGCATCAATATCTTTGTCCGCAACAAGAGGGCTTTCACTTAATACTTTTCCATCTTTTTTAATTACCAATTTTCCAATATCGTCACCTTTTTTAATCGGCGCATTTAGCTTTTCAGCGACAACCACTTCTTTTTGTACATCATCAACTTTTTCACCTTTTTTCGTTAATAGTGAAATTGGTTCTGACGTAACAAGCTTTATCCTTTTTTCACTACCCTTACTTACCTTTGCTTCAGCAACTTCCTGATTGCGTTCATATAAAGGATGTGTCTTGTACTGACTAAATCCAAAATCAAGCATTTTTGTTACTTGTGCATTACGATCTTTTGGTGTTGGGGCTCCAAAGATAACCGAGATCAGACGCATATTTTCCTTTTCGGCAGTAGCTGTTAAGCAATATTTTGCCTCTGTTGTAAAGCCAGTTTTTAAGCCATCCACACCTGGATAGAATCGGACAAGGCGATTGGTATTAACTAGCCAAAACTTATTTTCAGTGTTTTGACGTAAATAATCCTCGTATTGACCCGTGAATTTAGTAATATCCTCGTATTTTAGCAATTCCTTTGCCATGATTGCCATGTCGTGGGCAGAGCTATAATGATTTTCCGCAGGAAGGCCAGTTGGATTTTGAAATAAAGTATTTTTAAGGCCTAATTCCTCCACTTTTTTATTCATCATTTCAACGAAAGCTTCTTCAGAGCCTGCTATCTTTTCTGCCATGGCTACTGATGCATCATTTCCTGAACCGATTGCAATTCCTTTTAACATTTCTTCAACCGTCATTTCTTCTCCTGGCTCAAGGAAGATTTGTGATCCACCCATAGATGCGGCGTGTTCACTTGTTCTAACTTTCTCAGAATAGGTGATACTACCTTTATCAAGAGCTTCCATGATTAACAGCATTGTCATGATTTTTGTCATGCTCGCAGGGGAAAGCTTTTCATCACTATTTTTCTCGTAAAGTACCTTCCCTGTATCACGTTCAATAAGAATTGCAGATTTTGCATTATTCGCTAAATCAACAGTTGATTCCTGTGCGGAAGCGAAAGGGCTAAAAGTAAAAATTATCAGTGTTGAAATTAACAGACTAAATACGCGTTTCATCTCCAAACCCTCCATTCTTTATACCTTCCCATTTTTTCCAAGAAATTAAAAAATATACAAAAAATAAAAAAACCGAGGATTTTATCCTCGGTATCAATGTAAATTTATGAAATTTTATCAATGATTAATGTTGGTGCTGTTACTGGATTTTGTGAGATCAAGATACTCTCTGAAAGTTTCTTTTTAATCTCATCAATATTTTCAAAATTACTATGAATGGTTACTAAGCTTTCGCCTTTTGATACTTTGTCGCCAATTTTCTTTCGAAGTACAAGCCCAACAGCTAAATCGATAGATGATTCCTTCGTTGCTCTTCCAGCACCTAAAAGCATCGCCGCTGTTCCGATAGAATCAGCAATAATCTCTGAAACATATCCTTCTGATTCAGCTTCAAATTCAAATTGGTATTTTGCTTTTGGAAGTTTATCCGGTGAATCTACGACAGATGGATCTCCACCTTGTGAAGATAAAAAAGTTTTAAAGGATTCTAGTGCTTTCCCATTTTTAATGGATTCCTCAAGCAAGTTTCTAGCTTCTTCAAGAGTGTTCGCTTTTTTTGCTAGTACCACCATCTGGCTTCCTAAAACGAGGCAAAGCTCTTGTAAATCATCAGGACCTTCCCCTTTTAGCGTGTCGATCGCCTCTTTAACCTCAAGTGCATTACCAATTGCAAACCCAAGCGGTTGGCTCATATCTGAAATAATTGCCATCGTATTGCGGCCTACATTATTCCCGATATCAACCATTGTTTTTGCTAATTCCTTTGCATCGTCCAAATCCTTCATAAATGCACCTGCACCTGTTTTTACATCTAAAACAATTGCATCTGCTCCAGCTGCAATTTTCTTACTCATAATTGAGCTTGCAATCAATGGAATGCTGTTTACAGTAGCTGTAACATCCCTTAGCGCATATAACTTTTTATCTGCAGGTGTTAAATTCCCACTTTGACCGATGACAGCTACCTTATTTTGGTTGACAAGACGAATAAATTCTTCATTATTAATTTCTACATGAAAGCCTGAAACTGATTCTAATTTATCTATCGTTCCACCAGTATGTCCTAAACCTCTTCCTGACATTTTTGCAACTGGAACCCCTACTGACGCAACGAGTGGCGCAAGCACCAATGTGGTCGTATCACCTACACCACCCGTGCTATGCTTGTCAACTTTGATCCCTTCAATTCCTGAGAGGTCAATTGTATCACCAGACTGAACCATTGCCATGGTAAAATCTGCTTGTTCCTGCTTTGTCATTTCCTTAAAAAAAACAGCCATCGTAAAAGCACTCATTTGATAATCAGGGATTTCACCATTTGTATATCCGGAAACAACAAATGATATTTCTTCTGATGTCAATTCCTTACCATCACGTTTTTTTTCGATTAGATCTACCATTCTCATTGTTTTCACCTTTTTCTATTCTCTATTTTTATTAGCTGATCTAGATTTTTTTTACAATCTGTTTTACTAGTGATAAAAAGTCAGTTTTTACTTTTTCTGTTGTTTCAATTACTTCATCATGGGTTAGCGGCTGATCTAAAATGCCTGCTGCCATATTTGAAATACAGGAAATTCCTAGTACTTTTAAATTGGCATGACGTGCAACAATTACCTCAGGAACTGTTGACATCCCAACGGCATCGCCTCCAAGTGTGCGAAGCATTTTAATTTCTGCAGGCGTTTCATAAGATGGACCAGTCATACCAACATAAACGCCTTCTTTGATTGATATATTCAATTCATTTGCCACTTCTTTTGCAATTGTCCTGAGTTCCTTTGTATATGCTTCAGACATATCTGGAAATCTTGCTCCAAACCTTGTATCATTTGGCCCAATTAATGGATTTTGACCAAAATTCAAATGATCCGAAATAATCATTAAGTCGCCTGGTTGAAACGATTCATTCACTCCTCCTGCGGCATTTGTAACAACTAGAGTTGTGACACCTAACTCTTTCATAACGCGAACAGGAAATGTGACTTTATCTAGACTATAACCTTCGTAAAAATGAAATCGTCCCTGCATGGCGACAACTGATTTTCCTTGTAATGTACCAAATACGAGTTGACCGGCATGCCCCTCAACAGTAGACACTGGAAACTCTGGAATTTGGTCATATGCCACTTTAATTGGATTTTCAATTTCATCCGCCAAAACACCAAGTCCTGAGCCAAGTATCAACCCAATTTCAGGTGTAGTAGGGCTTTTCTCTTTTAAAAATTGTACAGATTTATCAATAACGTTCATATCCATTCTTATTTTCCTCCATTAATTTCTTGTAGAAAGCTTTTTCCATGTTTAGGTGGTGTTACATTAAAATTATCCGCTACTGTTGCACCAACATCCGCAAACGTTGAACGTAATGGTAATTCCTTTCCACCATCCATTTTTTTGTTGTAGACCAGTAAAGGCACATATTCTCGTGTATGATCTGTTCCAGTATGAACCGGATCGTTTCCATGGTCTGCTGTGATAATTAATAAATCGTCATCAGTAAGTTTTTCAAATACTTCCGGTAAACGGGCATCATACTCCTCCAAGGCTTTTCCATAGCCTATAGGATCCCTACGATGTCCAAACAATGCATCAAAATCAACCAAATTGACAAAGCTCAGGCCTGTAAAATTCATATCAAGTGTTTCAACTAATTTATCCATTCCATCCATATTTGACTTTGTTCGTAGTGATTGAGTGACTCCTTCACCATCATAAATATCTGATATTTTTCCGATTGCAATCACATCAAACCCACTATCACTTAATTCATTCATTACAGTTCGTTCAAACGGCTTTAAGGCATAATCATGACGGTTTGATGTTCTCGTGAATTGACCAGGTTCCCCAACAAATGGACGAGCGATGATGCGTCCTACCATATATTTTTCATCTAGTGTTAATTCACGTGCAATTTCACAAATTTTATAAAGTTCATCTATCGGTACTATCTCCTCATGTGCTGCAATTTGTAAAACTGAATCTGCAGAAGTATAGATAATTAATTTCCCAGTCTTCATATGCTCTTCACCGAGTTCATCAAGAATTTCGGTACCCGATGCTGGTTTATTCCCTAAAATTCCGCGCCCTGTACGTTTTTCAATTTCATCTAATAGCTCTTTTGGAAACCCCTCAGGGAAGACCTTAAATGGTGTTTCGATATGTAAACCCATGATTTCCCAATGTCCTGTCATTGTATCTTTTCCATTTGATGCTTCTTGCATTTTTGTATAATATGCAAGTGGCTCGTCTTGTACAGGTATTCCCTTAATTTCTCTAATATTACTTAGGCCAAGCTTTGCCATGTTAGGCATATGTAAACCATTCATTTTTTCCGCAATATGTCCAAATGTATCTGAACCTTCATCACCAAATTTTTTTGCATCCGGCGCTTCTCCAATTCCAACAGAATCCATGACAATTAGAAATATTCGCTTATATGTATAATTAGACATGTAAATCCCTCCCAAATATATTCTATGTTGTATTTTTCCCTTCTAGCTTCAAGTTACTCATTATTTCATACATGCACACATGTCAGAAGTCTGACATCTCAAAGTATACGTGTGAGAGTATGTATTTTCAAGTAGATTATGAGTGTAATAGTCAAATTGATAACATTATTTTAACAAATGTCCCTATTCTATAAAAATTATTGTTTTTAAATATAGAGTGATTTACGCTCATGGTACTCTCTTGCCGCAACAATCCGTAACAAAAAAAGCTAGACAATTTGTCTAGCAATCTACTATGCACGAGGATGATATGTTTTATAAACATCCTTAAGCCGCGTTTTTGTAACATGAGTATATATTTGCGTGGTTGAAATATCTGCATGTCCGAGCATCTCTTGCACAGCTCGTAGGTCTGCACCATTTTCCAAAAGATGCGTCGCAAATGAGTGACGAAGG
>Ga0182742_1004081_pt1 | contig 13528 bp, 12 predicted proteins | sample eDN5th37CBELigMG_FD_128880 | JGI IMG/M metagenome (GOLD analysis project Ga0182742, IMG submission 128880) | Enriched Miracle-Growth compost microbial communities from Emeryville, California, USA - eDNA 5th pass 37_C BE-Lig MG (version 2)... ... | reverse complement strand
CCCTTCGGGTTGCCCGGGCGCACCAGGAAGGCTGGCAGGGTGTAGTAGGCGGAGCTGTCGTTCGGGAAGCGGCTCTTCCAGCCGGCCGGGATCAGGTTGCCCCGGTCGTGCAGGATCTGGACGTCGATCTCCTGGTTGAAGGTGACCACGTCGGCCTGCAGCCCTTCCAGCACCGCGCGGGCCTGGCGCGACGAGCCGCCATGCGACTGCTCGACCACGATGTCCTGACTGGTGCGCTGCTTCCAGGCCGCGGCGAATGCCGGGTTGATCGCGGCGAACAGCTCGCGGCTGATGTCGTAGGACGCGTTCAGGAGTGTGCCGACCTCGGCCCTGGCCGGCCGGGCCAGGCCGGTCAGGGCAGCGGATGCCAGCACGGGGGCGGCCAGCACGGACCCGACCAGACTACGGCGCTTCATCGAACTGCTCACTTTCCTGCCCGAGATCGGCTCGGCATGTCCTATCGCCCGAGCCGGATCTGGCGACCGCAGTGCAGCCGCGCAGTTCTGCACCCGGACGATTTTACTTATTAGATCTGTGGTACAATTTACTTTTCCACAGGCGGCTGGTCAATTGTGCGGCCCCGCCCCTGCCTAAAGAAAAAATGAATCGGGACCCAAGCACATCTGTGCCGGACAGCTTCGGCGCGCCAGTTCATCCCGGCGCGATCCGGAGCGGCCGCTCCTGCGTAGCAAGTGATCAGCAGACTCAGGGCGCGACCGTTGCCCAGGGCGGAACGGCGCCGGCCCGGTGCCAGGGATGGAAGGACCAGCATGATGATCGACACCGGCAGGCGAACCGGGCAGCCGGAGAGCGCAGATTGAGCGGACCTGCGAGCAGCCCGCCGGCCCGGCTGGGCTTCCCGGTCAAGGTCATGGCCAGACCGGATCTGAAGAGCAACGACGCGCGCCGCCATGCCAGCGGGCCGCACCTGAAAGTGTCGCTGGAGTATGTCGACCGGATCCTGGATCATCTGAATCGCCACCGGATCCGGATGTACCGGATGTCCTCCGACCTGGCGCCCTACGCCACCCATCCGGACCTGCCGCAGTTCCATGGCATGGTCCAGGAGAGTGCCGCCGAGCTCCGGGCAATCGGCGCCAAGGCCAAGCGGCTCGACATTCGCCTGTCCTTCCATCCTTCCCAGTTCATCGTGCTGAACAGCCCCGACCCGGACTTGGTCAGAAAGAGCGTGTGGGACCTGACTTCCCAGGCGGAGATGCTGGACCTGATGGAACTCGGGCCAGAAGCGGTGCTGGTGGTCCATGTGGGCGGGACCTATGGCGACCGCGTCGCCAGCGCCGATCGTTGGGCCAGGACCTGGCCCAGCCTGCCCGAACCGGTGCGGCGGCGCCTGGTGCTGGAGCATGACGACCTGCGCTTCAGCGCTGCCGACGTACTGCGCATCCACGAGCAGACCGGGGTGCGCCTGATCTTCGACTACCAGCACTTCTGGTGTCTGAACCCGGAAGGGCTGGAGCTGCGGCCGACCGTGGCGGCGATCCTCGCGACCTGGCCGGACGGGGTGCGCCCAAAGATCCATTTCTCCTCGCCGCGCACCGAGCTGCGCCAGCTCAAGCGCAAGGTGCCGGGCACCCGCAGGACCGAGCTCGTCCCGGTCCCGCCGGTCTGGACGGGTCACGCTGATTTCTGCAACCCGTTCGAGTTCGCGACCTTCATGCGCGCGGTGGCGGGGCTGGAGTTCGATGTGATGCTGGAGGCCAAGGCCAAGGACCTGGCGCTGCTGCGCCTGCGCCCGGACCTCCTGCGCTATGCCCCGGACGTGGCGGTCCGCTTCGGCCTCGATCCGGCCCAACCGGATGCTTTGGCCGACGAGGAAGCGGCCGGCCTGGTCGAGGCGGCCATGCCCGCCGAGGGCTGACCTGCCGGCTCAGGTCGGCAGGCGGCCATCCGGCGTGTAGCGGTCCACGGCATCCGGCAGCTCGCGCGTCAGGCGCGCCAGCAATTCCTCGCGGGACAGGCCGGTCTGCTGGCTGAGCGTCGCCAGCACGTCCGGGCCGATCGCGTGCTCGAGATGCTCGGAGCTGACCGGCCGGTTCGGCCCGCTCGCCACCCAGGAATCGGCATCCTCACCGTGGCCGGTTTCCTTGAAGCGGTCGATCAGCTCCTTCAGCCCGCCGCTCACCAGCTGGTCACCGTTGCCGGGGCTGCTGCCGGAACCGCCGCCGAACAGGCTGCCGAGCCCGCCCAATATCCCGCCGAGCCCGCCCGGCTGTGCCGCATCGGCCGGATTCTGACCGCCCCCGGCCGGTTGTGCGCCGGAGCCGCCACTGAACATCTCCGCGAGCTTGTCGCGGTTCTGGTAGCCCGCGATGGCCAGGAGGCCCAGCAAGGCGGTCATCGACGGAAGGCCGCGGTTCATCGCCATTCTCCTGCACGATCCCAAAGAATCGAAACAGGCGGCGCTGGGCCGAGTTCCGCTCCTGGCCTCAGCGGCCGCCGGGCGGATCCCGGCGCGGTGGGTGCGGCTCCACATGCGGTCGGAACACCTGCCAGCCGAACGCTTCGAGCTGGTCGGCGACCCGCTCCGCGGCATCATAGCCCGCCATGGAGGCCGAGTGGACCGGCGTGCGTACGAAGCCGTGCAGGGCTCGCGCGATCACGTGAACCAGATGATCACGGCCCACCACTCTCAGGTCCGCGCCATCCATGTCGGAACTGTTCGTCATGGGCCGAGAGTACTGGAACAAAACATGAACATCAAGGACCGAACGAAGCAATATCGGCCAGCAGGCCGTGCGGCCGGCTCGTCGGGACAGGCATGTGAGGGAAGCGGGGAAGGCTGGAGCGGGTGAAGGGAATCGAACCCTCGACACGTAGCTTGGGAAGCTACTGCTCTACCACTGAGCTACACCCGCGCCTGTCCTCTGGATAGCCGGCCACCGCGTCGGGCGCAACGGTCAGCCGTGGCCGCGCCGAATAAACACGGAACTCCCTGCAGGAGGGTGTTGACGCCTCCCGCGCCATCCCCTATTCCGCAGCCACCCCGCCGGTGGGCGCATAGCTCAGTTGGTAGAGCAGCTGACTCTTAATCAGCGGGTCCACAGTTCGAGTCTGTGTGCGCCCACCACGGGGTAAAGTCTGCGAGCAGGACCACAGACGGTCCAGACGTTCCCTCCGGATATGCTGCATCGTGACCGGAAGTCAGGTCGATTCGACTTGGCCTCGACTTCGTGTCTCAGCGTCGAGCGAGCCTGCCGGCCAGTCCGCTCATGGCCGCCATCGCACTCTCTGCCGATTCCCGCTCTACCTTGCGATAGGCCGTGACCACGTCCTGGCCGAATTCAGTCAGGTCGGCGCCGCCGCCTTGGGCACCGCCATGCCGCGAGGTCACCAGGGGCTCGGTGAACATGCGGTTCAGTTCGTCGACCAGCGACCACGCACGCTTGTAGGACATGCCCAGGCTCCGCCCGGCAGCGCTGATCGAGCCGGTCTCGGCGATGGCCTCCAGCAGCCGGACCTTGCCCGGCCCGATTCGCTCGCCTTGCGGAAAGTCGATCCGCACGCTGATCGCGATCGCCATGCACCTTCCCCTGATCCGCCCGCTCCGATCCTGCCCGAACCTGGCGACAGACGCACGGCCGGCAGTCAGCCGCGCAGGTGCAGCGGCACCAGATGATTGTCCCAGGCGAGCGATGCCCGAGCCAGTTCCTGCGCTTCGCCCGAGGCCGCGTCGATCTCGATCAGCCGGCCGGTGCCGCCGCTCGCGACGAAGCGGCCCGGTGCGCCGGCCGTGGCCACGCCGCAGCCGTCTTCCAGCGCCACCTCGTGATGGACGGCTCCACCTTGGTCCAAGATCAGGATGCGGTGGGCCTTCGGGCAGGACACGGCCAGCCAAGCGCCGCTCGTGTCGTAGGTGATGCTGCCGGTGTACTGGCGAAGCGCGGCGGCCCGTCCCCGCAGCTCGTCCACCAGCCGGAAGCCATGCCGGTCCAGGATTGCCACCAGCGGCACCGCAGCCTCGGGATCGCCCTGGAACTGGCAGGCACAGGCGATCTCGCCGGTCGGGCTCAGCGACAGGTGGCGCAGCGAGAGCTGATGCAGCTGCCCCTCCAGGGGAAAGCGCTCGATCAGCCGGCCGGAGCCGAGATCCATCAGCACGAGCGAGGGCGCCATCGTGTCGAGGTTGAGCTTGAGCCGCTTGCTCTGCGGGTGGGTGAGGATGCCGCCCACCGCGATCGCCAGGGTCTTGCCGTCCGGCAGCACCGCCACGTCGTGCGGCCCGATGCCGTGGCCCGGCAGCTCGGCCAGCTTGAGGAAGCCCTCGTCCACTGCATAGACACCCAGCGTGCCATCGCCCGTGTCGAACTTGTTCTCGGCCGTGATCAGCAGCCGGCCGCTCGGGTCGAACGTGCCGTGCCCGGCGAAGTGCCGGTTCGCCTCGGCTTCGAACGTCGCCAGGCGTTCGCCGGTCCGGCTGTGGAACGCCACGGCGAACACGCCCGGGCGCCGCGCGAACACCACTGCCAGCTCGCGGGTCGGGTGGACCGCGAAGCTGTGGCCGCGGGCCGGCAGGTGCAGGGCGAACGGGCTGGTGCCGCCAGCGCCCAGAGCTGCCGCCTCGTCGCCGTTCACCGGCTCGGTGCGGCAGCCCAGCCAGCGCGGTGCCGCGCCGCCATGCTCGGTGGCCGCGGCCATGGCCAGGACCGGGTCGGCGAACGGGAGGCCCGCCAGGATGGCGAGCGTGGCGCGGCGGGACAGCTCCATGGTCAGTCTCCGTCCAGGGCGTTGAAGCCGAGGCTGATCCCGATGGCAGGCGCCAGGCGCTCCACCACCAGGAGGCGGAGCTGCTGGACCTCCTGCAGGAGTGCCTCGACCCTGGGGCGGGCGGTTGGATCGGACACTGCCTGGTCGAGCGGCAGGTCGACCGCTGCCAGTGCTGCCTTGGTCCGCTCGAACTGCGCGCGGATCATGGTGTCCAGGACCTGGCCGTCGTCCAAGGCGGCGAGACGGGCCGCGACGCCGTCCGGGGTGAGATAGACCGCTTCCACCGCTTCGAGGCTGGCGCCGATCGCCGCCAGCGACAGGCCGCTGCGCCATGCCTCCGCCCGCTGGCCGCGTGCCGTGTCGATGCTGAGGCCGAGCGGCCGGGCGATCTTCTCCTGCGAGATCCGGTCCAGGCTGTCGCGCATCGAGATCAGCAGCAGGCGGCGCCGGTCGTTGTCGGAGAGGCGGGTGGCGGCGAACTCGGTGGAAATAGCTTTGGCGAGGTCGGCCTGGGCGCCGCTCACGGCACGCAGCAGCCGGCAGCCACGCTGTCCCGGCTCCTCCGTGCCGCCGACCGGCCCGCCGCCGAACAGCACCTCCTCCCCCATGCCGAGGCCCGAGGCGGCCATGCCCTCCGACTTGCCGCTCGCGAGCGACCGGGCGATCTGCCGGCCCGCGGAGCCGTGCGGGTCTGGCCAGAACCAGATCCTGCTCGCCAGGTCTGCCGGCACGGCCGGCCCGACCAACCACGTCCTCGCCGCCTGCCAGCGCAGCACGAGCTCGCGGAAGGCCTGACGTGCCCGGTCGACCGCGGCCGGATCGGCCGGCTCCGAACAGGCGGTCAGGCTGGCCTCATCGAATGCACTGGCTGCTTCCTGCCAGGCCCGCACGGCTGCGTTGCCGGGTAGGGCCAGCTCTGCCTCGGCAAAGGCCGGCCAGCCGAGCAGGGTGATAACGGCGAGGATCGGGACGCGCATCGGCTCAGAGCCCTCCGAGAAACGCCAGCAGCCTCGCCCGCTCGGCCTCCGGCAGGCCCGCATAGCCGGCCGAAGCGGCTCCGGCAGCGCCGTCGTGCCACAGGATCGCCTCCTGCGCATCGCGGGCGCGGCCGTCATGCAGGAGCGGACGGCCCTGCATCAGGCGCCGGCCCAGCCCCCAGAGCGGCGTGGTGCGCCAGCGCCGTCCGATGGCCGGGTCGCGCTCGTCGCTGGCCAGGCCGGGACCCAGGTCGTGGGCCCGGAAGTCGGAATAGGGCCGAAGGCCCCCGAGCTCGGGGCGGTGGCAGGCGGCGCAGCCGAGCGACGTGAACAGATGCTCGCCGTCCGGATCGGGCGGGCCGGTCGGTGCCGGTGGCGGCAGGGAGCGGAGATAGGCCAGCAGGCTATGGACGATCCCGGGAGCCAGTTCCACGCCACCCTCCCCTTTGCCGCTGCCATGCGGGCCTTTGCGGCAGCCGGGCTCCGCTTCGGTGCAATCGCCCCAGGGCTCGGGATGCTCGGCCGTGGACAGGCCCAGGTCCAGCAGCAGCGCCTCCGTGACCGGCTGGGCCAGTGTGGCGTGCATGGCCTTCAGACCGAACCCGCCGGCCTCCGCCAGCGCCTGCTCGACCATGCCCAGCCCGGCCAGGCCCGGCGCCAGGCGTAGGGAGCCGCGGCTGGGCTCGGCGATGGCATCCGGGGCACCCACTTGCGGCACCGGCCGCCGCAGCGTGACGATGGTGCCATCGGCCAGACGTCGCGGCTCGGCCTGCCAGCGCACCTCCAGCCGACCCTCCGGCTGGTGGCCGGGTGCCGCAGCGGTCTGCAGCTGCCGGCCATAGGCCGGATCGTCGTCGAAGCGCAGCACCAGGCCCGCACCGTCCGCCATCTGGCCGCCGCCGGCCCCTTCATGGCAACTCGCGCAGGCGCGCGCGTTGAACAGCGGACCGAGCCCGTCGCTCTGGCGACTGGATGCACCGGCCACCGTCCAGATCCGCCGGAACAGCGCCTTGCCCACCACGGCATCCAGGTCGCGGCTGCCAGCCTGGTCCGGGGCGAGCAGCGCCGCGGCCAGGAGCAGCGGGGCAGCCAGCCGCTTCATGCGATCCGGAACCAGCCCATCATGCCGGTCTCCTGGTGCTCGATGATGTGGCAGTGGAGCATCCAGTCCCCGGGATTGTCGGCGACGAACGCGATCCGCGTCCGGTCGCGCGGGCCCAGCAGCACCGTGTCGACGCGCTGGCCGGCGGCACCCTGCCTGGGGTCGAGCACCTGGAAGGTCAGCCCGTGCAGATGGATCGGATGCTGGTACTGGGTGGCATTGACCAGCTCGATCACATAGCTCCGCCCCCGCACCAGCTCGAACAGCGGCGGCGGCAGTGCCCGGTGGCCCTGCTCCGGCCAGCTCCTGCGGTCAATCGCCCAGTGCGTGGCGGCACTCAGGCAGAGATTGTCGGCAAGCCGCAGCACCTGGCCGTCGTCCAGCACGATCTCGCTGGCGATCGCCGTCGCCTGAAAGGTCAGCCGGAGCTTTTCCGCGTGGGCCAGGTCAGGCTCTGCGAAGGTCGACGGGCGCAGTGCTGCCGGTGTGAACGGCCGGTCGGGACGTGCCGGGCCACGCCCGCGCAGCCGGGCGAGCGGCACGGGCTCCGGCGCGAAATAGTCGTAGAGCACCGCCTCCTCGCCCGGCCCGGGAGCGCGCAGCGTCAGGTCCAGGCGCATGGCCGGGCCCAGCCGCCAGCTGGTCAGCGGCACCGGCGGCAGGCCGTTGCCGTCGATCGCGACCACTGCCGCCTCGGTACCCTCCACGCCCAGTTCGGCGATGCGGGTGGCGTCGACATTGAGGATGCGCAGCCGCAGGTCGCTACCGGCCGGCACGTCCAAGACCGGCTCCACCAGATCGTTGACGGTGCGCAGCCGGCCGAACGTGCCGGACTTCGCCGCGGCCGCATCGCTGGTGAACGGGGTGAAGGCGCCCGTCTCGTCGATCCGCCAGTCGCGCAGCACCAGGACCAGCTCGGCATCGTGCGGCACCGTCTCGTCGCCCTCGACGATCAGGACGCCCGCGAGCCCGCGGCTCAACTGCTCGATCGTGTTGCAATGGGTGTGGAAGAAGAAGGGCCCGGTATCGGGCGGGACGAACGCGTAGTCGAAGCCCTGCCCCGGTGCCACCGGCTCCTGAGTGAGGTAGGGCACGCCGTCCATGGCATTGGGCACGCGGATGCCATGCCAGTGGATCGAGATGGGCTCCGGCAGCCGGTTCTCCAGCCGTGCCCGCAGCCACTCGCCCTGGCGCAGCCGGATCACCGGCAATGGCTCGTCGGCGAACGTCCAGGCTGAGACCTCCGGCCCACTGCCCGAGGGGACCCGGATCCGCCGCTCGGCCGCCACCAGATGCCGGGTGACGGTGCCCTCTCCGGCTGCCGCCGGACGGCCCAGAGGCATGCCGGACTGCCCCGGCACTACCACCGCCGCGGCAGCACCGAGCAGCAAGGAGCGTCGCCCGATCCGCATCCCCGCTCTCGCGCCTTGCTCCTCCGCGCGGAGCAGGCCCGATGCGTCAGGCCCGCTCAGGGCGCCACCGTGTCCGGGTTGTCCAGGCTGTCCGAGCCCTCGACCGTGACGGCCACGCCCAGTGCTGCCACCACCTCCTCCACCGCCCGGGTCTGTGCCACCAGGGCATCGATGGCGGCCTGGAGCATGGCGTTGCCTTCGGCATTGTCGGCCGCCAGCATCTGGTCGTAGGCCATCCTGCCGCTCTCGGCACTCTCCCGGATCACCTCGAGCTTCGCGGTCGTCTCGGCCATGCGGTCCTGGACGAGCTTCGCGGCTTCCGGTGCCTTCTCCCTGGCGAGTTCGTTCACCGACGGTCCGGATACGATGCTGCCGTCCAGGCGCTGGTAGCTGCCGTTCCACAGCGCCACCATGCCGACCTGGTCGTAGAAGTGCGAGTTGTGGGTGTTGTCCGAGAAGCAGTCATGCTCCTCCTCGGGATCGTTCAGCAGCAGGCCGAGCTTCATCCGCTCGCCGGCCAGCTCGCCATAGGACAGGGAACCGATGCCGGTCAGGATCCGGCCGATCCCGGCTTCCGGCCCGACGCTCATCAGGTCCGTGCGCGCCGCCCCGCCGTCCCGCCAGCTCGCCGCCATGTCCTGGAGGTCGCTGACGAGCAGGTCGGTCGCGGCCTCGAGATAGGCGCGGCGCCGGTCGCAATTGCCGCCGGTGCAGTGGGTCAGGCTGTAGTCGGTCCAGGGCCGCATGCCGGCACCCGGGCCGGTGCCGTTCAGGTCCTGGCCCCAGAGCAGGAACTCGATCGCGTGGTAGCCGGTCGCGACGTTCTTCTCGACGTCGAGCGCCTCCTGGAGATGGTCCGCCAGCAGAGCCGGCGTGATGTTCCGCGCATCGACCTGCTCGCGGCCCACCCGCAGGGCCGGCGATGCCACCACGTTCAGCAGGTAGAGCGGGTTCTCGTCGGAACTGTCGCCATAGGAGGCATCGACATAGTCGATCAGGCCCTCGTCGAGCGGCCAGGCGTTCACCTTGCCTTCCCACTCGTCCACCAGCGGATTGCCGAAGCGCAGGGCCTCGGTCTGCTGGTAGGGCGCCCGGGCAGCCTTCCATGCTTCCTTGGCGGCAGCCTGGGTCTCGGCGGATGGCTTGGCCAGGAAGGCGTCCACGGCCGCCTGCAGCTCCTCGGCACTCGTCAGCGCATCGGCGTACATCGCCTCGGCGATGTCGGCATAGGTGGCGACCACGTCGACCGGCTCGACCGCATGGGCCGGCAGGGAGAGGATCATCGCCGTCGCGGTGATCGAATACACGAGCGAGCGACCCATCGGGCGTTCCCCAGACGAAGCACGTAGCGATACAGGCAGGCGCACACTGCCCGTTCTCGCCGTTTCGCACTGCGCAGCGCCCGTGACAACTCGATCCCGGCAGTAGATCGAATTGGAACTATTCGAGTCTGTGAGGCCGAAGCCCGACGCGCCGGAAGGCTACACCCGGCCGCGGATCCCGGTGCCGGGATTCAGGCTGCTATTAGCAGGGGATGGGGCGAGCGACCGGACTCGAACCGGCGACATCCAGGACCACAACCTAGCGCTCTACCGACTGAGCTACGCCCGCCATCCGCGGCGCTGAATGCCTCGTGCCGGCCGCTTCGTCAAGCGCCACGCGCAGTCGGCGGCAATGTTCTCGATCAGACGTCTGCCTCATTCTTGACCATGCCTGCCCATATTCTAGGCATCCAGCACGACGGGCTCCATAACCACCTGCATGGGGAACCGTTGGCACGTGTCGTGCATAACCCTTCCCCGAGCAATGTTGGTGTGGGAAGTTCGCTCGCCAGCGTTCGTCGTGGAGAAAGTCGCGCAATGAAGAAGATCGAAGCCGTCATCAAGCCGTTCAAGCTGGACGAGGTCAAGGAAGCCCTCCAGGAGATCGGCCTGAAGGGCATGACTGTGACGGAAGTGAAGGGCTTCGGGCGCCAGAAGGGGCACACGGAACTGTATCGCGGGGCGGAGTACGTCGTCGATTTCCTGCCCAAGGTGAAGATCGAGGTCGTGGTCGACGACCAGCTGGCCGAGCGGGCGGTCGAAGCCATCCAGCAGGCGGCCAAGACCGACCGGATCGGCGATGGCAAGATCTTTGTCTACTCGGTGGAAGAGGCCGTGCGGATCCGCACCGGCGAGCGCGGCAACGACGCGCTCTGACCGCCCGGGCCGGTTCGGCTGAAGCGAACCGGCCCTGCCCGCTCGCGGGCTGGCCCGAAGGTCGCGCCAGGACCAGTCAGACGACTCATCCGGCGACCATGTTTTCCGATGGTCGGTGCGGTTTCCCAAAGAACGCCTGGCCATCCCGGCCGCTGCCGGGCGCGCCGTGTCTGTCAGGGTTGGGACCCGCCCGCACCTGCCCCCGGCAGTTCTACCGCCGTGGGCCAGCCGGCATCGAGCCGGCCCTTCCAGATTTCGTGCAAGGTTCAGTCAGCCCTGCCGCGGCTGGGCTAGACAGCGGTTCAGCGCTTGTGCGCGCGCGCCGATTCCTGAACTGCCGCCTCGTGGTACCAGCTGTCGAACGCAGCCGCCGCCACGCGCGATTCCTTCTCGCTGAGCGGGCGGTTGACGTCCTGCTGCCCCAGCTGCGCGAACCGGCCGCGCCGAGGAAACTCGTAGATGATGGCGGACTGCCGCTCGGCGCTTCCAGCCATGTCGCTCACTCCGTGTCAGATCCAAGCTTTGCCTTGTCGTACATAATCGCTTTCCCAGGGGTTTGCACCCCCTTTACGCAATTTGCCTCTTTTAGAAACAGTTAATGCCGATTTTTTAACCATGGCTGGGGCAATGCTGTTCTTCGGGGCATTGCGGCCAGGCAAGTTGTGACACGCCGCGGCAGGCCAACAACTCGGCAGGAGGCAGGATCTGCTCAGTTTTCAGGCATCGGCACGCGCAGGCCGCCGCCTCGCTTCACAGGCGGCGGCCGTTTGGCACGCAACGTGCTTGGAGATAGGTCAGCCGATGGCGGGCAGGCACGCAGAAGCCGCAGGCACCAGGACCTCACCTATCTCGATTCAATCGCTTTGGAAGGCCGCAATGACCAAATACAAGTTGGAGTACATCTGGCTCGACGGCTACACCCCGGTGCCGAACCTCCGCGGCAAGACGCAGATCAAGGAATTCGACAGCTTCCCGACTCTGGAGCAGCTGCCGCTCTGGGGCTTCGACGGCAGCTCCACCCTGCAGGCCGAGGGCCACAGCTCCGACTGCGTGCTCAAGCCGGTCCGCGTGTTCCCCGACCCGGTGCGCACCAACGGCGTGCTGGTGCTCTGCGAGGTCATGATGCCGGACGGCGAGACCCCGCATCCGTCGAACAGCCGCGCCACCATCCTGGATGACGATGGCGCCTGGTTCGGCTTCGAGCAGGAATATTTCTTCTACAAGGACGGCCGCCCGCTGGGCTTCCCCGAGCACGGCTTCCCCGCCCCCCAGGGCCCCTACTACACCGGCGTCGGCTACAAGAACGTGGGCGACATCGCGCGCCAGATCGTCGAGGAGCATCTCGACATCTGCCTGGCCGCCGGCATCAACCACGAGGGCATCAACGCCGAGGTGGCCAAGGGCCAGTGGGAGTTCCAGATCTTCGGCAAGGGCTCCAAGCGCGCCGCCGACGAGATGTGGATGGCCCGCTACCTGCTCCTGCGCCAGACCGAGAAGTACGGCATCGACATCGAGTTCCACTGCAAGCCGCTGGGCGACACGGACTGGAACGGCTCGGGCATGCACTGCAACTTCTCGACCGCCTACATGCGCGAGGTCGGCGGCAAGGAGTATTTCGAGCAGCTGATGGCGGCGTTCGAGGCGAACCTCGACGACCACATCGCCGTGTACGGCCCGGACAACCACATGCGCCTGACCGGCAAGCACGAGACCGCGCCGTGGAACAAGTTCAGCTACGGCGTGGCTGACCGCGGCGCCTCGATCCGTGTGCCGCACAGCTTCGTGCGCAACGGCTACAAGGGCTATCTCGAGGATCGCCGCCCGAACTCGCAGGGCGACCCCTACCAGATCGCCTCGCAGATCCTGAAGACCATCGACTCGGTTCCGGTCGGGGCTTCGGCGGGCATCTCGGCTGCGGCCTGAGGCCCGGGAGATCGTCTGGACGGACGGCCCGGCCGTCCGCCCTTCTCCCGAGCCGGGGCGGCAGGTCGCCCCGGCTCGTTGGCGTTCCGGCGCCGGGCCCATGCCCGGCGCGGACACCTTCTCAAAGATGCGGGCGCTGCCTAGAAAGGCCGCGGAACGGCAGGCCGGGCCGGGCGCCATGCAGCGAGGTCCGGGGCGTGGCGCCGGATGACGGGGCTCGAATGGCGGCCGATCGGCCGCCGGGCGAAAGACAAGGAAGGCGAAGGATGACGCTGGGTTGCAAGACGTCCGCGGACGTCATGAAGGCCATCAAGGACAATGGCGTCCAGATGATCGACATCCGGCTCACGGATGTTCCCGGTACCTGGCAGCACATCAGCTATCCGGCCGCGGTGTTCGAGCAGGACCAGATCGAGGAGGGCCTGGGCTTCGACGGCTCGTCGGTGCGCGGCTTCAAGACGATCGAAGCGTCCGACATGCTGCTGATGCCCGATCCCACCACCGCCTTCATCGACCCGTTCTACGAGCACAAGACGCTCGTCATGATCGCGGACGTGCTCGACCCGGTGACCGGCGAGTTCTACAGCCGCGACCCGCGCGGCATCGCCAAGAAGGCCGAGGCCTACCTGAAGTCGACCGGGATCGGCGACACGGCATTCTTCGGACCAGAGGCCGAGTTCTTCGTGTTCGACAACGTCCAGTTCGGCCAGGACATCAATTCCGGCTCCTATCTCGTCGACAGCGTCGAGGGCTGGTGGAACATGCGCCGGGCCGAGGGTCCGAACCTCGGCTACAAGATCCGGCCGAAGGAAGGCTACTTCCCCTGCGCGCCGACCGACACGCTGCAGGACCTGCGCGCCCGCATGGCGCTCACCATGATCGACATCGGCCTGACGGTCGAATGCCAGCATCACGAGGTGGCGACCGCCGGCCAGTGCGAGATCGACATGAAGTTCGATACGCTGCTGGCGATGGCCGACCACCAGATGAAGTACAAGTATGTCGTGAAGAACGAGGCGGCCAAGGCCGGCAAGTCCGCGACGTTCATGCCCAAGCCGCTCTACGGCGACAACGGCTCGGGCATGCACTGCCACCAGAGCCTCTGGAAGGACGGCGAACCGCTCTTCCACGCCGAGACCGGGTACGCGGGGCTGTCCGACACCGCCCGGCACTACATCGGCGGGCTGCTGT
>Ga0182742_1004080_pt1 | contig 13537 bp, 9 predicted proteins | sample eDN5th37CBELigMG_FD_128880 | JGI IMG/M metagenome (GOLD analysis project Ga0182742, IMG submission 128880) | Enriched Miracle-Growth compost microbial communities from Emeryville, California, USA - eDNA 5th pass 37_C BE-Lig MG (version 2)... ... | reverse complement strand
TTCTCGCCGACGATCGCGGTGGGCAACGGCCAACTGGTCATCTCCCCCTCGCGCGACGCCGCGCGGAAGGCGGTCGCCACGGCCGGCGCGGCTCCGGCGGAGCGCTGGAAGCCGACCGAGGCGTTCGTTCCCCTGGCCGAGCGGCTGCCCAAGGGGATGATCATGCTGTCGATCTCCGACGTTCGCGAAAGCCTCCCCGAGATGATCGAGGGGCTTCCCCAGGTGGCGGCGATGATCAACAACCAGTTTGGCCCGGCGATCAAGGAGCAAGGCGGGCCCGACATCTCCTTCAACGTGGATCCGGAGAAGGTCCCCTCGGCCGACCAGCTTCGGGCCCTGCTCTTCCCCGCCTCGTTCGACCTGTCGGTCGACGACCAGGGTCTCGTCTTCCACACGCGCGAATCGCTTCCCAGCGTCACCTCGCCGGCCACCAGCGGCGTCCTGGTCGGGCTGTTGCTCCCCGCCGTCCAGTCGGCCCGCGAGGCCGCCCGCCGCGCCCAGTGCGTCAACAACCTCAAGCAGATCGGCTTGGCCCTCCACAATTACCACGACGCCCAGGGCCATTTCCCCGGCAACATCACCGACAAGGACGGCAAGCCGCTTCTCAGTTGGCGGGTGGCGATCCTCCCCTACATCGAAGAGATGGAGCTTTACAACGAGTTCAAGCTCGACGAGCCGTGGGACAGCCCCCACAACAAGCCGCTCATGGATCGGATCCCGATGATCCTTCACTGCCCGAGCCGCCCGTACCCCGACCCGACCGAGACGCACTACCTGGGCTTCGAGGGGGAGCGAACCTTCTTCGAGAAGGGAGGAAAGATCGGGCTTGCCAGCTTCACCGACGGAACCTCGAACACCCTGGCGGTGGTTGAGGCCCAGGAGGGGACGCCCTGGACCAAGCCGGACGACCTGCCCTTCGACGAGAACGCCCCCCCTTCGCTTTACGGCGCGGGATCGAAGCACCCGGGGGGCTTCAACGCCCTCTTCACCGACGGCTCGGTGCTCTTTCTCAAGACGACCATCCACCCCACCGCCCTCAAGGCGCTCATCACCCGCAATGGCGGCGAGGTCGTCAACGCCGACTCCTTCCGATGAAACCCGCGCGAGCGGCCCGGATCCTTCCCGATCCGGGCCGCTTGACCACCGCGCCGGATTGACCCCGTCGCGACCCCGCGCCGAATTGGCTTCGTTCGGCGCGGACGAACAAAGCCAACTTTGGCGCAATTGGATTTGGCGTCGGAATTTCCGACGCTGGGACGACGCTCGAAATTGGCTTCGTTCGGCGCTTTTTCACGATTGATCGTCCTCTCGCGCGGGTGGCGGTGGGCCCGCCCCAGCGCGTCGCGGCGGGCGTCGTTGGGGACCAATCCCGCGGGTTGCACCCCCTCAAAAGCTTTCTCGTCCGCTGGAGGCCGCCGTGACGAACACCGACGCTCCTCAGAACGCCGACGCTCCGGCCGGCTCCTCGGCCAAGTTCTGGATGGCGCCGCTGGGATTGTTGATTTTGGTCGCGGTTGGGATCTCCTGGATGTTCTCCTCGATCCAGGCGGCCCGCGAAGCCGCCCGCCGCGCCGAGTGCGTCTGCAACCTCAAGCTGATCGGTTTGGCCCTCCACAATTACCACGACGCCAATGGCCACTTCCCCGGGAACATCGTCGATAGGGACGGCAATCCGCTTCTCAGCTGGCGGGTGGCGATCCTTCCCTACACGGATAAGCTGGAGCTGTATAACAAGTTCAAGCTCGACGAGCCTTGGGATGGCCCTCACAATAAGCCGCTGTTGGACGAGGTCCCGGAGTTCCTCCACTGCCCGAGCCGCCCGTATCCCGACCCGACCCTTACAAACTACCTGGGCTTTGAGGGGCCGCGGGCCTTTTTTGAGCGGGGAGCGGAGGTCAAAATCGAGGGTTGCACCGATGGGCTCCCGAACACCCTGGCGGTGGTCGAGGCCGACAAGGGAGCGCCCTGGAGCAAACCGGCCGACCTCCCCTTCGACCCGAACGCCCCGCCCTCGCTCCATGGCGCGGGGTCGGTTCACCCCGGGGGCTTCGAGGCCCTCTTCGCCGATGGGTCGGTTCGATTCCTCATGACGATCATCAGCCCGTCGACCTTTAAGGCCCTCATCACCCGCAACGGCGGCGAGGACGTCCATCCGGACATGTTTTGACACCAAGCGTCGGCGCGTCCGATCCAAGCCAATTCGGGCGCAAACCACTTCGGCCCCAATATTTCCGCCGTAGGATCGAAACCCGAAGTTGGCTTCGTTCGGCGCTTTTTACGCGATTCGCCGCGCGTCGATTCTTCCGGATTGCCAAGGAGCAGGGGGCGGGCGAGACTCTCCCACCTCATACGATCCGCGGAGGAAGGCTCCGTTTTTCAGGTTTTTGGAAATGGCCCGTCGGATTGCGCGAAGTACGGGGGACGGCTGGATTGTTGGGACGTTCCTTTGAAAATTTGGAGTGATGCGCCATGAGATGCTCGCGGAGGAGTTTTGGGGCCCTCGCCGGGTTGGTCGTCGTGGGGGCGGCGTTGCTCTTGCTTCGGTTTGAGATGGGGGCCCGGCGCGCTTCGGCCGCCGCCCAAGACGCCGCGGCGGCGGAGAAGGGCGAGGCCGAGAACCGGGCCGAGTGCGTCAACAACCTCAAGCGGATCGGGCTGGCCCTCCACAATTACCACTCCGCCCACGGCGCGTTCCCAGGGAACATCGTCGACAAGGAGGGCAAGCCCCTCTTGAGTTGGCGGGTGGCGATTCTGCCCTACATGGACCAGAGCGAGCTTTACAACAAGTTCAAGCTCGACGAGCCGTGGGACGGGCCCCACAACAAGCCGTTGCTGAAGGAAATGCCGAAGTTCCTCCGGTGCCCGAGCCGGCCCCAGGGCGACCCGACCGAGACGCATTACCTGGGCTTCGAGGGGCCGCGAACCATGTTCGAGCCCGGAGCGAAGGTCGAGTTCGAAGACGTCGTTGATGGAACCTCGAACACCCTGGCGGTGGTCGAGGCCGACGAGGGAGTCCCCTGGACCAAGCCCGCCGACCTCCCCTTTGACTACGACGCCCCGGCCTCGCTCTATGGCGCGGGTTCGAAGCATCCTAATGGCTTCGAAGCCCTAAAGGCCGACGGCTCGATTCGGTTCATCAAGACGAGCATCAACCCACCCATCTTCAAGGCTCTCATCACCCGCAACGGCGGCGAGGTCGTCGGCCCGGACACCTATTGATCCCACGCCGACCCGCGGCTCGGATTGGCTTCGTTCGGCGCGGCCAAATGAAGCCGGTTTGGACGCAAGACGTTGTGGGCGAGGTAATTCCGGCGGTGCGTCGAAGCCCGAAATTGGGTTCGTTCGGCGCTTTTTTACGCGATTCGTCGCGCGTTGATTCGTTCGAATTGCCAAGGAGCCGGGGGAAGACGAGAGCCTCCCGCTTCAAACGATCAGCGGACGGCGGCTCGAATTTTCAGGTTTTTGTATTTTGTCGGCCTGGTCCGCGCCGGGCGCGATGCGGGGGACGGTTCTCATGCCGGTTGCCGACGCCCGAACGCATGAAGGTGGGGAGTCTGGAGTCGGGGCTTCGCCCCAAGGGGCGAATCTGGAGGAGCGACGGAAACCGCGCTTCTCGTGGAGTTTCCATCGTCCCTCCGGGGCTCCCCGGCCGGATTGTCCGATTGCTCCGCGGGTCGGCGGCGCGGAGCGCCACCCCCGGCTCCGCGCGGCGTTGGCCGCATCCCAGGGGCTGACGCCCGCTGGCTATTCGCCGTCGCCCCTCCGGGGCTTGAAATCGACTCTAGGCTTCCCATTTTCTAAGGTTGAGCCGAGCGCTTGGAGAGCTTCGCCATGGAAATCTCGCGTCGAGGCTGGGTGATTCTCGTTGGAACATTCGTGGCGACGCTTCCCTCGCTCGCCTTCGCGGCCGACTCACGGGCCGAGTGCGCCGAGAAACTCAAGCGGATCGGCGCGGCCCTTCAGAAACACCATGAGGCCCACGACGCCTATCCGGGGAACATCGTCGATCAGGACGGCAAGCCGCTTCTGAGTTGGCGGGTGGCGCTTCTGCCGTTCCTGGAAAAGCAAGCGGGGCTCCACGACAAGTTCAGGCTCGACGAACCGTGGGACAGTCCGCGCAACAAGTCGCTTCTGGGATCGATCCCCGACGTGTTCCGCTGCTCGGCTCGATCCCACCCCAGGGCCGGGGACACGCATTATCGGGGCTTCGACGGGCGGGGGACGTTCTTTGAGTCGGGGCGGAAGGTTGGTCTCGCCGCCATCATTGATGGCCCCTCAAACTCCCTGGCGGTGGTCGAGTCCAAGGAGGGAACGCCCTGGACCAAGCCGGACGACCTGCCCTTCGACGAGAGCGCCCCGCCCTCGCCCTCGCTTTACGGCGCGGGTTCGGAGCATCCCGACGGCTTCAACGCCCTCTTCGCCGATGGGTCGGTTCGCTTCCTCAAGACGACGATCAAGCCGGCCTGGTTCAAGGCGATCATCACCGTCGCGGGGGGCGAACCCTTCGACTGAGGCGGTGGGCTTGCCCCCGGCGCGGCGCGGCGGGTATGGTTTGAGATTGATCGCGGCGCTTGTCCGCTTCGCCCCGCTTCCTCGCCCGCTGGTTGCCGCCTTGACGAACATCGACCCCCCTCGCGACGACAACAACGCCGACATCAACGCTCCGGCCAATCCCCCGGGCAACTCGTGGATTGTGCTTCTGGGATTGCTCATCCCGATCGCGGCCGGCGTCTTCATCTTCTTCGTGTTCGCCCCTCAGGCCCCTCCCCCGCCGGCCGAGGTTCAGAATGATCCTCTGCTGATGGAGGGCCGCGCGGTCTTCCTCGCGCGCTGCGTGACCTGCCACGGCTTCGACGGGAGGGGAGACGGCCCGACCGCGGCCGGCTTCACCGAACGGGTGGGCGACCTGAGCGACGGTCGGTGGGAATACGGCGACCAGCCCGAAGACGTGATCCGGGTCATCCACCAGGGCATCCCCGACACCCGGATGGCCCCCTGGGGGCAAGTGCTCGAAGAGTCCGAGATCAAGGCCGTCGCCGCCTATTGCTACTACCTCTCCAGGCTGCCCGTTCCCGAAGCGTTCCGAAGCGACGAACCGCTTGAGATCGAGCGCTAAGGACAGGCCGGCGCCAATCATCCTTCTCCCCCCGGGAGATTATTCACGGTTGATGCAACCCGGCATCCGGCCAACGACTGGCGCTGGAAGCCGCGCGCGAGGCCGTTGGGAAGGCCGGTCTTTAGCCCCGGAGGGGCTTCCGGATGCTTGTCCGCGCGCCGGCTGCTCTGAGAGATGGGGTTGTGTCAACGGTGAATAATCTCCCCCCGGGAGAAGGTGGCCGTAGGCCGGATGAGGGTCTTGGGGTTTAATGGAAAAGCTTTGGAACGGGGCCGGGAGGGTATTGCCCTCCCGGGAGAACCGCTCGCCGAACCCGCCTCGAAATCCGATGACCCTCACCCGGCGCTTCGGGCCACCCTCTCCCGGGGGGAGAGGGGATTTACGAGGCCACGGAGCCGCGACCGAAAACCGCGGTCTGGACCTCGCGGCTCTCGCGGCCGACAATGAAGCGTCGGGGGGATGATCGGACACACAAAACAAAAGCCCGCGGCGCGAGGCGGCGCATCGAGCATGGTCGCGGATTATTACGAGCGATTGGGCGTTGAGCCGACGGCGACCACCGCCGAGATCGAGGCCGCGCTGAAGAAGCGCCAGCCGGCCTGGTCGATGGGGACCCGGAACCCCAAGACCCGGCACGCCAACCAGCTTTACCTCGACGAGATCCCCGCGCTTCGGGGGGCGCTGCTGGGCTCCCCGGAGGCTCGGGCGATCTACGACGCCGAGCTCGCCGCCGCCCGCGAAGCCGCCCGCGCCGAGCGGCTCGACGAGCTTCAGCGCCTGATTCGCGTTCGGGCCGCCAAGGGGGGGCTCTCCCCCGCCGACCGCGAATTGCTGCGCGACGAGGCGGTCCGCCTGGGTTTGGAGGCCGGCGACCTGGATTCGCTGGCGCGGACGGTTCCCGTCTGGATGGACGACGGCTTCTTTGGCCCCGAGCCCGAACCGGAGGCCGAGCCCCCCGCCGACGCGCTCGACCCCACCACCCGCCGCCAAATCCGCCTGGCGCTCGACCATCTGCGCTTTCGCGACCTTTACGACGCCTTCGGCCTGTTCCGCGACGCCCCTCTATCGGTCATCGCCGCGCGGGCCGACGAGGAGCGTCAGCGTTGGATGCGCAAGGCGCAGGTCACCGCCGAGAAGACCGCCTGGCTGGAGGTCGTCTCGCTCGCCCAGACGCAACTTGGCTCGGCCCCGGCCCGCAAGCGATACGACTGGACGCTGGTGCTTGAGGCCGAGGAACGATTCGACCAGACGGCCGCCTTCGCCCTGCGCGGGCTTCCCCGGCTCGACTCGGGCACGCGGTCGGTCCTGATCGACGAGGCCGGAGCGCTGGGGATCGCCCGCAAACGCGCCGAGCGGTTGATTCAGCGGGCTTGCCGCCGGGCGGGGTTGGTTGAGAAGGCCGCGTCGGCGACGGCCGGCGATTCGGGGGTCGTTCCGGGATTGGCCGCGACCGGTGACTTGAAGACGGTGCGCTGCCGGAACTGCGCGGGGGTGGCGGAGCTAAGCCCGGTGGCCCGCCGCGCGGCGTCGGCCCGGTGCAAGCATTGCGGGGCCTCGCTGAAGTGGAGTTGCCCGGTCTGCCGGCGGTCAAACTGGGTGGACGAGGCCCGCTGCGCCTGCGGGTTCCGCCAGGTCTTGCGCGAGGCGGTCGCGCTTCACTTCAACGCCGCCCAGGACGCCTTCCGAGCCCGCGACCTGGCGGCCGCGCGGCGGCATCTGGAGCGCGTTCGAGCCTACGCTCCCAGGCACCCCGGCGCGCGGAACGGGATGCTCAAGGTCCAGGAGCGCGCCGCGGAGATTGAAGGCCTCCGATCCGACTTCGCGATGGCCGAGGCCGGGGGCCGGATGGTCTCGGCCCTGATGGTGATTCGGGCCTGGCGGAAGCTGGTCGCGCCCGGCGACCCGACGATCCGGGAGGCCCGCGCGCGGGTCGTCGACCGAATTCGGCGGGCCGAGCGGCTGGCGACGAGCGCCCGGAAGGTGGAGCGAACCGACCCGCCCCGGGCGCGCAAGCTTTATCGCGAGAGTCTTAACCTGGCCGCCGATCTTCCCTCGGCGCTCGACGGCCTGAAGCGGTGCCCTCCCGACCCGCCGACGGAGCTTGACGCCCGGGCCCTGGGCGATCGGGTCCGGCTCTCCTGGAGTCCCCCCGCGCCCGACGAACTGGGACCGCTTACGTTTGTGGTGCTCCGCAAGCGAGGGGAACTGCCCAAACATCCCGGCGACGGGACCCGGATCGCCGAGATTTCAAGCGCCGAGTTCGACGACCGCCGAGTTGAGCCGGGCGAAACGGTCAGCTACGCCGTGCTCTCCAAACGTGGGCCGGCCGAATCCCTGGCCGCCGTCGCCGCCGGGCCGGTCCTGTTCCTGCCCGACGTTCGGGAGTTTCGAGCCGACCCCCGCGAAACCGAGGTCGCGCTGACCTGGGAGCCTCCCCCCGGCGCGGTCGAGGTCCGCGTGGTTCGCAACCGCGACGTCGCGCCCAAAAACCCGCGCGACGGCGACCGGGTTCCCGCCATGATCGATCAAGCCGTCGATCGCGACGTGGAGCCCGGCCGGGTTTACCATTACGGCGTCTTCGCGATCCATCAAACGGCCGACGGCCGCCGCTTTCCCTCGCCCGGCCTGACCATCGCGGCCGGTCCCCGCCCGGCGGTCGCGCCCCCCGCGGCGCCCCGGATCAGCCTGGGACCGCTCGGCCGGGTTCGCCTCGAATGGACCGAACCAGCGCGGGGGACCGTCCGAATCCTGTGGACGGCCACGCCCTCGCCGTTTCCGCCCGGAGCGACGGTCGCCGAATCCGAGATCGACGCGCTTGGGGGCCGCTGGCTCGCCGCGATCGCCCCCGACCGGGCCGAGGACGACGCGCCCCCCGCCGCGGGCGGCCATTACACCCCGTTCCTGTCGGTCGGCGGCGGATTGATCGCCGGTCGAAGCGTCGGAATGAGCCTCGCGGCCGATCCGACCGGCCTCCGCGCCGTCCGCCTGGGGGCCCTCCCCGGCGAGGCGGGAGGAGGCCGCGTCCAACTGCGCTGGGGCTGGCCCCCGGGCGCGTTCGCCGCGCGGGTTTTGGCCCGTCTGGGCGCGCCGCCGATCGGCCCCAACGATGTCAAGGCCCTCGCCTTCACCGTCTCGCGAACCGACTACGACCGCGCCGGCTCCTGGATCTTAACGTTGCCTCCGCCGGCTCCCGGCCTGGCCGATGAGCCCGTCCACGTCAACGGCGACGTTCAAGCCCAGCGACCGACCGACTGGCGGGTCCGCGTGTACGGCGTCGCCGAAGCGGACGGCGCGACCCACCTCTCGCCGGGGATCGAACCGACGGCCGAGACGATCGTCCCGGGCCCTCATCCCGAAATCACCATCGACTACCAACTTAAGCGCCCCTGGATCCCCGGCCGCCCCTGGACGCTCGCCTTGCGCACCGAGCCTCCCGGCGAGGCGATCCCTCCCCTGGTGGTCGTCGCCAACGCCCGGGCGGTCCCCCTCTCGGCCGAGGACGGCGAGGTCGTCGCCCGCGTCCCCGCCGCCCGCGACGGCTCAACCCACCCGATCCCAGCCGACCCGCGCCTTCAGACCCCCGGCGTCCGCGCCTTCGTCGACCCCGCCGGCGACCCCGACCTCCTCCCCCCCGTCCGCCTCCGCCACCCCGAAGCGGGCGGGACGCGGGTGTAGGGAGGCGTCGCGCTGGTTTCGCGGAGCGCGCGGCGGGGTTCGTTTTCAGATGGGCGGGGTTCTGATAGAATACTGTGTGTGAGCGCTCGCCGAAGTCGGCTGGATTCGAGCGAAGCGCGGCGGGGGCGACGGGAGCGTCGCCCGCGTCTTACTTCTGGATGCAAGTGGATACGGCCGAAGAGGTTGCGTGGATGAATCGCTACGATCGCGACGCCGATGATTACTATGTGAACGTCAACCTGAACACCGAGATGGAGCTGCCCAACGGCCGCGACACGGTTTTGCACTTCTTCGAGCAGATGAAAAAAGGCTTCCCCGAGCTGCGCAATTTTGAGACTCGGGACAACGGCGACCTGATCCTGGAGAGCGACAAGAACGAGGACTCGTACCGCTCGGTGGCCATCGAGGCCCGCCGGCTCAGCTCCAACTCGACCAACCCCGAATCGCTTCAGGACGCCTACCGGCAGCATGAGCTGCTTCTGGACCTGGCGCCGCCGCTATTGACCATCAGCCTGCTGGATTGCGAAGCCCTCGACGTGATGTTCGGGTTCGACTTCACCTACGACGGCAATCATGACGAGGTGGTCGCCGAGGCGTTTGGAGTCGGCGGCGCGCTGGAGGGGATGCTCGACGTCCCTCGGTCGAAGATCGTCAACTTCGAGCCCTCGCTGACGATCGCGCTGGACGATTCATGCCAGCTTCAGTGCCGCCTGGCCGTCGAGACCCGCACCAGCGCCTATCAGGTGCGAACCGGCGAGTTTGACGACGATCAAATCAGCCTCTACTTGACGATCCGGCAGTACTGGGGCAACGGCCCGGACCTCTCGTTCCTGGAGTCGTTCCGTCGGCAACGGGCCATCGGCGAGGAGATCCTCGACCGCTCGGTGCTCCCCCGGATCGTCCGTCCGCTGGCCCAGGCGATCGCCTCGCGGTGATCCGCCCGAGCGCCCGCGATAGGGAGCCGCTCCGATGGTTCGACTCAGCGCCCTGGCTCGGGAGCACGCTCCCGAAACCGCCTTCACCGTCCTGGCCCTCGCTCGAGAACTTCGGGCGAGGGGGAAGGACGTCGTTGGGCTGGAGATCGGCGACAGCCCGTTCCCCAGCCCGCCGGGCGCCAAGGACGCCTGCGTCCGGGCGATCGACGACAACCTGACCCGGTACTGCCCGAGCCTGGGGCTGCCCGAGTTTCGCGAAGCCGCGGCCCGGTTCGTCACCGACGAGTTCGGCTACCCCGCGACGGCCGAAAACATCGTCGTCGTCTCCGGGGCGAAACCCCTGGAGCAGTACTTCGCCGAGGCGTTTTTGGACCCCGGCGACGGCGTCTTGATCTTCACCCCGCATTTTCCCACCTACGTTCCGAACCTTCAGCGCCGGGGGGCGCGGGCGGTCTTTGCTCCGCTGCGGGCCGAGCGGGCGTTTCGGCCCGAGGCCGACGCCGTTCGCAAGTTCCTGGAGACCGACCCCAAGCCCCGCGCCATTTTTCTCAACTCGCCCCACAACCCCACCGGCGGCGTGGCGACCGCCGAGGATCTGGCCGGGATCGCCGCCGCGGCGCGCGAGGGCGATCTGGCGGTCTTCTCCGACGAGCCGTATTGCCACATGGTTTGGAACGGCCGGCACGCCTCGATCCTCTCCCAGCCGGGGATGATCGACCGGGCGGTGGCCGCCTACACTTTCAGCAAGTCTTATGGGATGAGCGGCTGGCGGATCGGCTTCGGCGTGGCCCATCCCGAGGTCGTCGCCGCCATCGGCAACCTCATCAACACCTCGGTCTCGTGCTCGCCCCCGTTCGTTCAACTGGCCGCCAAGGCCGCGCTGGAGCTTGACGCGACGACCCGCGACGGCAATATGAGGCAATTTCAGGCCAAGGTCCAACGCCTGTGCGCGGGGCTCAAGAAGGTCGATGGCCTGCGCGTCGAGCCTCCCGCGGGGACGTTTTACGTCTTCCCCGACGTTCGGTCGATTTGCGACGCGCTGGGGATCACCTCGTGGGGGCTGGCGATGTACCTGCTGGAAGGCGCCGACGACGCCTTCGGCGTGGCCTGCCTGGGGGGCGAGTGCTTCGGCGAGGCCGGCGCGGGGTTCCTCCGGTTCAGTTGCGCCGAGCCCGACGAACGACTCGACCAGGCGACCGCCTTTCTGCCCGTCGCCTTCGGCCGGCGCGACCGCGTCGCCCAGTACTTGAAGGCGAACCCCGAGCACGCGCTTCAGCGCCCTTATCTCTCATAACGCTTATGGATAAAACCTCCGTCGCGTCCACGAAGGCCGCCGATCCCTGGGCGAAGGCGATTCGCCACCTGAAGCGGGTTGATCCCTATTTGAAGGAGATCATCGGACGGGTGGGTCCGTGCGGCCTAACGCCGCGGGAGGACCGCTTCGGAGCGCTGGTCGGCTCGATCGTCTCGCAGCAGATCTCCAACAAGGCGGCGGCGGCGATCAACGAGCGACTCCTTCGGCTCTCGGGCGGCGCGCACGACCCGGAGCGGCTGCTCGAACTCGACGACGCCGCGCTGCGGGGCGCGGGGCTTTCCTCGGTGAAGGTCCGGTACGTCCGCAACGTCGCCGCGGCCGTCGTCGACGGTTTGGTCCCCCTGGACCAGTTCGACGACTCGTGGAGCGAGGAGGCGATCGTCGAGTCGATGACCACCATCAAGGGCGTGGGCGTCTGGACGGCGCACATGTTCCTGATCTTTGTTCTCAACCGGCCCGATATCCTTCCCATCGGCGACTTGGGCGTGCGGATGGGCATTCGCGACCGCCACGGCCTGCCCGAGCTTCCCAAGCCGGCCGACTGCCACGCCCTGGCCGAGCCCTGGCGGCCGTATCGGTCGGTGGCGAGCTGGTACCTCTGGCGTCGGGGCCAAACGGATTGAATCCATTAAACCTTCACGGATGATCCGCCATGCCGGTTCTTCGATGGGTTGACGACGCGACGCGCCCCTCGCGCTGGGTTTTGGGTCGGGCGAAGGATCGAATCGGGCCATTGATCGCGTTTTCGGTCGCCTTCTCGCTGATGGAATCGGCGCTCCTGGGTCCGCTGGCGGCCGGCATCCTCCGCGTGGCCCTGGACACCTGGGGGCGGTGCTCGGTCGGCAACTTTGAGATTGTCGCCTTCTTGCTCTCGCCGGTGGGGCTGGCCGGCTTGACGTTCCTTGCCGCGGTTCAGCTATTCACTTTTTATCTGAGGCTCACGGGTCTGATGGCGGTCCTTTCGGGGGACGGTCCGGGCCTCTGGCACACCGCGCGGGTGGCGCGGCGGCTTCCCACTTTGATTCGGGTCAACGTTGTTCAAGCGATCCTTTATGTCTTGCTGGCGGCGCCGTTCGCGGCGGCGGGAGTGTTCGCGTACGCGAGGCTTTGGGGAGCCCACGACTTGAACCGCCTCGTCGTGACTCGCCCGCCGGAGTTCTGGCGCGGGGTCGTCGTCATGGGCGGGGTGTTGTTGCTCTTTTTGGCGGCGGCCGGCGGGCTGTATCTCCGCTGGCTATTCTCGATTCCCGCGGTTCTGTTTGAAGACGCGACCACCGCCTGGGCGGCGCTCCGCTCCAGCGCCCGGCGGACTCGGGGGCGGATTGGCCTTTTGGCGGTTACGGTCCTGGCAACCCTGGCGGTTTTCGCCGCGATTGAGGTGGGGGTGATCTGGGCCCTGGGAGCGATCAGCGGTTGGGTCTTGAATCACGCCGGCGGATCGCTTCGAAGCGCGATCCCGACAACCGCCGCGCTCTTGGTGGGCAACGGCCTGGTGGCCGCCGGTTTGGGGGCCTTGGCCGCTTTGATCTTCGCCGGGATCATCCTGATCCGGTATCAAGAGGCGGGAGGGGTGGCGAGCCCGGCGCCCGCCGCGGCGACCGACCGCCGGTGGTCCTGGGCCGCGTTGGGCCTTTCGGCCGTCGCGGCGGTGCTGGCGACGCTGTCGGCCCTGAAGGTCCTGGACGACTCGCGCGTAGTCGATTCGATCGAGATCACCGCGCACCGGGCCGGCGCGGCGGTCGCGCCGGAGAACACCCTCGCGGCCCTGCGCCGGGCGATCGAGGACGGCGCCGAGTGGGCGGAGATCGACGTTCAGCTTACCTCCGACGACCAACTCGCCGTCATCCACGACTCGGACCTCTTGCGCGTCGGCGGCTCGCCGCTTCGGGTGGCGAGCGCGACGATGGATCAGCTTCGCCAGGTTGACATCGGCGCGTGGTTCGGTCCCGAGTTCGCGGGCGAGCGCGTTTCGACGCTTGAAGACTTCCTCGACGCCGCCGGGACCGACATCGGCCTGAACATCGAGCTGAAGGCGAGCAACCCGGCCCAGATTCCCGCCCTGGTCAACCGGGTTCTCGAAGCCGTTCGAAGCGCCGACGGGATCGGTCGGCATCGGATCTGCGCCGAGTCTTTCCAGGCGGTTGAGCTGGTCCGGCGCCTGGAGCCGCGGATCGAAGTCGGCTCGGTCGCCGGCGCGGTGCTGGGCGACCCGTCGCGGCTGGACGTCGATTTCCTGATGGTCGAACGGCGGCTGGCCACCCGGACGCTCGTCGACCGGGCGAGGCTTCGGGGCGTGCAAATCCACGCCTGGACCATCAACAACCCCGAGCGACTCGCGACCCTCATCGACAACGGCGTGGCGAACGTCATCACCGACGACGTCGCCGCCATCCACGCGCGTTTGGCCGAACTGGGCGAACTTGAGCCGCTGGAGCGGTTGTTGCTGCGGGCAAGAAATGGATTAGTGGGGAGGTAAAGGCGAACATCCCTTCTCCC
>Ga0182742_1004079_pt1 | contig 13539 bp, 18 predicted proteins | sample eDN5th37CBELigMG_FD_128880 | JGI IMG/M metagenome (GOLD analysis project Ga0182742, IMG submission 128880) | Enriched Miracle-Growth compost microbial communities from Emeryville, California, USA - eDNA 5th pass 37_C BE-Lig MG (version 2)... ... | reverse complement strand
TCGTTCCTACGGTCCATTGAAAGCAGGGGATTAACCATCAGCGCTCTAAGTTGCCATGGGAACCCCCTACATCCTGATGTAAAGATTGCAAAAGAGGCCCATAACGTTTGGAGAAAAACGGTGATGCTGGCCGAGCAGTTGGAGGTACCAGTAATTAATGGATTTTCTGGCTGTCCGGGAGATCATCTAAGTGCTAAGCATCCAAACTGGGTGACCTGTTCCTGGCCGCCTGAATATGCGGAAGTCCTTAATTGGCAGTGGAATGAAGTTGTGATTCCGTATTGGAAAGAAGAGGCTAAATTCGCAGAGCATCATGGAATCAATCAAATTGCATTTGAAATGCATCCGGGCTTTGTTGTTTATAACCCGGAAACATTACTAAAACTAAGAGAGCATGTAGGATCAAGTATCGGTGCCAACTTCGATCCAAGTCACCTTGTTTGGCAGGGAATTGATCCGGTTGAAGCGATTAAAAAACTAGGTCGGGAAAATGCCATCTTCCATTTCCATGCTAAAGATACCTACTTAGATCAATCGAATATCAAGGTGAATGGTGTATTAGATACAAAACACTACAGTAAAGTTTTGGATCGTTCTTGGACATTCCGCTCGGTTGGGTATGGTCATAATGAAAAAGTTTGGAAGGATATTGTAAGCGCTCTGCGTGCTGTGGGATACGATTATGTTCTCTCTATTGAACACGAAGATATGCTTGCATCTATCGATGAAGGCTTAATGAAAGCGATCACGCTGTTGAAGGGAACCTTGTTTAAAGAGCAATTAACGGAAATGTGGTGGGCTTAATTTCGAAAATATGATTAGGAGGGGACTCCTCCTAATCGTCCAATAATAAAAAAATATAAATAGAGGTGTTAAAAATGAAAGCGGTTGTAGGTGGGGAACGTACTCTCGGCGGCCTCCCTATGGGAGTGGTTTGGGGATTTGTTGCAATATTAATTTTTATGGCTGGTGACGGTCTTGAACACGCATGGTTGTCTCCATATCTTATTGAAAAGGGTTTGACTGTTCAACAAATTGCTACTATTTTTGCAGTGTATGGAGCGGTGTTGGCGATCGCATCTTACTTTTCTGGTGTACTCACCGAAATGTGGGGACCAAGGAAAGTAATGATTATTGGATTGGTCACTTGGTTAATTGGTCAGGTTCTATTTATTGAATACGGTTTAAAGCTAAACAGTTACGCTATTATGTTACCAACTTATGGTATTCGCGGCTTGGGTTATCCTTTATTTTGCTATTCTTTCTTAGTATGGGTCACTTATCGCAGTCCAGATCGCATTTTGGCTACAGCTGTTGGTTTGTTTTGGGCAGCTTGGAGTGGTGGTCTCTATGTAGTGGGCAGTTATTTCCCAGCCTACATGCTTCCAAAGATCGGATATATCGGGTTGATGTGGAGTGCAATAGCTTGGGTATTAGTTGGTGGTATTATTGGCATTATCGTGGTAAAAGACGAAGGAATAAAAAAACAAGCAAGAGATCCAAAGGAAAAATTAAAAAGCTTAATGAGTGGATTTACGATTTGTATCGAACAACCAAAAGTTGCGATAGGCGGCGTTGTCCGGATTATTAATTCGACAGGTATCGGTGCACTGCCTATCTTTTTCCCAATGTATTTGTCAAGTAAATATGGATTCACCACTGAACAGTTTCTGCAAATGTGGGGAACGATGTGGTTTGCAAACATCATATTTAACCTAATCATTCCTTACATTAGTGATAAATGGTTAGGCTGGCGCAAAACAATTCAATGGCTTGGCAGCTTCGGCATGGGTGTCATGTTTCTGGTTATGCTTTACACCCCGCAAGTTTTTGGCAGTAGTTTCTTGGTCTTGAATATTGTTGGTATTATCATGGGAATTGTTCTCTGTGGATTCGTCCCACTTTCAGCTTTGGTAGCGGCGCTGGCACCTGAGAAAAAAGGATCTGCGATGGCGATTGTAAGCTTTGGTGCAGGGATGTCCTACTTTATCGCACCGGCAATCGTTGGGTTATTTATTGGACTTATCGGTGCAGAAGGGGTTATGTGGATATTTGCAGGCACGTATTTCCTTGGTGCCTATTTAATGAAATTTATGAAGCTTCCTTCTGAAGAGGAACAAAATAAAAAAGGAATTCTATTAGAAAAACAGGCAGGTTAAATCATTTTGAATAAAGGAACATGTTAAGGGGGATGAACCGTGATTATCATTCATGCAAACATTAAAGTGAAATCGCAGTATCGCGAAGCATTTCTTGAAGAGGCCGGACTTGTATCAAAACCTTCTAAAGCTGAGTTTGGAAATATTAGTTATCATTACTATGAGGATCTGGAAGAGGCAAATAGCTTTATTTTTGTTGAAAAATGGAAGGGTGAACAAGCAATTCAACAGCATGAGGAAACCTCTCATTTTAAGAAATTTGTACAGGAAATTGAAACATTAATTTCTGAACCAATCCATGTAGAATTGTTTGAGGCATCAGTTAAAAAATAAATAGTGGACAAGTGAGGCAGAAGCTTTTGAAGTCAATCTTTTTGGGGCAGTACCAGTAACGAAGGCCGTTAATGAAAAAGGCGGCGAATCATCAATATTTATTCTGAATGCTCCGAGCAGCCGGATCCGTTTATACCACATAATAATGCTTCCAAAGCCGCACTTAATAATATTAAGAAAAGTTTATCAAAGGCGTATGCTGCAGATGTAATTCTCGTTAATAGGTATCGCCGGCATTTATTATCATGACACCTATGCTGGAGAACTTGTTAAAAGGTAACGCGGAAAAGCTGAATATAAGCTATGATGAAGCCATTCAACAATTTCTAAAGGGAAATCGTCCTCGTGTTGATGGTGGATCAGTTGCAAGCCTCTAAGATAAAAGTTTCTTTATACCCTGCTGAAGAAGGAAGAGAAACGACAATTGCGGTGGTACAAAGCAACCTAAAAAATGTTTGGTGAACATTGTGTGACAATTGAAATAAACGGTTGCATTTTTAATTGTAATCGATTACAATTATTCATGTAAGGGATACAAAAATCTTTGTTCTTGTTAGATGATTGTTTGCTTTAAATAAAGCGAGAATAATTCATTGTTTCCTTTAGAAGGCAGTTGCTAATCTGTATAGAAAAATGTAATGGATTACATTATTAAGTGATTAATAGTTTTGTATTAAATGCAAAAAATAGCCTGGTGTTATAATTGTTAGAAAAAAAGATAAGACATTTTCATCAAATAATGTAATCGATTACTATTCTCAGAGATGTACTTGCTTCGATTTATCTACTATGAAATATGGCATACTAAATTCCAACATATATGGAGGTAATTGTATGAAATTAGGTTATCAAACAAATACATGGGGCGGCGTAGTTGGTCACCCAGCAGGTGTTACTTCTGTTAAAGATCTTTACTACCTTGCCAATGGATCAACTGAAGAAGCATTAAAGGATATTGCTGCAACTGGATATGCTGGTTTTGAAATCTTCGATGGAAATTTGATGCAGTACAAGGATAAAAAAGAACAATTCTTAAAATTAATGGCTGACCATTCTCTATCTTTGGTGGGTGTATATACGGGTGGGAATTTCATCTTCCCGGATATTTTAGAAGAAGAATTATTGAAAATTGAAAGTGTAGCAGCATTCGCTTCAGAGGTAGGTGCTGAACATCTTGTTGTCGGCGGTGGGGCTGTGCGAACAAACGGCATTCTTGAAAGCGATTATGAGGCGCTTGGTAATGCTTTAAATAAAGTAGTAGAAATCGCTGAAAAATATAATCTGATTGCTAGTTATCATCCGCATTTAGGAACAAACGTTCAGGCTCCAGAACAGTTAGATAAATTAATGCCATTAACAACGATTAATCTTTGCCCGGATACGGCGCACATTGAAGCTGGCGGAGGAGATCCAGTGGCGGTCATCCGAAAATATGTGGATCGTATTAAATATGTGCACTTTAAGGATTATGCAAATGGCGAGTTTTTACCACTAGGGGAAGGCCATCAAAAATTTGATGAAATGGTCAAAGCATTAGAAGAGGCAAACTATAAGGGCTGGATTACGGTAGAGTTGGACAGCTACCCTGATCCAAAACAAGGGGCTAAAATCAGCCGCGACTATTTAACTCAGTTTGAAAAAGTAAATCAAGCTTAATCGTAAATAATCATTTAGAAAAATTAGCCACAGGATGTAACGATTTCTGAAGAACTGATTTAATATACTAGGGAGGAACTTAAAATGAAAAAATTAAATGTAGGTATGATCGGCGGAGGCTTTATGGGGAAAGCGCATTCTCTTGCATATGCAGGAATGCCAATGTTTTTCTGGCCAGCACCAGCAATCCCTCACCGTCATACAGTAGTAGATGTTAACGAACAATTAGCAAAAGACGCAGCAGCAAGATTAGGATTTGACAATTATTCGACAGATTGGAGAGCTGTCGTTAACGATCCGGAAATTGATGTTATTGATATTGTTACTCCAAATAATACGCATGCTGAAATTGCAATTGCAGCTGCAAAAGCTGGTAAACATATTATCTGCGAAAAACCATTGGCATTAGGTGCTGAACAAGCGAAGGAAATGTTAGAAGCAGTAAAAGCAGCAGGTGTAAAACATGCAGTTGCATTCAACTACAGAAGAACACCGGCGGTTGCACTTGCGAAAAAATATATTGAGGAAGGAAGAATTGGAAAAGTTCTTAGCTTCCGTGGAACGTATTTACAAGACTGGTCTGCTGATCCAAATTCACCATTATCATGGCGCTTCCAAAAGAAAATCGCTGGTTCTGGTGCTCTAGGTGATATCGGAACACACGTAGTTGATTTTGCCCGTTACCTTGTTGGTGAAATTACAGATGTAAATGCGATGACAAGAACATGGATTCCAGAAAGACCGGTTCAATCTGGCGGTATTGATAAACTAGGTACAGTGAAAACGGGTGGAAATGATGTACCAAAAGCGGCAGTGGATGTAGACGATGAAGTGATTACCATGGTTAAGTTTGATAATGGTGCGATTGGTACAATTGAGGCAACACGTAATGCATGGGGGCGCAACAACTTCCTTACTTTTGAAATTCATGGTGAAAAAGGTTCTTTATACTTTAACTATGAGCGCCGCGACGAGCTTCAAGTTTGCTTCGCGGATGATCCAAGTGATGCGAAAGGCTTCAGAACGGTTTATACTGGACCTGCCACTCCATACGGTGAAGGATTATGGCCAATCCCTGCTCTAGGAATTGGTTACGGCGAAACAAAGATCATTGAAACCTATGATTTATTTAAAGCAATCGCTGAAGATACTGAATTCTCACCAAACTTTCAAGATGGCTATCAGATCGAATTGATCGCAGATGCTATTCTTGAATCAGCTGAAAAGGGTCAATGGGTAAATCTTGAAAAAACAGCAGTGGCAGTAAAATAAATAGAAGCTTCTCAATTGAACTATACCCCGAATAACGGACACTATTATAAAGGTGCCCCTTATTCGGGGATTTTTTATGTTTTAAGAAAAAATCCTAAGGATGTTCAGTCAATGGAAAAACAAACTTTTTACTGGGGAAAAATTCAAAAGGGGATAGCGATTGCCTATAAAAACGAGTTCCCCTAATCGAAATAGGGTATCTCGATATAAATCATTGTACCTACAACCAGAATATGGAGCTCTTTTTAGAAATATACAGTTTTGAAATACTCTCTCCAGTCGATGCTGTATTATGGCTAAAAGTAAGAAACCCAGAATTAATTTTATACATTGATTACGGTGTGAAGGGGTAACAAGTTACAGGCGGCTTCTCTTCTTCAACTCACGGGCAGGTTGAAGATTTACCTGTGTAATATATTGAAAGGAAAAATCAGCTGATTAATAGCAGCTGATTTTTTATTGCATAAAACATACGATAGTGCCCCTATTGATCTTTAAGATTTAAAGCGGTTTGTGCATCCTGCAGTCTCACATTTATTTGGTCCCCTAAATGATTAGGGTGATAATACCCATTGGCAGTCATAAAATCCGTTATCTTGGCATGTGTATCCACTGCATTTCTTAATTGCTCGCGAAGAGCTGATTTCAGTTCAGGTGTAGCTGTTTCCGTAATAGCAAATGCGAGATTTCTGACGGCAGATTTAGATGAAATCAGAAAATCAGAGGCGATTGCCTGTTCTGTTAATCCTCCCATTCCAGCCATATTTTGCAGAACATTAGTCATTGTGAGTCTCCTCCCGGTTTGTAATAAAGGTCTGAAGTTGCTTAAGACTTTGACTTCCTGATTCTAAATCACCAGAAAGGATCGTTTTAAGATCTCCATCAGGAAGCAATTTGCTCATAGTTATAGCTTTAGTTAAACATACTGTTTTAAATGCAATTAACTCGAGTGTCTCCAGTGTTTCATGAAGTCCTAAATATTTTGTCATAGTATCTCTCCAATCTTTAAAAACTTCTCTTATCTTGCTTCAAACACGAGATTCACATTACGCCAAAAATATTCCATTGAATAATATTCGCATTTTAAAGGGATTTTAATTTCAGGAGGTGAAGTCATGGAAAAGGAAATCTTGGCTTATCATGAAACAATGGAAACACATGAGATATTAAATCTGAAGACTGTAAGCTTATTGAAATCAAAGCTTATGCAGGGCCTTTGTTTCGATAATGATTTAAAAGCACTGATGGAAAAAGAGGTTCAACAGTCAATCGCAGCGATAAATGAACTTAAAGAATTTTATAAAGGTGCAAGAACTAATTAAATAGAATGAGGTGAAAAAAATGGAAATGGATTATTTGGATCCCCAAGGGGCTGAACATATGCCAGAGATGGCAGATTCAGGCATTGCATTGGAGTTTCTTCTTTCGGTGAAAACGGGCATTCATACATATGCCATTGCGTTAACTGAAACATCGAGCGTGGAGTTAAGAGAGGCATTATACAGGCAAATGGAACTATCTATTGATTTACACACCGAGATATCTGAATTGATGATAAGCAAGGGTTGGTTATATCCGAACGACGTTGGCAAGCAAGTTGAGTTGGATCTTAAATCTGCCGAAAATGCTTTAATGATTGCCGGAATGAACTTATTCCCGAATGATACGGATAGACTTGGAATGTTCGCAACGCCTAATAAATAAGGGAGGTTAGAGAAAAATGAAAGCTGTCACGTACCAGGGGAGTAAAAATGTCCAGGTTAAAGAAGTAAAAGACCCAAAAATTAAAAATGGTGATGATATCATTGTAAAAATAACAACTTCTGCTATATGCGGATCCGATTTGCATTTGATTCATCAAATGATTCCCAATATGCCCACTGATTACGTAATAGGCCATGAACCGATGGGGGTAGTCGAAGAAGTAGGACCGGAAGTAACAAAATTGAAAAAAGGGGATCGGGTAATTATTCCCTTTAATGTAAGCTGCGGGCATTGCTGGTACTGTAACCATGATATAACCAGCCAATGTGATAATTCAAACCCTCATGGTGAAATGGGTGGTTTCTTTGGATATTCAGAAACAACCGGTGGATTTGCTGGCGGACAAGCTGAATATATGCGTGTTCCATATGGAAACTTTACTCCGTTTAAAATACCGGAAAACTGCGAAGTAGAAGATGAAAAGTTAGTGTTACTTGCAGATGCAGCCTCAACAGCTTATTGGAGTGTAGACCACTCTGGTGTCAAAGCTGGTGATACTGTTATCGTTTTAGGATGTGGTCCAGTAGGTCTCCTTGCTCAAAAATTTGCCTGGTTTAAAGGTGCTGAGCGTGTTATTGCGGTCGATTACCTCCAATACCGGCTTGATCATGCGAAACGGACCAATAAAGTAGAGACTGTAAATTTTGAAGAACATGAAAACGTTGGCGAATATTTAAGAGAGATAACACAAGGTGGAGCAGATATCGTTATTGATTGTTCAGGTATGAGCGGCAAGATGACGCCTCTTGAATATCTTGCATCCGGAATGAAACTTCATGGCGGTGCAATGGGTGGGCTTGTCATTGCATCACAGGCTGTGCGAAAAGCTGGGACCATCCAAATTACTGGTGTTTATGGGGGACGTTATAATGGTTTCCCGTTAGGAGACATTTTCCAAAGAAATGTTGACATTAAAACAGGTCAGGCCCCCGTTATTCCTTATATGCCTTTTCTTTACAATCTTATATCTGAAGGAAAGGTTGATATTGGTGATGTAATTACACATGTACTCCCATTAGACCAGGCAAAGCATGGATACGAAGTTTTTGACACAAGGACCGATAATTGTATAAAAGTCATTTTAAAACCTTAAATTGATAAATCCAAGATAAAAGATTACCTTTATTTCAAAAATAAATTTGCAGAAGAATAAAACAATCATTTAAGGCGGTGATCATCCATCGTCTTTTTTGATGAATCAATAATTCTTCTAACGTATAGAGCTTACGACAATCGCGTAAGGCACTCCTAATTTTCGCAAAAAATTCTGCCTCTTTAATTTTCCCATCTATGAAATACTGAATAGTTTCTCTTCCAGTTCTTGGCTTTTCATTAATATCACCAGATAAGTTTACTTTCATAAAAAGGATAATTTCATAAAGCTAAAGATAGGACCCAATAGAAACACGTAAGTTAACTAAAGTGTTTCTATTGTGCACACTTAGGTAAATTTTTTAACTTAAATATTCCAAGAAATAATAAAAACCCTTGCTACGCAAGGGTTTTCGTGTATGGAGCATAGGGGGCTCGAACCCCTGACCTCTACGCTGCCAGCGTAGCGCTCTCCCAGCTGAGCTAATGCCCCGAATATCTGAAACGATATAAAAATATTATACTACATCATTGTATTTTTACAATACCTGAAAACGCATTTTTTTGCCTAAGCTAAATATTGTAGGAGGCATGTAATATCAGGGCTTCATAGGGCAGTTATGAATAACTCGTAACCTTTATACGATAACTTCCGAATCTTTCATAAAGTGGTTCTGAATTGTGGTCTTTTATAAATATTCAGGAAAATTTACCCTTCCATTTCCTATGGTTTCATGTATAATAAATGTGAATTGAATAGCAATAACTAGGGGAGTCCAATAGTTTGGGCTGAGAGAGAGACACGTTTAAGTTTCTTGACCCTTTGGACCTGATCTGGATCATACCAGCGTGGGGAAGTTAATAACAATCTATTAATTTAGATTACACTTCTACATATTAAGCCGGGTCCGTCTGTTTTTGGACCCGGCTTTTTTATTGTGTATTTCTTACTTCGATCCCCCGTTTTTTCTAGATCTCGTCCTTTTATTACATTATATAAAAGGAGAGATTTACTATGGCATCAACCTCATTAAACGAAAAAAGCATTTCGATCATGTCAAGTTTTTCAGGAAGTAAAAAGGTGTATGTACAAGGCTCGAGACCTGATATTCAAGTGCCAATGCGAGAGATAGCACTTAGTCCCACATCTGGAACTTTTGGTGAAGAAGAGAATCTACCTGTTCGAGTGTATGATTCAAGTGGTCCATACACCGATAGTCAATTTTCAGTTGATATAACCAAAGGCCTACCTAATCTAAGACATAACTGGATACGAGAAAGAGAAGATGTAGAAGAATATGTAGGAAGAGAAATAAAGCCGGAAGACAATGGATTTAAAGATGATCATGACCCAAGAGCGAATCATAAAGTCTTTCCGGGGCTCAACCGAAAACCGTTACGAGCGAAAAAAGGTCAGAATGTAACTCAGCTTCACTATGCAAAAAAGGGAATCATTACTCCTGAAATGGAGTTTATCGCCATTAGAGAAAATATGAAACCAGAGTTTGTTCGTGAGGAAGTGGCAAAAGGAAGAGCTATTATTCCATCGAATATCAATCATCCAGAGATGGAACCAATGATCATCGGACGCAATTTTCACGTGAAGATAAATGCGAACATCGGAAACTCAGCTGTTTCCTCTTCGATTGAGGAAGAAGTGGAAAAAATGACATGGGCTACACGCTGGGGCGCAGATACGATTATGGATTTATCAACAGGGAAAAATATTCACACTACAAGAGAATGGATCATCCGTAATTCTGCCGTTCCAGTAGGTACAGTTCCTATTTATCAAGCACTTGAAAAAGTAAATGGTATTGCAGAGGATTTAACTTGGGAAGTTTATCGTGACACATTAATTGAGCAAGCGGAGCAAGGAGTCGATTATTTCACCATTCATGCTGGAGTTCTTTTAAGGTACGTGCCACTAACCGCGAAGCGATTAACGGGCATTGTTTCAAGAGGTGGATCGATCATGGCTCAGTGGTGCTTGTATCATCACCAGGAAAATTTCCTTTATACTCATTTCGAGGAAATCTGTGAAATTATGAAGGCTTACGATGTAGCGTTCTCCCTTGGAGACGGTTTACGTCCAGGTTCTATTGCAGATGCAAATGATGAGGCACAGTTTGCAGAACTAGAGACATTAGGAGAACTAACCCAGATTGCATGGGAACATGATGTCCAGGTTATGGTGGAGGGGCCAGGGCATGTACCGATGCATCTGATAAAAGAGAATATGGATAAACAATTAGAGGTTTGTAAGGAAGCGCCATTTTATACATTAGGGCCTTTAACGACGGATATCGCTCCAGGGTATGACCATATCACATCAGCCATTGGAGCTGCGATGATCGGTTGGTATGGTACGGCCATGCTTTGCTATGTGACTCCAAAGGAACATTTAGGCTTACCAAATAGAGATGATGTTAGGGAAGGGGTAATCACGTATAAGATTGCGGCGCATGCGGCTGATTTAGCTAAAGGACATCCAGGGGCACAAAAGAGAGATGATGCTCTATCAAAAGCAAGATTCGAATTCCGCTGGAGAGATCAGTTTAATCTATCTTTAGATCCAGAACGAGCGTTAGAGTATCATGATGAAACCTTACCTGCAGAGGGAGCTAAAACAGCCCATTTTTGTTCCATGTGTGGACCGAAGTTTTGCAGCATGAGGATTTCGCACGATATTCGTAATTACGCAAAAGAAAACCAACTTGATACGAATGAAGCAATTGTGAAGGGTATGAAGGAAAAAGCTGACGAGTTTAAACAAACAGGTGGAAACATCTATCAATAAAATATGTAAATAATTATATAGAAGGAAGTCGTTATTATTGACTTCCTTCTATTATTTTTCCTATTAAATTTAATTGTATGGAAAATCGTTTTTTGTGTGTTATATTTCATATAATATATTGATGTGAATGAATGGAGCTCGAATGGAATACGTATAAATGATATACGCATCGTTTCCTTTTCTTTTACCAAAAATATATCTACATAATGAAGGGGGATAATAAATGAAAGAACTATTTATAGAATTTACACGTTACGATGTTCTTTTTAAATTATCTTTTGCGGCAGTTGCTGGGATTGTCATCGGGTTAGAACGAGAACTAAAAGGGAAGCCATTAGGACTGAAAACTTGTCTAATTATTTCAGTAATGGCTTGCCTGTTAACGACGGTGTCATATGAATCCGCCTTTTTATATGCTAAAGAGTACTCAAGGCCAATGGATCCTGGTAGAATACCCTCGTATATCATAAGTGGTATCGGGTTTTTAGGAGCAGGGGTAATCATGAGGAGAGGCAATGAAGCCATTTCAGGTCTTACAACCGCGTCATTGGTACTTGCATCTGCTGGGATTGGAATTACGATTGGTGCTGGTTTTTACATAGAGGCTCTTGCTGGCATATCATTCTTAATTTTCGGTATTAAAGTCATTCCATTTTTATTTGATAAGATGGGACCGAAAAAGTTAAAAGAGAAAGAAATTAAAGTAAAATTATTTTTAGAGAAATCAACTAACTTAACAGAAATGATTAAAGAAATAAAAGGTAGAAAGTTAGGGGTAAAACACTTAAAGGTCAAAGAAGAGACAGATGATATTTTGATTAGTTGCTTAGTCACAACCTATAAAGGTATTTACACAACCGATATTTACTACGAGTTGAAATCAATTAATGGTGTCAACCAAGTTGAGGTCGAAAGCGTTGAGTAGATAGTGTGGAGTACTGGGAGGAAATAAGAAGGGGAAACGAATGAATCGTACAATAGTAAATCCGTATTTTGCATTAATCGTTGGTGTGATTGCCGTATCGGCTTCAGCCATTTTCGTAAAGTTTTCTGATGCTCCTTCGGGGGTAATTGCTTTCTACCGACTACTTTTCTCTGTTTTGTTTATGCTGCCGGTCTTTTTAATAAAGTATGTAAAGGAATTGGCGTTTATTTCGAAGAGGGATTGGTTATATGCTACTTTTGCGGGAGTGTTTCTAGCCTTTCATTTTATATTATGGTTTGAATCTTTAAACTACACATCTGTGGCAAGTTCTACAGTACTTGTCACTCTTCAGCCGTTGTTTGCATTTGTGGGTACTTTTTTGTTTTTTAAGGAGCGTTTTTCATTAAAAGCCATACTTTGTGCGGTAGCAGCGATTGTAGGGAGTGTCATTATTAGCTGGGGAGATTTTCGAGTAAGTGGAACAGCTTTATATGGGGATATTCTTGCATTACTGGCATGTGCACTTGTTACTGCGTATTTAATGTTTGGACAATCAGTAAGAAAGAGAATTTCTCTAGTTACCTATACGTTTGTTGTATATAGTATAAGCTCGATTGTTTTATTGTTTTATGTACTTATTGTCGGAGAATCTCTATATCCATATCCGAAAAATGAATGGTGGAACTTTATTTTATTAGCTCTTATTCCTACCTTATTAGGTCACTCCTTATTCAATTGGGCAATCAAGTGGATTAGTACTTCAATCATCTCGATGGCAATCTTATTTGAACCGGTGGGGGCGACAATTCTTGCATATTATTTTTTATCGGAAAAAGTTTTATTTACTCAGATATTAGGTGGAAGCATTGTTATCGTGGGTATCTCTTTGTTTTTATTAGATGAGAGAAGTGGAAAACAGAAGAAAGCAAAAAAAGATGCATTAAAAGAGATCGTATAAGTAAGAAGGAGAACCTTTGAAGGTTCTCCTTTTTTAGAGTGTGTAGGTAAATCCAGAAAAAATAAAAGCTGAGACGAGTGTGAAGATAAATGTACCACCGTATACTTTACCTTCGCTATTTGCGATTCGAATTCCCTCCCAGTAAGCATAGTAAAATAAGAAGATGGCCATAACTAGTGAAAGGTATAAGGAGAATGATTCTAATAGCATATGTTGCTCCTTTCTATTATTTTATATAGTATTTATATGCTAGCGAACCAAATCTATTACTCCTATCAAGAGATTCTACTATTTAAAAGAAAAAACTTTTTTGAAATTATATTGAAATTGGATTTTATTCGTGATATATTATTTCTTGTCCTCACGAGGAAGCAACGATTTGAAAAATTAAAAGTAAAAAAGTTGTTGACTTTAAAATGGGCGATGTGATATATTAAGGAAGTCGCTTTTGAGCGGTAACCTAACGAATTGTTCTTTGAAAACTAAACAAATCATACGTCAACAAAAATGATTAGTGTTGAAAAATACACTAGCCAACGTTTTAACTTTAAGAGCTAATCTTACTCTTTATTGGAGAGTT
>Ga0182742_1004078_pt1 | contig 13546 bp, 9 predicted proteins | sample eDN5th37CBELigMG_FD_128880 | JGI IMG/M metagenome (GOLD analysis project Ga0182742, IMG submission 128880) | Enriched Miracle-Growth compost microbial communities from Emeryville, California, USA - eDNA 5th pass 37_C BE-Lig MG (version 2)... ... | reverse complement strand
GGATTCCCGATATATTGACGTTCGGGAGACAAAAGGGAAGCGGTCTGGTGCTTATAATCTTGGAATTTATGGGGTCCACCCGTATATTTTATTAAACCATCAAGATGATTTGGATAGCATGTTTACACTCGTCCATGAATGCGGGCATGGTGTTCATAGTAAATTAAGTGCAGAGCATCAACCGCAAATTTCAGCAAGATACAGTATTTTCGTAGCCGAAGTAGCTTCCACTGTAAACGAAGTACTTTTAATCAATTATTTACTGGAACACGAAACGAAGCCTGATATTCGTAAGCATTTGTTAAATCACTTTATTGATCAATTTAAAGGTACATTTTTCACACAGGTCATGTTTGCAGAATTTGAGAAAAAGACACATGAAATGGCGGAACAGGGAACTCCATTAACCGTTGATGTTTTTAACTCCACCTATGAACAACTATTCCGAGATTACAACGGAGAAGAGCTTATTTTTGACGAGGAAGTAAAATATGGCTGGTCACGAATTCCTCATTTTTATCGTCCGTTTTACGTATACAAATATGCGACTGGCTACGCATCCGCCATCCATATTGCCTCGAACCTTTTGTCTGGCGATGAAAAGATCCTTGAGTCGTATTTGCAATTTTTACAAAGCGGTAGCTCTGATTATCCACTTGAGCTTCTAAAGAAAACGGGTGTGGATCTTACAAATAGTGAACCAATCGAATCAGCGATGAGAAAGTTTTCTGAGCTTGTTGACGAATTTGCTAGCTTATAGTTTATCTAAAAGGACGAACCAAATCGGTTCGTCCTTGAATATTTATTCAATATTATCAATGGTTAACTTTTTCACTGGGAGAAAGTCCTCGCCCGAATCCAAATACGTGATAGATACTTTGTCTCCACGCTCTAAGTATATCGCTAGAGGATTATTTTCTGATGAAACCGTATAATTCTGTTGATTGTTAAGCAAGAAGGATACAACCGTATAATCTCCGATTCGCTCCTTGTAAACTCGAAGGACTTCGCCGCTCGTTTCCACTTCCTCAGCCTTTGAGCTTCCATCTAGTGTACTACCTTCCCGCTGTAGGGCGACCTTGTATTTTTTTAACGCTTCGTTAGGCGTTTCTGCATAGGATGATATTTCAGGGTTTGCTGCCGAAACGATAAAATAATTTTGAAGGAAACCATTGGAATCAAGAACGGGAGTGAGCCAGCTTGCTTCTCCATAGAAATTGTAAAGAACAGGCATTTCTCCATCCCATTTTTTCTCGATGAATTTTTTATCGATTATTTCAAGTGCTCCTCGAGAATCCATATATGATTCTTCTAAATTTCCTGTATAAAAGGTTGCTTTGCCGGTACGAGCATTTGTTAAGGAGTATCCAAGCATTGAATCTACTCCTTCTTTCGGACTCGTAAAATCAGTAAAGTAGTACATCACACCATTCTCATCAAAAATGGGGCTTACATTGGCCTCTGTGCCTTCATCGGAAGGCAACTTCACATCTGATTTTCCAAACAAGCTATTCCAAAACCCATGTACAAAATTGCCGTAATAACTATTTTGTAAACTCACCGCTTCAGGTGAGACAGACCCATCAAGAAACTCTGGTGCGGATTCTAGATCAAAGGCTTCTGTTTTTCCAGAGGAGGGATCGACAAGTACAATTCCTTCCGCTTTAAAACCGTTTCGTGCCGAAACAAAACTACCGTATGTTCGAATATAATAAGGCTTACCTTTATCATCAATTTCAAGCTGCACATCACCGTAGAAAATATTTTTTGGATAGTTAAGACGAATATGACGTTCTAGATTCTTCTGAAAATAGGAAGATGGAGTGTACTTCATGCCTGATTGTACAAATTTAGGATTCGCCGAGGAATCTGTTGCACTTAATGTAAAATAACCAGGTGTTTCCTCGCCCTTAAACCACTTGAAAAAGCCTGAGAACTCAACAGGAGCAATGTAGACAAACTGTCCATTTACTTTCTGTATTTGTAAATTTCCGAGTTCATAGTAACTTGTATTGGGAACCTGTCCAAAAGCCTTTCTCATTTTATTCCTAGCAAATTGGGGCGGAACACTAGCTGGAGTCACACTTTCATCAAAGGCCGGGATCTCTACCTTTTCGTCCATTTTGGAAAGCTCATACTTCTCATCAGCATTGAACACAAAGGCAGATAAAAAATAAATTCCAATACCAAGTGCTCCGAGAGAGATAATTCCTTTCAACTTTCGCTCCATTCCTTTCGAAGCGATCGTTCCTCCAATTGATGCCAAAAGAATTAAAGCCCATAGAGTACTGAAGTTTTGATCCAGTTTTGTGAGATAAAAGAATCCGAACACCATCAAAACAAGAATCGTTGTAAATGCCAACGCAATACCTGTTACTTTCGTTTCTTTTGTCATTTTAGAAAAAGGGATAAGTAGAATGCTCGAAATAATTCCTGCAAGCAGTGCAAATATAAGAATGTTCCCCATTGGCCAACTCCTTTCGGTGATTATGTATGTTTTACGGGTGTGAAAGGTTTTTTGTTTCAAGTTTTTAAACATTGTAATAGGCTTGTAATATTTTTACCAAAATCTGAAACTTTTTATCTTCGAAATCGTCTAATAGTTATGGAGTTATTTTTAGGGGGGAGTCATTTGAAAAAGAAAGTATTGACCGTTATTTCGCTGCTCTTCGTTGTAATTGTTGTTAGTTTTTCACGTTTTTTAGATGTTGGTGCAAATGTTACAGGCGATCAGGAATCATCACCAAATGTAAGCCATGATGTTCCAAAAAGAGCAGAGGTCTCCCTAGGAAAAACAATGGATAACGAGTCGGCTTTTTTAGTTGCTTCCGAAGAAGAAGAGGTAATCGAAGTAGTTGCAGTTGTTTCAGAACCAGCTGCAGAAACCACGGAGGTCGTGAGCAAAGGGGAAGAAACACAGGTTCCGGACTCAGTCGAGTTGTTTGGATCAACATATGAGAAAATTACAGATGAAAAGTTTTCTGTTTATATAAATGTAGCGAGTGAATTAGGGGCAGGTTTTTATGCCATCCCAAATAGTGATGTTTTTGCCATGGTAAAGAATGGGGAAGTTTTATTTCAGATGTCTACAGGACTTAAAGCAGTTCCTAAGGCAAATGTAGAATTACTGGTTAACATTTTTGAAAAAACAGGAGAGTTTAACCTAGTGGGACCTATTGCCGACGATATACGAAAAGCGGCATCCACGGGGGAAACGATTAGTGTGGAAGGTGAGAACTACACCGGATATAGTGTATTTGTTCAGGACGAATGGATTCTCGTATCGTTCTAATATCATAAAAGGGCCGCCTAAATGGGTGGCTTTTTTCATTGGAAAAGGATTTTTGCCTCCGCATATCAAGCAGCCTATCCATATCTCATCCAGGGGGGAGTGGATGGGAATAAAATCTTGTTATTCCATTCCTTATATACCCTCACATATTTAAAATAAAACAAAAAATAAAAATCAATGCAGCACTGTCCACCCCAGACGGACAAAAACAACAATTCTGTCCACGAGCGGTGTCAGACACCCTAAAAAGACACTTACCCTACATTTGTCCACGAAGGGTGTCTGACACCCTTTTTTGTCACCCTTTTTTGATTGTTTGTTTGACCATTTGGTGGCCGAGTACGGCAATTCCGGCTGCGATGATCGCGTTAATTACTCCTGTGTAGGAAAAACCCCAAGCAATGACTCCGAATACAAGGGAAAACCCTAATAAGACCCAAATAATTGACCAGTTCGGTACGCTAGGTGTACGTTTAAGTGCAAATCCAAGAACCCAGAGAGCTGGTACTAGCATATAGTAATTTTCATTTAAAAATGATGCTAAGTCCATTATTCTCACCTCCTAATCATGCTACTAACATGATATGAAGGCTTGTCGGTGTTGGTTTGCATTCATGTCCTCCATATGAAAAATTATTATTTCAAAACCTGTCCAAATCACTACATAAAATATATATAGAGAGTAGAAGGACACTAGAGATAAAAAACACCCATACCTTCATATTTAATAAGAAAGGAGCTGAGGCTAGTGGAACAGCTTATTGCGTTCATTAGTGATGTCGGATTTCCGATTGTAGTAACTTTATATTTGCTTCATCGGGTAGAAGAAAAATTAGACGCAGTCGTCCAATCCATCCAAAGTCTACCTGACCGAATTCGCGAAATCACTTAATGTTAATTTTCCTAACTTTCTAAATTTTATAGACAATATAGGTCAAAATTTATTGACAGAAATAGGCGATGATGCTAAATTTAGGGTAACCGTTCTGCACCGTGTTAGAGTTTTTGTACGACTTTGTTCCACGTTTGGATGCGTAATGTTTACAAATGCTATACGTTGTAAATGGTAATTTAAGGCATGGCTTTCAACAGCCAGTAGGGGGATTTTGAGATGAAAAACGGAAAAGTAAAATGGTTCAATGCTGAAAAAGGTTTCGGTTTTATCGAAGCTGAAGACGGTAACGACGTATTCGTTCATTACTCTGCCATCCAAGCTGAAGGCTTCAAAACACTTGAAGAAGGTCAAGAAGTATCATTTGAAGTAGTAGAAGGTGCACGAGGACCTCAAGCTGCTAACGTAACAAAAAAATAATTCCTATAACCTTTCAAGCAGTTTTAACCACTTGCGGTTAAACTGCTTTTTTATTTGCTGAAAATATGAACTTACAAAAATATGTAAAGAAAAACGAATGCACGTTCTGTTATAATAGAAAAATACACTAAACAAACGAGGTGGAAGGTTTGAAATTTATTCATACAGCGGACTGGCATTTAGGAAAGCTCGTCCACGGTATATATATGACGGACGACCAGAAAGAAGTATTAAACCAATTTATCCAAGTGGTTGCTGAGGAGCAGCCCGATGCGGTTGTCATTGCAGGAGACCTATACGATCGTTCTGTTCCACCAACTGAAGCGGTTGAACTGCTCGACCAAGTATTGTTCGAAATGAATGTAGGTCTAAATATTCCCATCGTGGCCATCGCCGGGAATCATGATAGTGCCGAACGTTTATCCTTTGGAACCTCCTGGTATCGAAATAGTCAATTATACTTAACAGGGAAACCTGAAGCAAACTTTCAACCTGTACAAATAAATGGGGTGAACTTTTACTGTGTCCCCTATTCAGAACCTGGAATTATTCGCCAATTATTAAATGAGGACAGCATTCATAGTCATCAGGAAGCAATGAAGAGGATCATTGGAAAAATAGAAGAGCAGTTAGACCCGAACACACCAAATGTATTCGTCGGACATGCCTTCGTCTTAGGAGGAGAGTCATCGGATTCTGAACGGTCCTTATCTGTAGGAGGATCCGGTTGTGTCTCACAGGATTTATTTACTCCTTTCCATTATACAGCCTTAGGTCATTTGCACAGTCCTGATGCTATTAAACATGATAAAATCTTCTATTCTGGATCTCTATTAAAATATTCCTTCTCAGAAGCGAAGCAGAAGAAATCCATTCAGATCGTAGAGATGGATGAAAAAGGTGATTTTACCATTCGTTACCGTTCCTTAACACCCAAACAGGACATGCGTGAACTCGTTGGATACTTAGATGAACTTTTGGATACGAGCTTTTACGAAAAACAAAAGGTCGATGATTATTTGAGTATTACGTTACTAGACGAAGGGGCATTACTTGATCCGATCGGAAAGCTTCGTCATGTCTATCCAAATGTCCTTCATTTAGAAAGACAGACCGTGTTAAAGGATATGAAGGAAAAGAAATTACTCAATGTGATCGGTCAGGAAAGGAAATCGGAACTTGATCTATTTGAACAGTTTTATAAAGAAATGACTTCAGAAGAATTCTCGCCTGAAAAGAAAAGGATTATGACAGGGGTCATCGAGAGTGTCTTAAAGGAGGAACTATAAAATGAGACCTTTGAAGCTAACCATGCAGGCATTTGGCCCATACTCTCGTACAGAGGTGATTGACTTTTCCGAGCTTGGAAACAGAACGATGTTTGTCATCTCTGGGAAAACAGGGGCAGGAAAAACAACCATTTTTGACGGAATTAGCTATGCCATCTATGGAAAAGCGAGTGGGGAAGATCGAAATGGTCCAGAGCTTCGTAGCCAATTTGCCGACAACGATACATTAACAGAGGTATCATTGGAATTTCTTCTTCGAGGCAAAACGTATGAGATTAGTCGTTCTCCTCAACAAGAAAAGAAAAAGGCACGGGGTGATGGGGTTACCTCAATTGGCGCAAAAGCAGAGCTGTATGTATACGATGAGGATGGAACGAAGCAAATCGTCGCATCTAATGTTCGTGATGTGGATGAAAAAATCAAACAAATCATGCTGATTGACAGCAATCAATTCCGCCAAATTATTATGATCCCACAAGGGGAATTTAGAAAGTTATTAACCTCTGATAGCAAAGAAAAAGAAGCCATCCTGCAACGCTTATTCCATACTCAGCTGTATAAGAAAATTGAGGAAAAGCTAAAAGAAGAAGCCGCTTCTTTAAAAGCAGCTGTAGAAAAACAGCTTGCAGACCGTAACCTTGCGATTCGAAAAATACACGCCTTGTTTACAGAGGATTTAAAAGAGTATATGGAAGCGGGCAGCACAAATGATCTTGTTATTGTACCGGCATTAATAGAAGAAATTCAAACAATGGCAGAGCAAATCTCGTTATTTGAAAAAGAAATATCGGAAAAAAATCAACAGCGTCAAGTAGAGCAAAAAAAGCTTTATGAGGCAGAAATCGTTATAAAACAGTTCGAAGCAAAGGAAAATGCCCTTCAGAACAAGCTGCGCCTTGAAAGCCAAAAGGAAATGTTTGAGAAAAAAAGGCATGACGTAGAATTAGGAAAAAAAGCGATATTCTTGCTACAGCAAGAGCAACTATGTTCTAGGTTAAAAAAAGAACTAACCGCTTACGAAACTCAAGCGAATGACTTGGAAGAAAAGCAAAAGGCATTGTTGGTTCAAGGGCAAAAACTTGAAGAAGCATGGCAAGCCGAAAAGGAAAAAGAACCTCAAAGAAGAGCATTAGAGGAAGGAATACACAAACTGAGATCCTTAAAGGACGATGTACACTCTTATGCGAAACTTGAAGCTGAAATCCGCGACCTTCAACTACAATGTAAAAAACTGGAAGAGGACAAGACAGTAGCGGAAAAAAAGGGAACAGAAATTGAACATCGTCTTAAATTATACGCCCAGAAAAAAGAAGAAATAGATGCAAGCAAACTTGTTTTTCTAGAAAACAAAAACCTCCTTGAAGAGTTAAAGCGTGAAGCAGATCTAATTTCTTCGCTAGAAAAACAGAGGGAAAACCTGTTAACTTTAGAAAAGAAATACAATCGAAAACAAGCGGAGTTTGAGCGAACAATTGCACGCTACTTGGATTCCAAATCTCTCGTGGAAGAACTAGAAAACAGCTGGATGCATGGACAAGCTTCTATACTAGCCAGTAAGCTTCAAGACGGTGCTCCTTGTCCAGTTTGCGGGTCAGAACACCATCCAAAACCGACTCATCTGGAAGATAAAGCCATTCCAAATGAAGCCGATTTGAAAGCTGCGAAACAACAGCTTGAAGTATTAGAGAAAGAGAGAAACGAAGGACAGTCACAAAGTTACAAGTTACAATCGAGCGTGGAAGCCTCCACACTATTAGTCTCTCAAACACTAGAGTCTTTACAAGCGAGTAAGCCTGATTTTTCAATTGAGGAACTATCTACTTTCAAAGAGACCGTTTTAAGTAAGAAAAGTGATGTCGAGGCGGAGCAACTAAAATTACAAACAGGTCTTGAACAGCTGGATACAATTGTGGAGGGCCTAAAGAAACTAGAAACAGCAAAGGCGGAATGGACACTGAAGGCCAAAGAGCTAGACGAATCCTACCAGGAAGCTAGACTCTCGTTCGTTGAAAAAAACAGCCATTTTACTAGACTTCAAGAAACAATTCCTGAAGCACTTCGTTCAGTTGATATGTTCGACCTAGAAGTAATCCGTCAGCAAAGCCAGTTACACGAACTCAACACCAAGCTCGAACAGGCACAAATAGCACTACAAAATTCTAAAGTTTCCCTTTCCACGATTGAAGGACAGCTTCAGTCAGTCCATCAGTCAAAGAAGACGAAACAAGGCGAGCTTCAAGTGGAGCGAGAAGTGTTTAAGGAAAAACTAGAACAACAAGGCTTTCAAAACTATAAGCAATATGAAACAGCAAAGCGCTCCGAAGTGGAACTTCAACAAATGGAAACAGAGATTACACAATATCGTGAGTCACTTCGCTCAGCAACCGATCGCTACACAGAATTAGAAGGACAATTAAAGGATGTACCCATGCCCCATCTTCAAGAATTAACTGACCTCATTGATAAAATGACTCAGGAAATTAAAGAGATTGATGATCAAAAGAGTGACTTAAGCTTTAAAAAGCGAGAAAACGAACAGATATTAGAAACGATTTATTCCTTGAACAAAGAAATGAAGCAAATGGAAGAACAGTACAAAATAATTGGTAATCTTGCCGATATTTCAAAAGGCAACAATAATCTACGAATCACATTTGAGAGATATGTACTTGGTTCTTTTTTAGACGACATCTTATTAGAAGCGAATGGACGATTGCAAAAAATGACGAGTGGAAGATTCCAACTTCTTCGAAAAATGGATAAATCAAAAGGGAACACACAAAGCGGACTTGAGCTCCTCGTCATTGATTCATATACGGGTCAAGAACGTCACGTAAAAACATTATCTGGTGGAGAGAGCTTTAAAGCCTCACTTTCTTTAGCACTTGGACTAGCTGATGTTGTCCAGAATTATGCGGGTGGTGTTTCCCTAGAGACGATGTTTATTGATGAAGGCTTTGGTACGTTGGACCCAGAATCACTTGACCAAGCGATTGAGGCACTCATTGACATTCAAAGTAGCGGACGACTAGTTGGGATCATATCACACGTACCTGAGCTAAAGGAACGAATTGATGTCCGATTAGAGGTTGTTGCTAGCCAGAGTGGAAGTACAACGAGATTTCATTTTACCAATTAGGACAAAAAGAGGGAAAGACATTCGTATGTGTCTTTCCTTTTTTGTCCTATTCATTCAATTTATAAAGAGCTAACTGCTCTCCCCATGGTGCCACTTCCGTTTCAACAAATCCAGCTTTCTTATAAACATACTTTGCACCCAGATTCTCTGGATGATATCCAATCATAATATATGGAATATTAGCAATATTAATTTTCTTTATTTCATTAATAACTTCTCGTATTCCTTGGACTCCATAACCTTTACCTTGGTATTTTTCATCTATCATAAATCGATAAATCCAATAATTATGATCATCTCCATCAATACCAAACATCGTAAATCCAATTAGTAGGCTATCAATAAAAATGGCTCTTGTATGAAAATCATCTAAAAATTGAGATTCTGCAATAGAGTACAAATTAGTAGCCATAAATTTTAATTGCTCATCCTTTACTCTTAACCGAATAACTTCTTCCCAATTATCTTTATGTATAAGTTGCAGATTAATTGCTTTTCTCAAACTTTTCCCCTCCTTTACTCTTACTCATTTTATCAATTCGTTACTGAGTATAATAGAAAAAGACACCAAAAAAGTTGAGCAATTAACATTTTAAAGATAAAGTAAAAGAGTGGAGAACATTAAAGTAGGTGCAAAAATGGAAAAACGATATTTTACAATAGGCATGGCTGGTCATATTGACCACGGAAAAACAACACTCACGAAGGCACTGACCAATGTTGATACCGATCGTTTAAAAGAAGAAAAAGAACGACAAATTTCGATAGAACTAGGGTTTGCCCCCTTATATGAGAGTGAAAATATACAAATATCAGTAATTGACGTTCCGGGACATGAGCGATTTATTAGGCAAATGATTGCTGGGGTGGCAGGTATCGATTTGGTCGTTCTTGTCGTCGCAGCAGATGAAGGAGTTATGCCACAAACAAAGGAGCATCTTGAAATACTCGGATTTTTAGGAATACATTCAGGTATTGTTGCGATTACAAAAATGGACAAGGTCGATGAGGAATTTTCAGAATTAGTAAAAGATGATATTTATGAAGAATTAAACGGTACGGTCTTTGAAAACTCTCCTTACGTCCTTGTTGACAGCCTTTCACATAAAGGAATTGACGAACTTAAATTACAAATTATAAAAACGCTAGAACAGCAAGACGTTCGTGATACAAAGGGACCATTTCGCTTGCCAATCGACCAAGTATTCACCGTAAAAGGACAGGGAACGGTTGTAAGAGGGACCCTGTATGAAGGGGCGGTTGAGGAAGGTCAACTTCTTACGATTATGCCTCGAGGAATTGAAGTTAGAGCAAGGCAGCTTCAGGTTCACCACGAACCAGCTAAACAAGCGTTCGCTGGTCAAAGAGTAGCGATTAATTTATCAAACGTATCTAAAGAGGAAATTGAACGCGGCGATGTACTTGTTTCCTCCGAGCATTTTAATATCACTCGTACAGTTGACGTTGCCATCCACATGGTAGAGGACCTTGAATATCTGGTAAAGCAAAGAATGCCGATTAAATGTCATATCGGAACGGCCGAAGTGATGGGAAGAATTGTATTTTTTGACCGTAATGAACTGAAAGCTGAAAGTGGGGAAATCCTTTGTCAATTAAGACTCGAGGAGGAAATCGTCACAAAGCGTGGAGATCGTTTTATTTTACGCAGACCTAGCCCACAGGAAACGATCGGCGGGGGCTGGGTTATCGATCCTAAAGGTGAGAAGTACCGTTTCGGACATCAAACGATTGAAGAGTTGGCGAAAAAGAAAGAAGGATCACCGGCCGAACGCTTAACTGCCGCGTTAATCGAGGCCAAGAGTTTGTCAATCGATGAACTCATTAAGCGGACCTCTCTCGATCAGGAGGAAGTTTCTCTTGCTCTTGCTGGGGAAGAATTTATCCACTACTCTAGCAAGGAATACACCCTACAAGCCATCATTAAGGATGTTGAGGAAGAATTGTTCGATCGTTTAAATGACTACCATAACCAGTTCCCACTACGCAATGGGGTCAATAAAGCCGAGCTCCTACAAGGCTTACAAAAATGGTATCCGAAGTCGTTAGTCGAATATGTAATTGAACAAGGGTCTGCTACGAATCTGTTTCAGAGAAAGGGACAATTTGTTTCCTTATCCTCTTTTACTCCTCATGTTCCGCCTAGTTGGATGAAACGAACAGACAACCTATTAAATGATTTAAAAAGAGATGGTCTTCAAGTAAAATATTTACAGGAATATATTAAAGGAGCGGGAATTCCAGACGCCTTAGTCGAGGACGTTAAAAGATATTGGATCGAACGAGAAATGATTATTTCTCTTGACGAATCCTATTACTATCATGGAGAGGTTTTTACAGAAGCAGTGAATAGGCTTAAAGCTGAAACGAATATAGAGTTTGATGTAGGGAAAGCAAAAGAAATACTCGGATTATCAAGGAAATACATGATTCCTTTTTTAGAGCGATTAGATGAGAACCAAATCACAAAACGAGTTGAAAACATGCGAGTGTGGTTATAAATGTAGCATCATATTTATGTTGCTACGATCGCGATTACATAGGGGGAAAATGAATGCATAGAAATAAAGAGCTACATAAGTTTTTACTTGATAAATCTTGGCAGCTAACAGAAGACTGGTATGCTTCCTTGGATAAGAGTGATCCTGCCGGAGTGTATTCTTCCAAGGATCCCGAAGTCATTGAAAACTTAAAACAGCAAAACTATCGTTTTCACTTACAGCTTTGCGAAATATTTATTAAAGATGAAGAGCAATTCACACAAGACATACAAAATTGGATACTAGAAATTGTTAAGGATGAACCACATTTCCAAACTCCTAACCATTTTACATTACGAGAGTTTTTTAGAGTACAAGACCAGTATCTAGATTTTCTTCAAGAGTTTGCGACCATCCATGAGGGGACATATGACCGACACTCAATAAATGTATGGAATCGTATGATTATTAAAGCCTTTAAGCTTGTGATGCTACGATTTGTTGAGGAATTAAATGAATATACTGAGAGCCGCCTGCGTGCACAGCAGGAATTAATAAATGAATTAGCCTCTCCCGTTATCGCTATCGATAATAACGCTGCATTATTACCATTAACTGGGGAAATTGATACAAATCGATCCAGGTTTATTATAGAGAATACTTTGTTGCAATGTTCCTCAAAAGGAATAACCGTGTTGTTTATTGACCTTTCTGGGGTCGTAATGATCGACACAATGGTTGCCCACAAGTTATTTCAGCTAATAGAAGCACTTGACTTAATCGGTGTGAATACCGTTCTTTCTGGGTTGCGCCCAGAAATCGCCCAAACGTCAGTCCAACTGGGCCTAAACTTTAATAAAGTCAAAATCGTGTCCACCCTCGCCAAAGCTCTCGCCAACCGCTAAGCTGGTGACAGACACCCTTCGTGGACAAATCACAGGTATTTGTCTGCCTGAGATGGACAGTTTCAAAACCACTTCTTCAAAAGGAAGTGGTTTTTTATATGATAATAAAAAGGACGTAATGATATCTAACAAAATAGTTCTCAGTCACTAGGTTGTAAGTATTATAATGGGCTTAATTCAATTTTTGTTACATAATTTCACACAACATATTCCACTATGACAAATACTCTTCTTGTAAAAAATATTCTCTACTACCTTTATAGAACAACTCGTCAAAATATCTCACATACTCCAGTCAAAATTAACAAAGTGACTAGCTATTGGCTAGAAGGATTTTACATAATGTATCATGCGATGGAAAACAAGCAATTGTAAAATTAATTAAAAGTTTAGATTTTTCTGCATTCAGTATAAAAATAGGAGGGATACTGTCCATTTACAAGAAATATAATGTACAAGATGTACATGAAGAATCCATGCTCCTATGCTATTAGTTTTAGAAAAATAGAAAAGTATTTTTGCGATTAGGGGGAATAAAGAGAATGGCAGATCAAGTAACCATTGGTTTAATTCAGGCAAGCAACGACGTGGATGGAAAAGAGCCCGTTGAGGTTCATAAACAAAAAGCCATCGAAAAACATATCACTCTCGTTCGTGAAGCAAAGGAAAAAGGGGCACAAATTGTTTGTTTACAAGAAATCTTTTACGGACCCTACTTTTGTTCTGAGCAAAATACAAAATGGTATGATGCGGCAGAGGAAATTCCTAATGGTCCCACAACAAAACTATTTCAGGAACTTGCGAAGGAACTGGGAGTCGTAATTATTCTTCCAATCTATGAGCGTGAGGGCATTGCCACTTATTATAATACGGCAGCTGTCATTGATGCGGACGGTGCTTATTTAGGAAAATACCGCAAACACCATATCCCGCATGTGGCTGTAGGTGATCAGGGTTATGGCTTCTGGGAAAAATACTATTTCAAGCCTGGAAACTTAGGATACCCCGTATTTGATACCGCATTTGCAAAAATCGGAGTGTACATTTGTTATGACCGACATTTTCCAGAAGGTGCTCGAGTACTAGGACTTAATGGAGCAGAGATTGTGTT
>Ga0182742_1004076_pt1 | contig 13560 bp, 13 predicted proteins | sample eDN5th37CBELigMG_FD_128880 | JGI IMG/M metagenome (GOLD analysis project Ga0182742, IMG submission 128880) | Enriched Miracle-Growth compost microbial communities from Emeryville, California, USA - eDNA 5th pass 37_C BE-Lig MG (version 2)... ... | reverse complement strand
CCTGCCTCACCACATCACCTTCTCCTGGTCCACCACCGTGTCCAGCCGCTCGGCCAGATGCGGGTGGCCGGCTTGCCGGGCATAGGCGGCGGCACTCAGCCCGTGCCGGTCACGCCGTGCCGGATCGGCACCGCATTGCAGCAGCAATTCCACCACCGGCTCGTGCCCGCAGGCGGCGGCGAGCATCAGATGCGTCACCCCGTCCGGCAGCATCCCGTCCGCCGGGGCCCTGTCCAGCAGCACCCGCAGTTGCTCCACATTCCCGGACACGACATGCGCCACCAGTTCGTTCGTTTCAGTGCCGCGCATGGTCCCGTTCTCCTCCCGCCGCAGGAAATGCCGGCAGGCGGCCTGGGATCCGACAGGCAACATAATGACACGGCGGCGGCTGGCATCCGGCGCGGAGCATGCCAGGATGCGGGGCCCGCATGTCCCGCCTCGCCCCGTCTTCCCCGCTTGCCGCCCTGCGCCCCGGCGCCGCCACCGCCTTCGGCGCCCCGGCCATCGCCATGGGCGCGACCTTCCTCGCCTTCGGCGCGGCGGTGCGGGAGGGCGGACTCGGCCTCCCCTGGGCGCTGGGGGCGGCGCTGCTGATCTATGGCATGCCGGGCCAGCTCATCCTGCTGCAATTCGCCGGGGCGGGCGCGGCGGGGGGCGTGGCGCCGGCGGTGCTCGGCGCCGCTGCGGCCAATGCGCGCTTCCTGCCCATGGCGGTGGCGCTGACCCCCTGGCTGGGCAACCGGGCATCGCGCTGGCTAGCCCTGCCCTTCATCGCCATCACCCCCTGGGCGGCGGCGATGCGCGCCCTGCCCGGCCTGCCGCAGCCGGCGCGGCTGCCCTGGTTCCTCGGCTTCGCCCTGGTCTCCTGGAGCATCGCGGGGCTGGCAACCGCGGTGGGCCATTGGCTGGCGCCGCTGCTGGACCCTGCCCTGATGGCGGCGCTGCTCTTCGCCAATCCACTCTACTTCGCCCTGCTGCTGGCGGCGGGGCTGGGCCAGCCGGCATCGCGGCGGGCCGTGCTGGCCGGGGTGCTGGCCGCCCCGGTGGCGCTGCTGCTGCCGCCGGCCTGGGGCCTGCTGGCGGCGGGGCTGCTGGGCGGGACGGCCGCCTTCCTGCTGGGCCTGCGCCATGCCCGCCGCTGACCTGGCGCTGCTGCTGATGGCCCTGGCCATGCTGGCGCTTCGCGGCGCCGGGATGCTGGTGGCGGGGGCGCTGCGGCCGGAGCATCCCTTCATCCTCTGGGCCACCGCCGTCTCCCAGGCGGTGCTGGCGGTCTTCGTGACCCTGGCGGTGCTGGCGCCCTCGGGCGCCGTGGCGACGGTGCCCCTGCCGGCGCGGCTGGCCGGGCTTCTGGCGGGGCTACTGGCCTACGCGGTGCTGCGCGGGCGGCTGCTGCCGGCACTGGGGGCGGGGCTGCTGGCGCTGGCGGGGGTGCGGGCGCTGCTGGGGGGCTGATCCGCCGGCCCGGCGCTGCCGCCACGCCCGGAAAAGAAGAGGCGGCGCCAAGGGAAATGGCGCCGCCCCAGTCGAACCAGGGGACGAAACGCCATATGCGGGAGGACCCGTGGCGTCCCGGGGCCACCGAAGCATCGCGGCGCGCCCGATGCATTGACCGGCATCAATGGGGGCGCGGCCCCGCTCCCCTTACAGCAGGCCGAGCGCCCGCAATTCCTGGCGCAGCTTTTCCGGCATCGCTTCCGCGCCGCGCGCTTCGGCCCCCTCCTGCAGGTCCGGCGGCGCCGCCTCGGCGGCCAGGTAGCGCCAGCCCTGGAAGGGCTTCATCGGCCGCGCCGCCACCGGCACCAGCACCGGGTCCAGCACCAGCCCGGCGCAGGCGGTGCCGTCCTCCCAGGCCTCCTCGCGGATCTCCAGGATGCGCTGGCGCACCTGCACGAAGCCCGCCACCACCCAGTAGATGGAGCCGCCGCCCGAGACGATCTCCGCCGCCCGCCGGGGGAACATGCGGGTGCGATGGCGCAGCGGCGGGTCGGATTTGGCGCGCTGCGCCTGGATGGCCCGCAGCTGCCCCACATCCTTGGGGCCGACCGATAGTTTGATGAGATGCAGCACGCCGCCGGATCTACCCTCGCCGGCGCCGGTGGCAAGAGCGGATCACAGCGGTCCGTGACGCGCCTCCGGCCGGAACGTCCGGCGCCAGGCGGCGATGAGTCGGGAGCGGCCCATGGGCCGGCGATCCATTCCTCAGAAGGAGATCCCATGGCAGACAGCGCCTTGTTCCCGGGCTTCCCGAGCGAGATCCATGGCCGGCTGTGGACGGCCGACGGCAATTGGGGCCTCGCCTATGAGGAGGAGAGCCGCGGCTGGCGGCTCTACAACGCCGATGGCGCGGCCAGCGAGCGCACCCTCCCCACCGCGGTGGTCCGCCGCGTCATCGCCGAGGCGGGGCTGGGGAACGACCTGATGCGGCAATGGGATGCCTGGCAGGATTTCGCCTCCCCTGGCTCCGGCCCGGAGAGCTGATCCCGGCGCCCCGGCCACGGAACGCAGCCCGCCGCGGCGCTTTGTGATGCCGCGGCGGATCCGCATCCCGCCGGGGCCGCGCCATCGGCCAAGGCCCGCGATCGCCCCGGGCATTGCCGCCCAGGGTGAGGATCGCCACCTCAACGAAATCTGGACCAGACCGGCATGCCGAGAGACGACGCCAGATCCTGGATGTGGGCCGAGGCCTGCGAGATGCTCGCCCGCGCGGAGCGCCTGCATCAGCAATTCTTCCAGCCGCGACTAGCCGCCGCGCGGCTGCCGGTCTGGGAGCCGCCGGCCGATGTGCTGGAGACGGAACGCGAGGTGCTGATCCTGGTCGCGCTGCCCGGCGTCGATCCCGCCCAGGTCGAGGCGGTGATCGAGGACGGTACCCTGCGCGTCGCCGGCCTGCGTCTGCTGCCGCCGGAACTCCAGAACGCCGCCATCCACCGCATGGAACTGCCCCAGGGCCGGTTCGAGCGCCGCCTGCCCCTGCCGCCCGGCCGTTATGCCGTGCCGGTCAGGCAATCCGTCGCCAATGGCTGCCTTCTGGTCAGGTTGCAGAAGCTGGGCTGAGCCGGGAATACCCTCATGTTCGACCGCAACGACCGTATCCTCCGCTCCGCCGATCTCGGCTCCGCCGCCGGCGGTGGCAGCGGAGCCTTTGTCCTGCCGCCGGACGCCATCGCCATCCTGCCGGTGCGGGAGATCGTGCTCTTCCCCGGTGCGGTGCTGCCCCTCGTGGTCGCCCGGCAAAGCTCCGTCGCCGCCGTGCAGCACGCGATGCGGTCCGGGCAGCAGATCGGCGTGCTGACGCAGCGCGACCCACAGGTGCAGGATCCCAGCCCGGCCGATCTGCACCGCATGGGCACCATCGCCAACATCCTGCGCTGGATCACCACGCCGGACGGCACGCATCAGCTCGTCTGCCAGGGCGTGCAGCGCTTCCGGGTGCTGGACTGGGTCAGCGAACGCCCCTTCATCGCTGCCGGCATCTACCGGGTCGAGGAACCGGAAACCCGCACGCCGGAGATCGAGGCGCGTTTCCTGAACCTGAAGAACCAGGCGCTGGAGGCGCTGGGCCTGCTGCCGCAGGCGCCGCAGGAGCTGATCGCCACGGTGCAGGCGATGGAGTCCCCCTCCGCCCTGGCCGACCTGGTCGCCGCGACCATGGACCTGCCGCCGGACCAGAAGCAGGAGATCCTGGAGACGGTGGACCTGGTGGCGCGGCTGGACCGCATCTCCCGCAGCCTGGCGCAGCGGATCGAAGTGCTGCGCCTGACGGCGGAGATCAGCCGGCAGACCCGCGCCAGCCTCGACCAGCGCCAGCGCGAGGTGCTGCTGCGCGAGCAGATGGCGGCCATCCAGCGCCAGCTCGGCGAGGATGAGGGCAAGTCCACCGAGATCGCCGAACTCTCCGAAGCGATCACCAAGGCCGGCATGCCGCAGGAGGCCGAGGAGGCTGCGCGCAAGGAGCTGCGCCGGCTGGAACGGATGCCGGAGGCGGCGGCGGAATATGGCATGATCCGCACCTGGCTCGACTGGATGATCGAGCTGCCCTGGAAGCTCGGCGAGGAGAAGCCGATCGATATCCAGGAGGCCCGCCGCATCCTGGACGAGGACCATTTCGGGCTGGAGAAGATCAAGACCCGCATCGTCGAATACCTGGCCGTGCGCAAGCTGGCGCCGCAGGGCAAGGCGCCGATCCTCTGCTTCGTCGGGCCGCCGGGGGTGGGCAAGACCTCGCTCGGCCAGTCCATCGCCCGCGCCATGGGACGGAAATTCGCCCGCGTCTCGCTCGGCGGCGTGCATGACGAGGCGGAGATCCGCGGCCATCGCCGCACCTATATCGGCGCGCTCCCCGGCAACATCATCCAGGCCATCCGCAAGGCCGGCGCGCGGGATTGCGTGATGATGCTGGACGAGATCGACAAGATGGGCGCCGGCATCCAGGGCGACCCCTCCGCGGCGATGCTGGAAGTGCTGGACCCGGAGCAGAACAACAGTTTCCGGGACAATTACCTCGGCGTGCCCTTCGACCTCTCCCGCATCGTCTTCATCGCCACGGCGAACATGCTGGACGCGATCCCCGGCCCGCTGCGCGACCGGATGGAGATCATCACCCTCGCCGGCTACACGGAGGAGGAGAAATTGCAGATCGCCCGGCGCTACCTGCTGCGCCGGCAATTGGAGGCGAACGGCCTCCGCCCCGACCAGGCGGATATGGATGACGAGGCCCTTCGCGCCATCATCCAGTCCTACACGCGGGAATCCGGCGTGCGCAGCCTGGAGCGTGAGATCGGCCGGGCGCTGCGCCATGCCGCGATGCGCATCGCCGAGGGCAGCGCGCAGCATGTGCATATCGGCGCGGACGACCTGCACGCCATTCTCGGCCCGCCGCGCTTCGAGAACGAGGTGGCGATGCGCACCAGCGTGCCGGGCGTGGCGACGGGCCTCGCCTGGACGCCGGTGGGCGGCGACATCCTCTTCATCGAAGCGACGCGCATGCCAGGCAACGGCAGGCTGATCCTGACCGGGCAGTTGGGCGACGTGATGAAGGAGAGCGCGCAGGCGGCGCTCAGCCTGGTGAAGAACCGCGCGTCGGAGCTTGGCATCGACCCTGCGCTGTTCGAGAAGACCGACATCCACATCCATGTCCCTGCCGGCGCCACGCCGAAGGACGGGCCGAGCGCGGGGGTGGCGATCTTCACCGCCCTCGTCTCCCTGCTGACCGGCCGCACCGTGCGGAGCGACACGGCCATGACCGGGGAGATCAGCCTGCGCGGCCTGGTGCTGCCGGTGGGCGGCATCAAGGAAAAGGCGGCCGCCGCGGCACGGGCCGGGCTGACACGCGTGCTGATGCCAGCGCGCAACCGCAAGGACTGGGAGGAAATACCGGAGGATGCCCGCAACCGGCTGGAATTCGTCTGGCTGGAACGGGCGGAGGACGCGATCGCCGCCGCCATCGGGGAAACGCCGCAGCCGGCGGACGAGCCGGGCGGGTCGCAGGGCGGCGAGAGGGCGGCCTGACTCCGGGGGCCAGGCGGGGCAGGGGTCGGCGCGGCACGCACGCCCTTCCCTCCGCGGCGGGGGCGGCCTATTCCCTTTCGCCAAGCAGGTCACCGACAGACATGAACGACGCCAGCCAAGCCGCCCGCCAGGATATCCGCCACGACTTCAAGACCGCCGAGCCGCGCTGGCAGGCGGAATGGGAGAAGCGCGGCTGCTTCGCCGTGCCGGACGTGCCGGACGGGACGAAGCCGAAATACTACGTCCTGGAGATGTTCCCCTACCCCTCGGGGAAGATCCATATGGGCCATGTCCGCAACTACACGCTGGGCGACGTGCTGGCGCGCTACAAGCGGGCGCGCGGGCATCTGGTGATGCACCCGATGGGTTGGGACGCCTTCGGCCTGCCGGCGGAGAACGCGGCGCGGGAGCGCGGCATCCATCCCGGCAAATGGACCTACGACAACATCGCCAATATGCGCGCCGAGCTGAAGCGCATGGGCCTCTCGCTCGACTGGAAGCGGGAATTCGCCACCTGCGATGTGGAGTATTACGGCAAGCAGCAGAAGCTGTTCCTCGATTTCTGGAAGGCTGGGCTGGTCGAGCGGAAGGAAAGCTGGGTCAATTGGGACCCGGTGGACAACACCGTCCTGGCCAATGAGCAGGTGATCGAGGGCCGCGGCTGGCGCAGCGGTGCGCTGGTGGAGAAGAAGAAGCTCAGCCAGTGGTTCTTCCGCATCACCAAGTATGCGCCTGACCTGCTGGAGGCGCTGAACCGGCTCGACCGCTGGCCGGAGCGGGTGAAGACCATGCAGGCCAATTGGATCGGCCGCAGCGAGGGCGCGCGGGTGCGCTTCAAGCTGACCGAGGCGCCGGCACCGGACCTGGCCGAGGTGGAGGTCTTCACCACCCGGCCCGATACGCTCTTCGGCATGAGCTTCCTCGCCGTCGCGGCGGAACATCCGCTGGCCGCTGCGGTCGCGGCGCGCGACCCGAAGGCGGCGGAATTCGTCGCCGAATGCCGCCGCATGGGCACCTCCGAGGCGGTGATCGAGCAGGCGGAGAAGCGCGGCTACGACACCGGCCTGCGCGTCGCGCATCCCTTCATCGAGGGTGCCAGCTTCCCGGTCTGGATCGCCAATTTCGTGCTGATGGAATACGGCACCGGCGCGATCTTCGGCTGCCCCGCGCACGACCAGCGCGACCTGGATTTCGCGCGCAAATATGGGCTTTCGGTGACGCCCGTGGTGCTGCCGCCCGGCGCCGATCCCGCAACCTTCACCATCGGCGACACCGCCTATACCGAGGACGGCACGGCCTTCAATTCCAGCTTCCTCGACGGGCTGGACGTCAAGGCGGCGAAGCGCGCCGCCATTGATCGCCTGGAAGCAACCGGGCAGGGGACCGGCGTGGTGAATTGGCGCCTGCGCGACTGGGGCGTGAGCCGCCAGCGCTACTGGGGCTGCCCAATCCCGGTCATCCATTGCGAGCGCTGCGGCGTGGTGCCGGTGCCGGAGGATCAGCTCCCGGTGAAACTGCCGGAGGACGTGGACTTCTCCAAGCCCGGCAACCCGCTGGACCACCATCCGACCTGGAAGCATGTGAACTGCCCCTCCTGCGGCGGCGCGGCGCGGCGGGAGACGGATACCTTCGACACCTTCGTGGACAGTTCCTGGTACTTCGCCCGTTTCTGCAGCCCGCGGGCGGCGGAGCCGGTGACGAAAGCAGCGGTGGATGCCTGGCTGCCGGTGGACCAGTATATCGGCGGCATCGAGCATGCGATCCTGCACCTGCTCTACAGCCGCTTCTTTACCCGCGGCATGCGTGACACCGGGCACCTGAACCTGGCTGAACCCTTCACCGGCCTCTTCACCCAGGGCATGGTGACGCATGAGAGCTACAAGGGTGCGGACGGACGCTGGCTCTATCCGGAGGAGGTGGAGAAGCAGCCGGACGGCACGGCGGTGCACCGCGAGACGCGCGAACCGGTGACCATCGGCCGTGTCGAGGCCATGTCCAAGTCGAAGCGGAACACCGTCGATCCCGGCGCCATCATCGACCGCTACGGCGCGGATACGGCGCGCTGGTTCATCCTCTCCGACAACCCGCCGGACCGGGACATGGAGTGGACCGAGAGCGGCGTCGCCGGCGCCTATCGCTTCACCCAGCGGCTCTACCGCCTGGTCGCTATCGCCGCGCCGGGGCTGCCGCCGCCAGGGACCAGCCTGGCCGAGGCGGAGGGCGCCGCCCGCAAGCTGCGCCGGGCGACGCATCACGCCATCGCCGCGGTGACCGAGGCGCTGGAAAGCTTCTCCTTCAACCTCGCCGTCGCGCGCATCCACGAATTCGCCAATGCCATCGCCGAGGCGGAGGGGGCGACCGACCAGGGCATCGGCGCCGCAAGGCGGGAGGCGCTGGAGGCCATCACCCGCCTCGCCAGCCCCATGATGCCGCATCTGGCGGAGGAACTCTGGACGCTGCTGCGGCCCGGCGCGACGGAACTGGTCGCGGAACTGCCCTGGCTGGAGGCCGATCCGACACTGCTGAAAGCGGAAACCATCACCCTGGCGGTGCAGGTCCTCGGCAAGCTGCGCGGAACGATCGAGGTGGCAGTCGGCGCGGATGAGGCTACAATCTTTGCCCTGGCGGAGGCGGAGGAGAATGTCCAGCGCGCCATCGCCGGCCGCCCCATCCGGAAGCGCATCCATGTCCCGGGACGTGTCGTCAATTTCGTTGTCTAGGCGGCGCCTGCTCGGCGCCTCCGGGTTGCTGGCCCTGTCAGGCTGTGGCTTCCGCCCGCTCTACGGGCCGGTAGAGCAGGCGAGTGCGCAGGATCCGGGGCTGCTGGAGGCCCTGGCCTCGATCCGCGTCGCGCCGATCCCGGAGCGGACCGGGCAGTTGCTGCGGCGCATCCTGCAACGCCGCTTCGAGGACGGCGCCCCCGGCACGGCGGCACGCTACAACCTGCAGGTGGCGGTCTCCTTCGCGGCCGAGCCGCTGGGCTACCGCCGTGACGGCGCCATCACCCGGCTGCGCTACACGGCGAGCGCCAATTGGGCGCTCGCCACCCTGTCCGTTCCGCCGCAGCAGATCGCGACTGCCGGCATCCCCTTCCGGACGATCGACTCCTTCAACATCCCTGACCTGCAATTCTTCGCCGCGGATTCGGCGCGGGACGCGACGGAGCGCCGGCTGGTGGATGCGATCGCCGAGGACATCCACCATCAGGTGGCGCTGGAAATGCGCCGCCGGCTGGAAACCCGGGCCACCTGACGGCCGCATGGCGAAACTGGATGCGCGCCGGATCGGCGCCTTCCTGGCCGATCCCAGGGATTGCCGCGTGGTGCTGCTGCATGGCGACGATCCCGGCCTGATCCAGGAGCGCGCGGAGGCACTTGCCCGGGCGGTGACCGGGGGCGACCCGCTGCGCCTGGTGGAGGTACCGAAGGATGCCTGGCGGGATGCCGGCCGCCTGGCCGGGGAGGCGGCGAGCCCGCCCCTGACCGGCGGCCGCTGCCTGGTGCGCGTGCGGGATGCGGGGGACGGCTTCGCCCCGGCGGCCAAGGCGGCGCTCGCCGGCCCAGGGCCGGGAGTGGTGGTGCTGGAGGCACCGGAATTGCCGGCCCGCTCCAAGCTGCGCACCCTGCTGGAGCCGGCCCCCAATGCCGCGGTGATCGCCTGCTACCGGGAGCGTGGGGCGGAACTCTCGGCCTCGATCGGGCGGATCCTGGGGGAACTGGGCGTCTCGGCCGAACCGGCGGCACTGGACTGGCTGGCACAGCGGCTGGGCGAGGACCGCATGCTGATGCGGCGGGAGCTGGAGAAGCTCGCCCTCTTCGTCGGCGAGGGCGGGCGGGTGACGCCGGAGGATGCGGTGGCCTGCGTGGCCGAGGGCTCGGCCCTGGACCTGGAGGCGGCGCTGATGGCCGCCATGGCCGGCGAAGTGGTCACCGCCGACCGGGCGCTGGACATGGCCTTCGCCGAGGGGGCCAACCCGGTCCAGGTGGTGCGGGCGGCGCTGCGGCATGTGCAGCGGCTACATCTGGCGGCGCTGGCCGTGGCTGGCGGGGCGACGCCAGCGGCGGCGCTGGACACGCTGCGGCCGCCGGTCTTCTTCCGCCACAAGCCGGCCTTCGAGCGGGCGCTGCGACTCTGGCGGCCGGAGGCGCTGGACGTCGCCGGGGCGGCGCTGCTGGAAGCGGAGCGGCGCACCAAAACCACCGGCCTGCCGGGCGTAGTGGTGGCCCGCAACGCCGTGCTGGGGCTGGCGCGGCAGGCCGCCGCGCGGCGATAGTCAGCCGCCCTGCAACAGGCGGATCACCCCGTCCAACTGGTCCAGATCGCGGTATTGGATCACCACCTGCCCGCCGCGCCCGGCATGGCGGATGGCGACCTTCAGCCCGAGCCGCTCCGATAATTCCCGTTCCAGGGCCGCCGTTTCCGGGCTGGGCTGGTTCGGGCGGGAGGTGGCGGGGTCTCGCGGCCTGCTGGCGCTGGCGGCCAGAGCCTCGGTCTGCCGGACATTCAGGCCGCGATCCACGACCTGAAGTGCCAGCGTCTCCGGATCCGGCGCGGTCAGCAGGGCGCGGGCATGGCCGGCGGTGAGCGCGCCGTCGCGCAGCAATTCCCGCACCCGCTCGGGCAGACCAAGCAAGCGGAGAGTGTTGGCGACATGGCTGCGGCTTTTGCCCACGGCCTGGCCGAGGCTGTCCTGGGTCAGGCCGAACTCGTCGATCAGGCGGCGGTAGCCCTCCGCCTCCTCCAGCGCGTTCAGGTCCTGGCGCTGCAGGTTCTCGACCAGGGCGGCGGCCATGGCCTCGCGGTCGCCGAGCTCGCGGACGACCACCGGCACCTCGTGCAGGGGCACGAGCTGGGCGGCGCGCCAGCGGCGCTCGCCGCCGATGATCTCGTACAGGCCTTCGGCGCCGGGCTTGGGGCGGACCAGGATGGGCTGGAGGACGCCATGCTCCCGGATGGAATCCGCCAGTTCCTGCAGGGGCCCGGGATCGATGGGCCCGCGGGGCTGGAAGGGGCCGGGCTCCAGCATCTCGATCGGCAGGCGGCGCAGCCCCTCGGTGCTGGCGCTGCCCGGGGAGGGGGGAATCGGCGCGTCGCCCAGCAGGGCGGAGAGACCACGGCCGAGCCGGGGCGCCTTGCGAGCCGTGCCGCCGCTCATGCCACGGTCCTCGCGCGGGCCTTTTCGCGACGGCGCAGTTCCGCAGCCAGCTTCACATAGGCCTGGGCGCCGGGGGAGCGGAAATCATAGAGGGTGACGGGGAGGCCGTGAGACGGGGCCTCGCTGACCCGGATGTTCCGCGGGATCATGGTCTCGAACACCTTGTCCTTGAAATAGCCGCGCACGTCGCTGGCCACCGCCTCGGAGAGATTGTTGCGGCGGTCGTACATTGTCAGCACGATACCCTCCAGCGTCAGGCCGGGATTGAGGGCGTGGCGCACCCTCTCGATGGTCTGGGTGATCTGGCTGACGCCCTCCAGCGCGTAGAACTCGCATTGCAGCGGGACCAGGACGCTGTGCGCCGCCACCAGGGCATTCAGGGTGAGAAGGCCGAGGGAAGGGGGGCAGTCCAGGAAGACATAGTCGAAGCGGCGCAGCATCTCCGGCCCGGAGAGCAGGGCCTTCCGCAGGCGGCGCTCCCGGTCCTCCATGCCCACCAGTTCCACCTCGGCGCCGGCCAGGTCGGTATCGGCGGGGATCAGGTAGAGATTGGGCACGGAGGTCGGGCGGAAGACCGCGGCGGGGGGGCGGTTCTCGATCAGCATGGCATAGCTGCCGAGGCCGCGCTCCGTGCGGGACAGGCCGAGGCCGGTGGAGCAATTGCCCTGCGGGTCGAGATCGATCAGCAGGACACGGTGCTCGGTGGACAGGGCGGTGGCCAGGTTGATGGCCGTGGTTGTCTTGCCTACGCCACCCTTCTGGTTGGCGAGGGCAATGATGCGCGGCATGGCGCGGTCAGGCTTTGGCGCCGACAGGGCGGATCTCGCTGATGCGGAGGATGGTGGAAGCAGAGTCGGTCCGGCTGGGGAACCGTTCGACACGCATATTCCAGCCCCGGGCGGCGGCCGTCAATTCCTGCTCTGCGGTGCGGCCCTTCGGGAAGAGGGCAATGCCGCCAAGCGCCAGCAATTTGTGGGCATGACGCAGAAGGTCGGGCAGGGGAGCCAGGGCGCGAGCGCTGACCACGGCAGCCGGGGGCAGGGTGACGGCCTCGATCCGAGTCGGGTGGATCTTCACAAGGGGAAGGCCGAGCGTACGGGCGGCCTCGATCAGGAAGGCCGCCTTGCGGCGATCGGATTCGACGAGATGGGTCAGCCGGTTGCTGGCCAAAGCCAGGATCAGGCCAGGGAAACCGGCTCCGGAGCCGAGATCCACGATCGGTCCGTCACCCGGCGGCAGCAGCGGCGCAAGCTGGAGCGAGTCCAGCACATGCCGTTGCCACAGGCTCTCTTCGTCCCGGTCGGCGACCAGGTTGATCCGGGCGTTCCAGCGTTGCAGCAGGGCGAGGAATTCCCGCAGCCTCGCTTCCGTTTCACGTGAAACGCCGAATTCGACCGCGCTCGCCTGTTTCACGTGGAACACGCCTCGGCACGCCGGAGATGGACGGCGAGCGCTGCCAAGGCGGCCGGCGTGATGCCAGGGATACGCCCGGCGCTCCCGAGCGTCGCCGGGCGCGCCGCCGTCAGGCGCTGCCGCATCTCAGCCGAGAGGCCGGGGACCTGCGAGAAGTCCAGCAGAGGAGGGATGGCCAGCCGCTCCTCGCGTTCCAGCGCCCGCAACTCCGCAGCCTGCCGTTCCAGATAGGGGGCATAGAGGGCCTGCGCCTCCAGTTCCGTCCGCACCCGCGGCGGCAGGTCGCGCAGCCAGGGAAAGAGCCGGTCAGCCGCTTCGGCCGTCATGGAAGGCAACGCCAGCGCCTCCATGGCACTGCGCCAGCGGCCGTCCTGGTTCACCGGCACGCCGGCGGCAGCGTAGCGGGCCGGGGTGGTGCCATCCTGCCGGGCGCGGGCAACAGCGTCCTGGACCGCCGCGCTGAACTTGCGATGCGCCGCCGCCCGATCTGCCCCCACGCAGCCCCAGGCGATCCCCTTTTCGGTCAGGCGCAGGTTTGCGTTATCCGCCCGCAGGGCCAGACGGAATTCGGAGCGCGCGGTCAGCATCCGGTAGGGTTCCGTCACGCCTTGCAGCACAAGGTCGTCCACCAGCACCCCGGCATAGGCTTCTGCCCGGGTCAACACCCGATCCGGCTCCGCGCCGCCTGCGCGGCAAGCGGCGTTGAGGCCCGCCAGCAGTCCCTGCGCCGCTGCCTCCTCATAGCCGGTGGTACCGTTGATCTGCCCGGCCAGGAACAGGCCCGGCGCGGCCCGCACCTCCAGCGTCGGCCAGAGCGCCCGCGGGTCCACATGGTCGTATTCAATGGCATAGCCCGGCCGCAGGATGCGCGCCCGTTCCAGGCCGGGGATGGAGGCGACCAGCGCAGCCTGGACCTCCTCCGGCAGGCTGGTGGAGATGCCGTTCGGATAAACGGTGTCGTCCTCCAGCCCCTCGGGCTCCAGGAAGATCTGGTGCCGCTGTCGGTCAGCGAAGCGGACCACCTTGTCCTCGATGGAAGGGCAGTAGCGCGGCCCCACCCCCTCGATTCGCCCACCATAGACGGCGCTGCGATGCAGGTTGGCGCGGATCAGCTCATGCGTGGCCGGGGTGGTGCCGGTGATGGCGCAGGCGAGCTGCGGGTTGGTGATGCGCTCCGTCATCCAGGAGAGCGGCTCGGGCGGGTCGTCCCCCGGCTGCGGCTCCAGCCCCGCCCAATCGATGGTCCGGCCATCCAGCCGCGGCGGCGTGCCGGTCTTCAGCCGGGCCAGGGGCAGCCCCAGCCGCCGCAGCGTGTCGGAAAGGCCGATCGCCGGTGCCTCCCCGACCCGCCCGGCCGGGATGCGCTGCTCCCCGATATGGATCATGCCCCGCAGGAAGGTGCCGGTGGTGATCACCACTGCCCCGGCGCCGAGCCGCCGACCGAAGGCGGTGACCACCCCGAACACGCGGCCATCCGCCTG
>Ga0182742_1004075_pt1 | contig 13562 bp, 11 predicted proteins | sample eDN5th37CBELigMG_FD_128880 | JGI IMG/M metagenome (GOLD analysis project Ga0182742, IMG submission 128880) | Enriched Miracle-Growth compost microbial communities from Emeryville, California, USA - eDNA 5th pass 37_C BE-Lig MG (version 2)... ... | reverse complement strand
GCCAGCCATGCCCCGCCTCGCCAGGTGGCCACAGCCGACGACCTTGCCGTGCTGCCCTATACCTCCGGCACCACCGGCGCTCCCAAGGGCTGCATGCATACCCACCGCACAGTCATGAGCACGGCCGTGTTCCAGCAGGCATGGTCCGGCCGTACCGGTGAAGCCGTCGCGCTGGCCACCCTGCCCATGTTCCATGTCACGGGCATGCAGGCCAACATGAACCTGCCCATTCTGGCGGGCAATACGGTGGTCATCATGACGCGCTGGGACCGCGATGCTGCGGCACAGCTGATCCAGGCATGCCAGGTGACGGCATTCACCGGTATCACGGCGATGATGGTGGACTTCCTCGGCAATCCCAGGCTGGGCGAATACGACCTGTCTTCGCTCGCCTACCTGTCCGGAGGCGGAGCCGCCATGCCCGACGCCGTGGCGCGGGCCCTGCAGGAACACCTCGGCCTGCCCTTCATAGAGGGCTACGGGCTGACGGAAACCATTGCGCCCACCCACGTCAACCCGTCGCACCGCCCCAAGCGCCAGTGCGCGGGCATTCCCATCTTCCATACCGATGCACGTGTGATAGACGTCGACACGCTCACCGAGAAGGGGCCCGGCGAAACCGGCGAGATCGTGGTCCATGGCCCCCAGGTCTTCAAGGGCTACTGGAAGCGACCCGACGCCACCGCCGACGCCTTCATCGACATCGAAGGCAAGCCTTTCTTTCGCACCGGTGACCTCGGCCACTACGATGAAGAAGGCTATTTCTTCATTACCGATCGCCTCAAGCGCATGATCAACGCATCCGGCTTCAAGGTCTGGCCCGCCGAGGTCGAAGCCATGCTCTATGACCATCCGGCAGTCTCCGAGGCATGCGTCGTAGCCCGACGCGACCCGCACCGCGGCGAAACCGTCAAGGCCATCGTCGTGCTCAAGTCGCAGGCCGCCGGGAAAACACAGCCGCAGGACATCATCGACTGGGCAGCCGGCCGGATGGCTGCCTACAAGGCACCGAAGATCGTCGAGTTCACCGATGCCCTGCCCAAGACGGGCACCGGCAAGGTGTTCTGGCGCAAGCTCCAGGAAATCGAAAACGCCACACAAGGAAACGCGTAAACATGGATCTGAACTACACCCCGGAGGAACTGGCCTTTCGCGACGAGGTTCGCGCATGGCTGCGCGAGAACCTTCCCGCAGAGCTGCGGGCCAAGGTGGACAGCTACCAGGAACTGTCGCGCGACGAACTGCTGCGCTGGCAGAAGATCCTGGCAGCCAAGGGCTGGGCTGCGCCGGCATGGCCGGAGGAGTGGGGCGGCCCGGGATGGAACGCCACACAGCGCTATATCTTCGAAGAGGAATGTGGCTTTGCCGGCGCCCCTCCCCTGCTGCCCTTCGGGCTTTCCATGTGCGCCCCCGTCCTGATGAAGTTCGGCACTCCGGAACAGAAGCAGCGCTTCCTGCCTCGCATCCTGAATGCGGAAGACTTCTGGTGCCAGGGGTATTCCGAGCCCGGCTCGGGCTCGGACCTGGCGTCCCTCAAGACCCGCGCCGTCCGAGACGGCGATCACTACGTCGTGAACGGCCAGAAGATCTGGACCACGCTCGCCCAGCATGCCGACTGGATCTTCTGCCTGGTGCGCACCGACCCCAACACCCCGATCCGGCAGGAAGGCATCAGCTTTCTGCTGATCGACATGAAGACCCCGGGCATCACCGTGCGCCCGCTCATCCTGATGGATGGCGGCCACGAGGTGAACGAGGTCTTCTTCGACGACGTGCGGGTTCCCGTGGAGAACCTCGTGCACGAGGAAGGCAAGGGCTGGACGGTTGCCAAGTTCCTGCTGGGCCACGAGCGCCTGAACACCGGCCGTGTCGGCATCTCCAAGCGCGAACTCGCCCACCTGAAGGAGATGGCGGCCGAGCGCCCGGACAACCAGGGCGGCACGATGATGGAGGATGTGCGGTTCCGCGATCGCATGAGCCGCCTCGAGATCGAACTGATGGCCCTCGAGATCACCAATCTGCGCTTTCTCGACCAGATGCGTGGCGGCCGCCCGCCCGGCGCCGAGGTCTCCATGCTGAAGATCCGCGGCACGGAGATCCAGCAGGGGCTCACCGAGCTGATGATGCAGGCGGCCGGCAACCAGGCTGCCGCCTTCAAGATCACGCAGGATGACGGCGCCGCGCAGATCGATCCCCTGACCTCGCGTCTGGCGGCGCGGTACGCCAATTTCCGCAAGACCAGCATCTACGCCGGTTCCAACGAAATCCAGCGCAACATCATCGCCAAAGCCACGCTCGGCCTGTAGACGCCCAAGAGAACACGACAATGAACTTTGAACTAGACCAAGACCAGCAGATGCTGGCCGATTCCGTCCGGCGCTACCTGGCCGACAACTACGATTTCGAGTCCCGCAAGAAGATCATCGCCTCTCCAGAAGGGTTCAACGAGCAGACCTGGGCCGCATTCGCCGAGACCGGCCTGCTGGGCCTGGCCTTCTCCGAAGAGCACGGCGGCTTCGGCGGCACGGCCGTGGGCATGATGAGCGTCATGGAAGCACTGGGAGAATTCCTGGTCGTCGAGCCCTTCCTGCCCACTGTGCTGGCCTCGCGTCTCGTGGCGAAACTGGGGTCGGGCGAACAGCGTGATGCACTGATTCCGGGCGTCATCGGCGGCGAGATCAAGATGGCGCTGGCACACAGCGAAGGCCCGGCACGCTTCAATACCGCCTACGTCGGGGCTCGCGCCGAACGCAGCGGCAACGGCTGGAAGCTTTCGGGAGCCAAGCAGGTCGTCTACGGCGGAGCCGTGGCAGACCGCTTCATCGTCAGCGCCCGCACATCGGGCGATACGACCGGCACCGAAGGCATTTCGCTCTTCCTGGTCGATGCCAACGCTGCGGGATTGAAACGCACCGCATACCGCACCCTGGACAACCAGCGCGCCGTGGACCTGGCGTTCGACGGCCTCGAGCTGGGCGCGGACGCCTTGCTGGGCGCCGAAGGCGGTGGTTTTGCTGCCCTGGAGGAAGCCATCGACTTCGGCATCGCCATGTTGTGCGCCGAAGCCTCCGGTGCCGTGCGCTCGGCCAACGACGATACGCTCGAATACATCAAGACGCGCAAGCAGTTTGGCCAGCCCATCGGCAGCTTCCAGGCGCTGCAGCACCGCATGGTGGACATGTTCGTCACCCAGGAGCAGTTGAAGTCCATGCAGTACCTGGTGTGTTCGCGCATCGATACCGCCACCGACCCGCGCGAACGCAGCCGCATTGCCTCTGCCGCGAAGATCAAGACGGCTGACTCGTGCCGCCACATCTCGCAGGAATCGGTGCAGCTGCACGGCGGCATGGGCATGACGGAGGAACTGAAGGTGTCCCATACCTTCCGCCGCCTCACCATCATTTCCCAGCAGCTCGGTGACGCCGACTACCATCTGCAGCGTTTCGCTCAGCTGTCCAGCTGAGCCGGCTCCGACCTGAACTGGAGCCGGAAGGTATTGCCTGACGAGCGGGGCCGGCTGGCACCCGCACCCGCCCGTGAAGGAACATCCCGGGCGGCCGTCCGTCCCGTTTGTCCATGGCCACCTGCGGGAGCAGCGAGTACACTCGCGTCTCCTGCCCCCGGGCCAAACAGGCGACGATTTTTGCAATGACCGACAGACTGCTCGTTATCCTCGCTGCATTGAACATGATGATCGCCGTGGGTGCCGCCGCCTTTGGTGCCCATGGCCTGAAAAACGTCCTCAGTTCCGACATGCTGGCGGTCTGGCATACTGCCGTCACGTACCAGGTCATGCATGCGCTGGGCATGCTCGCCATCGCACTGATCATGCCGCGGCTGGGGCAGCCGCTGCTGGGCGTGGCCGGGGCCGTCATGCTCGCCGGCATCGTGATTTTTTCGGGCAGCCTGTATGCGCTCGCACTCAGCGGTATCCGCGTACTGGGTGCCATCACTCCCATCGGCGGCGTGGCGTTCCTGGTGGCCTGGGCCCTGGTGGCGTGGGCCGCCTATCGGGCATCCTGATCGGCTCTGGAGGCCGGGCGAAATTTTTTCTGCTTTTTTATAAAAATTTATTGTCGAGCTGTTGACATCCCCGAATTTTAATTGCTATACTCTTTTTCTCGGTTGCAGGCGGTTAGCTCAGATGGTTAGAGCGCTACGTTGACATCGTAGAGGTCGTAGGTTCGATTCCTATACCGCCTACCAAAATATTCAGGCCGAGCGACACCCTTCGGTTGGCCTGCAAAAAACCCCGCAAATGCATGTTTGCGGGGTTTTTTGTTTTGCATTGCAGGCTTTCGTTGGGCTCTCTGTCGCCCCGCAACCGTTTGCCGTGCATTTCGAGACACGACGCAATGCCGCGCCATCAAGGCCCGGATGCTGGCAGTGACGCGGACGCCCAGGCGGGACAGCGGCTAACGGTCCTAGGACGACGAGCCTGGCCTGCCCGGGTTCAGTTCGGAAAAATCTCCTGTTCCCAACGCCACGGTGCCGTTGACAGGCGTATTGGCGCTTTGGGCCGCCACCTCCAGGATTTCCGCCTTTCCCTTTCTGAATGCCTCCAGCAGATCATCATCCGAGCGACTGGCCGCGCCAAAGTGCTCGACCAGGACATCGGCGGAGACTTCGAACTCCTGATTGACGCGACCTCCGATCAATGCGGTAAATCGGACAACGCCGTTCACGACGGCAGGCGGTTTCTGTTTGGCTATTTCGGTGCTCATGCGCCCTCCATGAAAGATGTGCGCCATGTCCTGGCACGACATCCCGGCAGCCCTATGCTGCCGGAGCTATCTGCCTAGCACGCACCATACCTGCCAAAGGCTAGGTCGTGACGCCATTTGCCATGGACATCTCCATCAGGGCCTCACGTGCATCCATCGGCAGCGTCGCCGGCCTGGAAGTTCGCCTGTCGGTCATCACGAGCACCGTGTCGCCCACTGCGATGCACTCTTCGCCACGGAAAAGACCCGCGCGGATCACGTAGGAGCTGTTCCCTACCCTGACCACCCCAACCCCGGCCTTGAGCAATGCAGCCGTCCTGCGATGCGACAGGAAGCGGATATTGCCGTGTGCCACCACCGTCCCCAGCTTCCCCGAGCGGACTTCCTCGCTGGCCGCCCGCATGGCCGTGCCGGTGGCCGAGGCGCGGGCCTGCTCCATGTACCTGGCGACGATGGCCTCGCCAATGCATGCGTCCGCGTCGGCATCGCCAAAGCGGCCGGTGATGTCCATGATGGCCGGATAGGCGTCCAGCGGCACCACCGGCACATCTGCCGGCGACGGCGCGGACGGTTCCATGGCGGGCAGCTCCTCGGCGGAATGGAGCCGTGCTGCCGCATCGCGCAGCGCCTGGGACAGGGCCACGGGACGCCCGTCGCACCAGGCCGACATGCGCGTCTGCTGCACACCAAAGCATGCACCGGACTGAAACACTGCCGTCGCCAGATCCCAGCCCTCGTCGTCATGGCCGACGCAGCGCGCCCCCACCTCCACCACGCCGGGGTAGCGCCCTTCCCCGACGAAGTCCGTGGACACCATGGCGGGCCGCAGCAATACTCCATCGCTGTACCAGGCATTCTCGCCCAGCGCCTGGGCCAGCCACTGGATGCGTGCCTCCTGGTGCAGGGCGTAAACGGCCACATTGTTCAGGTGACGCCACGGATCCACATCCGTATAACGGGTTGCCAACGGGTGAAGACGGTCGTAAAAGGAAGGGTCACGCCGCCATGTTTCGTTCTTCAAGGTCTGCTCCTGTCTTTGATTGTGATTCGTCGCTGCAGGCGACGCCAGATAACGGCATGATAGCGGCAACATGAGCAACAACGTTTCAAAAAGGGGATGACCATGGCCGATCAAAGTACGGTCCAGCACCAGTCGCCAAAGCTGCAGGTCCAGCCGTATCTGCCTCCCGACGCACTACCGTCGGGGCCCACCAACGTCCAGGGGCTCGAGCGCCTTGCCTCGACCTCGGGCGGTGTCGTGCTGCTCGCCCGGGGACTTCGCCAGGGCGGCGTGGCCGGACTGCTCCAGGCGCTCGTAGGTGGCGCGCTGCTTGCGCGCGGCGTGACGGCCAAGTGTCCGGTAAAACGAGCCCTTGCCGCCACGAGCTTCGAAAAACAGCTTGCGCAGGAAAACGGCTGGCACTCGGCTACGGCCATCACCACCCGCATCACCATCAGGCGCCCACGCAGCCAGGTCTATGCCTACTGGCGCAACTTCAACAACCTGTCGCACTTCATGACGCACATCGAGCGCATCGAGATGCTCAGCGACAACCGCTCGCGCTGGGTGGTCAAGGCGCCAGCCGGCCAGACGGTGGAGTGGACCGCCCATGTCATGGAGGACGTTCCCGACAGGCGCATTGCCTGGGAAACGGAGTACGACGCGGATATCCGCAGCGCCGGATGGGTCGAGTTCGAGGACGCGCCCGACGGCCGGAGCACGCAGGCGACCGTCATGATTGCGTACGAGCCGCCCGGAGGCAAGCTTGGCCACCTGGCCGCGAGGATCTGGCATGAAGACCCGGCCACCCAGCTCTGCGAGGACCTCGAGAACCTGAAGGCCATTCTCGAGGCAGGTGCAGACCGGCCCTTGAACTGATGACCCGCCCGGCGCGCAAGTACGTCCGAAGAGCCGTTGCGCGCCGCTGGGCTTTATGCTTTTATTTCGCTAGCTTCAAAGCCCCCCGCAGAAGGGACCAGAGCGTTGCGTGCCATCGGGAGAGGCCACCATCCGGAGCCAACGAGGAGACAGAATGGAATACGAGTACCTGACGTCGCTGCCCCATGCAGTACGTCATTTTGCGGGCATCCGACCCGAAGCGGTCGCGTTTTCGTTCGAGGGACGCGAGACGACGTTCAGACAGTTCGATGCCAATACCGACCGCGTGGCCCAGGCGCTTCGAGCGGCTGGCGTGGCGGCCGGCGACCGCATTGCCTACATCGGCAAGAACAGCGATCACTATTTCGAGGTCCTGCTCGGCGCGGCCAAGATCGGCGCGGTGATGACGCCCATCAGCTGGCGCCTGGCGCCGCCCGAGGTGGCCTACATCGCGGGGCACTGCGATGCACGGATGCTGTTCGTCGGCATCGAGTCCACCGGGCTGGTGGAAAAGATCCTGCCCGAACTCCCGCTCGTGCGCAGCGTGGTGGCCATGGAAGGGGCCGGGAACGGCTGGACCGACTACGTTTCGTGGCGCGATGCGCAGCCGGCCACCCCGCCCGCGCATCCGCTCAGCCGTGACGACGTGGTACTGCAGCTCTACACGTCGGGCACCACCGGGCGTCCCAAGGGGGCGATGCTCACGCACCGCAACCTGACCATTGGCACGGAGACGAGCGAGCGGGAACAGAAGGACTGGGCCCGCTGGACGCCGGACGACATCTCGCTGGTGGCCATGCCGGTGGCGCACATCGGCGGCACCGGCTGGGGCCTGCGCGGCCTGTTCTCGGGCTGCAAGGGCGTGATCGCCCGCGAGTTCGATCCGAACAAGGTCCTGGACTTCATCGAGCATGAGCGCATCAGCAAGCTGTTCATCGTGCCGGCCGCCATGCAGATCGTGCTGCGCGATCCGCGCTCGCGAAAAACGGACTTTTCCCGCCTGAAGTACATCCTGTATGGTGCGGCCCCCATGCCTGCCGCCCTGCTTCGCGAAGGCCTGGAGGTCTTCAAGTGCGGCTTCGTGCAGCAATATGGCATGACGGAAACCACGGGCACCATCGTGGCCCTGCTCCCGGAGGACCACACCACCGACATGAGTTCGCCACGCATGCGGGCTGCCGGCAAGGCGCTCACCAATGTCGGCCTGAAGGTGGTCGATGCCGATGGCAACGAAGTGCCCGCCGGGCAGGTCGGCGAGATCATGATCCGTTCGCCCCAGAACATGGCCGGCTACTGGAAGCAGCCCGAGGAGACGGCACGAGCCATGAACGGTGATGGCTGGCTGCGCACCGGGGATGCCGGCTATATGGACGAAGAAGGCTATCTTTACATCCACGATCGCGTCAAGGACATGATCGTGAGTGGCGGCGAGAACGTCTATCCCGCCGAGGTCGAGAGCGCCATCTACGGCCATCCGCAGGTGGCGGACGTTGCCGTCATCGGTGTTCCCGACCAGAAGTGGGGCGAGGCCGTCAAGGCGGTGATCGAGCTCAAGCCGGGAGCCCAACTGGACGAGGAAAGCATCATCAGCTGGGCGCGCGAACGCCTGGCAGGCTTCAAGGTGCCCAAGACCATCGATCTCGTCGAACAGATGCCGCGCAACCCGTCCGGCAAGATCCTGCGTCGGCAGCTGCGCGATCCCTACTGGCAGGGATACGAAAGAAAGGTCAACTGAAACGGGTCTGAGGCCGCCATGCAGCCGAGGGCGGCCTTCTTCGATGCTGCCTGCCCCAGTCTCGGTCTCGAGCCGGGGCAGGCAGTTGGGCGAGCAGCGGCCCGCCCACCCTGTGCCGATCAGTCCAGTTTGATCCCCCCTTCCTGGATGATCCTGCCCCAACGCTCGTTTTCCTTTCGCGCATAGGCGCGCAGTTCTTCGGACGTCGAGGGAACGGCCATGTTGTGCACGTTGCTCATGGCTGCCTTGAAGCTCTCGGAGCCCACGGTTTCAGCCAGGGCGCTGCTGAGCTTCTCCAGCGCCGGCTTGGGCGTTCCTGCCGGGGCAAACATGGCGAAGTAGCTCTCGGCAACCAGGTTTGGATAGCCCAGCTCTCCGAAGGTGGGTACATCGGGCAGGCCTGGCGCGCGCTGCTCCGAAAGAACGGCCAGCGCCTTGTAGCGATTGTCCGTGACATTGGGAACGGCATTGGTCAATGCCTCGACGTTGCTGTCAACCACGCCTCCCATCATGTCCGTCATCGCGGGCGCGGCGCCTCGATAGTGCACGAAGGTCAATGGCACCCCAAGCTCCTTGCCGACCAGGTAGCCGGCCAGATGCACGAGGGAGCCATTGCCATTGGTGGCCTGGTTGAGCCCGGTTGGATGCTTCTTGGCGTGCTCGATGAACTCCGCGATGCTGTTGACCGGCAGGTCTTTCTTGACCACGAATGCGAACGGCACGCGCACGACCATCCCGACTGGATCGAAATCCTCGAGCTTGTAGTTCAGGTCCTTGTAGAGGTGGGGATTGGTCGAGAACGTGGTGGCAGCCGCGATGAGAAGCGTGTAGCCGTCGCTGGGAGCCCTGGCCACGAATGAAGCTCCCACCGCCGTGCTGGCGCCTCCCTTGTTCTCGACGACGATGGTCTGGCCAAGACGCTTGCCCAGGTCGTCGGCCAGCAGGCGGGCCACGACGTCGGTCGTTCCACCTGCCGGGTACGGGACCACCAGGGTAATGGGCCTGCTGGGAAAGCCTTCCTGTGCGCCGGCTGCGGGAACCACTCCGACGCCGGCGACAAACGCCATTGCCACGGCCGTCACGAGCCCACCGGTTTTTCCAAATACTGTCATTGCTCCTCCTTTTTGTATTGTGCAAGCTGGATGCTTTGGGTAAAACATACTGTCTGACAAATCTGCGGTCAACCTGCAAGCAAATCTCTTTACCCGGAGCCCCATGTCACGCCCTCTCTATCGCCACGCCGATCTCGAACGCCTGCTCAATCCCGCATCCATTGCCGTCATCGGGGCGTCTCCCCGGCCCGGCGCGTTCGGCCAGCGCCTGTTGCAGAACCTCTCGCGCTTCAGCGGTCGGGTCTATCCGATCAATGCCAAGTACGACCGCATCAATGACTTGCCCTGCTTTCCCGACCTGGCGTCCCTGCCGGAAGTGCCCGACTGCGTGGTGATCGCTGCTGCGCGCGAGCAGGTCGAGCCTCTCATGCGCGAGTGCGGGCGCCTGCGCGTGGGAGGCGTCGTACTGTTTGCCTCGGGCTACGCCGAGACCGGCAAGCCCGAGCGCATCGCCGAGCAGCAGGAACTGGTGCGCATCGCGCGCGAATGCGGAGTGCCACTGGTGGGACCGAACTGCATTGGCGTGGTGAACTATGCAAGCGGCGCGGTCATCACTTTCTCCGGCGCCCCGCATGCGAACGACCAGGCCTCCTCGTCCATCGGACTGGTCAGCCAGTCGGGCGCCCTGGGCTTTGCCATGAGCCAAGCCATGGAACATGGCGTCTCGTTCAGCCATGTGCTTACCTGCGGAAACTCGGCGGACGTCGACGTGGCCGACTACGTGGCCTTTCTCGCCCAGGACGACGCCTGCACCTCGATCGCCTTCCTGTTCGAGGGCATGAGCGAGCCGCTGCGCCTCATCCAGGCAGCCGAAATCGCCCAGGCTGCGAACAAGCCGCTGATCGTCTACAAGATCGCCACCGGCGAACAGGGCGCAGCCGCTGCCATGTCCCATACGGGCTCGCTGGCCGGCTCACGCGAGGCCTACCAGGCCGCGTTCGAACGCGCAGGCATCATCGAGGTGGACGAGTTCAGCAAGCTCGTGGAAACCTCCGCTTTCTTTGCCAAGGCGGGCGCACCCCAGTCCGATGGGGTGGCAGTAGTATCCACCTCGGGCGGCGCGGCCATCATGGCAGCGGATACGGCCGAGATCCATGGCGTCGCCCTTCCCCAGCCCACCCAGGACACCTCGGTCGTGCTGCAGGCCAACATTCCGGAATATGGGTCGGCGCGCAACCCCTGCGACATTACGGCGCAGGTGCTGAGCGACCCGGAGTCGTTCGCTGCCTGTGTCGAGGCACTGCTGGCCGACCCGACGTATGGCGTGCTGGTCGTGCCCTTCGTGTTCTCATACGATACGGCCACCCCCCGCATTGCCGTCCTGAACGAGGCAGCCAAGCGGCATGGCAAGATGGTATGCATCGTCTGGCTCACCCAGTGGCTGGAGGGCCCCGGCACCCGCGAAGCCGAGAACTCGTCGCACGTGGCGCTCTTCAGGTCCATGGACACGTGCTTCTCGACCTTGGCGCATTGGCACGCGCGGCACCGCCGGACAGGGGTTCCCGCCAACCCGGCGCACCAGGTCACGGACGCGACCGTGCGCGAACACGCGTCCCGGACGCTTGACCAGGCCACGAGCGCAGGACTGACCGAGAGCGCTGCCAAGGCCGTCCTCGCTTCCTATGGCATCCCGATGGCGCCCGACTTTCGGGCACGCGACGTCGACACCGCTGTCGAGGCCGCCAGCCGGTGCGGCTACCCGGTGGTGATGAAGGTCGAATCCGCGCTGATCCCGCACAAGACCGAGGCCGGGGTCGTGCGCATCGGACTCGAGGACGAGGCTTCCCTGCGGGCTGCCTATGACGAGGTCATGGCAAATGCCCTGCGCGCCGCCCCGGCCGATGCCATCGACGGCGTCCTCGTGCAGCCCCTGGTCCGAGGCGATATCGAGGTCATCGTAGGCGCCCGCATAGATCCGCAGTTCGGCCCGATGGTCGTGGTGGGCCTGGGCGGCATCTTCGTCGAACTCATGCGCGACAGCACTGTCGTCCTGGCACCCGTCAGCCATGAACAGGCTCTCCAGATGCTGAGAAGCCTGAAGGGCTTCAAGCTGCTGAGCGGGTTTCGCGGCAGCGAGCCGGTGGATCTCGACCGGCTCGCCGACATCATCTGCCGGACCGGCGATTTCGCCCTGGACCATCAGGACAGGATCTCGGAGCTGGACATCAACCCGCTGATCTGCGGCAAGGGCCACATAACCGGGGTGGATGCCCTCATCGGCTTGCGCCGCTGACGTCGACATGCCGGGCGCGGCCGTGGCGACGCGGCATGCGGCACCCGGCATGTCGCGCGGAATCCCGATCTCGATTCCCCTTTTTCCAACACTCAGCGCCTTCTGCTGCCCGAGAGCCAGGGGCATGACTCCGGGCAAAGCTCGGCTCTGCCTGGGCAGGATTCCCTGCGCCTGCCCAGCATCACCTGTACAATCCGTCCGCTATTCAACACACGCCGCTGGTCTGCGGCATTCAGGAGTTCGATTTGAGCCAAGTTCAGGGTCTGACTACCGTTCTGGAGGAGAGCGAGCAATCCATCCTGCAGAACTGGATCAAGCTGCAGGTCGAAACCTCCGGCAGCAGAGGGCTCATCAAGGAAGCCGAACTGCGAAATCAGGCAACGAACTTCCTTTCTGTTTTTCGCAACGCCGTGCAGGAAAATGCCGGCGAGCAGCAACAGGGGCCAGCCTGGGACGAAGTGCGCACGTTTCTGTCGGCACTGTCGGCCAGCCGGGCGCTTCAAGGTTTTTCGCCGTCTGACACCGCCCTCTTCGTGTTTTCGCTGAAACAGCCGCTTTTCGAGGCGGTACAGGCAACGACCCGGAACAGCGAACAGCTCGTCGACGAGCTCCGGCTCGTGACGTCACTGCTCGACAAACTCGGCCTGTATACGTTCGAAGCCTACCAGCGCAGCCGCGAGCAGGTCATCCAGCGCCAGCAGCAGGAACTGCTGGACCTCTCCACACCGGTAGTGGAGCTCTGGGACGGCATCCTGGCCCTGCCCCTGATCGGAACGCTGGATAGCGAGCGCACGCAGACCGTCATGGAAAGCCTGCTCGAAGGCATCGTCGCTCATGAGGCAACCATAGCCATCATCGACATCACGGGCGTGCCGACCGTGGATACTTTGGTCGCCCAGCACCTGCTGAAGACTGTTGCGGCCGCCCGTCTCATGGGCGCCCAATGCATCATCAGCGGCATCCGTCCGCAGATCGCCCAGACCATCGTGCACCTGGGCGTGGACCTGGGGGACGTGACGACCAAGTCGAGCCTCTCCGAGGCACTGCGCCTGGCGCTGCAGAAGAACGGCCAGACGATTGCGCCTCTGGCCAAACACTAGCGTTGGATGAAACATGGAAAGAATTCCCATCCTGCAGCTGCAGCAGTTCCTTCTGGTCACGATCCAGGTGGAGCTGCACGATCAGCTGGCAATAACCCTGCAGGATGACCTCACGGAAAAGCTGTCGACGTCCCGCGCCAAAGGTGTCCTGATCGACATATCCGCCCTGGATATCGTCGACTCTTTCATCGGACGCACACTGGCGCACATTGCATCCATGGCGCGCATCATGGATGCAGCCACGGTACTGGTGGGCATGCGCCCGGCAGTGGCCATCACCCTGGTGGAACTCGGCATGTCCCTCAAGGGCATCGATACCGCGCTGAACGTGGACAAGGGCATGGCGCTTCTCACTGAGCTCAGCAAAAGCGCCGAGAGCAGATAGAGACGACGTGAACCCTCCTCAAAGGTCGATCAGGCTTGACATACGGACGCCAGACCAGGTGTCTGCGTCCCGGCGAGCCGCGCAGGACTGGGCGACGGAGTTGGGCTTCAGCTCGCTCGAACGCACCAAGTTCGTGACGGCAGCAAGCGAAATCGCCCGCAATACCCTGGTGCATGGCGGCGGCGGCTCCATGACCATGTGCGAACTGCAACGCGAGGGCCGCATAGGCCTGCAACTGACGTTCGAAGACAACGGCCCCGGGATAGCGGACATCGGCCAGGCGATGACGGATGGGTTCTCGACCGTCAGGAGCATGGGCCTCGGGCTCGGCGGCACCCGGCGCCTGGTCAGCGAGTTCGACATCCAGTCCCAGCCCGGCCATGGCACGCGCGTG
>Ga0182742_1004074_pt1 | contig 13563 bp, 12 predicted proteins | sample eDN5th37CBELigMG_FD_128880 | JGI IMG/M metagenome (GOLD analysis project Ga0182742, IMG submission 128880) | Enriched Miracle-Growth compost microbial communities from Emeryville, California, USA - eDNA 5th pass 37_C BE-Lig MG (version 2)... ... | reverse complement strand
TCTTTTTTCAGACGTTCAACGATTACAGAGCCTTCTTCACCAGCGTTAGCAGCAATTGTGCGAACTGGTTCTTCAAGAGCACGTAGAACGATGTTTACGCCAGTTTTCTCGTCGCCTTCAGCGTCTACAGCAGCAACAGCACTGTATACGTTGATAAGTGCAGTACCACCACCGGATACGATACCTTCTTCAACAGCAGCACGAGTAGAGTTTAATGCGTCCTCGATACGAAGCTTACGCTCTTTAAGCTCAGTTTCGGTAGCAGCACCAACTTTGATTACAGCTACGCCACCAGCAAGCTTAGCAAGACGCTCTTGTAATTTTTCTTTATCAAACTCAGAAGTTGTTTCTTCGATTTGAGATTTAATTTGAGTAATACGAGCTTGGATGTCTGCAGGATTACCAGCACCATCAACAATAATCGTATTTTCTTTAGTAATACGAACTTGACGAGCAGTACCTAATGCAGATACATCAGTAGATTTTAGGTCTAAACCTAGCTCTTCAGTGATCACTTGACCACCAGTTAATGCAGCAATATCTTGTAGCATCGCTTTACGACGGTCACCAAAGCCAGGAGCTTTAACAGCAACACATGTAAATGTACCACGAAGCTTGTTCACAACAAGCGTAGCTTGTGCTTCACCTTCAACATCTTCAGCGATAATAAGAAGTTGTTTACCAGATTGAACAACCTTCTCTAGTACTGGAAGAATTTCTTGGATATTTGTAATCTTTTTATCTGTAATTAAGATATATGGATTGTCTAAAACAGCTTCCATTTTATCTGTATCAGTAATCATATATGGAGAAATGTAGCCACGGTCAAATTGCATACCTTCAACTACTTCTAGCTCAGTATTGAAGCCTTTAGATTCTTCAACAGTAATAACACCGTCAGCTCCAACTTTATCCATAGCTTCAGCGATTAGCTTACCAACCTCTTCATCAGCAGAAGAAATCGCACCAACTTGTGCAATATCTTGAGAAGATTCAACTTTTCTAGAAATTTTGCTTAGCTCTTCAACTGCTGCTTTAACCGCTTTATCGATACCTTTACGGATAACCATCGGATTAGCACCAGCAGTTACGTTTTTAAGACCTTCACGGATCATAGCTTGTGCAAGTACTGTAGCAGTAGTTGTACCGTCACCAGCGATATCGTTAGTTTTAGTAGCAACTTCTTTAACTAGTTGAGCACCCATATTTTCAAATGCATCTTCTAACTCTATTTCTTTAGCGATAGAAACACCATCGTTTGTAATTAGTGGGCTGCCAAATTTTTTCTCAAGTACAACGTTACGACCTTTTGGACCTAATGTAACTTTAACAGCATTTGCTAATGCATCAACACCGCGTAGCATTGAGCGGCGTGCGTCTTCACCAAATTTAATATCTTTAGCCATCGTTAATTCCTCCTATAAATCTAACTTGTATAAATGTATGTGTGATGCAATCCTACTCAAGAATTGCGTGAATGTCGTTTTCTTTCATAATTAAGTATTCTTTTCCATCAACTTTAATTTCAGTACCAGCATACTTAGAGAAAAGTACACGATCGCCAGGTTTAACTTCCAAAGCTACGCGTTGCCCATCAACAAGTACTCCGCTACCTACAGCTACAACTTTACCCTCTTGTGGCTTTTCCTTTGCAGTTTCGGGTAATAAGATCCCACTTGCAGTTGTTACTTCTTTTGCGATTGGTTCTACCAATACACGCTCACCTAACGGTTTAATCATTGAAATAAGCCTCCTTATATGAATGGTTTTAATTTAGAATTTTATTAGCACTAACTAAGGTAGAGTGCTAATAATATTTATTTTACTTATTTTCTATGATGATTTCAATACCTTCAGCATAAAATTTTACACCATTTACTAAACATTTTAATTAATTTTTTTCAAATCTTGTGATTTTCATCACAAACTAGTAAGCACTTTCATGGTATATTTTTATCTGTAAGAAGCGTTTGCGTAGTTAAGGTACGTAAATGTATCCCTATCCCTTTATTCCCACATTTTGAGGCTATCTGCTGATAGCCTCACTTTTTTTTAGCTGTACAAGCTAAAATACCCTGCCTCACAACTATACTCAAATTTATTGAAATATATACGTTATAAATTAAAAATATTAAGCCTAGTAATTAAGTTTCTCTTACATGCTGCTTATAAACTAGGCCTACTTTTTATGATTAAAAACTAACTACAGCAGTAATCTCTTTACGTTTACGTTGCTAGACTTCCTTCATCTAGCTCATTATCCTGCTCTTCGTTAAACTGTTTTCCATATATACGGTAGCTAAACCATACACTAATTTCATAGAGCACGATTAAAGGTATAATGACGAGTATATCTGAAATAAAATCAGGTGGAGTAATACTAACCCCTATTATCGCCATTACAAAGTAAGCAACCTTTCGCATCTTCTTTAAGCGATGTGGATTGACGATGCGAATCGCAGTTAAAAAGATAATGAGCAATGGTAATTCGAAAAGAACAGAAATCGGAATAAGTATACTAAACATAAAATCAAAATATTGAATAACGCCAAATGTCTCTTCAAGACTTAAATGTGCAGACACTGAACGCGTAAAATTAAACGCAAGTGGAAATACAACAAAGTAGGCAAATGACAGCCCTAATAAAAACATAATGGCAGCAAGTGGCACATACTTTAGTGCTGACTTCTGCTCTTGCTTCTTAAGTGCAGGCTTGACGAACAACCATAGCTGAAGCACTGCAAAAGGGAGTGTAATACAACCGGCAATCACTAATGAAATTTGCATATAAATGCCTATCCCATCCCAAAATGAGAATGTATGTAATACAAGCTGTCCATTAGCAGGCTTCGCTTCAAGTAAATAGCGATAAATAGATTCAGCGAAAAACAAGCTACCCGATAAGGTGATAACTAAAATAATCGCTACATATATAAGACGTCGACGTAGCTCAGTGAGATGATCCATTAAAGACATAATGCCTTCTTCAGATAACAGCTTTCTTGATGCTTTATTAGCAGCTCGAACTTTACTTTGTATGCTCATAGTAAAATGTCCCTCTCTTTATTACATCACATCAGAGTTACAACAAAAAAGCGGGCCAGTTTATTCTGGTAACCGCTTATTCGCTTTCTGAGCCTGCTCAGTTGACTCTGTAACATGACTATAAGATTCAGGCTGCTTTTCCGTATCTTCGATGATTTCCCTAGTTCCTGCCTTAAACTCCTTTAATGTACGACCAATAGCTCGTCCAAGCTCAGGAAGCTTCTTTGGACCGAATAATAGTAGAGCAATAAGCACTAGCAAAATAATTCCCGTTGTACCGATATTCATACTGCTCAGCCTCCAATATGTTTAGTTTAACGTCCTAATAAACCACCATATCCAAGTTTTACGATGTCTTCTCGTTCAATTTTTTCTCCGAGTAATATTCGTGGTAGCAGTACATCAAACGAAGTATATTCATCATGCATAACACAACCTGGCAAGCCCAATATAGGTGTCTCTTCAAGATAACCTACCAAAAGCATAGACCCTGGTAGCATAGGTGTACCATAGCTGACAATGTCTGTTCCCGCTGCTTTTATTGCACCAGGTGTACGATCGTCAGGATCAACACTCATTCCACCCGTTACAATAATCATATCGTAGCCTTTTTGCTTTAAGCTATGAATCTCTTTTACTATAATATCGCGATCATCAGGTGCAAAACGTTGCTCGACAACGACTGAACCTAACGATTCTAGCTTATTTTTTACAGCAGGACCAAATTTATCCCTAATTCTGCCATTATACACTTCACTACCTGTAGTAATCAAGCCTATTTCTCGACGTGGCAACGGCTTTATCGTAAGCGGACTTTTACCTTTTTCATAGCGGTAGTTGTCACAAATACGTTTGACCCACTCTATTTTAGATTTTTCAACAATTAATGGAATTACACGTGTTGCAGCAATAAGCTGGTCTGCCTCTACTACGCGATTAGTTGTAATGGTAGCTAATGCAATATCACCTAATAGATTAATCTCGTAGATTAAGGCTTCATCAATTCTAGCAACACCTTTAAATTTTGCCTTTAAATTAACTTTACCTTCATGGGGTTCTGTCAAAAACAATGTCTCATCACAAAGTACACGAGCCATTTCTAACGCTGCATCATCCTCATGTAAATCTGTTTCTGCCATTTCTAGCACATAAATATGCGCCTTACCGATATCAAGAAGCTTAGGAATATCCTCCTCAGTAATGATATGCCCTTTTTTAAATAAGCTTCCTTTAAACTTACCTGGTAGTATTTGCGTCAAATCATGTGCTAGACGTAAACCTACTGCATCGTAAACAGATACCTCTGTCATTGTTGTCTGCTGCATATTGCTTCCTTCCATCTCCAATTAGTGTTCCGTCAATTGTCCTGTCATAATGTATAAAGCATGTGGAAGCTGATCAATAATTGCATTTAGGCTTTCACTAACCCCTTTAGGACTTCCAGGCAAATTAATAATGAGCGTGTTTTTACGTATGCCACAAACACCTCTTGAAAGCATGGCACGTCTTGACTTATTCAATGCACCCATGCGCATCGCTTCCGCTATACCAGGCACTTCCTTTTCAATTACATTCTTTGTTGCTTCTGGTGTCACATCGCGAGGAGCTAATCCAGTACCACCTGTAGTTAAAACTAAGTGTGCTTCAAAATATTCAGTCATTTCAATTAAAGCAGCCATAATTTCATCGACTTCATCAGGGACAATACGATATTCGATAATTTCTCCACTAAGCTCATCTTCAACGATTTCCCTAATAACCTGTGCACTTACATCTTCTCTCTCACCTTGTGCACCTTTATCGCTTGCTGTTAAAATCGCAACTCTCCATTTCATTTGAATCCACTCCCCTCGAGTTATTTTATCTTCGATAATCGCCGCTTACGCCTCCTGACTTTGCTATAAGTTGTGTCGGACCAATTATCATATCTTTTTGTAAAGCTTTACACATATCATAAACGGTAAGTGCTGTTGCAGACGCTGCAGTTAAAGCCTCCATCTCTACACCCGTCTTACCCGTTATTTTTACGGTTACTTCTATATAAAGTTCATCTTTATCATTGTCGCTAAACGTTATATTTACGCCATTTAAAGCTAATGGATGACACATGGGAATCCAGTTTGCAGTATTTTTAGCAGCCATAATGCCTGCTACTTGAGCGACAGCAAGCACATCACCTTTTCCAATTTGTCCTGCTTTAATTTTTTTTAATGTTGTTTCTGCCATTTTCACCATTGTTGTTGCAGTTGCTTCACGCTTTGACACCTCTTTATCAGAAATGTCGACCATCTTTGCTCTTCCTTGTTCATTAAAGTGTGTGAATTCCATTATATTCTTCCTTTTTCTTCTATTTTATGTTCAATAACTCCTGCATCCGTTACAATAAAATTACATTTAAAATCATGCTTTTCTGTCGGTAATGCTTCATATATAAATTGAGCAAAGCAGACGCCTATCCACTTGTCTACCTCACCATTTGTCCTTTCATAAAAGCGGTCATAGTAGCCACCGCCATAGCCTAATCGGTCACCTTTATTCGTAAACGCTAATCCCGGCACTAATACAAGCTTAACTTCCTCTACTATTGGCTTACATAAAAGAGGATTGGGTTCAAGTATGTTGTATGCCCCTTTTATAAGCTGCTCCTCACGCTCTATGCTATACCACGTCATCGCCGAGGTTTGCTGCTCACATTTAGGAACGATAAAAGTAATAGCATTGCTCCAGCAATAGTGAATAAATGGCCATATATTAGGTTCACCAGCATAAGGGATAAATCCTTTTATATGAGTAGGGTTTAACTGCTTCATCCATTTAATAAGATTTGCATTTAGCCTACTTGACCATTGCTCATGCTCGTTTTGCGACAGTTGCTTACGTTTTTCCTTCACTTGTACACGAAGCAGCTGCTTTCTCCTCATCATGTCACTCATCGCATACTCCTCTATTACTATAGCTTTTAATACCATTAGTTTAACATTGAATAGTGTATTATTCCAATCATCGTGCTTTATTGTCTGTCTATAAAAACGTATAATAGAACTATCATTTATGCTGGAGGTCATTATGTTACTTCAAGTTTCAAATTTATCAAAAAGCTTTCTTATAGATCCTATTCTATCAAATATAACCTTTCAAGTATTAGACAGAGATAAAATTGGTTTAGTAGGTGTTAATGGTGCCGGTAAATCAACATTATTAAAAATCATAGCTGGAGAAATTAGCTTTGATAGTGGTGAAATCCATAAGGCTAAAGAGGTTAAGCTTGGTTATTTAGCACAAAATAGTGGGCTTCAATCCGATTTAACCATTATTCAAGAAATGGAAGCTGTTTTTGAACATTTGTTCAATGTTGAGCGTGAGCTAAGACAGCTAGAAATAGAAATAGCTGACCCACAATTATACGACAATGAAAAGCGTGCACAGGATATTATGGATCGCTATGCTACCAAGTCAGATTGGTTTAAAGAAAATGGTGGCTTTGAAATAAAAACTAAAATAAATAGTGTTTTACACGGTATGGGATTTGGGCAGTTTGATTTAAATACGCCTATCTCTACTTTAAGTGGTGGACAAAAGACACGTCTAGCACTTGCAAAAATATTATTACAGCAGCCTGACCTACTAATGCTCGATGAGCCAACTAACCATCTTGATATTGATACATTAACTTGGCTTGAAAATTATTTACGTGCCTATCCTGGAGCAATATTAATTGTTTCACATGACCGTTACTTTTTAGATGCAATGACAAATACAACGATTGAAATTGAGCGTCATCAAGCAAAAAAGTATACAGGTAACTATTCCCGTTATTTAGAGATTAAAGCAGCAGAATACGAAATTCAAATGAAGCATTTTGAAAAGCAGCAGGATGAAATAAGTAAAATGGAGCAATTTATTCAAAAAAATATTGCTCGAGCGTCTACGACAAAGCGTGCTCAAAGTCGTAGAAAGGCACTAGAAAAGATGGAGCGATTAGATCGCCCCATGGGAGATTTAAAGCGCGCTAGCTTTAGTTTTGAGATTGAACGTTTAAGTGGCAAAGAGGTTATGACTGTTGAGCATCTGTCCTTTCAATTTCCTAATTCAAAGGAACCGTTGTTTAAAAATATTAGCTTTAATTTACAACGGGGTGAAATGGTCGCCTTAGTCGGTCCTAATGGTGTAGGTAAATCTACGCTTCTTAAAACGCTTGTTAATCAGCTTAAGCCTACTACGGGTCAAATTTATTTTGGCTCTCACGTCAAGGTTGGCTACTATGACCAGGAGCATCAGCTACTAAATGCTAATAATACGATACTCGATGAAGTTTGGGGTGCATTCCCTCATTTCGATGAGGTTAAAATAAGAACTGTGCTCGGCAATTTCTTGTTTTCTGGAGAAGATGTGCTAAAAAAGATTGGCTCATTAAGTGGTGGAGAAAAGGCACGTGTATCCCTTTCCAAACTTATGCTCCAGCAAGCTAATCTATTAATTTTGGATGAGCCAACAAACCATTTAGACATTTTCAGTCGTGAAGTACTAGAATCTGCACTTATCGATTATGAAGGCACTGTTCTTTTCATTTCACATGACCGTTATTTCTTAAATAAAATGGCAGAAAGAATTGTCGAGCTGTCAGCTAACGATGTCCATTATTACCTGGGAAATTATGATGATATGATCGAAAAGAAACAAATTTTAGCTGAAGCACTCGAAGATGCTAATAAAGCGAATCAGCAAAAAGCACCGAAAGCAGCTGAAGTGGTTGTTTCGACAGGTGCAAAAAGCTATGAAGAAGAAAAACAATCTAAGCGTGAAGAGCGTAGCAAGCAAAGAAGGCTAGAAGCCGTTGAGCTAAAAATTCAAGAAGCTGAAGCAGCTCTTTCACAATTAGAGGCCGAGCTTGTGAATCCTGATGTTTTTAATGATTATGTAAAAATTCAAGAGATTCAACAGCAAATCGCCGATATTAAAGCAGAGCTTGAGCCCTATTATGCACAGTGGGAAGAGCTTATGAGCTAACTGCTCGCTATGTAAGATAACATGCTTATGTATCATTAAAACCTTTAGCTTTATTGTCATGTATTAAATGGCAATAAAGCTTTTTTATTTATGTAGTCGATAAAACCCTTTATGAATCAGCATATTCTGAAGTTAATAATTTATTTAATACGACATATCTTATTAATTCAGAGCGAGATTTAACTTTGAATTTGCGATATAGCTTTTGAATTTGATATTCTACTCCACGTTGACTTAAAAAAATGTGCTCGGCTATCTGTCTATTGCTCATTCCATTTATTAAGCAATTAATAATATGCCCTTCTCGGCTTGTCAGCTTCGAGCCCGTTTCTTGAACTGTATCGCCCTCAATTGCTCTTAACCTTTTAAATAAATGTGTGGGAATAATCGTTTCGCCCTTTATTCCGGAATATATCTTTTCTTCTAATTCTTCTAGTGACATCGTCTTTGACAGAAATCCACAAATTCCAATTTCTATTAATTCGTTAAACATATATTCGTAAGCATAGCCTGTAAAAATAAAAACTTTTAGACTTGGATCACATTTTAATATTTGCTTTGTTAAGGCTATGCTATCCATATCTAGTAAATATAAATCACATAACATGACGTCAAATTTTATATTGGTGATGAGTTCAAGTGCTAATGCTCCTGTTTTAACATAGGTGACATGAAACTGTTCATTACGTTCTAAAATAAATTTTGTCCCTACTCCTACTGTTGGATGACTATCAACTATTAAAACCTGATACATACTAAACACCTTCTTATCGTCTATTTTTTTCAAAACTAAGCTAGCGCTCACACTTGCTTGAACGAAAATGAGACTAAGCAAATAACGTTAAAAAGCATGAAAGGCTTTAAGAGGACTGAAAAAACACAGTCTATTCCTAAAACCCTTCATGCTTTGAATATGGTAACTCTTATTTTCTATTGATTTGCACAAACTTTTGATAAGGAATCCAAACATACTTTCCATCTGTAATATTATATGAGAAATTGTCTTGATTAGGCGTTTTATCTGATGCTAATAGCTGTAACAATTCGATTGTAGCCTTTGATTGATTAACTGAATCATTTAATACGGTCCCAAGCAAAGTCCCTTCCTTTAGAGCATTCATGCCTGGTTCTAGTGCATCAACACCGACTACAGGCATAAACTTCTCACCTGAAAAATAACCCGCTTCCTTTAGGGCTTCTATTGCACCAAGTGCCATATCGTCATTATTGGCGATAACAAATTCGATAGCATCACCAAACTGCTGTAAATAAAACGCCATTTTCTCTTGGCCCTTTAGCTTGTCCCACATTGCTGTATCAATGACTAACGCTTCCGTCTTAATTCCTGCCTCTTCAATTGCAAGTATAGAATATTTCGTTCTAAGCTCCGCATCCTGATGACCTGGTTCACCCTTTAGCATGACATATTGCAAAACGCCATCTGAGTTTTTATCTGCTGATGGGTTAGCCCTCCAATAGTCGACGACAATTTCACCTTGCAAAGTTCCGGAATCCTCAGCCTTTGCTCCTACAAAGTAAACCTTTTCCCAGCGAAATAAGTCATCTGCCAGTGGTTCACGGTTTATAAATACGAGTGGAATATTTGCCTGCTTCGCTTTTTCTATCATATTTCCCACTGCCGTTCGTTCAACAGGATTAACGGCAATTGCTTTGTATTGCTTTGCTATAAACTCATCGACTCTTTCATTTTGCTTAGATTGCGAATTTTGACTGTCAACAAATTCTAGCGATAATTTTCCTTCAGCTAAGGAGGTCATCGTATTACGCATACTACTCATATACGTATCACTGAATTTGTATATGACAACACCTGTACGCGGCAATGTATCATTTAAATAATCCTGCTTTGCGCAGCTACATAAAAATAGCGAGATGATGATAAAGAGACTGCTACAAATTAATTTTGAACGTTTCACGATTTTCACCACGCCTTATATCTAATTAACGACTGGAAACAATAGCTTCTGGTTTTGTAGCCAAAACATGTTTTCACTATTTATTTTTGTCATCGGCATTTCAGTATAATTCGGAATAAGCTTACCTCCTGCAATTTCAACTGCTTGTTTTACAGCAAGATAGCCCTGTGTAAATGGATTTTGTACAAATAACGTCTGCATCTGGCCCTCTTGTAGTAGCTCTAACAGTGCATTTGAGCTATCAAAGCCTACAATATGAATCGATTGCTCAAGCTGTGTTTCTTTTAAAGCTAAAGCTGAGGCTAATGTCGGATTTGTCATAAGGGCTACTACACCGTCAATGCTTTCATTTTCATACACCCATTTAATCGTATCCTTACAATGCTCCACCTCACTAGAGCATTCAATCGTTCTGGCTAATTGTATTTGATCGTAAAGCTTTAACTGCTCCAGTACTCCTGTTTTTCGTAATTTGGCATTAATACCGCCAAACGTATAGTTTACGATTAATAAATTCCCCTTCTCACCCATAAACTGAGCTATTTCATCCATTGCCTGTTGACCAGCTGCAAAGTTATTTGAACCAATATAGCTTGCTGTTGTTCCACTAGTAAGCAGTGAATCTACAGCAATAATCGGAATTCTATAGTTATTGGCTTTAACAAGAAATTCTGAAAAAGGCTCATCTGCATTGGCACCTAGAATAATAACATCGGGAAATGACTCTAATACAGAGTTGGCTATTTTTAATTGTCCTTCGATATCTCCATCAAAGTCTGGTGCATAAAATGTAATTTGGGCATTAGAGTCTCGAGCAGCACTATCAGCTCCTCGCTGTAAATATCTCCAATAGTCGTCATTTATTGTACGCATAATAACAGCGATGCTTATTTTTTCTGGATTAGCAGTTAGCTTCGGCTCTGTTGGCATGAATGCGGATACAATTAAGCTGATAGAAATAACAACTAAAATAATCATGAAAACCATATTACGTTTTCCTCTCATTTTGCTGCTCCTCTCCTCTATCAATTTGCTGTGCTGGAAACATCATGCTCACCGTTGTACCTTCCTCTATTTCACTTTGAATTGATAGTCCATATTGAATACCAAAGTAAAGCTTGATACGCTCATTAACGTTTTTCAAGCCAACTCCAGAGCCTTTTTTACTAGAATAAATTTGCTTATTGATTTGCTCAACCTGCTCCTCGCTCATACCAAGTCCATTATCTGAAATGCTTAATACAATCATATCCTTCTCTGTTTTATAACCACTAATTTTTATCATGCCACTATCAACTGATGGTTCAATTCCATGCTCAAGAGCATTTTCAACTATTGGCTGTAATATGAGCTTTAATGAACTATATTGTAAAATGTCTTCCTCAACCTCTATCTCGAACTCAAATTTATTTTTAAAGCGCATTTGCTGAATAATTAAATAGTTTTTTACATGCTCAACCTCTTCGGCAACCGTCACAATGCTTTGACCACGGCTTAATGAAATTCTAAATAAGCGTGATAATGCGGTAATCATCGTAATCGCATCATCATTACGCTGCTTACTAATCATTCGTACAACCGTGTTTAATGTATTGTATAAAAAATGAGGATTTATTTGTGCTTGCAAGGCATCTAGCTCGTATTTGCGTTTGCTTTCTTGCTCATTGACAATACGCTCCATCAGGTTTCTTATTGTACTGAGCATATTATTATATCGATCAGCTAAGTTTTTAATTTCAAGTGGTCCACCGCCCGAGGCCTGAACATTAAACTCACCGCGCTCAATTCCACGCATCGTAACCTCAAGCTTTCGAATCGGCTTAGAAATCTGACTTGATATAACATGAGCAATAACAAAAAGTAAAATCGTTAATGCCACTAATATTTTTAAAAATGCAAAAAGAAATTGATCACTAGATAAGTTCAGCTCACTTAGATGTGAAATACCGACAACTTTCCAGCCTACATTACTAATCGATTGAATACTAATAAGTACAGGCTCGGTACCGCTTTCATCAATATAGCTTCCATATGTTTGCCTTAATGCCAGCTCCACATTTTCATCTTTTAAGCCGGCATAAACAAGCTCTAGCTCTGGATGGAACACCATATTACCTGCTGACTCTTCGATAATGTACACATAGCCATTTTTCCCAAGACTCACGCGCTCTGATAGCTCTTGAATTCGATTGAAATTTACATCAAGTAATAGAACTCCTTCTACCTGCCTTCCATTATCTAAAAAGGTGACGGTTTTACTCAAGGAAACAACCCATTCAAATTGCTCCGCATATAAATTTTGCACATGTGGAATAGAGATTGATAGGTAACCATCACGCTCGATTGCTGACTTGAACCACGCTTCCTCATTTAATTTAACAGTCTCTTTTAACTTTACGTTAGGTAATGCCATATAAGGCTTACCTTGTGTATTTACTAATGTCATGGACACGATATCTGAGCGTGTCGAAAGCATGGATTCAAGCTTCCATAGCTCATCATTTTGCGTAATTGAGTCACTATGCTCTATCGTATGATGAAGCATATGGTATAGATTTGTTGTCGTTTTAATGTAGTCCTCTAAATTGTAGCTCACCTGATTAATTATTTGCTGTGCATTTCTACTTACATTTTCACGACTAGAGTTTAAAAACTGTGTCGTTAATAGTACGCCAACAATAACGATAATGATGAGTGAAAATAAAGAGAAGGTGACCGTTAAAATAAATTGAATACTAGGTCTATTCATATTTATTCACCCTTAGCCCGATACTCTTTTGCAGACATCCCCGTAAACTTTTTAAATGTTAAGCTAAAATAGTTAGGATCTGAGTAACCTAGCTTCTCTGCAATTTCAAATGCCTTTAAGTCCGTCGTTCTAAGCCATTCCTGTGCAAGCTCCATTCGATATTTTAATAAGAAATTGCCATAGCTCATGCCCGTTGCCTTTTTAAAAAGTGCACTAAAATAACCTGCACTTAAATGAAAATGCTGGCTAATTTTTTGAACGGATAAGTCAGAATCGGCAAAATGATCATAAGTATAGGCAATGGCTTGCTCGATTAAGCGCTTTGAGGTATGTTGACGCAGCACAGCAATCTGCTCCTGTACATGGCAACATACAAAATTTAGCCATTGCTTTGTATCCTCTAAGCTATGTAGCTTTTCATAATGCTGTATAAGAGAGGAGCGATAAGGAAGCTCCTTTACGACCTCTTCATCTAATGTTTTTATAAAGCGCTGTAAAGCTATGACGATATCAAGCACATACTGCGAATAGTCACTAGCCTTTGCTTCCTTCTTTATCGCTTCATCAATGAGCTGATTTAATACGAGAATAAGTTCATCCTTCTGACCAAGCTTAATCGTTCGCATGAGGTGCTGCTCACTACTCTCATCAAATACAAGCTTACTAGGCACTTCCTTTTCAATATCATCGATAAAAATTAATCTCGTAAACTCTAATATTTTTCTGTAATCTAGCCCAGCAATGGCCGATTGGTAGGCTAATCGTAAATCAGTTACCTGCTCGACATAGCGACTCACACTAATTAACGCTTCTATTTTCAAAAAT
>Ga0182742_1004073_pt1 | contig 13573 bp, 13 predicted proteins | sample eDN5th37CBELigMG_FD_128880 | JGI IMG/M metagenome (GOLD analysis project Ga0182742, IMG submission 128880) | Enriched Miracle-Growth compost microbial communities from Emeryville, California, USA - eDNA 5th pass 37_C BE-Lig MG (version 2)... ... | reverse complement strand
GCTTCCGTGCCTGTGCGAACTGTGACAGGCCGAACCGGTGGATGTCGACGGCGGTGCGGCCGGTAAGCGCGAGGTCTGCGAGCGCCGAGCCGATCACCGGCGCGAATTTGAAGCCATGTCCGGAGCAGGGTGAGGCGATCACGATCCGCTGGCGGCCGGGGAGGCGATCGATGACGAAATCGCCGTCGGGCGCCATGGTATAGAGGCAGGTCTTGGCCGACATCACCGGGCCGCGCGCCGCCGGCAGCATCCGCAACAGCGGGCCGGTGATCATGGCCTCGTCGGCCGCCGACACGACCCGCTCGCAGCTGTCCGGATCAACGATCTCCCCGGCATGATGGTGCTTGGCGATCTTCATGAGGCCGTCGTCATGCAGCGGAAAGCCGTAATGGATGCCGTGTTCGCTCTCGATCATGAAGACCGGGAACCAGCCTGTCCTGAACAGTTCCGGCTGGTCTGGCCGAATCCAGAGCAGCACCTGGCGCGTCACCTGCAGCGGCAGGCCGGCATCCGGAACGAGCGATGCCGCCCATGGTCCGGCCGCGACAATGGCGGCGCCTGCTTCATAGCTGGTGCGTTCGGTCCTGACATGGACGCGCTCGCCGTGCTGCTCGATCGACAGCACGCGTTCACCCGTGCGCATGTCCGCGCCGGCCGCGACCGCCAGACGCAGATGCGCGTGGATTGCGGCCTCCGCCTCCACGAAGCCGCCGTCTGGCTGGATGACGGCGACATAGTCCTGCGGCAGCCGGAATGCCGGATAACGCCGCATCAATTCGTGCGCGGTGATCGTCTCATGCGGCAGGTCGTGCTGGCGCGCGGCGGCGAGCGTGCCGGCGACGAGCGTCGAATCCGGTCGCCCGATCTCGGCGATGCCGGTCACCGTCATCAGTCGATGACCGGAGGCGGTTTCCAGGTCGCGCCACATCGCGGCGGCGCGACGCGCCAGCGGGACATAGGACGGATGTTCGAAATAGCCGTGCCGGATGATGCGGGTGCGGCCGTGCGATGAGCCGCGGTCATGCCCCGGCTCGAAGCGTTCGATCCCGATCGCGCGCATATTGCGGCGCGCCAGATGGTAAAGCGCGGCACTGCCCATGGCGCCGAGCCCGACCACGATCACGTCATGCGTCACATTCGCCTTCCGGGACACCCTTCAGGAGGACGCTATCACAAGGTTCAAAAAGGGAAATTGCCATTGCTGCAACGATCCGCACAAATGCCGCATTCGGCCGGACATGCTCGACGGTGGGACGTTTCATTCCGATCCTTGCAGCGACGATGCTTCTTTGGCTTGCGCCGGTCGCGTACGCGCAGATGCAACCTGCTTCGCCGGCAGCGGACAGCCGCGCCGGCACGGATCATCTAAAACACAAGCCCGCAAAGCCTGATGGACGCAAACAGGCGAAGCCGAAATCCGGTAGGGCGCCCGATACCGTTCCACGGGCGATGGCACCGGTGCCGATGGAGGCGTTCGCCGCCGAGCCCGACCCGCGGGCGACCGAGACCGCGAATGTCGAGCCGGAGCAGCCGTCCGCCTGTCAACTGCGCATTGCGGGGAGGATCGCGGTGATCGCGCCGCTGCCGTCTTTCGGAGGGCCGGGCGATTGCGGAGCAAGCGACGTGGTGCGGCTCGAGGCGATCATCCAGCCCGACAAATCGCGGGTCGCGGTCAATCCGCCTGCCACCATGCGCTGCACGATGGCGGAAGCGGTGGCGGTCTGGGTGCGCGAGGACCTTACCGCATCGGCCGCGCAACTGGGCGCCGCGCCACAGGCGCTCGACAATTATGCATCCTACGATTGCCGCGGACGCAATCGCGTCGCGGGCGCCCGGATCAGCCAGCACGGGCTTGCCAACGCCGTGGATGTCCGAGGCTTGCGCCTGTCGGACGGCCGGTTCGTCTCGTTCACCGACCGCAGGCTTGCCCGCGCGTTCCGCGAGGCGGTCCGCAAGAGCGCCTGCGACCGGTTTACCACCGTGCTGGGGCCGGGCTCCGACGGCCATCACGAGGACCATATTCACATTGACCTTGCCGAGCGAAGGGGTGGCTATCGGCTCTGCCAGTGGAATGTGCTCGATCCGGCCGACGAGGTTTCCCGCGATGTTCCGTTGCCGCGGCCTCGGCCGAAAGCGGCGACGTAAGCGTGTTGAATGCCGCCTCGCCCAGTGATTTCGAGGATTGCGTGAACGGTCCCTTCATCCCCATCGACTAGATGCCCCCCGCATGAAACCTGTCCGTCCCGCCGACCTTGTGCCGCCGGAAAGCCCCAGGCGGCTGGCCATTTCGCGCCGCGGTCTGTTACTCGGCGGGCTCGGCGCTGCGACCCTGTCAGGCTCGGCCCTTGCCGGTTATGCGGGCGTCGAGGCGGCGCAGTTTCTCGACATCACGCGCTACCGGCTAAAGCCGCGCAGCTGGCCGGCTGGACAGCGCCTGACCATCACCGTCATCGCCGATCTGCACGCGGGGGGACCCAATATGGGACTGCAGCGCATTCGCGATATCGCCGATGCCGCCAATGCGCTGCGCTCCGATATTGTCCTGCTGCTTGGCGATTTCGTCGCGACCCATCGGTTCGTGACCGAGCCGGTGCCGGCACAGGTCTGGGCGGCGGAGCTCGCGCGGATCAAGGCGCCGCTCGGAACGCATGCCGTGCTCGGCAATCACGACTGGTGGTTCCATCAATCCGAAATCCGCCTGGCGCTGGCGGGCGCAAACATTGCGCTGATGGAAAACGATGCCGTCCTGCTGGGCGAGGCCGGCGCGCGCTTCTGGCTGGCGGGGCTCGGCGACCAGCTGGCGATCCCGCTCGGCCGCGGGCAGTTCCGCGGGGCGGATGATTTGCCGGCCACCCTGGCGAAGGTCGCGACTGACGATCCGGTGATCCTGATGGCGCATGAGCCCGATATCTTCACAAGAGTTCCCGATCGCGTCGCGCTCACCCTTGCCGGACATACCCATGGCGGGCAAATGCGGGTTCCAATCATCTGGCCGGCTTTCGTGCCATCGCGATACGGCGCGCGTTTTGCGTACGGACATATCGCCGAAGGCGGGCGCGACCTGATTGTCTCGGGCGGGTTGGGGACGAGCGTCATACCGATGCGGATCGGCGTGCCGCCGGAAATTGTCCATGTGGACCTTGGCGGGTGATCGCTCAAATGAAAACGGCGCCCGAAGGCGCCGTGACGATGCATTCCGCCGACGCTCGCCGGATCAGAACGGAAGGATGCGCTCGGGCATGCGAACCGCGAGTTGTGGATTGGTCGGCGAGTCGCCCTGCTTGGGCGCGAGCACCACGACCACGGTGCCTTCCTTGACCCGGTTGTAGAGGTCGATCACGTCCTCGTTGGTCATGCGGATGCAGCCGGAGGAAACGGCCGAGCCGATATATTCCGGCTGGTTGGTGCCATGGATCCGGTAAAGCGTGTCCTTGCCGCCAGCATAAAGATACAGCGCGCGCGCGCCGAGCGGGTTATGTGGACCCGGACCGACCTGATTGGGGATGCTCGGGCCGAGCCGCTCCTTGATCGCCGCGGTCGGAGTCCAGGTCGGCCATTCCGCCTTGCGCTGCACCCGGGCGATGCCGGAGAAGGTCAGCGCCTCTTCGCCAACGGTGATTCCGTATCGGATCGCCTTGCCCTCGGGCAGAACGTAATAGAGGAACCGCGAATCGGAATCGACCACGATCGAGCCGGGCGCTTCCTTGCGGTGATAGTTGACGATGTGGCGCCGGTACGGTTCCGGAATGGTCGCCTTGGCATAGGGAACCTTGGCCAGCAATTCGCGGTCGCGCGGCTTGAAATTGGCCTCGGATGCCGGCTCATAGGTCGCGCTGGTCGTGGCGACGCAGCCCGACAAACCGATCCCGATCAGGAAAAGCGCGATCAGGCGCATCCGAATTCCCTACTATTCAGCCACCGCGAGTTTCGCGGACCATAACCGAAAAACACTTTCCATCCAGTAATTCGGCCGGACCTCGGGCCGGGTCCTGTGGAGGTGTTGCCGGAAAGCCGCAAGCCGGGGACACGCTGTCAGCGTGGCACATCGCTATTAAGCGACGGTTTACCGCGGCGGTCAAAGAACTGCCGGCCTGATCGCCCGCACCGCACGCTATTGTGACGGGGCCGCCGCCAAGTCTTACCATTAACCGCCCAATTCCGCCGCACTCGCTCCCAATCGTCGTGACAGGGTGCGCCCTGGGACGAAACGCAATTCCCCTCAGGAGGAATCATGACTACCGCCAAGCATTCCGCTGTCCAGCATGAGAGCCGGCGGTCGGAATCGGATCTCGACCACCGCTATGGCCGAATCGCCATTTCCGCGTTGGTCGCCGCATTGCCCTATAGCAGCGAAAGCAAGTCCGCCGCGTCCGACTCGCCGGACCAGCGTAAGGACCGCGCCGCCTGATCGGCGCCGCGCCTGCGGGACCAGGCGCCAAATAGCTCTTGCAAGGCCTGACGGCTAATGGCCATGACTTCGCCGCTGCGGCGACAGCCGTATCAGCGGAGGGGTCATGCTCACCGTCTATGTCCCGCGAGGTTCCACTCTGGAGCCGCATGTCCTTGAGTCCGGCCAGGCGATACCGGAGGCTGCGGTCTGGCTCGATCTGGTCAACCCGACAATCGAGGAAGACAAGCTGGTCGAGCAGCGGGTCGCGGTCGCCATTCCGACCCGCGAGGAAATGCAGGAAATCGAGATTTCCAGCCGCCTCTATGTGGAGAACGGCGCGCGCTACATGACCGCGACGCTGATGTCGCAATCGGACACGCCTTCGCCCACGACCACACCGGTCTCGTTCATTCTGGCCGGTCAGCGGCTGGTGACGGTCCGCTACAGCGAGCCGCGGCCCTTCGCGATGACGCGGCACAAGCTCGCGCGCTTCTGTCCCGCCAATATTACGGGCCAGGCGGTGCTGATGGACCTTCTCGATGCGGTGATCGACCGCAATGCCGACATTCTCGAGCGCATCGGCGCCGAGGTCGACCAGGTTTCGCGCCGGGTTTTCGAGCAGCGCCGCAGCCGCGGCGGCTCCTCGCGCGTCTATCAAGGAATTCTGTTCACGCTCGGCCGCAAGGGCGACCTGTGTTCGAAAGTCCGTGAGAGCCTCGTCTCGATCGGCCGTCTGGTGCTTTTTCTGGCGCACGAGGATGAGCACACCCGCTGGTCGAAAGAGATGCGCGCGCAGCTCAAGACCATGCAGCGCGACGTGCAGTCGCTGTCCGATCACACCACCTATCAGACCAACACCATCACCTTCCTGCTCGATGCCATGCTGGGTCTCGTCAGCATCGAGCAGAACAACATCATCAAGCTGTTCTCCGTGGTCGCGGTGGTGCTGATGCCGCCGACGCTGGTCGGCACCGTCTATGGCATGAATTTCAGGAACATCCCGGAGCTTGACTGGAGTCTCGGCTATCCGACGGCGCTGATCGCCATGGTGGTCTCGGCGATCCTGCCCTATCTTTATTTTAAGTGGCGGAAATGGCTGTGACGTCCTGACCGGAAAGGCATCGGCTGCGGGTCCCAGGTTTTCACGACGAACGGGCTTGCATCGGTCATTTCGCGCGTCGTCAGCGGCGGGCCTGTCGTGCCACATGACGCTTTCCTTATGACGCGTTGCCGCATGACCCTTCCGCACCGCAGCGTGAGTCAACGCGTCTTTCAGGTAAGATCACCTCCTGCAGCGGGGCGCGAAGCGGCACGATAAATCCACATCGGAAGGCGGCAGATGCGGGCAGTGATCGTCGGCGCGGGAATGGGCGGGTTGATGGCTGCGTTGGCGCTGCGACAGTCCGGCGTCTTCCAGTCCGTGGATGTTTACGAGCAGACGAAGGTGCCCAGCACCGCAGGCGCCGGATTGAACATCCCGCCGAACGGCGCGCGGATCTGTCGTTGGCTGGGCGTCGACCTGGATGGCGGAGACCCCAAGGGCCCCGATGGAGCGGTCGACGGTGGCCGGGCGGCGATCCTGCAATCGACGCGGCAGTTCAACGCGGATGGGAGCGTGACCACGAGGCCGTTCGATCATGTCACCGCGGCGGGTGATGGCGCCGGATTCCATCACATGCACCGGCTGGACCTGTTGATGTGCCTGTACAAGCGGGTGTTCGAGTTCGGCCCCGACAGCGGGGAGCCGTGCCCGATCACCGTGCACATGGACTGCAGGCTGACGCAGTTGCGTCAGACCGAAAACGATGTGACGGCGACCTTTTCCAACGGCCGGACCGCCTCCGGCGAGGTTCTGGTCGGCGCCGATGGCATCAACTCTGCCACTCTGGAGCTGGTGTGGCCGAATGCCCGCCCCAGGCGCTGGACCGAAGTGACCTGCTTTCGCGGACTCATTCCACGGGCAAACGTCGCTTCGCTCCACAAGGCCGACGGCAGTGCGCTGGACCATAATCCCATCCACTCCTTCAGCATGGACCGCCATCGCAACGACAAGAGCGGGGCGACGACCTATTGGGTGCGCGGCGGCGAGTTGTTGAACGTGTGGATCGCCCGCTATGAGCCGAACTCGGCAGCGTTCGAGCAGGAGGAAGGTGACTGGTTTCCGGTGAGCCGGGAGGAGATCCTGCGCGAAGTGGACGAGGCTTTCGCAGGCAGCGCCACGAAAGACGATTTACTTGCGCTGGCTGGGGCGATCGTTCGGCCGACGAAGTGGGGTCTGTACGATCGGGACGCGCTCGAAACCTGGGTGCAGGGCCGCATCTGTTTGCTCGGCGACGCGGCGCACCCGATGCTGCCGACATTCGGCCAGGGCGCCGCGCAATCCTTCGAGGACGCCGCCGCGCTCGGCTGTGCCTTCACGCTCCACCACTCAGACGTGGCGACGGCGCTTCTGCATTACGAACGCGTGCGGCACTACCGCGCCACCCGCTTCCAGCTCGGCTCGAAATTCGCCTTCGATCACTTGCGCGCCAAGGACACCTCCGAGCAGAAGGCGCTGCTCGAGAAGCTCGACGAGCGGGTCAGCCCGGCCTTTGCCCACGACAAGCGTGGCGGAGAGGACGACTCCTGGATCTATGCATTTGATGCGCGAAATATCGGCACGGCGTTGCCGCCCAAGCGATGGGGGCCGTGGGACTTCCGCAAGGCCGCCAAGAAAGACTATGCCGCGATCACCCGTGATCTCTGGACGCCGGCTTCGCCCGCCAGGGCGCCGCGTCCCGTGACGCGCGCCGAGGTCGCCCGGCACAATACGCGCGACGACTGCTGGGTCATCATTTCAGGAAAGGTCTATGACATCACCGAGTGGGCGCCGCATCACCCTGGCGGCGCCGGAATTGCCCGGATGTATGCCGGCAAGGAAGCCACCGCTGAGTTCGGCGACTACCACAGCGCGCAGGCTGTCGCGCATATGGCGCATTTCTATATCGGCGACCTCGTGGAGACCGCGCCCGCCTTGCCGTGACCGGCGCCTGCCTGCCGGGAGGTCAATCAAACATGCTGGCCGCCGTTGATATGGATTTCGGCACCATGCACGTAAGACGATGTTTCCGTGCACAGCACATAGACGATCTTCGCCACCTCGTCCGGCGTGCCGAGCCGGTGCATCGGGATCTGCTGCTCGACGATCTTCTCGGTGCCCGGCGACAGGATCGAGGTGTCGATCTCGCCCGGCGCGATCGCGTTCACGCGGATGCCGAGCGGCCCGAAATCGGCGGCCATCTCGCGGGTCAGCGCCGCGAGCGCAGCCTTCGACGTCGCATAGGCGGCGCCTGCGAACGGATGCACGCGTGAGCCGGCGATCGAGGTGACGTTGACCACCGAGCCGTGCGTCGCCCGCAGTTCGTCCATCAATCCGCGCGCCAGCATGATCGGTGCGAAGAAATTCACCTGGAACACATGCTGCCAGGTCCTGATCTCGGTTTCGATCGCGCTCAGCCGCGCCCCGCCTGCCGCCTTCGGTGAAATCGCGGCATTGTTGACGAGCGCATGCAGCTTGCCGTCCGGCAGCCTGCGCTTGATCTCGGCGATCGCCTCTTCGGTATTGTCGGGGTCGGCGAGGTCGACCTGGATATGGTCTTCGGGTCCGGCTTCCCAGGGGCAGTTTTCCGGAAAGGCGTGACGCGAGCAGGTGATGACGCGCCAACCGGCCGCCGAGAAGCGCTTCACCGTGGCGTGCCCGATGCCGCGGCTCGCACCGGTCAGCAATAGGGTACGGCGCGCGCCGTTATGGTCGGACATCGGCATCGGCGAATCCTGCTCACACGCGCTTACGGGTAAAGGCGCGTCCTGGTCCAAGACTCATGAGGCTGGTTGCGCGTGAAGGCAATACGGTCATGCAAACGGAACGGGCGATCATGCCAGAATTCCATCGCGAGCGGAGCCACCCGAAAGCCGGACCAGAACGGCGGTCGTGGAATCGTTCCAACCGGATAGCGGGCGGTGACGGCCGCGACCGCCATTTCGAAGGCGAGACGGCTTTCGAGCGGCGATGATTGCTTGCTGGCCCAGGCGCCGAGCTGCGCAAGCCGCGGCCGGGTTGCGAAATAGGCATCGGCTTCCGCTTCGCTCACCGGCGCGACCGTACCACGAATGCGTACCTGGCGGCGCAGCGATTTCCAGTGGAAGGCGAGCGCCGCCTGCGGCCGCTCGCGCAATTCGCGCCCTTTGACGCTGTCCAAGTTGGTGTAGAAGACGAAACCGGCTTCGTCGAATCCCTTGAGCAGCACCATCCGCACGTCCGGCCATCCGTCGGCGCCCGCCGTGGCGAGTGCCATCGCATTGGGATCGTTCGGCTCGGCGCGCTGCGCCTCATCGAGCCAGGCGCCAAACAGTGCGAACGGCTCGGACGCTTCGGTGAAATCACCGTTCTTTAACAAATTCGGATGTTCAATGGCTGATGTGTCTGTCATTCCGTGGAGCACCGAGTGGCCGGCCCGCGTTCAGCCGTCCGATGTGTCGTATATAAGCGAGCGTTCGCCGCGCGCCTATGCCGAATGCTGCTGAGCGGCACTGTGGTGCTGGCAGGGGGCCTGCTCGCCTGCGGCTGCAGCACCAGCACCAGCGCCAATATCAATATGTCGGGCGCGGCCGGAAAAGACGAGCCGGTGAAGACCGGCGCTATCCTCAACCCGCCCTCGCCGGAAGGCAGCGGGCTGCCACCCGCCTCGGACCTCGCCTATGCCAAGGTCGCGGCCGCCGAAGTCATGCGCCGCGACAGCAAGGACGTCAGTCTGCCCTGGGAAAACCCCGCGTCCGGGGCGCGCGGCACCGTCACGCCGATCGCGACCGCCTACCGGGTCGAGGGCGAATTGTGCCGCGACTTCATTGCCAGCCATGTGGCGGATGGGACCGAATCCTGGATGCAGGGCGAGGCTTGCCGGATCTCCAGAGGCGAGTGGGAGGTGCGCCGGCTGAAGGCCTGGCGGCGGTCGTGAGCCGTCCCGCCGCCTGGAGGAAGCGGGGGAAGAACCCGGCCTGGCGCTGCCGGGCGTTGCGAAAATCGGATTACAATCCCAAATAGCCAGGGAACCGCAGGCCGGCCGTCTCGGCCGGCTGCGCAAAGGAGCCGGGTCCTCCCGGCGTCTGCCGAACAAGGAGTGCCGACATATGCGCGACCCCTACGAGGTGTTGGGGGTGCCGCGGGGGGCCGATGCTGGCCAGATCAAGTCAGCGTTTCGAAAGCTTGCCAAGAAGCACCACCCCGACGCCAACAAGAACGATGCCAAAGCCGCGGAGAAATTCGCGGAGGTGAATGCCGCCTATGAAATTCTGGGCGACGAAACCAAGCGCAAGCAGTTTGATGCCGGCGAAATTGACGCCGAGGGCAAGCCGCGCTTCCAAGGATTCGAAGGCGTGCATCCGGGTGGCGGTTTTGGCAGAGGCGGCTTCGGCGCAGGCGGGCCCGATATCCAGTTTGAAACCTTCACCTTCGGACCCCAGGGGGGGCGCGCGGGCCGTGCGGGCGGCGGCGGCTTTGGCGGAATTGATGACATCCTCAAGGAGATGATGGGCGGTCGTGCGCGCCGCAGCCGCACCTTTGAGGCGAAGGATTTCGCACCGCCTCCAGGGCGCGATGCCATGGCATCCACAACCGTCACGCTGTCGGATCTCGCGCATGGCGGTTCCCGCAGGGTCTATCTGCCGACCGGCAAGGAGGTCGACGTCAAAATCCCGCTGGGCTTGTCTGACGGCCAGCAGATCAGGCTGAAGGGGCAGGGCTTTTCCGACGGCGGCCCACCTGGCGACGCCATCGTCACGGTGCATGTCGCAAAGCACCCGTATTTCGAACGCGAGGGTTCGAACATCCGGCTGGAATTGCCGATCACGCTGTACGAGGCCGTGCTGGGTGGCAAGGTCCGCGTGCCGACGCTGGATGGCGCCGTCGAACTCAACATCCCCGCCAATACCAGCGGCGGGCGGACCTTCCGTCTGCGCGGCAAGGGGCTGCCGGACAAGACCGGCAAGGGCGACCTGCTCGCCACCGTGCGAATCGTGCTGCCCGATGCGGCCGACCGCGAGCTCGAAGAGCTGATGCGCAAGTGGCGCGACGAGAAGAGCTACGATCCGCGCAAGGATCTGGGATAGCGCCTGCGCGCGGCTACGGCCTCAGCCTCCGCTCCGTCCCACCATTGGCTCCGACGAGGAACGGTTCGGATGCGGCGGCGGGGCGCGGTTTTCGAGCTGCTCGAAGGCGGCGCGCGCCAGTTCCTTCAGGCGCATCTTGTCGGCCGGGCCGGATACCACATAACCATATTCGCCGACCACCCAGCGGATCGCCGCGACGTGATCCGAGATGTAATAGCGGAAGGCCATCTGCGGGTGATCGAGCCTCGACATGTAAAACGTGATTCGGTCGCCGCTGCCATTCTCGTACATCAGCAGCGCGGCCGGGCCCGACTCTCCGGGCAGCAGACGTCCACCCAGAAGCTTCAGATCGAAAGCGGTGAAATCCGGCATGCGCAGCGTCGTTCCGAGCCGCCGCGACAGCCACTGCGTCAGGTGCGACTCGGCCGCTCCGACTTCAATCGGATGACGAATTTCTCCGATATAAAGTTTGTGCGCGGCCAGCGCGTGCTGCGCCAGATCGTCGGCGGCATCCCCGACCGCGGCAACGACTTCCGTGGTGCTACGCGCCATCCAGCCCGCGATCCCGCCGACCAGGAAAGCAATCGCAACGATCCCCGCCGCGATCGCGCGCCAGGTGCGGCGCGAGCGCAGCAGCGCATCCATTTTCAGGCGGGCGGGAACTGTTTCGTTCGCGGTATTGCCGAAGCGCACGCGGATCGCGTCGGCCTGCAGGCGCCATGCTGCAACCCGCGCGGAATCCTCGGGATGCGACGCGAGCCATTCCTCGACCGCGGCGCGGCGCTCGAGCGGCAATTCGCCGTCCACATAAGCGTGGAGTTCGTCTTCGGTGACGACCGGTGATGTCCGATCGACCATCGTTTCACCTCTTGACTATTTCACCCGGCGCAGCGCCGGACGCTCGCCGTCGAGATAGGCCTTGATCTGAGCCCGCGCGCGCGCGAGCCGCGACATCACCGTGCCGATCGGCACGCCCTGGATGTCCGCGACTTCGCGATAGGAGAGACCCTCCAGCACGACCAGCAGCAGCGCCTGTCGCTGGTCGTCCACCAGCAGGCCGAGCGCGCGCTCGATGTCGCGCCCGCCCGCTTCCGGGCCGGCCGAATCGGGGGCGTCGTTATCGTCGAGTGCGGCGGTCAGCGGGCGCCGCGCCAGCGAGCGCAGCCGGTTGCGGTTGAGATTGGTCAGAATCGTGAACAGCCAGGACCGAATCTCTCCGCCATGGAACAGATGCTCCGAGCGGAGTGCGCGGACCAGGGTATCCTGGACCAGGTCGTCGGCGAGTTCCGCATCGCGGGTCAGCGCCCGCGCATAGCGGCGCAGCGCCGGAACATTGGCTTCCACATCCTGATGAAAGCTGCTCATGTCAGTCGCTGCCCCTGTCAGCGGGTTTCGGCCGACTCAGCCTTGCGCGCAGGGCCGTGATCACGGAGACAAACACCTGTTAGACCTTCGATATTCCGAAATCGACATCTGTTTCCGGGACCCGCACCGCTTCTTGATGGTCACAATACGCTATGCCACAAGGTGGCGCTCTGGTGCGGGGGTTGACGTCCTGCCGATGTCGCCTCACGGGCGATCGCAGGAGCGGTCAAATCCAGGGCCGCGCCAGGGTCATAGAGTAGCTCGTGTCCCGCGGTTCCGACGCTTGTATGAGCATTTGCCGCAACGGGGGGGTACAAGCGCTAAACCGGACGTTCAAGCCTCAAGAAGGAACAGCAATGGCGGACGCTTCTGGCCTGATGCGCGGCAAGCGCGGCCTGATCATGGGGGTTGCCAACAACCGTTCGATTGCCTGGGGGATTGCCCGGGCCTGCCGCAACCACGGGGCGGACCTCGCCTTCACTTACCAGGGCGATGCGCTGAAGAAGCGGGTCGAACCGCTGGCCGAGGAGGTCGACGGTATTGTGGTGGGCTATTGCGACGTCTCGGAGCCGAAGACCATCGATGCGGCGTTCGAGGCGGTCCGCGCCGCCTGGGGCGCGCTCGATTTCGTGGTCCATGCGATTGCCTTTTCCGACAAGGATCAACTCGACGGCCGCTACGTCGACACCACCGAGGACAATTTCGTCAAGACCATGCTGATCTCCTGCTATTCGTTCACGGCGATCGCGCAGCGCGCGGAGAAGCTGATGACGAATGGCGGATCGATGCTGACGCTGACCTATTACGGCGCAGAAAAATGGATGCCGCATTACAATGTGATGGGCCTTGCCAAGGCGGCGCTGGAAAGCTCGGTGCGGTATCTCGCCGCCGATCTCGGCGTGAAGAATATCCGCGTGAACGCGATATCGGCCGGCCCAATCAAGACACTGGCGGCCTCCGGCATCGGCGACTTCCGCTACATCCTGAAATGGAACGAATACAACACGCCCCTGCGCCGCAATGTGTCGCTGGATGAGGTGGGTGACGCGGCGGCCTATTTTCTGTCCGATCTGTCGCGTGGCGTGACTGGCGAAATCCATCACGTCGATGCCGGCTATCATATCGTCGGGATCAAGCATCCGGACGCGCCGGATCTAACGGTGGGTGAGCCGTAACTGTTTCGTCTCATCCGGGCGGCGATTTCCGGATTCAGCAACAACGACGTGGCGGGTGCGTGCGGCGCGGTCGTGAGCCGTGCACGCGTCCCGCAATCAGAAACAAAAAACGGCCGGGCTTTCGTCCGGCCGTTTTGCGGTGAATCGCAGCGCGAAGTGATCAGGCAGCGATCCGGTAAAGGATCACGTTTTCGGCCTTCTTGTCCTTCTTCGCCTTCTTGCCTTTCTTCTTGGCAGCGGCGGAGAGGTCGGTTGCGATCAGCTCGGCTTTCTTGTCCTTCTTCGCCTTCTTGCCCTTCTTCTTGGCAGCGGCGGAGAGGTCGGTTGCGATCAGTTCGGCCTTCTTGTCCTTCTTCGCCTTCTTGCCCTTCTTCTTGGCGGCGGCGGAGAGGTCGGTTGCGATCAGCTCGGCCTTCTTGTCCTTCTTCGCCTTCTTGCCCTTCTTCTTGGCAGCGGCGGAGAGGTCGGTTGCGATCAGCTCGGCTTTCTTGTCCTTCTT
>Ga0182742_1004072_pt1 | contig 13573 bp, 19 predicted proteins | sample eDN5th37CBELigMG_FD_128880 | JGI IMG/M metagenome (GOLD analysis project Ga0182742, IMG submission 128880) | Enriched Miracle-Growth compost microbial communities from Emeryville, California, USA - eDNA 5th pass 37_C BE-Lig MG (version 2)... ... | reverse complement strand
GGTCGATGTCTTGCAGCGCGTAGCAGTACAGCCCGCCTCGCGCGTTGCTGAGCTCACGCCGCGACTGTGGAAGCAACATTTCGCATCGGACCCGCTGCGCTCAGACCTGCACCTCATCTACGCCTAAATCAATACGCCATCCAGTTGGCGCTTACGAATCAAGCGCATATTCCCGGCGCTTATTGCGTTGCTGGTGACCGTCGCGATAGTAGGGTGTTGGCTTTTGTCAGCAAACCAGTACCGACGGCTGGGGAACGACATCGCGGCGGGAGCGGGCTTCGTACTGAATCTTTGGTTCTACGCCACTCTGAGCGACCGCACTCAAACACCGGATTTTCTTGTCACCCACCTCTGGACGCTTGGCATTCAGGAGCAGTTCTACATTTTCTGGCCTATGTTGCTCTGGTTAACATGGAGATTCGCGAAACAATGGTTCGCTCTAGCCATCGCGGCATTATCCGTTCTGTCACTCGCCTCTTTCGTATCGACGAGTGCAGCCAATCCCAGCGCAGCGTGGTTAATGCCATGGAATCGCCTCTGGGAATTGGCTCTTGGTGGAGCGCTGGCTTATATCCTTCTAGTCAGGTCCATGAATCCTGCGAAGCCATCGACAGGCAACGCGGCGCTGTTCTACTCATTTGGCACGATTCCGAGCCGGGCCTTGCTGGGCGGGCTCGGCGCCCTCTGCCTGAGTCTATCGATTCTGGGTTTGGTCCCGCCCTCCTGGCCACCCATTTATCCAGTATTGATGGCCTTGAGCACCGCCATGTTGATCTATGCCGGTCCGCAGTGCTGGTTCAATCGGTGCGTGCTAAGTGCGCGTCCCATGGTGTTCATCGGCCTACTCAGCTATCCACTGTACCTCTGGCACGTATCGCTGTTCGTACTCCTGCCCATCCTTCTGGGACAGATGCGAATGAGCGAATTCCAGAACGTACCGCCCTCCATGAAGATATCGGCGACGGCAGTTTCACTGGCTCTTTCATTTATCACATACAAGTATCTGGAGTTGCCAATTCAGGCCATTTCGCGCACGAAGCTCGTCGCCGGATTGCTGTGCGCGGCCATGGCATCGACCGGCGCTGTCGTGTTTCTCGCGTCTCGATGACTCGTTAAGCACGATGCAGCGCTCGTCCGCGCAAGACTCGCCTCCGAAAACGGTTCGGCGCACTGTGAGTCTCAATGATATCGTTCGTGAATTCGATCGTGATCTCATCGCTGTCGAACCTACAGGTGACCACGTCATAGTGAGGAGTCTCGTAGTAGCGCAACTGGATATGGAATGTCTGCCCGTCTTGCCAAGCCCCGGCGGCCGCAACTTTTACGAGCTTCGTGTCACGCGTTTCCCTCAGTCCCGGCGGAGCACCTGGCATGTTGGTAATACCGTCGAGCCAGATGCCAATAGCGCAGCGGGATTCCACTGTTCCGTCCGCCAGTTCGAGTGCAAACCGGCATAGTTTTTCGCGAAATGTGAGCGATGCGCGCTTCGCACCAAGCTCGTTAGGATCTAGGTCGAATTCCTCGTATGCTTTGACACCCACTGGTGTCGACACCCCACTCGGTGGCTGGAGCATCAGTGACTTCAATTTTCGATTCAGTTGTAGATTGGTCCTAGTATCAGCTGGCAGAGAGCGTTCCCGAGCACCTGGTAGGAGATGCTCCCATACAAGGTTCAGCAATCCTTGAATAGCGCCGGTTCGCGCAGTAGTGACTAAGATGGCGTCCTGCGCGGGCATGATGATGCAGAGCTGCCCTAGAGCGCCGTCGCCACGAAAAGCGCCGTACCGACAGCGCCAAAAGTGGTATCCGTATCCCTGGTCCCAATCAATGGCGCGATCAAGGCTCAGCGAAGTGACCCGTGTATCTGCCCTGGTTCTGGGATTCTCAGAATCGAGAGCGAGCCGTATGTGGGAACGCGTCGCGGTTCGGATCCATTCCGCAGAGAGCAACCTCGTGTCATTCCACACGCCTTCCTGCAAATAGAACTGTCCGAACTTGGCCAACGATTCAGTGGTCATGCTCAAACCCCAGCCGCCGGTGTTAATGCCGCGCGGACAGCACTCCCATCTCGCTCCGGAAATTCCCAATGCTCCAAACAACTGGAGCTGAAGATAATCCAGCATCCGTTGTGACGTAACTTTCTGTACGATGGCCGATAGCATGTAACTTGCACCGGAACTGTACAGAAATCGCGTGCCTGGCTCGTATGTTATGGGCACTGCCAAGAACGCCCTTACCCAGTCGTCTTCCCTCGTCATGCGACCGCTCGGTTCTATGGAGTGCCCCACTGACATTGTCAACAGATGCTCCACCGTCAGCGTCGCCAAGTTACTCGTGATCTCGTTTGGGAGCTGGTCGGGGAAGAATGAGATGACGCGGTCGCTTAAGCGCAGTGCACCCGCCATCACTGCGAAGCCAACGGCGGTCGCTGTAAAACTTTTGCTCAACGAGTAGAGGGAGTGAACAGCATCCGCGCGGTACGGGGCCCACCAGCCTTCAGCCACGACGCACCCGTGCCGCAGCAGCATGACACTGTGGAGCTCGTGTTTGGCCTGCTCTGCAGCGGCAAGAAAGTTCAATATGGAGCCTGAAGACACGCCTTGTGATTCGGGCGTGCTGCGCGGTAGGTTGACGGGATGATGATCCTGGCTGCGTTTCTCCGCAAAAGACGATCGATCGAGACCCAACGCCAGCATCCCGCAGCCGATCTGCTGCAGCACAGATCTTCGATGCATTTTCACACCGGTCTCCTGGTGCCGTGGGAGCGCTGCGACTAGCTGAGATCGTTGCCACAGCCGAGGACGCAAGTGAATTCGCGGAGCTGTCAACGATCCCGTCGATAACAGCCGCATACTTTCAGACCGGGTGTGATTCGGTGGTGGCCCTGCGTTGAATAGTGGCCCGCCGAACCATGAAGCCGAGCTTCGACCTCGCGGTTGCTGCCGCGTCCAGTGCGCCGTCGGATGCGCTGTCACATTGAAGTGAATGAGTTGCCGGGTGTGATGCTCGATAATGACGAGTACATATAACACGCGGAAGGTGTTTGTCACTGCGACTGGGAGATCAACGACGATGTAGCCCAACGTCTGGTAGTTGTTCCGCAGTAGACAGCTGCCCAGCCCAACGACGGCAGCGGCGTCTGCGAATACTGAGCCGCCATCAGTTGCCCGTAGATCGCCTTTCCCGTGGACTGACTAATATCCAGAACGAAGTCCCAGCTGCTGACTTGATTGCCACAAGTCGGCTCGTTGGTATAGACCCCATCGATCTGAACGAACGCCTTATCGACGTGCTGCTGGGCCAGGTGCACGGACGTAATGCGTCCCCTTTTCTCCCCGGCGCTCGCCGCACCGGATGCAAGCGCCAACGCGCAGGTCATGCCTACGATGAACTTCACGATCAACTCCTTTCGTCGCTCGCACTCGGCTCAGTAGCTTTCCAGAGCGGTCTCGCCGACGTTGCAGCTCGAGTCATTGAGATAGAGCGACACCTGGGTGCCGGTCAGAAACGCCACCAGCAGATCGGCCTTGAGCCGACTCAATCCCGGGTGAGTCGGAAGGATCGATGCGTAGCTCGGACCGTAACCACTTTGCGATGAGCGGCCGGTCAGGTCAGGTGACAATCGCACGTTGAAGCCGCCGTTCGACGTGTTCACGATGCGAATGACGGTAGACTTCACCGTCCAGCCGGGGCCGTCCGCCATGGCGGTGGGAATGGCGGTGAGAAGAGCCACTGTCGCCAAAATGGATAACTGCTTTAAAGGAAATCTCCTTAGATGTGATGTGACCATGCGGCCGCCCAGCAAATTCGCTCGTAACAACTCCCAATGGTCGAAGCCGGTCCATTCGCGCGGCAGTGGGCTCTACCGTCCGGCTGCGCCAAACCCCCTATCCCGGGCTAGGTAACTTCGAATGGGCTGCTCGATATCGCCACTGAACTCCCGAAATTCCATGATCAACAGACCTTCTGCCGGCGAGTAGAGATAGCGAGCTGAAATCTTCTCGCTCCCGCGGGTGAGCGATGACTGGATCGCACAAACCTTCTGTATCTTGCCTAGCAGATATCGTTCATGCAGGGGCTCACTCACCGAATACTTGCGCCCGTGAACGGTCCAGGAGCCGGCGCTGCAGGGCGCGCTCCTGCGCGCAGCGAATGCATAGGACTCACTCTCGAAGCAGACAAATTCCGAATCGGCTCCACAGTAGCTAGCACGGGAAACGGACTCTCCGATTCCGAGCGATTCTCTTTGCGGCAGGATCTCGAGCGACTGGCCGCTCATGATCTCGTCGTAGATGTAGGACTCCCTCGTACCGGGAGAGGCAGCCAAACAAACGGAATTGACCAAGAACGCCAAACCAAACAGCAATCGCATGGACACCGCTCTTTTCACTTGAAATACCTGTCTGTGGCGAATTGAGCGTCACGCAGCCGCAGGCAGCTGATACAACCCGCGGCAGTGAGATCGCCATTGGTAATCATCGAGAGGGATCACATTGCGATGGTTGGGTAGATCGGAGTGACACCCTTCAATGACGCATGAACCCGGCCGTGATTGTAGTAGTCCCTGAACAGGCGCAGCTTTCGTTCGAGATCTCCGGCACCCCAGAAGGGAACGTGATCCAGCAGCTCTCGACGTACGGTTCCGATCAATCGCTCGACGAACGGGTGCGACAGTGGCACGTGCGGCACGGTTTTGATCTCGCTCACATCAAGGATGCGGAGATTGGCCCGCCAGCGCTGAAACTCAAACAGCGGATCGTGGTCGCTGCTGAGGTGCTGGGGCAGCGCGGGTGCGCCTGCTATTTTCTGATTGAACATTCGGCAGACAGCCGCCCCATCGACGGTGCCTGGCTGTACGGCGAAGCCGATGATGCGCCGGGTGAACTGATCCATCACCACCATCACCCAGTGCGCCTTAATCATCAGCGATTCACAACGAAAGAGATCGACGCTCCAGAGGCTGTCTTTGGCATGTCCGAGGAAGGCCAGCCAGGATGGTCCGTCGGAGCCGCGGGTCGGCCGACTGTGTTTGGCCAGTACACGTCGCACAACATCCTTGTCGATCTCGACACCGAACACAAAGGCGATCTGCTGAGCGATGCGGCGGCAGCCGAAGCGAGGGTTCCGTCGCTTCATTTCAACGATCGCTGCGACTAGCTCTGGGCTCGGCCCTTTCGGACCCGGCTTCCGTCGCTGCCTCGGCGCGAAGAGCAAGCGATACTTACGATTCACCAAGGCTCGATGGAACGCCATGAGCGTCGACGGCTTCAGCACGATAGCCGAGCGCAGCAGCCGACCAGGACGCATCAGACCCGCACAGAGACCGGCGATGATGCGGTCGATGAGCCGCAGATTCGGTGCTCTGGCCCGTGACCGATTCATAATCAGTAGCTGATGTTTGAGCAGCAGCGACTCGGCAATGATGGTACGAGCACCACCCGGTAGCAGGAGCTTGGCGATGGTGGCAATGAGATGAATAAGTAAAAACAGCCGCTCTCGCATGCGAGGCATCGTAGCAGACCGAGTCCACACGTGGACAACTTGCACGATCTATGTGCAGAATTTGGAATTCGCCACACACAGGCGTGTCCAGCGACCGCTTTCGGCCCAAGCGGACGTCTGCCCGCTTGCCCTACCAGCCGCTCGATGAACAAGAGCCTGAAACAGCTTTGCAAACTCACGCAATTGCGATCTGGACGCCCGATGCTACCTGCCTTCCAGTGTCTGATTGCAGAATCACAACATGACTGTATGGACTCCAGTGCTTTGATCGAGAGATCATAGCGATACAAGCCGACATCGTGGGATTCCATGGCTTCAAAGCACCAACATGAGCACCAAGTCGCCAGTGCACTGGCAAAGTACATTCCGGCCCCGTGGGATCGAATTGTCTTTTCCGTCTATGTCCAAGGCAGCGCCTATACGATATTAGGTCATAGTCTGTCTTCACGTCTTCCGGGCAAGAAGACGGATATTCGTGATGAAAAGCGTGGATTTATCAAAGGCACTTCCTCCCAAGAGGAAAACGCGTTCACAGAACTTGTCTTTAGCTGGCACGAGCGATCGAGACGAGAGCCCATGGGGCCATGGTACTTTGCAGAACTCGTCATAAGCAAAAATGGGCGTGCTTCCGCGAACTACAAATGGGAGCGCGAGAAGATAACGTCGATTGCGCAGCTAAAGAAAAACCCGCAGACGAAATCGCTTCCGACGCATTCCTTTCGGTCTGGTCTGTCGAGGAAGTTGCTGCGTCAGTGGCCGCAAGACTCGCTGCTGGACGCGATCGATGTTTATACGGTTGCCCAGTTGGAGCGAGGTGCGGCCTTGCCGCCGATTCTGCTGTCAGTGTTTGCGGTCAGCGACTGGATGGCCGACACGAAGAACGGTGGCCTCGATCAGTACTTCTCTCGATCACACGATTGTTTGGGGGGCACGACGCGGCGGCGAACGCTGTATCCGGTGGTTTTGCAAGCGCTGGAAGCCATCGGCGCGAAGCGTGGTATGGTGCTCTTTTGTGATGGGATCGCTCTCTATGCACACCATCGGCGCTCCGTCGAAGCCGCCCGCTTGCGTCTCGATATTGCTCGCACTCCCAGAAAGAACTCTGACGGTATTACTCCCCGTCTGCATCGGGAATGGACGCAGATTGAAGCGAAACTCTGTCGATTTATTCGCAAGAACATATCAGAGATTGCAACGGAAGAATGAGCTTACTCCCCGCCACAGGATGCTCACGTCGAGTGGCTAACAAGGGCTCCGATCAAGAAACGCGGGCGCCAGTTCAGGTAACAAGACGGGCACTGGCTATTTGGCTCGCCAGATTGTTTGACTTCTCAAACGATGTCGCTGTCCGCTCCTAGCGAAAGCAGACGATCCGGCGCTCATCTCACCCGTATCCGCACCGGCACTGCAGGAACAGCGCAAATCCCTTCGGCGGAACTTCCTGCGTCCACTAAGGACTGCTGAGCGCTAAGAAGCCCTGTACAGGAGGCAGCTTGCGACCCAAAGTGGACATCAACGCTCCACGCTCAGGCGCGTGCGTATACACACGTCAGCTGCGTTGGTGGGCAGGGATCGACGAACGTTCTTCACTTGTTTTGCATCCAATGGTCGTAGGCGTTGGCAGCGACCTCACAGTCGCAGTAGCCTCCATGTGCCTCCAGCCATCCGATGATCTGGTCTTCGGGCTGCTGATTCTCAGACAGCCATTGTCGTGTGAAGCGATGTGAGTGATCACACCCGCTGTCTTCGACTTGTGCCTCGACCGAATTGAACATTGCCTGCAGCACGTCGTTCGGAAGAGGGAATGTGGAGCGCGCAGCTTCTCGCTCTCGCTGCTTCCAGGCCTTCTTCCGATCTCGGTCCGCTGAGTCCATTGCTTATCCCCCCAACAGAGATAGAACGACCGCCGTCATATTAGCAGTTCTGCCATCGGCCGCTCACAAACAGGCCGTCCGCTCCTGGCCCGAAAGCTGACGACTCGTGATCAGCGCACGCGAACCCGCACGGAGACTGCAGGAACAGCGTGTAGCCCTTCACCCCGACCAAGTTTCGCCGCTTCTTCGGCGAAACTCACTCCCACGAACATGAGGGTAAGGTCAGGAGCAGAAATGCACCGCTCTACTCCTCGAACGGCGAATCGAATATGAGATCGACGGCGGAGGGACGTGTATAGCCAGCTACGAATCGCTCGCCAAAGTCTCGGGCAAAGTTGTCGTAGCTCGTTGCCTTGCGCTCCCGTATGACGGCGCACACATCATCAGTGAATCGCTGCTTCATTTGAAGGCGCGGAAAAGCCTCTACGATCTCGTCGATCTGTAGTTTCGCAAGGGTTTCATAACCCCATCCAGCCCAGTCCAGACCGATGCCAGCGGTGCAGAGCGACACCTCCGCCTCCTTATACAACCCGATGGACGGTGTCGAGTTGAGCGCTACGCCATCCCAGATCAACTGTGCGCGCGGCTCCGACATTCCTTGTTGCCGCGCAAACTCACGCGCGGCGTTTGCCCCTTCCACCTCGAATCGCAGGGGTCCGCTGAAAGCAGGCATCAGGCCGAGGTCGTGCAGTAGGGTGGACACCGCAAGGACCTCCGCGTCGTACGAAGAGTTTCTTAATTGCGCCACGGCCTCTGCGAACAACCATGACCGCATCGAGTGGTTGAATAGATACGGTTTCGAGTTCTCACGCGCGAACTCTATCGTCCTCGACACGATTGGCGTGTCCGGTACAACGATGCCCGCAAGGACACGAGTTGGCACGACCGGTCGACCTATCTCTGCAATGGCGCCCATCTGGAAACTCCTGAAGCTCAGACTGCGCATCCGCGCAGATCCCATTGGTGGACAGCGTCATCCACAGCCGCCGTCGGCGTCTTGGCTAACCCTCGCACGTCTTGAATACGCGCATCAGCACGATCAGGAACCCGACCGACGGTAATTCGGTACTCGAAGAATCTCCGCTCCAACTCACGCTTCAGATCGTCAAGCAAAAGACGGCCTGCCCCGAAACAATGGGAGCGTGTTTCTGTGCCACTCCGGGAGGCACCATGAGCAACGACACCGCCAGAACAATCGCAGCTAGGGTCTATTCAACGGCGGACGGACACGCGGTGATCGTGCAGGCGCAGGTCTCGGTCGTGCTGTTCTCTTCAGAGCAGATTCTCGAAGTCATCCGAGACCTTCATACCTGCTACGACTACTGCTCCGCATGGAAAGACTCGGGTGAGACCTCATCATGAGCCGGCCGGTTCATATCCTGCTGCAAACCACGATCGAGTCCACGCCGAACGATTGGCACATCGGGCGCTTCTCGCTGCTGCACGACTATCTCTCCGCACTGGCGGGCCCTGATGGCGAGCCCCTCTTTCATGTGACCTCGAGAGATCGCGATCCGGTAGGCGCGGCGGACTCGGTCCTGTCCACGCTCGACCGCGCGCAGTTCGATCAACTCTGGCTGTTCGCAGTTGATGTGGGGAACGGCCTTCAGTCCGAAGATCGGGAAGGAATTCTGCGATTCTGGGCACGGGGAGGAGGTCTGATGATCGCACGCGATCACATGGATCTTGGCTGCTCAGTTTGTAATCTCGGCGCGGTGGGAGCAGCAAACGTATTCCATACCCACAATGCCGCGAGCCCACTTCCGCATCCGGATGACCGTGGCACTCCGTACATTCTTTGGCCAAACTTCCATTCCGGCGTCAACGGAGATTTCCCAGCACGCGCAGGCCGAACTGCCTGTCCATCCGATCATGAGAGACGCCGATTCTGAAGGGGGCACCGTCGCGTATCTTCCAGCGCACCCGCATGAAGGCGCTGTATCTCCTCCTGCGTCCGCGCCCAACGCGCGAGTCATCGCCACCGGGCGAAGCCTTGCAAGCGGGCAGCGCTTCAACAACGCCGTGGCCTTCGAGCGGACCGCCGACCACGGGCGTGCGCTGACACAGTCCACGTTTCATCACTTCGCCGACTGCAACTGGGATCCACGCCGTGGCAGCCCGGACTTCGTGACCGAAGCGCCCGGAGGCAATCTCATCGCGACGCCGCAAGCGTTGCGATCCGTGCATCGTTACATGAGAAATGCCGCGCTCTGGCTCGCGAACAGGCTGTGACTTGCGAGCCAGTCACAGCCATTTGGATTCGAGCGATGGGCGGTGATCCGCTATCCGCCAGACCAAACGGCTCACATCTGAGTCCGTCAGAAAGAACGAACGATTGTTGACACTGAGCAGCCCCCGATCTACTGCCGTGTCCAGGAATGCAAGCAGCGAGTCGTAGTATCCGTTCACGTTGAGGAGACCGCAGGGCTTCGAATGCAACGCCAACTGTGCCCAAGTCAATACCTCGAAGAATTCCTCCAGCGTCCCCAATCCTCCGGGTAGCGCGATGAAGCCATCGGACAATTCCGCCATGACTTTCTTTCGTTCGTGCATCGAGGTGGTGATATTCATCTGCGTCAGGCCTTTGTGCGCGACCTCCTTTGCGATCAGAAACTCCGGCATGACGCCGATCACCGTACCGCCGCGTTCGAGGGCTGCATCTGCGATCGCACCCATGAGTCCGACACTCGCCCCGCCGTAGATCAGCTTGCAACCTTCGGTCGCCAGCAGGTAGCCAAGTGCACGGGCTGCTTCACCAAACTCCCGGTCAATCCCAAAGCTCGAACCTGCGAAGACGCAAATGGATTTACCGATCATCGCGTATGCTCACGAGCGATTGGCGGATATCAATGCTCATCGATTGCGCATCCGTCCGCTTGAAGAAGCAGCGCATGACGGGAACAGAACCGACGCTCGCGAAGGAGGCACCTGCCATTCAAGAGGCGAACGAATCCAGCAAGAACTGCGTACCGGCACTGCCACAGAATGGGCAGCAGTTTGATGAGGAAGCCACGCAATGAGTCATGCTGTTGACCGACGCATTATTGAACATGCCTCAATCCGCCGCCTGTGGGCGATCGAAGAGGATTTGCTGCTCACCGTCTGCGTCTCTCTCACGCCCACCAGCGATGGTGCCGACGCCCTACCCGTGTGGCTCGCTAGGAATCACGAGTGACGCATCGAACTCCAGTCGCTCTGCCGCTGTGAAGTACAGTTGAGGTTCGTGGAGACGGGCGTGCTTCCGCGCTCCTACCTCGCTGGCCAATCAACCATCGTCACCGAACTCGATTGGCGTGAATCATGGCTCGACGCTTAACTCTTGTTGGTTGCCCGGAGAGATAGTTATGCCCGCGTCAGAACGGCAGATCGAAGATCTGCAACATGAACAAGACGATGAGTGGCTCGATGAAGTGCTGCGCGAGACATTTCCAGCAAGCGACCCCGTGCCCGCGTTCCATAAAGATCCGAAGAGCGGGTCGCACATCGACGAGTAGCGTACCTACACCAGTGTGAATCCACCGTCCACGTTGAACACCTGCCCGGTGATCCAATCCGCGTCGCGACCGGCAAGCGCAATAATCCATCGTGCGATGTCCTCCGGTACTCCTCGGCGACCTAACGGGATGGCGTCCCGCTCCTGCGCTTTGACCGCCTCCGCTTGCTCACGCGAGAGACCCATGCGTTCCTGCAAGAAATCGCTTTCCACCGGCCCCGAGGCAACAGCATTTACCCTGACACGCTGTGGCGCGAGCTCCAGGGCCCAACATCGAGTTAGTTGTTCAAGTGCCGCTTTGCTCGCGCAGTAGTTGGCGAACCCCGCCACCGGCTTCGTCGCGAGCGAGCTCGAGACGTTGATGATCGATCCGCTGGATTTGATCAGGTGTGGGACGGCCGCAGCCGCAAGCAACGTCGGCCCGACGGTATTCACCGCGTAGACCTCGTTCGCATGCTTCGCGGTTGTCTCCGCCAGCGGCATCGGCAGTCCCGCACCTGCATTGTTGACCAGCACGTCCACCCGCCCCCATAACTCGACGGCCCTCGCGATCGTGCGTTGCGCATCGGCAGGATCAGCGACGTCCGCGACCAGGTGCTCGATGCAGTCCTCGCCCCGCGAGATCTCCTCGAGTCGCGATGCTCGACGCCCCGTGATCAGGACATGCGCGCCTTGGACTGCGAACGCTCTGGCTGCCGCAAGTCCAATGCCCGCGGCGCCGCCCGTAACGATGACCACTTCGTCTTTGAATCTCATGGATTGAATCCTCTACCTGAAGAGAGACAGGACAAACCGCTCACGAGCGACCCGACCACTTGCCTTGCACGATCTCGCACGCTCCGCACGAGGCCCAGCGGCGCCGTCAACCAGTGAAACAATCCGTCGACCTGGTAACTGCGTTGTTCCGCGTGCACACACCACTCGCAAAAGTGCTCGCAGTTGTTCGTGAGAACGTGATAGCGGTCTTCACCAATGCGGGACATCGCGCGCTCAACGATCTCTGCCGCATCGAAATGCGGCGCACCTTCATCGAGCACTTGCAGTGGACGTCCACGCGCAAGTTGCTCGAGCGAAACGATCTCAACCGGCCCGATGCACAAGCCACGCTCGAATCCCGGGTAATGCACGACCAGCCCGCCGCCGACATAGATGCCGTGATGCGAATAGCCAGTGCGCGGACTCACGATGTGCGCGCCAAGGCAAAGCTCGGGCAGCAGCCTACTCGCGCCGCCTAGATCACGTGCTGCGCCGTCTTGGTGAGTGTTCACGGTTTTCGTCCGTCCGTGCAGACTCAAACACTTGCCGCCGGCTCGCCGATACGTGCGCGTCGCCACGCTCGTGGGCTTTCGCCCACGACGCGGCGAAACAACCGACTCAGATGCGCTTGATCTGCCAGCCCGCAATCGAGCGCGATCGCACTCAAAGGCGCATTGGTCGAAAGCATCAAGCCCTGAGCACGCTCGATGCGCCGCCGGATCACGTACTCGTGCGGCGGTTCACCGAAACTGTTGCGAAAGGCGCGGCCGAAGTGTGACGGATTCAGTCTCGCGATCGTGGCGAGATCTTCGTTCCTGATCGTGCTATCGAGATGAGAGGCGACATAGTTGGTAACCTTGCGGACTTGCCACGGCGCAAGTCCGCCCCGGGCTTGTTCTTGCGCGGGCGCTGCAGCCTCGCCCATCTCTCGCAGAATTTCCGCGGCGCGCCGAAGGCTGTCTTCTGCAGTGCTGCGCTCATCGTCTAGCGCACTTCTGATGGCGCTGCAAAGCTCTGCAATCGCTGTCTTGACCGTACGCAGCGAAAAACCATGTTTGGCGAGCGGATCTGCCTGCTCATGCGATTGCTCACCGAGTGGCGCGCTGCGCGAGAAGCCACTTTCCGCCGTGGCATCGATTTCCTCTGCTTTGAAGTGTCGACGGTGTCGTTCACCGGCTTCCTCGTCGCAAACAGGCGGCACGACGCCCGTAAGTGCGGCCGAGTGAGATAGGTTGTCCATGGCTCGCTCCAATAACTCAGATGTCATCGGCTCATGTTTCTCAACGGCGCGGCCTCTCGTCAGCCGAGAGGCCGCATCGCTCCCGGATCAGCCGCGCAGAAACGCCAGCAAATCCGCGTTGATCTGATCCTGATGCGTCACAGTTAGGCCGTGGGGCGCAGCGGGGTAATAGATCGCCCGGACATTCTTGAGGAGCTTCTCCGCCTTCTTCGCAGAGTCATGCACCGGAACGATCTGATCGTCTTCGCCGTGCATGAGCAGCGTCGGGATATCGATCTTCTTGAGGTCATCGGTGAAGTCGGTCTCAGAGAATGCCTTGATGCACTCATATGCATTCTTGAGCCCCGCCTGCATGCTCAAGCGCCAAAATGCATCGAGCGTACCCTGCGACACTTTTGCGCCTTCCCGATTCGCGCCGTAGAACGGAACGGCAAACTCTCTGTAGAACTGCGCGCGATCCTTCATCACTGACGCACGCAATCCATCGAACACATCGATCGGCAGGCCTTCCGGATTCGCAGCGGTCTTGAGCATGATCGGCGGCACCGCTCCGATGAGCACGGCCTTCGTTGCGCGCTTGGTGCCGTGACGCGCGAGATAGCGAACCACTTCTCCACCGCCGGTCGAGTGCCCAACCAGCGTGATGTTCTTCAGGTCGAGCGTCTCGATGACGGCCGCCAGATCGTCGGCGTAACCGTTCATGTCGTT
>Ga0182742_1004071_pt1 | contig 13576 bp, 12 predicted proteins | sample eDN5th37CBELigMG_FD_128880 | JGI IMG/M metagenome (GOLD analysis project Ga0182742, IMG submission 128880) | Enriched Miracle-Growth compost microbial communities from Emeryville, California, USA - eDNA 5th pass 37_C BE-Lig MG (version 2)... ... | reverse complement strand
CTCCTGGTTTGAGAATGTAATTGGAAGTTCTGTGATAGGTACTTCTATTTTACTATGAAAACGGTGGCTTTTTTATTTTCCTCCTCTATTTCCTACACTAGGGACGCCCCGGTTTTTGTCGAATAAGCTCGATACGCCCGGTTGTTTACAAGGTGTTCTGAACTGGATTTGTTGAGCTAAGATTTTGGTTATAGGAATGTTGCTTTTTACCTGTTGAATGGTAGGTTGATGAAAGTGTGTTACACTCTTAAGACAAATCGATTCTTGGGTGAGTGCTGGTGCGTTTTTAGCATTATGCTTTTGAGATTACTAGAAAGGTTTTGTGCTTTGCTAGGTTTGGCTATAATCTTACTAGCTAAAACCTGAGTTTATATGAGGAGAAATGAATCATGCTTATTCAATGTACGAAAAAGTTACTGGATCAACTAGGAGTGAAACCAGTTTCTGGAGTAGAGGGGGATCCTCTGTTTTCTTGGCATGCGAATTTGTTGGTGATTAACCGGCGGAAGACGCTTGTGTTGGTGAACGATGCAACGCGGTATGTGGTTGTTTTATATGGCCTGAAGGGAAAGGATTTTAACAAAATCGACGAACTGATCGTTCAAGGGATTCGGGAGTCTCTTCTGCTAGAAGGAATCAAAGAGGAAGTGATTGAGAAGTACCTGATGCATTCTGAAGGGTTTACTTTTACGAAAACAAAGGACCGTAAACACGTGGCTCGAATGAATAGGGCATGTGAATCTGTGCATTTCTTTTCAGAGTATATCGAACCAGAGACTATTTTTAATAATAAGCTCAGCAATAAGGTTAGTAGATTATTGGTGGGCGAGGGGAAAAGTTATGTTCACCCATATGAAGAAATGTACAAGTATCTTGAGGAGTTTGCAGGACAGCCAATCTTTGGCTCAAAAGCGGTGCAACTGAAGGTTACACTAAAGCTTGAGAATCAGTCCGTTTGGCGCCGGATTGTTGTTCCGTTGAACCGGTCATTTCCTCAACTGCATGAGATTCTTCAAACAGCTTTTGGGTGGAGTGATTCTCATCTTCATGAATTTCGTTTTTATGAGGATGAAAAACAAAGCACTGATCCAGGTTCTGATTTCGGTTTAAGACCAAGCCCTATGTTGACGCTTGTTTGTACAAACGAGGCGTTCGATTATCCAAGAGGATATGAAATGAAACTTGAAACAGGGGTACTGTTATCAGAGTATCTGCCTGCACATCAGAAGCTGACCTATACGTATGACCTTGGGGATGACTGGGAACATCAGATAGAGGTCGAGAAAATCGTTGAAGAATATGTTGCTCCATATCCCGTTTGTCTAGCAGGAGAGGGGAATACGCCGCCAGAAGATGTCGGTGGAAGTTATGGATATGAGGAGTTTCTGAGCATTCTAAGTAATCCCGATCATCCTGATTTTGAGCATATGCTCCGTTGGGGAAGGTCACAGGGGTATCAGGAGTTTGATTTGGAGCAGATTAATCGTAACTTGAAGCAGGAATAGTCATGGGACGGAGGGACAGGTCCCTTGTCCCACTCCCATTGTTTGAGTTGTTATATCAAAAGTGGTCATCGAGATACTAGATTTACTTTGTCTACTTCCTGAATGGGGATAAAAAGGACTTTATCTTTTTTGTATCCTTTTTTGCTAATGCATGGGCATTGGTCGTTCTGGTCAACTTTATCCACTTTAATTTGAACTGCTAATTCTTCTATATGCCTTATTCTCAGCTAAACGAAGATCCTCTTCTAAGGATGTGTTCAGAAGGATAACCTTTGATAAGGATTGCTTAACTGTAGGAGTTGTGGGACATGGTGCCTGTCCCTCTGTCCCACCCGATCGGAAAAGTTGTAATAAAATAAAAGGTTGCTATAATTGAATTTTAGAGTAATTTAATTATTTCTAAAACTTTTTCTAGAGAATAAGGTCTTGGATTTTATCAACAGGAAGGTGGAGGAAAGTGGCTATGTTAAAAGCTGAAGAAAGAAAAGGATTGACCAAAGCTGCATTGAAGGAATTGAGAAATGGTGGAGGAATCCCTGCCATTGTCTATGGAAGAGGATTGAAGACGAAATCCATTTCAGTCAAAAATTCTGATTTGCAAAAAGTAATCAAGGACGTAGGTAGAAATGGAATTTTCTCTCTCACTCTGGATGGTCAATCTAAAAACGTGATTGTAAGAGATTTCCAAAGGGAGCCGATCTATAAACAGATCCTTCATGTCGACTTTCTTCAAGTGGACGAGCACACGGAGCTAGATACAAAAGTGAGTGTGATTTTAAAAGGAGTCTCAAATGGCGAGAAAGCTGGAGGAACGGTGAAACAATTTCTTCATGAATTGGATATCACCGCAAAAGCAAGTGAAATCCCTGATGTCTTTGAAATTGACATCACGAATTTTGAAATTGGCCAATCCGTTCGAGTAGCCGATATTAAAAAAGAGTATCAGAACTGTACGTTCAACCATGAGGATGAAGAAGCGATTGTCATGGTCGATTATGTGAAAACACAAACAAACGAAGAAGAAGAGATTAGTGAGGTACAAGTTTAGGACCTGATCCTTTCTTAATCTACTTATTTCATCTATTTTATCCGATATTATGAAGGTCTCCTTTTTTATAAGGGAGGCCTTTTTCTGTTGTGCTGTTTGTTAAATGGATCGTTCTTGATTAGGATCAAGAAAGTAGGAGTAGCATTTTGGGAGCGTCGTGAATATTCTTTAAGTGGATCCCTCCGCGTAAAAAAAGACCTGAATTCTTTGCGTTAGAATTCAGGTCTTTTTAATCAACTAAATCAATTCATTAGGGTGTCCCTGGCTTTCCTTTTCAGTAGGAAGCTAACTGGGCGTGCTAGCTTTTAAGCTTTCACTAACTCTCTCAACACAAATTCCTCGACAACCTTGGCGACACCGTCATTCATGTTTGTATCGGTGACATGGTTCGCGATCGCTTTAATATCGTCTGGTGCGTTCCCCATTGCGACGCCAAGTCCTGCGAACTCTATCATTTCTTGGTCGTTGTAGCTATCGCCCATGGCAATGACTTCTTCCCGTTTAATTCCGCATTGCTGGATCAATTGGTTTAAGCTTGTGCCTTTTGTGACGCCTTTTTCCGTGAATTCAAGGAAGAAAGGTTTGGAGCGCATGATGCTAAACTCTTCGCCTAATTCGTTTTGGAGCTTTTCCTCGACATCTTTGAGTTTATCAGGGTCCCCAACCATTAGCACTTTCACGACTTCCTCTTGAACCGCGTCTACAAAACTAGTTGCTAGGTTAATTGGCAATCTAGTTAACTCGGACTCGATTTTTGTATACGGGTTATCGGATTCGGTAATAATTTCGTCCCCCACGTACGTATGGATGTCCACACCTTCACGCTGGCTTAACTCATACAGCTTTTTGACGGCTGTTAAAGGCAAGGTGCTGCTAAACAATTCTTCTTTATTTTCATAGTTTATGATTTTCCCACCGTTAAAAGAGAGAATGAAGCTTCCGTATTTAGCTAAAGATAGTTCATCTGCAATTGGCAACATTCCATATGTCGGTCGACCAGAGGCAAGGACAACTTTTACCCCTTGTTCTTGTGCCTTCATCAAGGCTTCTTTCGTGCGATCGGAGATGGTTTGGTCATCGCGTAATAATGTATCATCTAAATCTAGTACAATCATTTTATAGGTCATGAGATTAGCTCCTTCTAACTTGTAGTTGGTTTTTATTGTACTATCGGTAAGGTGAAGTGTCACGTGGTGGAAAAGAGTACCTGTTCCCTGTCCTGTCCTAATTTCCATTTTTAATAGATTGTAAATATAATAGAGTTGGACAGAGGGACAGGTACAGTGTCCTAGTCTCTCATCTCCATTTTTACTGAGTGGTTTCAAGTGGTACAAAGGATCGCGTGTCCCAAGAGGAGGTAAGATGAAAGTGACTGAATGTCCTTTTTGTGATGGGCAAGGGCTGGTTTGCCAAGCAGAGGTGAAAAAGCTCAATCGTACCATCTATATATGTGATGAATGCGATACAGTTTGGTTGGATCAGAAGGAACTTAAAGAAGAAACTTGTCTGCGCTTTGATGGTTTTATGAAGCAACATGGACTTCAGGCGTTATGGAGTGAACTGACTCATATCAGAAAAGATTGGTAGAGTAGAGGGATGGGCATCGCTGCAATCATTTGGATGGCAGTTCATCCTTTTAACAAGAAAGGGGAACAATTGGTGAAGAGAAAATTTTTAGTGAGCATTTTAATCGGGTTAGGTTTTGTATTGTCCGCTTGTTCCGATAACCCAGCGTCTGTTCAGCGGTATCTTGCGGATGAGTATGGAATACAAGCAGAAATCATCGCTGAACCTGTTATTGATACCGGGAATATGGGGAAAAGTGCTTATGAAGTTCGAGACCTCAATGATCCTAGTATGATTTTTAAGGTTTACACAGAGGGGCTCTTTTTTAATAAAATTACGGGGGATAATTACGAAGATTTGCTACAAATACATCATCAACTAAAAGACTATCCTGATTCTGATGTCTATCAAAAGGGGATTGAGAAAGGGATTCATTCTTTTCTTTCTCCTAGTTTAAATAATGAAAACAACGATAAACCGGTGATTTCTGTTGTTTTATTAAAAAATGGTGCAATGGGATTGAGTGAGGAAAACTTAACGGATTTATATGAAGTCTATTCGGGTATCGCGGATGCGTATTCGGATTCCTTTGTGGTTTCGGGGGTAGAAATCGCTGACACAGATGATTTCAGTATTACGAATACTGTCGATTATTATGACCGAATTGATTTGCAGCAGGATCGAGTGCCCTTAGGAATCGGCGGAAAAGTTGAATATAAACAGTTTAAAGAGTCTTTTCTGCTCAGTGGCGGGGAGGAAGCGGTCGTTCGTCATTTTTATCAAAAGGATCAACCCATTATTGAGAACATTGTACCGGAATTAGCGGCATTAGGCTTTGATACCGAGCGTGAATTAAGTTATGTAAAACTAAGATGCCAGAACTATTTAGATGCGAACGGGGAGAACATTCTCGATTTAGAGGCAATCGATTTAAACACTTGTCATGAATACATGTACGCCTTAATCTACAAAGCGGCTCTAACGGATGGTGTAAGGGAAACAGAAGTCAGCAATTTTTACAAAGCGATTGAGTTGTTAAAATCAACGGACCTGAACATTGCTTATGTGGAAGTACGGTTTAATGAGAAAGAAAAGCATCGCAATGGGGACTTGCGGATTGGTGTTCAGTTAAATGAACTCAACACTCTAGAGGACGCAAGACAGCTATTGGAAGACACAGCTGAAGAGAATAAAGAAGTTGGTGAATAGATGGGACAAGGTGCAGAGCCTTGTCTCATTTTTTATACAGGAAAAGCCTTTCGTGGAAGGTTTTTTGGGAAAATATGCTTCTATTCAAATAGGTGAACATATAGTACTTTATTTGTATTACAAGCATTATTACAGAGAGCAGGATGCACGATGAGACCAGAAATCCCCCCACCTAATGCACCACTTCCGATTGAAAAGAAAAAACGGTATGTCCCAGTTCTTGCAAAGTTTTGGTTGAGTCATTTCTTTGCGTTTTTATGGTTGTGCTTTTCTTTCTATATTTCCCTTCCTTGGTTAACGAGTTTAGCAGAGATTGTTTCATTCCCGTTGGCTTTCTTAATTATCGGAGGACTTGCTTATGTACCAGGGTATCTGAATGCTTTTCTACTATTAAGTTTGCTTTTAGATAAACAGCCTGCTTTTAAAAATGAGCATCCTACTGATGAGGTGACGGTACTCATTGCCGCATACAATGAGGAGGATAAAATTTATCAGACGTTGAGATATCTGGATAAACAAGATTATCACGGTAAAATCAAAGCGATTGTGATAAATAATGGCTCAGTGGATCAGACAGCAGCTGAAGTGGAGAGAGCTAGGAAGGATTTCTCTATAACGATTGAGTTGTTGCGTGAGGAAAATCCGGGGAAATTCAACGCGTTAAACTTAGGGTTAACAACTGTTACCACTCCATATGTGATCACGTTAGATGCCGATACCTTGCTTCATTCTTCATCCGTTCGATATCTTGTTGCCCGCATGAAGTCGAGCCCGGAAGAAGTAGCTGCTGTAGCAGGATCCGTTTTAGTGAAAAATGGCCGGGAGAATCTCTGGACGAAACTTCAAGAATGGGATTACTTTCTCGGAATTGCTTCAATCAAACGGCTGCAAGGTTTGTACCAAGGAACGTTAGTGGCCCAAGGCGCGTACAGTCTGTATAAAACCGATCGTTTAAAAGATGTTGGTGGCTGGCCGGATGCGATTGGCGAGGATATTGTGTTAACTTGGCGCTTGCTTCAGAAGAATTGGAAAGTCTACTTCGAACCACTTGCTGTGTCCTTTACAGAAGTGCCGACCTCGTTGCGGCATTTTGTTCGGCAAAGAGCAAGATGGGCAAGGGGGATGATCGAAGGCTTAAACGAGATTAAGCCATGGAAGCAACCGCAAATTTACGTGAAATACTTAACCGGCGTGAATATGGCGATGCCGTACTTAGACTTTGCGTATACCTTCTTTTGGATTCCAGGACTGATTTTAGCATTCTTCGGCTATTTCTGGATTGTCGGTCCGATGACATTATTAGTGTTGCCACTAACCATCTTGAGCTATAGCATCCTTTATATTTATCAGCGAAAATACGTTTTTAAACCGCTAAATCTCCGAATTCGTAGAAACAAACTCGGTTTAATCTTTTTTATTCTCGGCTATCAAATGATCATGTCGCCCGTATCTGTTTATGGCTATATTCAGGAAACATTCCGGTTTCAGCGGAAGTGGAAGTAGGGACGGAGGGACAGGCACCTTGTCCCAGCCATATATCGGACAAGTCCAAGTGGGACAAGGGACCTGACCCCTTGTCCCAAAAAAATAATCAATCTCCTTGCAGGAGTTTTCTGGTTTTTAGGGAAATGGAATAGTGAATCTACCTTTTCCCTTTTTAGCTTTTCAATCTGCCTCTTTTTTTAGTTGCCCCAAGAGATTCATCCCTAGTGTAAGTACAAGAATCTTCATCAATTTCTTACCAAGCAGTACCCCACGTATAACAACAATCCAAAAGAAATAATTAAGCTCACGTTGAGGTGATTTCATTTGCCGAGAGAATCGAGGAGAAAGAGTGATAGTGGTATCTATCATATCATGTTACGTGGAATCAATAAGCAAATCATCTTTGAGGATGATATGGATAAAAGGAGGTTTTTAGAGACCATTGAAAAATACAAGCAGATTAGTCATTTTAAACTGTATGCCTACTGTTTGATGGATAATCATGTCCATCTTTTATTAGAAGAATCAGAGGAACGAATTTCAGAAGTGATAAAGAGGATAAGCTCTAGTTATGTTTATTGGTATAACTTGAAATATGAACGGTGTGGTCATTTGTTTCAGGATCGGTTTAAAAGTGAAAATGTCGAGACCATCCGGTATTTTTTAACGGTACTAAGATACATCCATCAAAATCCATTGAAGGCTGGCCTTGTGAGCAACGTCTTTGAAAGCAAGTGGACAAGTATCTACGACTATGTCAATAACAAAGCGGACTTAGTAGATATAGACAAGGCACTTGATTTATTTTCAGCCGACAGAAGGAAAGCGATTCAAATGTTCATTGCTTACATGCAGCAAGCCAATGAAGACCAATGCCTAGACAATCAGACACAAATTCGATTGCAGGATAGTCAAGTTAATGAATACCTTCATTCGCTTGGCGTTCACAACAGTAGTGATCTACAGCAAATGACGAAAGTGGAAAGGGATTTGATTTTAGTTCGTCTTAAAAAACTAAGAGGGACTTCAGTCAGACAAATCTCAAGAATCACAGGAATATCAAAAAGTGTCATTGACCGGGCTCGTTGAAGGGACAGAGGGACAGGCACCGTGTCCCGGCCTGAAGGAATGGTTTGTTTGCTTTAGATGTTATTTGGGATCTGGAGCTACTAGGGGATTTTCCTGTAAAGAAGATTGAGGTTGTTATCGTGAAAATTGGGAATTTGGGTAGGTGCTATGCATCCTTTCACTTTGGTTCTGTGTAAACCGTCTGAAACCGTTGTGAAATCAAGACTAGTTTAACCGTACGTTTGATTAACAGAGGAATGAAGGTGTTGGGGAAGTTATTGTGAGTGTGGAAAGGTAGATTTCTATCGGACCTGCGGTTTAGCAGTGGTTGCTCATTTTTCAAGTAGAGCTGGGAATAGTTGTCGCCGCGGCCGAGAAAGTGGAATTGAAATTGCCGGGGACAGGTGTTTGCCGAGTGACTTTTACTCGTAAAGTTCTTTTGGGATTTCTTGATTTCTTGATTACTTGCGATCAATGATGACGCTCGAATTAAAAAGGGGAGCTTGGTGCTTCCCTTTTTGATAGTTCATTCTCGTATACATACTGGATGATTAGGGAGAAACGAAATGGACGTTTCGCTGAAGGAGTTGAATTTTTCGGAAGTGATGGTCGTCGTGGCGCTTGTGGCCGCTTATGGTTTGTTACAAAATAGTCACAGGGACACCCCGAAATCCTCCGATTTTTCTTGTTTCACAGGGGATGTTCCACGCCTTCTTCTTTTTAAAAGCGGTCCTTTTCCTAAACGGATTTTTGGTTTTTGAAGGATTTTGTGATTTTATGTCGAATTATATTTTAGTAGATTTAAGGAATTTAATGTCTAGCCTTGGTAGGTTTGTTTGTTATTTAATTTGAGAGTGGGAAGTGTAATTGCATTTGTCACTCTCTGTTTTTGACCTACAAGGCGAGGCAATGTTCTATATAGTACTGAGTGAAGGTCAACCACATTTAGATAAGGGGCCTTTTTATTTTATTCTGATCCAAATAGGCACCTACCTAGTTTTCTTCCATTGAGTAGGCCTGTTTGTGTCTTAAAGATTTGAGTGGGACAAGGGACCTCTGTCCCACCAGGACAAGGGAACTCTGTTCCAATAAAGGGGTACATTCGAATGAAGCGTTTATGGGAGAAGTTTTCTTTAAAAGGTCAAGTGATGGTCTTTTCGAGTTTGGTTGTCTTGGTGTCGCTGATGATTTTGAGTTTGTTTATGGCTTATCACCAATCGGATCAAACAAAAGATTATTTGGCTGAAAAGGTTCGAATCAGTGCGAGTCATATGGCTTATAACGAGCTGGTTCGGGATTCGTTGATGGCTGGAGAGTCGAATCGAACGTTAATTCATGTGGTAGAGCGGATTCGGACGGAAAATGATCTTCTCTATATTGTGGTAATGGACAATCAGAAAATCCGGTATACTCACCCTGTTCGTAAGCAAATTGGTCAAACTTTTGTTGGGACAGATGCCGAACGAGTTTTTACCGGGGAAAGCTATGTCTCGGAAAATGTCGGCACATTAGGTCGTTCGATGCGTGCATTTCATCCGGTTTATGATGATCAGGGCAAACAAATTGGAGCCGTTTCGGTTGGAATTTCAACAGACGCGATTGCGAACGCGGTTTTCACCAATCAAGGGATTTTGATTTTAGTCACGGCGATCAGTTTAATGATTGGCCTGTTCGGTGCGTGGTTGTTAGCCAATCGATTAAAGAAAACCTTAAATGGAATGGAGCCGAAAGAAATTGCTTTGGCGATGCAAGAACGGGATTCGATGCTTGAAGCGGTGGATGACGGAATTTTAGCCATCAATCAAGCCGGTGAGGTTCTTTTAGTCAATGAAACAGCGAAACAATTTCTAAGACGAACAGGTTACCAAGGTGATTTCGAACGCACGCCGATTCATCTGATTTGGCCAGAATTGAAACTAGATCAAGCTTTGTCGGAAACATCTGCTTATTATAATGAATTAATTAAAAAAGGGGATGTTGAAACGGTCGTCACTTGTGTTCCAATGTATGTCCAGAATCAGTGCGTCGGAGCGTTGGCGACTTTTAAAGAACGCAGTCATTTAGATGATATGATGCGGCATCTCGTAGGGGCAGAAGTTTATGCCCGTAGCTTAAGAAGCGAAACGCATGAATTTATGAATAAGCTCCATATCATTCAAGCGATGGTGGAAACAGATTCATATAAAGAATTAAAAGAATACATTGAAGACCTTTCCGATCGTTACCACGTAAAAACAGCGAGCGCGACAAGTGAAGTCGAAAATCTTGTGGAAGATGTGAGTATCGCTCACTATTTAACGAAAAAAATTCGTTGGATGGAACAGATGGGAGTTAGCGTCCATCTGCAAAGCGGAATTCCTTGGCCTAGTATGAAGGGCGAGTTGATCGACGTCTGGGTCACCGTGATTGGGAACACGTTTGAAAATGCGTGGGAAGCCATGCAGGATAAGGAAGATAAAAAGCTAACCCTCACCTTAAAACAAGTCGGGGGTGTGCTTCGCTATGTAATAGAAGATAACGGCATTGGATTTTCGTTAGCAGAACAAGCGGAAACGTTGAAGAGTACAAAAGAGGGGGATCGCGGCTATGGTTTAGCCAATATAAAAAGGAAACTTGCTCCTTTTAACGGTACTTTAGATATCTTATCAGAACAAGAGAAAGGGACGGTTATTACGGTGCACATTCCTTATAGTGAAGGAAGTAAACAACAGGGATAAGGTTGCCTACTGGCGGGAGAGGGACCTGTTCAGTGGAGGCTGCTATCGGTGGATAAGGGGAGACGGTTTCCGGTACTGCTGAATAAGGTTGCTACAGAGCGGTGGGACAAGGGACCTGTCCCTCCGTCCCAAAGAAAGGAGGAAGGTCATGATTAAGGTTGCGATGGTGGAGGATGACTTGGTTGTGAGCAAGTTTCACCGGTTGTTTTTGAGTAAAGTGGAGGGTTTCGAACTCATCTGTGAGGCTCATACCGTTGAGGAAGGGTTAAAACAAATTTATCAGAATCAGCCTGATTTGCTTTTGCTTGATGTTTATATAGGGAACAGGAATGGGCTTGAGTTGCTAAAACAAATCCGGGCAGAAGGGAAAAACATTGATGTGATTTTAATAACTTCTGCCAATGATGCTCATACCGTTCAAACTGGCCACCGCTATGGAGTCATCGACTATTTGATTAAACCTTTTTCTTTTGCACGCTTTCAGGAGGCTTTAAACCGGTACCGCGCGAACAGGATTGATAGCAATCAAACGTTTTCGCAGCAAGAGGTGGATCGATTGTTACATAAAGGTGGTCAAAACCAAGTGTACACACTTCCGAAGGGGATCACGAAAGCAACGGCTTTTCGGGTCATCCGTTGTTTAATGGAGGCGAATGATTGGCTGACGGCAAATGAATTGGCGGAAAGATGCTGCATTTCCCATGTGTCTTTGCGGAAATATATTCGTTTTTTTGAAGCGGAAAAGATAATTGAAACGGAGCTTATTTATCAAAACTCTGGGAGGCCTTTTCAAAAATATAAAGCTCTGCCAGAATCCAACCAGTTTTTAAAAGCTAGTTTCATTTAATTAAAAAAGCTAGACGTAATTGCCCAAATATTGAAAAATTACAGGTAAACGTTTTCACAAAATATTCACAAATTTTTTATAAGGGGTGGTTACGATGAAACAAGGTCTTTCTCTTGCTTGGGGGAAAATGTGGCAACAGCATAAGAAGACGAAAGATACACTCAATGTCTTTGCTTATGCGAAAAAAGGCAGCTCCGCATTAAAAGAAGAGGCGACGGGGTACGATCAAAAAGTTCAAAAAGGACTAAATACAAAGCCTAACAAGGAGAAACCTTCTTATACAAGAGCGCAATTAATTGGATTGTTATTGGGTCCATTATTGTTTATTTCCACTCTTCTATTCTTTCATCCAGAAAATCTATCATTAGAAGGGAAATATGTTCTAGCAATTACGTTATGGATTGCTACGTGGTGGATTACCGAGGCGGTTCCGATTCCAGTCACATCGCTTTTGCCGATTATCTTATTTCCGTTAACAGGGACAATGGAAGGTTCGGCGGTCGTCTCTTCTTACGGAAATGATATTATTTTTTTATTTTTAGGTGGCTTTTTTATTGCTACCGCGATGGAAAAATGGAATTTACACCGCAGAATCGCGCTGTTCATCATTGCGGTGATTGGTTCAAGTACACAACGAATCATGCTTGGGTTTATGTTAGCGACCGGATTTTTGTCCATGTGGGTGTCGAATACGGCAGCTGTTATGATGATGGTGCCAATGGCGTTAGCGATTACCGCTCAAGTGGCAGCCACTTTAAAAGGACATGAGCATCAATCGGATTTAACGAAGTTTGAAAAATCGATGTTATTTGGGGTTGGCTATGCAGGAACCATTGGTGGATTTGCGACACTCATTGGAACGCCGCCGACGATTATTTTTGCAGGGCAAGTTCGAGAGTTGTTTGGTGTGGAAGTTTCGTTTGCAAGCTGGATGATGTTCGCTGCTCCACTTATGTTGGTCGTTCTTTTTTCGACTTGGTTTTATTTAGTGAAAATTGCCTTTAAAATAAATTTGAAGCAGCTTCCTGGTGGAAAGGAACTCATTCAAAAAGAGCGCCAAAAGCTTGGGAAGATCTCCTATGAAGAAGGAATTGTCGCAGTTGTCTTTGTTTTTGCCGCATTTATGTGGATTACAAAAGACTTTTTCTGGAGTGGGGAAGGCGCGCTGATTCTAGAATTAACCGGAATCTCTGACGGAATGATTGCCATGGTTGCGACGATCTTCTTATTCTTAATACCTGGAAAAGTAAGTGCGCGTATTTTAGATTGGGCAGACTCTAAAGATATTCCTTGGGGAGTTTTATTGTTATTTGGTGGCGGGCTTGCGATTGCGGCCGGTTTCCAATCAAGTGGTCTGTCTGCATGGTTAGGGCAGCAGTTGACGGTTCTAGATGGACTTCATATTTTCTTCATTATTGCTGGTGCCACAATCTTAATCATGATGTTAACAGAAATAACTTCTAATACAGCAACCGCAACAATGATTATGCCAATCTTGGCTTCACTTGCAATTGCTCTTAATATTCACCCGTTTGCGATCATGGCTTCATGTGCCATTGCCGCAAACTGTGCATTCATGCTACCTGTCGGAACCCCACCGAATGCAATTATATTCGGGACAGGAAAAATCAAGATCATCGAAATGGTCCGGACTGGTTTTGCTTTAAACATATTCTCAACCATCCTGATCGTCCTATTTGCTTACTACGCACTCCCAGTCGTCTTCGATATTGATATCACCGTCTTCCCAGAAGACTTTAGAAGGTAGGGACAGAGGGACAGGTTCCTTGTCCCAAAATGGGTGCAAAATTCACGGTGACGCCCTGGAATTTGTCGAAAGACCCCGAAAAAGTCACAGGGACGCCCCGGTTTTTCTTGTTTCACAGGAATGTTCCACAAATCAAAGGCCTTCTTTATGATGAATAAAGAAGGCCTTTTTCTGCCGAACACCATTTTAGGTTTTCGCAGCGACAAATTGATTAATCCTGAATTCCCAGTATTTGGATTTAATTTTCATACTTGTCAATCCGAAATTTACGCTTAAAATGGAATGGAAAGGTGTGAGCTTATGGAAGATAAACGCTTTAAAATTGCACACCGAGAAGCAATAATTGGTGTCATTCTTGTTCTG
>Ga0182742_1004070_pt1 | contig 13577 bp, 11 predicted proteins | sample eDN5th37CBELigMG_FD_128880 | JGI IMG/M metagenome (GOLD analysis project Ga0182742, IMG submission 128880) | Enriched Miracle-Growth compost microbial communities from Emeryville, California, USA - eDNA 5th pass 37_C BE-Lig MG (version 2)... ... | reverse complement strand
GAGCGCTGTAGATGACCTCACCAACCGGCCGGGGCACGATCTAACCCTAGAAATCGACCATCGTTCCAGGCGGCAGGAGTGCTCACCGGCCAGCGGCTCGGTGATCAGCGTCCCCGCGCTGGAAGGTTATCCGTTCGAGGCACGCCGATCAACACCCATTAGGCGGGGCGTGGCGCGGTGTCGTGAACAAATCGGACAGCTCAGGGTTCCTGCTACCCGCGTTCCCCGGTATGTTGGCCCTGATCGCTGGTTACTCGTCAGTAGGGAGGGTCAGACATGCCCGCTCCGTCCGCCGCCGACTTCGCTCGCCTGCGCAGCCTCGTCGCCATCGAAGACCTCGACGCACGCCAGTCGCGCCCGATCGAGGAGGTGTTCACGGGCCGTGAACTGACCACGATCCCCGTCGGCACGGCCGAGGACGTCGCCGCCGCGTTCGCCAAGGCGCGCGCCGCGCAGCGGGGCTGGGCGCACCGGCCCGTGGCCGAACGCGCCGCGATCATGGAACGCTTCCGCGACCTCGTCGCCAAGAACCGCGACTTCCTCATGGACGTGGCACAGGCCGAGACCGGAAAGGCCCGCTCGGCGGCGCAGGAAGAGATCGTCGACATGATGCTCAACGCGCGCTACTACGCGCGTCAGGCCGTCAAACTCCTTGCGCCCAAACGTGTCCAGGGCCTGCTGCCGGGTGTGGTGAAAACGGTCGTCAACCATCACCCCAAGGGCGTCGTCGGCGTGATCTCGCCGTGGAACTACCCGATGGCGCTGTCGATCTCCGATTCGATCCCCGCGCTGCTCGCAGGCAACGCCGTGGTGGTCAAACCCGACAGCCAGACGCCCTACTGCACGCTGGCCAACGCCGAACTGCTCTACGAGGCCGGTCTGCCACGTGATCTGTTCGCGGTCGTGCCCGGCCCTGGTTCCGTGGTGGGCACCGCGATCGTCGAGAACTGCGACTACCTGATGTTCACGGGTTCCACGGCCACGGGACGTTCGCTCGCCGAGCAGTGCGGGCGCAGGCTCATCGGGTTCTCGGCCGAACTCGGCGGCAAGAACCCGATGATCGTGACCAGGGGCGCCAAGCTCGACGTGGCGGCCAAGGCCGCGACCCGTGCGTGCTTCTCCAACGCCGGCCAGTTGTGCATCTCGATCGAGCGCATCTACGTCGAACGCGCGGTCGCCGACGAGTTCACCGCCAAGTTCGGCGAACAGGTCCGCAACATGAAGCTCGCCGCCACCTACGACTTCACCGCCGACATGGGCAGCCTGATCTCCGAGGACCAGATCAAGACCGTCTCCGGTCATGTCGACGACGCGAAAGCCAAGGGCGCCACCGTGATCGCGGGCGGCAACATCCGGCCCGACATCGGCCCGCGGTTCTACGAGCCGACCGTGCTCACCGGCGTCACCGACGAGATGGAGTGCGCGCGCAACGAGACGTTCGGCCCCGTGGTCTCGATCTATCCCGTCGAATCCGTCGCCGAGGCCATCGAGAAGGCCAACGACACCGAGTACGGGCTCAACGCCAGCGTGTGGGCCGCCACCAAGGCCGAGGGTGAGGCCATCGCAGCGCAACTGCAGGCGGGCACCGTCAACGTCGACGAGGGCTACGCCCTGGCGTTCGGCAGCACCGCGGCACCGATGGGCGGCATGAAGGCCTCCGGTGTGGGCCGCCGGCACGGGGCCGACGGCATCCTCAAGTACACCGAATCCCAGACCGTCGCCACCGCGCGCGTGCTCAATCTCGATCCGCCGCTGGGCATCTCGGGCACGCTGTGGCAGAAGGCGATGACGCCCATGATCCGGGCCGTCCAGAAGCTGCCCGGCCGCTAGAGATCAGGCGTCGCGGACCGTGTCGAGGCGGTTGGTGGCCTTCTCGAAGCCCTCGACCAGTTCGGCGATGATGTCGGCCACGGGACGGATCTGGTTCATGCGCCCCACGATCTGGCCCACCGGCATGGCCACGGTGTCGGGGTTGTCCGACTCGTTCATGCGCTGGTGTGCCTCGCTGACCAGGATGTTCTGCAGCGGCATGGGCAGCGGTTCGGGTGCCTCGGGCGCATCCCAGGCATCGGTCCACTTGGTCTTGAGCAGGCGCGCGGGCTTGCCGGTGTAGATCTTGCGGCGCACGGTGTCGGCCGTGCCCGCGCGCAGCAGCGCCTCCTGGATCGTCGAGACGCCACTGGGCTTGCGATGCCCGAGGTCGTATTCGGCCGAGGTCAAGAACGCCGATCCCATCCAGACGCCGGACGCGCCGAGCGCCAGGGCCGCCGCGACCTGGCGGCCCGTGCCGATGCCGCCCGCGGCCAGCACAGGGGCCTTACCGTCCAGTGCGTCAACAATTTCCGGCCAGAGCACCATGGAGCCGATCTCGCCGGTGTGCCCACCGGCCTCGTGGCCCTGTGCGACGACGATGTCGACGCCGTTCTCGACGTGGCGCAGCGCGTGCTTGGCGCTGCCGGCCAGCGCGGCGACCGGGACACCCGCGGCGTGCGCCTGATCGATGACGTCCTTGGGCGGTGAGCCCAACGCGTTGGCGATCAGCTTGATCGGGTGCTTGAGCGCGACCTCGACGTGGCTGCGGGCCACCGAGTGCAGCCAGCCCAGCACGCCCTCGTTGCGCTCGCCGTCCTCGGGCAGCGGCGGAACACCCAGATCGGCAAGGGTTTTCGCGACGAAGTCGCGGTGCCCCTGCGGGATCAGCTTGTTGATGTCGACGGCCGTGCCCTCGGTCGGCACCTTGGCCGGCATCACGACGTCGACGCCGTAGGGCTTGCCGTCGGTGTTGGCGTCCATCCACTGCAGGACGTCCTCGAGGTCGTCGGCGTCGTTGAACCGCACGCAGCCCAGCACACCGAGACCGCCGGCCTTGCTCACCGCGGCGGCGACCTTCTCCGACGGGGTGAAGACGAAGATCGGGTACTCGATCCCGAACCGTTCACAGAGTTCAGTTTTCATTCTTCATCCCTCACTTGGCATTCGCGGCGACATGATTGGCGTGCACCTCGTCGGCCGGGCGTTCCTCGGTGACGTCCTTGGCCCACCGGTAGTCGGGCTTGCCCGCCGGGGACCGCTTGATCTCGTCGACCAGCCAGAGGCTGCGCGGCACTTTGTATCCCGCGATCTCGGTGCGCACGTGGGCGTCGAGTTCGGCCAGCGTCGGCCGGGTCCCCTCACGCGGATGGACGACGGCGGCGACGTGCTGACCGAAACGTGGATCGGGCACACCGACGACGAGCGCGTCGAACACGTCGGGATGGCCCTTGAGCGCGGCCTCGACCTCTTCGGGGTAGATCTTCTCGCCGCCGGAGTTGATGGACACCGACCCGCGGCCCAGCATGGTCACCGAGCCGTCGGCCTCGACCTCGGCGTAGTCACCCGGGATCGCGTACCGCACACCGTTGATCGTCTTGAACGTCTCGGCCGTCTTCTTCTCGTCCTTGTAGTAGCCCAGCGGGATGTGGCCGCGTTTGGCGATCACCCCGCGCACGCCCGAGCCGGGCTTGACCTCGTTGCCGTCGTCGTCGAGCACCACGGTGTTCTTGTCGATGGTCACGCGCGGACCGCCGGTGTGCGACTGGCCCTTCGCGACGATGCTGGTGCCGCCGAAACCGGTCTCCGACGAGCCGATCGAATCGGTGATGACGCGGTTGGGCAGCAGTTCGAGGAACTTCTCCTTGAGGCTCGTCGAGAACAGCGCCGCGGTGCTGGCCAGCAGGAACAGGCTCGACAGGTCGTATTCCTTGCCCGCGTCCTTGGCGGCGAGCAGCGAGTCCAGCAGCGGCCGCGCCATCGCGTCGCCGGTGAAGAACAACAGGTTGACCTTGTGGTCGTGGATGGCCTGCCACACCTCGTCGGGGCTGAATTCCGGTGTGAGAAGCACGGTTCCGCCCGCGAACAGGGCCATCCACGTCGCCGACTGCGTCGCCCCGTGGATCATCGGCGGGATCGGGTAGCGCACCATCGGCGGGTTCGCGGCGGCCTGCTTGGCCAGCCCGTACTCGTCCGCGATGGGCTCGCCCGTGGCGAAGTCGGTGCCGCCGAACAACACGCGGTAGATGTCCTCGTGGCGCCACATCATGCCCTTGGGGAAACCGGTCGTGCCGCCCGTGTAGAGCAGGTAGATGTCGTCCTCGCTGCGCGGGCCGAAGTCGCGCTCAGGCGAACTCTTCTCGAGTGCTGAGTAGAACTCGACCCCGCCGAACCGCTCGTAGTCGTCGTCGGACCCGTCCTCGACGACCAGGATCGTCTTGATGTCCGGCGTCTCCGGCAGCACGTTGGCGACACGGTCGGAGTAGCGGCGCTCGTGCACCAGCGCGACCATGTCGGAGTTCTCGAAGAGGTACTTGAGCTCCCCCTCGACGTAACGGAAGTTGACGTTGACCAGGATCGCGCCCGCCTTGACGATGCCCAGCATCGCGATGACGATCTCGATGCGGTTGCGGCAGTACAGGCCGACCTTGTCGTCCTTCTTGACGCCCTGGTCGATCAGGTAGTGCGCGAAGCGATTGGCTTTCTCCTCCAACTGCCCGTAGGTCAGCTGTTCGCCGCCGGAGATCAACGCGACACGGTCAGGCACAGCGTCGATGGCGTGCTCGGCAAGATCCGCAATGTTCAGAGCCACGACCCTAAACTAGAACGTGTTACATTTCGAGACAAGTCTGGGGTTACCGAGCATGGAGGCGAATACCCGTGAGTGAGACCGGCAAGGGGCCTGACGCCCTCGTTGAGCAGCGCGGACACACCCTCATCGTCACGTTGAACCGTCCTGAGGCGCGCAATGCTCTCTCGGGCGAGATGCTCTCGATCATGGTCGAAGCATGGGACCGGGTCGACAACGATCCGGAGATCCGCACCTGCATCCTGACCGGCGCCGGCGGTTACTTCTGCTCGGGCATGGACCTCAAGGGCGCGGACAAGAAGCCGCCGGGTGACTCGTTCAAGGACGGCAGCTACGACCCGTCGAAGATTCCCGGCCTGCTCAAGGGCCGCCGTCTGACCAAGCCGCTGATCGCCGCGGTCGAGGGTCCCGCCATCGCGGGCGGCACCGAGATCCTGCAGGGCACCGACATCCGCGTGGCCGGTGAGAGCGCCAAGTTCGGGATCTCCGAGGCCAAGTGGAGCCTGTACCCGATGGGCGGTTCGGCCGTGCGCCTGGTGCGCCAGATCCCCTACACCATCGCGTGCGACATGCTGCTCACCGGTCGCCACATCACCGCGGCCGAGGCCAAGGAGTACGGCCTGATCGGGTACGTCGTTCCCGACGGCACCGCACTGGACAAGGCGCTGGAGATCGCCGAGACCATCAACAACAACGGTCCGCTCGCCGTGCAGGCGATCCTCAAGACCATCCGTGAGACCGAGGGCATGCACGAGGACGAGGCGTTCGGCCCCGACACCCGCAACGGCATCCCGGTGTTCCTGTCCGAGGACGCCAAGGAGGGGCCGCGTGCGTTCAAGGAGAAGCGCGCACCGAACTTCCAGATGAAGTAGACGCGAGCGCAGTTGAGGCCTGCTCGATTCGAGCAGGCCTCAACTGTTTTCAGCTCAGCGCCAGTGTCCGGGCGGTCTGGGTGGCGGCGGAGGCCCCCAGAACGGCGGCGGCGGTGGTGGCGGCGGCAACCAGATCGGCGGCGGTGGCGGTGGCCGCCAGAACGGCGGTGGTGGCGGCGGAGGCGGCGGTGGCCCCCAGAACGGCGGCGGTGGCGAGAACGCCGGCACCGGCCCGAGCACACTCATCGGTGCCGAGTCGCCCGCCGGTTGGGCACTGGCCAGCGCAGCGGCGCCTGTGGCACCCGCGAAAAGCGCGCCCCCCAACAGAACTCCGCCCAACAGTCGTCGCCCCGGTAAATGTCGTGCCATGACGTACATCCTTCGGTCGTTGCGTATCCCCCCGATTTCTCGAGACTATCTAATTAGTCAGCCTAGGAGGAACCTGTGAAACCCTATGCACAGCTGACGCTTAAGTTCACACAGCCGGCGCCCATGGGCCCCACCGTTCCCGAATGTGAATCCACAGCGAATCTTTCGCCGATTTTTCGCTGACGTTTCACACTCGTGGAGTTGTCGGTGCCTTACGGCACACTCCCCGCATGGGGGATCCAGTCATCGGCACCGAAGCCGTCGCCGCGGGCATCGCGACGCCCTATCAGCTCCGTAGCCGGTACTGGCCGGTGTACCCGGGCATCTACGTACCGAAGGACACCCAACCCACGGCAGCGCTGCGGGCAAAGGCCGCGTGGTTGTGGTCGGATCGGCGCGCGGTGCTGGCGGGTCGTTCGGCGTCGGCGCTGCACCGTTCGAAGTGGCTCGATCCACGTGCACCCGCCGAACTGATCCACGACAACCGCCGTCCACCATGTGGGATAAAGACGTGGCTGGATCGATTCGAGGACGACGAGATCACCGTCGTCGACGGGATGCGCGTGACGACGCCGGCGCGCACGGTGCTGGACCTGGCCTGCCGGTACCCGCTCGATACCGCCGTGACGCTGATCGACGCGCTCGCCAACGCCACCCGGCTCAAGATGGCCGACGTCGAACTGCTCGTGGACCGGTATCGGGGCCGGCGAGGCATCAAGAACGCACGCCACGTGCTCGACCTGGTCGATGGCGGCGCCGAGTCACCCCGCGAGACGTGGCTGCGGTTGGAGGTGATCCGCGGCGGCTTCCCGCGTCCACAGACCCAGATCCCGGTTCACGACGAATACGGGGTGCTGGTCGGGGTTTTCGACATGGGCTGGGAGGACGCCATGGTCGGCCTCGACTACGAGGGCGACCAGCACCGGACCGACCGGCGACGGTTCAACCGCGACATCCACAAGTCCGAGGACGTCAGACGGTTGGGCTGGACCCACATCCGGGTGACCGCTCAGGACGGCGAAGCCGACATCCTCAAGCGCATCGAGGCGGCAGGTGTTCCGCGCGGTCCGCGAGTGTGAAACGTCAGCGAAAAATCGGGCGAGAATTCGCTGAGGTTTCACACTCGCGGGCCTGAGACCAGCGGCGAGACCTACGCCAGCACAGGCGCACTCGGTGTGAACACCACGGGCATCGACTCTGGTCCGCTGACGAAGTTGGCGGGCCGCAACGGCACCGGGGCGTCGTCGGCGAGACGCAGGTCGGGCAGTCTGCGGAGCACACGCTCGGTCATGAGCCTGAGCTCGAGGCGCGCCAGCTGATTGCCCAGGCAGAAGTGAGTGCCGAAGCCGAAGGCCACGTGGCTGTTGGGATTTCGGTCGATGCGGAAGTTGTCCGGATCGCCGAAGACGGACTCGTCGAAGTTGGCCGACTCGAACATCAGCATGATCTTCTCGCCCGCACGTAGCTCGGTGCCGTGGAACACCGTGTCGGCGGTCAGGGTCCGGCACATGTTCTTCACCGGTGAGGTCCACCGCAGCATCTCCTCGATCGCCCCGGGCAGCAGATCGACGTCGGCGACCAGCGCATCCCACTGATCCCGGTGGCGCAGAAGCTGTTCGGTGCCGCCCGACAGCGTGTGCCGGGTGGTCTCGTCGCCGCCGATGAGGATCAGCAGCGTCTCGAAGACGATCTCGTCGTCGCTCATGCGCTGACCCTCGACCTCGGAGTTCACCAGCACCGAGAAGAGGTCGTCGGTGGGCTCGGCGCGGCGCTTGGTGATGACGTCCTTGGTGAACTCGGCGTACGCCGCGAAGGTGTCCATGAGTTTCTGGATCGCCGCTTCGTCGACGTGCGACGAGAGCCCGCACACCAGGTCGTCGGACCACTTCAGCAGCATGTCCCGCTCGGTGGGCAGCACCCCGAGCATGTCGCCGATCACCGCCATGGGCAGCGGTGCGGCGATGTCGCGCACGAAGTCGCACTCGCCGCGTTCGCACACCGCGTCGATCAGGGTGTCGCACAACCGGCCGATGGAATCCACCTTGTCCATGACGCGCTTGCGGGTGAAGCCGGCGTTGACGAGCTTGCGCCGCAACAGATGTTGCGGGTCGTCCATGTCGATCATGTAGGGCATGCCCGGCTGATCGGGCCGGATGCCGCCGGTCGACGAGAACAGTTCGGGGTTGCGTTCGGCGTCGAGCACGGCCTGATACGTCGTCGCGGCCGCGAGCCCGTTGCGGTCACGGAACACCGGTTCGTTGGCCCGCATCCAGCGGTAGGCCTCGCGCGCCCCGCCGTCGGCGTAGAACATGCCGTTGGCCAGGTCCACGTCCGGCCTGGTGAGCATCTGCGTCATGAGATCACCTCAGCCTCACCGAAAGTCATCTGCACGTTGGCCGCCGAACTCGACACGAGCGCCCGCTTCGGCAGCCCCAGCGATGCCAGTTCGGCCGCGTAGGGGTGATCGCCGAGCCGCAGGCGCACGCCCCCGAACCGGTAGCGCACGCCCGACAAACGCATCTGGCCTTCGGTCCGGCGCGTGACGCCGTCGAGGTGCGAGTAGGTGGGATGCACCTGCGGACGCGACGTGAACACCGGCGGAACCGGGATGCCCGGCCGGAACTCCATGCCGACGGCGAACTTTCCACCGATGCTGACGTCGAACCCGAACTGCCTGGCCTCACGAACGGTGAAGTCCGCCATGACCTTCGGGTAGCCCCAGATCGTGCGGCCGGCCTCCAGCGTGAAGGACTGGTCGACCGGCAGGTGGTGGATGTACGCGCCCGCCGACCGCAGTGCGCGAAGGCCCGTCGCGGTCGACCCCGGCGGGTTCACCATGACGTTGGTGCCGTACTCGAGGTACTCGCCGAGATCGCCGTCGACGTAGCGCATCAGCATGAGGATGACCATCGCGCGCCCCGGCCGGTAGCGGCACACCTGCAGTCCGCTGTGGTCGATCATGCGCTGGGCGGCGTCGGCATCCACCGAGAACATCGCCATGTGCTGGTCTGCGGTGCGGATACGCACCGGCATGGTCACCGTGTTGCCGGCGATGGTGTGCTGCGTCACATGCCAAATCTAGAACGCGTTCTAGACACTTTGCAAGAAGTGTCTACAACAGCGCGGCGAGTTCGCGGATGTGCTCGGGGCTGCGGCCCGAGACCACCATGGTGGTGACCCCCGCGGCCTCCCACACCTTGATCTGTTCACGCACGTAGGACACGTCGCCGACGATCGCGGCGTCGTCGACCACCTCGTCGGGGATCACCTTGGCGGCCTCGTCCTTGCGGCCCGAGCGGAACAGCTTCGTCACCTCGTCGACCACGTCGCCGTAACCCATGCGGCGGTAGACGTCGGCGTGGAAGTTGGTGTCCTCGGCGCCCATCCCGCCCATGTACAGCGCGAGGTAGGGCTTCATCGCCGCGAACGCCGCGGCCCGGTCCTCGGTGATGACGATGTTGGCGGTCGCGCAGATCTCGAACGTCTCGCGCGTGCGACGCGCGCCGGGCCGCGCGAAGCCCTCGTCGAGCCACGCGTTGTAGGTGTCGGCCATGCGCGGTGTGTAGAAGATCGGCAGCCAGCCGTCGCAGATCTCGGCGGCCAGCGCGACGTTCTTGGGGCCCTCGGCCCCGAGCATGATCGGGATGTCCGCGCGCAGCGGATGCGTGATGGGCTTGAGCGGCTTGCCCAGTCCGGTCGTGCCCTCGCCGGTCAGCGGCAACGGATAGTGCGGACCATCGCTGGTCACCGGGGCCTCGCGGGCCCACACCTGCCGGATGATGTCGATGTACTCGCGCGTGCGGGCCAGTGGCTTGGGGAACTTCTGCCCGTACCAGCCCTCGACCACCTGCGGCCCGGACACGCCCAGGCCCAGGATGTGGCGGCCGCCCGAGAGGTGGTCGAGCGTCAGCGACGCCATGGCACACGCCGTGGGAGTGCGCGCGGACATCTGCACCACCGACGTGCCCAGCCGCAGCCGCTCGGTCTCGCGTCCCCACCACGCCAGCGGTGTGAACGCGTCCGAACCCCACGCCTCGGCGGTGAACACGGTGTCGAAACCGGCATCCTCGGCCGCGGCCACCAACTCCGCATGGTTGCTCGGCGGCTGCGCTGCCCAATATCCGAGTTGCAAACCCAACTTCATTCCGGCCGCCCTCCCTGGCTTCTTGCCACGATTCTTAGAACCTGTTCTACTCGATGTGTGACAGCCAGCCAAAGCCGCCCGGCCTCGACAGATCACCGTGAGCCGCCACTTTCAGCGCCACTGAAACTGTCTTTCGACTACACCCGTTCAGTCGGGCCCTTGCTCAGTCAGTTCTTCACCGCGCTTCGTGACCGCCGCATCGTCGGCGTCCGCGGATCCGATGGACGGGTGCATGTGCCACCCGCCGAGTATGACCCGGTCACCTACGAACCATTGACCGAGGTCGTGCCGGTGGCCGGCGTCGGGACCGTCGTGTCCTGGACGTGGCAGCCCGAACCGCTGGAGGGGCAGCCACTCGACCGGCCGTTCGCGTGGGCGCTGATCAAGCTCGACGGTGCCGACACCCCTTTGCTGCATGCCGTTGCGGCCGAAGAGGGTTCGGTGAGCACCGGCATGCGGGTGCACGCGCACTGGGTCGACGAGCCTGCGGGCGCGATCACCGACATCGCGTACTTCCTGCCGGGCGACACCCCGGAACCCGTTGCCGACGCGCCCGCCGACGAGCGTGATCCGGTGACGATGCTGGTGGTGCCGTCGAGCATCGAGATCCAGCACTCGGCCTCGCTGCCCGAGAGCACCTACCTGCGCAGCCTGCGCGAGGGCAAGCTGGTCGGCGCCCGCACGGTGGGCCCGAACGGCGAGAAGGGCAAGGTCTACTTCCCGCCCAAGGAAGCCGATCCGGCCACGGGCCTTGAGCTCAACGAGTTCGTCGAACTGCCCGACAAGGGCACGGTGACGACGTTCGCGATCATCAACATCCCGTTCGCGGGGCAGCGCATCAAGCCGCCGTACGTCGCGGCGTACGTGCTGCTGGACGGCGCCGACATCCCGTTCTTGCACCTGGTCACCGACATCGACGCGTCCGAGGTCCGCATGGGCATGCGCGTCGAGGCGGTCTGGAAGCCCAAGGACGAGTGGGGCCTGGGCATCGACAACATCTCGCATTTCCGGCCGACGGGTGAGCCCGACGCCGACTACGACAGCTACAAGCACCACCTGTAAAGGGAAAAGATGACCGCACCCTCGGGTAGACAAGTCGCGGTGGTCGGCTTCGCACATGCCCCGCATGTCCGCCGCACCGACGGCACCACCAACGGCGTCGAGATGTTGATGCCGTGCTTCCACCAGCTGTACGACGAGCTGGGCCTTCAGCAGAGCGACATCGGCTTCTGGTGCTCCGGGTCCTCGGATTACCTTGCCGGACGCGCATTCTCGTTCATCTCGGCGATCGACTCGATCGGCGCCGTACCGCCGATCAACGAGTCCCACGTCGAGATGGACGGCGCATGGGCGTTGTACGAGGCCTACATCAAGATCCTGACCGGCGAGGTCGACACCGCGCTGGTGTACGGCTTCGGCAAGTCGTCGGCCGGTGTGCTGCGGCGCGTGCTCGCACTGCAGACCGATCCGTACTCGGTGGCCCCGCTGTGGCCCGATGCGGTCTCGATGGCGGGTCTGCAGGCCCGGTTCGGGCTCGATGCGGGCAAGTGGACGGCCGAGCAGATGGCGCAGGTGGCGCTCGACGCGTTCGCCGCGGGCGGGCGCACGGATTCGGTGAAGCCGGCCAAGAGCATCGATGAACTGCTCGAACGCCCCTTCTTCGCCGATCCGCTGCGACGCCACGACATCGCGCCCATCACCGACGGCGCGGCGGCGATCGTGCTGGCCGCGGGCGACCGGGCGCGTGAGCTGCGCGAGAACCCGGCCTGGATCACCGGCATCGAACATCGCATCGACACCCCGGTGCTCGGCGCGCGGGATCTGACGACCTCGCCGTCCACCGCGGCCTCGGCGGCCGCGGCCACGGGCGGGGACACCGCGTCCATCGAGGTGGCCGAGATCCACGCACCGTTCACCCACCAGCACCTGATCCTCACCGAGGCCATCGGCCTTGGCGGTTCGACGAAGATCAACCCGTCGGGCGGGGCGCTAGCCGCCAACCCGATGTTCTCGGCAGGCCTGGAGCGCATCGGTTTCGCCGCACGGCACATCTTCGACGGTTCGGCGGGCCGGGTGCTCGCCCACGCCACCAGTGGGCCTGCGCTGCAACAGAACCTGGTCGCCGTCTTGGAAGGGAAGAACTGATGGCCGTCAATGCCGCCGTTCTGGGCACGGGCCAGACGAAGTACGTCGCCAAGCGCACCGACGTCTCGATGAACGGCCTGGTGCGCGAGGCCATCGACCGCGCGCTCGCCGATTCGGGTTCGACGATGGCCGACATCGACGCCGTGGTCGTCGGCAAGGCGCCGGACTTCTTCGAGGGCGTGATGATGCCCGAGCTGTTCATGGCCGATGCCGTGGGTGCGACGGGCAAGCCGCTGATCCGCGTGCACACCGCGGGTTCGGTCGGCGGGTCGACGGCCATCGTCGCGGCGAGCCTGGTGAAATCCGGCAGGTACCGCCGCGTGCTCACCATGGCGTGGGAGAAGCAGTCCGAGTCGAATGCCATGTGGGCGTTGAGCATTCCGGTGCCGTTCACCAAGCCCGTGGGTGCGGGCGCCGGCGGGTACTTCGCACCGCACGTGCGGGCCTACATCCGCCGCTCGGGCGCGCCGACGCACATCGGCGCGATGGTCGCGGTCAAGGACCGGCTCAACGGGGCCAAGAACCCGCTGGCACACCTGCATCAGCCCGACATCACGCTCGAGAAGGTGCTGAGCTCGCAGATGCTGTGGGATCCGATCCGGTTCGACGAGACGTGCCCGTCGTCCGACGGTGCGTGCGCGATGGTGATCGGTGACGAACAGATCGCGGATGCCCGTGTGGCCGAGGGGCATCCGGTGGCGTGGATCCACGCGACCGCGCTGCGCACCGAACCGTTGGCGTACGCGGGGCGCGATCAGGTGAACCCGCAGGCCGGCCGCGACGCCGCCAAGGCGCTGTGGCGTGACGCGGGCATCACCAGCCCGATCGACGAGATCGACGTCGCCGAGGTGTACGTGCCGTTCTCGTGGTTCGAGCCCATGTGGCTGGAGAACCTGGGCTTCGCTCCCGAAGGCGAGGGCTGGAAGCTCACCGAGGCAGGCGAGACCGCGATCGGTGGACGCATCCCGTTCAACCCGTCGGGTGGTGTGCTGAGCTCCAATCCGATCGGCGCGTCGGGCATGATCCGCTTCGCCGAGTCGGCCATCCAGGTGATGGGCAAGGCCGGCGAACATCAGGTGCAGGGCGCCCGCAAGGCCCTCGGCCACGCATACGGCGGTGGTTCGCAGTACTTCTCCATGTGGGTTGTGTCTTCGGACAAGCCTGCAGCCAAGCCCTGATATCTCCCCCGAAACGGCATTCCGGCAGGCAAAGTGCGAGTGCACGCCTGCCGGAATGTCGTTTCGGCGCGTGAGAGGTGACGCTCGGCGCACGCGGGCCACCCTCGGGCGCGACGAAAGGCGGGCACCGGCGGCGCCGCGTACCCTGATCAGTAACTATGTCGCCCACGACGGTCCCCCGCCTCAGACTTCTGCTCACCACCGGCCTTGCGGCTGCTGTCGTCGCGACGGCGGCCGGCTGCCAGGACGCG
>Ga0182742_1004069_pt1 | contig 13578 bp, 12 predicted proteins | sample eDN5th37CBELigMG_FD_128880 | JGI IMG/M metagenome (GOLD analysis project Ga0182742, IMG submission 128880) | Enriched Miracle-Growth compost microbial communities from Emeryville, California, USA - eDNA 5th pass 37_C BE-Lig MG (version 2)... ... | reverse complement strand
TTAAAAGCAGTAGACATATCTTTACTGAACCTTAGGCTCTCATTATTTTGAATAAGATCAGTCCAGAAGTTATTAATTGTGTCTATAATAGCAACATTTTTCCTTTCAGTTAGTTTCTCAAATCTATAATTTTTTATCAAGTTAAAACTAGGTAAACATAATAAGGCATTTACTTGGCTCTTACTTGATAAAATTCTCCCTCAAAGTTCTGAAAACTTTTACTGTCTTTGCTGGATTTTAACTTTTCAGGCCACATATATATACATATATAATCTTCAAAAGGTCTCCAAGGAAGCGAAAAGATGCCGAATCTACCATTTAAAATGAATATTAAAAAAATAATTTGGGATTTTGGAGGTTTTGAATTTTTTTTTTATTTTTTAGTATTCTTTTCTTTTAGGAATCCTAAAAATATTTCCTAAAATTATTTTAACTCATTTTTTTATGGAGGTTTTTCAGAATTCTTAAAACAATTTGTAATTAGGCCAAAAAAACTTTTCGTCTTGAGATAGTTGAAATTTGAAAATAAGAGTTGAAACTCGAAAATCAAAGGTTTTTTTGGTCGAAAATCATAGTTGAAAAAAACAACTATGATTTTCAACTATATATAATTTTTTTTTTTCCCTTGATAAAAATCCTTATTTGACTTTTCCTTACTTCTTTGAAGAAATGACATAATTTGTATTATTGAATTTAAAGAGGGTTCTATTTCTCGTGGATAAAATCCAATGTATCTGTCATATTATAAAAAAGTCTCTACTTAATTACAATTCTTAAAATAATAAGAAACGGAATAAAATGGTAGTTTATGGATATCTTCTTTTTGAACAAAGCTCTCTACCCTTACAAAGTAAAACCACTTTAATAGGAAGAGCTCCCTCTTGTCATATAGTCTTCTCAGTAAGTTTCAGACACTTATTATCTTGACAAGTCCATAGCATCCCAGTATTTCAAAGGAACATAGTTTAATTGAATTTTCTGATCATGAAGGTGCAGTTATAAAAGACCTTAACACACTGAATGGAGTATATGTTAACGAAAATAGAATCCCGAAGGGCGGACAGGCTTTCCTATATAACAACACTAGAATTACCTTTGGAAAAGGTAATTTCAGATCCTATGTTAACTAAAGCGTTTTAAGACCCAATAAATTACACTTTTGTATTCAGTCCTGAGTTTGAAAAGATGAGAAATCCTTCCCAAAAAACAGTCTCTGTACAAGGAAGACAAACAGGATTAGAACAAAAGAAATATGTGGATAGAGATACAACAATAAATTTGGTTGAACAACATGTTGACCTTTTAGAAACAGGTCAAAATACAAGAACAAAAGATTTCATGTCTTCTGCTAAAAAATCAAACGCATTTGGTATATTTTTGTTAGAAAATCGCAAAAATTTCATTAGAAAGAAATCCTGAAGATTTTCAACTGAGAGGACAAAAGCCTGAAATATTAACCCAACACCAAAAAAGTCTTGCTTCACAGGAAAAATTTTTCCAATCTCCTCAAACACATAACGACTTTGGTGAGAAGAAATCTAATTTGATACATCATAATGAGTTACTTGAATTGAATGAGAGAGTTTTAGAAAAAGAGGAGGCTGTACTAAAGAAAGAAAATGAAATAAATTTGTATAATAATGAAATCGAATCTTTAAGAGATGAATGTGGAAAATTAAAATCAAAATTACATGCGGTTGAGTTATATGCGTTCGAACTTCAAAGAAAAAACGATTTGCTAACCCAAGAAATTGCAGAGAGGAATTCTGTAATCCAAGAACTACAGAGCACAGACCTCGGAATCAAAGCACAATTAAACATGGTATAATAATTCTATAGGAAAGTGTATAATTTTTACTTAGAATGAAGTGAAAAGCCTTAGGCAAATTCTCTTAACAAAAGATGAAGAGATAAATTCTTTAAAAAGGCAACTTAAAGCTGTATTGCAATCACAGTCCGACCCCGGAACCAATATAAATCACTATGAAGGCTTCCTTGAACAACAAGCAAGAGAATTAGCCAGTACTAAAAAGCAATTACAAGAATATGAAAATCGTGCTGAAGAATGCAAGAGAAAATGGAATCAACTTATCAAAGTAAATTTAAGTTTATTGCCTAAAGTTTATTGAATAAAAGGAAAATATTGGAAAAGAAGAGAAGATTAAAGGCTTGACATTCCAACTCAATAGACAAATCGAGAGCTACCAAGCTCTATACGCAGAGACAGATCGAAAGTTTGCAGCTCTGAACTCTAAATTTATTTCAGTATTTCTTTATATGAAACTTTTCTCTAAGTCTCTATAGCTTGTGAGTGAAGACAAGGAGTCAAGAGAAAGACAAGCAGCGGAATATTTAGTAGAACAAATGGGAGAAATTCAAGTAGAAAGAGAAAGAATCGCAGCTGAAAATGAACAATTACATTTACAAACCCAAGATTTAATAGAAGAAACGAAGAGACTGAGTGAGGAAATACAAGAGCTTCAGTTGTACTTCGATAGTAGCTCAGGAGGAATATTAGACGATAGATCAAGCGGAGTCAGTCTATCAAAGATGAAGACTAAGATTGAGGAATTAGAAGACCTTTTATATGAAATAAAACAAAATGGTAAAAATGAACTGAGAAATAGTTTATTATTTTTAAGAGGGTGTAAGGAGAACAACCGAATTGAATGATACAATAGCAGAGCTAGAGAGGAAATTAGCAATACAAGAAAGAGCTAACCAGGAGCTGAAGAATAAATTATCTGAGTAATTTCATATAGAGAGTATTGGTTAATAGTTTAGAGTAAAAGCTAATGTCGGAGCTCCACATGATCAAAGCACAATCGATTTCTTCTCAAAGTTACTTGATGATAAAGATCAAATGATCACTTATCTTAAAACTCAGAATGACGTTTTACAAGTAAGAAATAAAAATTATTTTTTGTATGAATAAAATAAGAGCAAAGAAAAGCAATATCAAATCGAAATTGAACACTTGAGAGAAAATCTTCAACAAGGAGCTTTGCAATTTGAAAGTGAGAATTAAAAATCCAATTAAATTTAATGAATTTTCAGATTATAAACAAAGACAAACAAGATTGGAAAATGCACTTACCAACAAAGGTGGACCTCCAACTTCATATGGAGGGCCTCCAACCTCCTATGGTGGCGGTTTAAGTACAGAAAATAGAGTTCCAGGTATATACTTTAGTTTTCTTAATATGAATAAAACTTAGATCGAATTGGAGGAGTTCCTAATATAAGGTTCTCTTTTGAATAAAATTTTTCCCTGATTGCAGAAATAAGTTAACTCGATAAAAACAAGAAGAACTTTTTTTTTGTATGAAAAATATTATTAGACCTTTCTGCATATTTTCATGAGGTTTATTGTTCCTAGTAAAGTATCTTAAATAATAAAAACTTATTTTACGAAATATTATAATTTTATTTGGTGACTATTTGACAGATAAAAAAAACTATAATGTTTATCGTCATCGTAATTGACGTACCTTTTTACATATATAATATTATCATAGTGGATATATATTAAAATTAATAAGAAAAAGTGGAACTGTATTGATATTTAAAAAAAAAGATTCAGAAATTAAAAACACAAAACTTTTTAAAAATTGACAAGATGCTTCTTAAATTTGTTATAAAGCCTATTTTGTTCCTCTTCACATTGGTTACTCTGTTTAAGCCCAGTTGAAGGTTTAAAATTGAGAGTAGAGCTTACTTCTGTAACTCCTCTTTGTACGCTTTTCTTTCGAATATCAGTTCCTTGCTGAATATCAGAAGAATTAGTTAGGAGCATTGATTTTTTCAACGAAACACTTTGTATCTCATTAATCTCTGAAAATAATCCTCTTGCCACATTAAGCTTCGAACTTTCTTTGCTCCGAGTTGCTGAGGTTGGAAATTGACTTTTGGGAGTCGAAGCAACTTGTCTGGGCCGCGATATAGAAGCTTGGTCTACAGATTTCTATATAAGAGGATATTAAGAAAAATTTCTTTCATAAAACTTACATTATCGTAATGAGAGCTGTGTTCACCATATGCTCTTGTATAGTCTGAAACTGGATTATTATTCCTCTCAACTTCTGTATGGTTATAATGAGAAAGATGAGAAGAATGGGTTGGTTGATGATGATAGTTGTCTTCCTTAACAAATAGTTTTTGACAAACTAATTGATAAATTATGATTGTCAGGGAGGAAAAATAATACAGCTATTCTTAATAAGTTTCTTTATATCTTCAATAGATGTCCCGTTCTGTTTGGTCGGATTGCTGTGTGCTTTTTCTAACTGGATCCCTTTTTGCAAAGTGATTGATTGAGAAAGAGCCACCTTTTCCACGATTTTAGTCGCGTTCTTTGGAGAAGCAAATGTTTGTTTGGGGATAATTGTAGGTGCGCAGTTAATCTTCAAATTATTTCGAATCGAAGTATATAGATTTTTATTATTATGACTATTTGAGGGAAGAGGGCAATTCAAAAAGGATTTTTGAATGTTTGGTCTATTTAATCCGTAATTATCTAAATAAGTTTAGCTAAGCATTGAAGGAATTTTATAATTACTTATTGATTCTTGGGTTTGAAGGATTTCATTTGGAGATTGTTTTGTTGGATCTTTTTCATTGTCTTGGCCTTTCAAAGGTTTAAAAGGAATTCTCAGAAAAGATTTACTCTTTTCTGGGTGCTTATCATCAATGGGACTTCCAGGGCTATTGTTTCTATATTCTGAATTATATCCTTTGTCTATATCTTTATCTTCAAACCTTTTCTGAGCTTTAAATGAAAAAATATCAGATCCTATAATAATTACAAAACAGTGAATAATGAAAATGTACTCTTAAAGTTTTTTCCTTCTAATGCTCTTGCTAATGGAGATGTAAGCAAACTAGTTCGATTCCTATTTTTATTAACAAATAAAAAAACCACAAAATCACCTTTCAGTTCTTGGTCTCTTTAAATCATCAGTATTAATATGATTTATAATCCGTGAAGTTGTTGGACTCATGTTGTTCTTTAAAGTGCTTAATTGGTTCAGGAAAGGAGATTTTGTTAAAAGTGTTTTCATTTGAAGAGCGCTAATACCTTTTTCCTTTTAGAGTTAAAACCTGTTTTTCCTTTATTATAATACTTCTTTTTTATCAATGGAATTTTTGTATGAAGCCGCTTGGTTATCATTTTCAACCACAACACATTCTTGAATCAAAAGAGGAATCATATTCTCGAACCCTTTCTTGGGACTCTTTTTGCCCGTTTCATCTTTACTTTCTTCAATTACAGAACTACTACTCACTTTAATTGTTTCCTTTGGATTCTCTTGTTCTTGTCTTAATTTCAGTTATTTTTAATCTAATAAAAGCAAAATACTTCTTTTCCATTCCTTCTTGTAGGATAGTTTCCAGTCCATTTGATTGTAAAATATTTCCACTGACCTTATTTATACCAGAATATGGCGAGTTTTCTTCACTTCTTTGTGTCCATGTTGTTGATAAAGAAGAAACCCTTAAATTCTTTGCTTTTACTATCGATTTTTCGTGTACTTCTCTTTTTTGTTTTTGGATCAATAGATAATACCTTTAACTTCATCTTTAATAAAGTAAAAATAATACGTTGCATTCGAATGATTATGTCTATTTTCATTAAAAGACCTTCTAGCTTCATCAACATCAAATCCATATCCATTTAAAGATTCCAATATAGCTTCATTTATCTAAAACGTTATCTCATATTCCGATTTCTAATTTACTATCTTTGTCTCAGAGACTTCGAGCGCTTTATTATCACTAATATTATACCAAGGATCTTGTTTGATATCAGGTATTGTATATCGAAGCAAGGGATTCTTATTCAATAATTGCTTTAACAAATCCTGCGCTGTAGACGACAAATAACTTGGTAATAAGAAGTCATCATCAAGAATTTTCCTATATAAACTTGTTGCATTCTTATCCTCAAAGGGTAAAGCTCCACATAACATTGTATAGAGGATAATACCACAGCTCCAAATATCAGAAGTCAACCCATTGTATAATTTCCCAGCAATCATTTCTGGAGAAGCATAACAAGGTGATCCACAGGCTGTTTTCAACATTTCTCCAGGTCGATAAGTATTACTCAATCCAAAATCAATCAACTTAATATTCCTATTGTAATCCAATAGAATATTCTCAGGTTTCAAGTCTCTGTGAGCAATTCCGTTCTCATGAAGATATTCTATTGCACAAATAATCTGCTGAAAAAGCCTGCAAGCTTCATCTTCTCTTATACGTTTTTTAGCAATAATATAATCAGATAATTCTCCTCCGCTGACATATTCCATTATTAAATAATACTCATTTTCAGTCTCAATAACCTTGGATTGAATTAGAACCTATTTACCCAATAACAAAGCTTTACTTCATAAATACAAGTGATGTAAGGATGTTGAACATGTTGAAGAATTTCGATCTCACGTTTAACTCTCTTTTTGTCGTCATCATCAGCAAGCTTGGCTTTTTCGAGGATTTTGATAGCAACCTAAGTTGACGATAAAATATTGAAACATAAAATATTCAACCTTTTCAGATGTGAGCTTATGTGTACCTAATTTAACTTTCCCAAAAGTTCCTCTTCCGAGAGTTTCGCCTAGAGATAAATTAATGAAGAGGCTTTGGTTACCCAGTGTGTAATTCTCTAATAATTGGTGATTGGAGTTGATTTGCATATTCTCCTTTGTAATAGAAGTTTTGGGTATTTACAGAAGGATAGTTAAAATTTTATTAAGTTATATTTCGTTTTAAAATTAATCCCTTATCTTTTAATTATAAAGAGCATTTTTACTTAATAATTCAAAAAGAATTGTGAAGTTTGATTCGAAAGAAAATCATTCTTATTTGATTATAAACACAAAAGTCTAACTTTTCAGTTTCTGCTATAATAAAGAATCTTACACAATTATAAAACTTTAACTCGACAAAGTCTTTAGAAATATTTTGAACACATTTTTACTTTTTAAAAGAAAGCAACATTTCCTCGCTATTTTCTTAAATTTGTTTAGTCTTTCTTACTTGTCCAAATGCTCCACCACCTAGAAAAATTTAGATAACTCCAAAAGAATAAAACATACTTCCAAAGTTTGTAGGCTGACTTGGTTGGCTTACTCCAGAACCAAAGAAGGACGACGTTCCAGGATTTGAAACAGCAGAACTAAACAACATTCCAGAGCCTTGATTCTGAGTTCCTTGTGATTGACTTGCACCTCCAAACATAGTACTTCCACTTCCAAACACTTTTTGTGGCTGTTGGAGCGGAACTTGATTTTGAGTCTGTTGAGGAAAACCCGAAGACGACTGACCAAACGCCACTCCACCATGTTGCCCAAAAGCAGGAGCTTGCCCTGAAGTTCCAAACTTTTGAAGGTTTCCAAATGATGGTTGTCCTAAGGACCCAAATTTAGGGAATCCATGACTTCCAAACGCAGGAGCATTTGAAGCTTGATTTTGTTCGGTTCCTTGAGGAGCTGTTGTGTTGATAGCAAAACGATTACCTTGAATGTTTTGTGGCTGTGTGAAACCGAATCCTCCTGTACTTGGAGGATTTTGACTCATTGGTTGAGGATTAGCAACGTTTTGGGTTGCAGTCTGGAAGATATTTCCAGTAGGAGCGGTTGTGCCAGTTGGTTTTGCTATATTAAATCCTGTAGGACCAGTCGAAGAAGTATTCGGTAAAACTGGTTTTTGTCCTGTTGTTCCGAAAAATCCTCCAGAAATTGCGTTTGTTGGCTTAGTTTCGCTTGTGCTAGGATTAAATGGAGGAATAGTAACAGCTGGTTTGTTATCAGGCTGGATTTGCTGGGTTTGGGTAGTTGATATGCCGCTCTGGTTATCTAATTGAGCTCCAAGTTCACTTAATTCAGGCATTTGAGGCTTTTCTTTGGGAGGTTGCTCCTGTATTTTTGAAGGAATGTTTTGAGTTGCTGCTTTTTCCTCATCAGGATGTTCCGCAACTGGTTCCAATGGCCTTGACAAATCTTCTTTCTTTTCTTCTTCTTTTTTCTCTTCCTTTTTAGGCTCGTTGATTTTTTTACTGAAAAGTGTGACTGGTTGTTTGCTATCAAAACCAAGTAAGTCCTTAATATCCTCTTTATTTTCCTGCTTTTTGGGAGGTAGGAAAGATGGTCTTTCTGTCATTGTCTTGAAATAATCAACTTTGGGAGGTTCGGGCTTTTTCATAATATAACTATCATCTCTCACAAGGTTAGGAATTGGAATATTCATATTCTCTTCTTCAGATCCATCTTTTATCAAGCTTCCAACATTAAACTTAGTTTTATTATCTTTTGGCCCAGGTTCGCCTGCTTCCAACGTTTTATCCAATAAAGATAAATCTTTCAACATAACGTTTCCTTTTGGTGGCTCAGATTTTCCTGCCTGAGGCATAGTATCACTACTTTTAGATTCTTCATGACTTTCTCCACTTAATTCAAGACTACTTTCCTCAGCTTCTTCAGTTTTGTCACTCTGATTTTTCATCTGAGCAGCAAGGGCATCAGTTGGTTTTGCTTCGGTTACTTGTTTCTGAGCATCTGGGACAGTGGCCTTCGCAGTTGAAGGAAGCGGTTCAGCTTGCTTGGTTTCTTCTTTAGTTATAGTCGGTTTAAGTTCTTCTTTTTTATCCTTTGCTCCAATACTGATAGAATTAAATATTGATGGTTTTGTACTTTCAGGTTTTGTTTCTTTAGTTTCTGGTTTAGAAATCAATGCTCCACCGAAAATAGAAGGCGCTGCTGGCTTATCATTAGTTTTATTACTCAAACCACCAAAAACGCTTCCTTGAGGTTTTGGAGCTTCGATTTGTTTTTTCGTTTCTTCTTGAGGTTTTTGTTCTCCAGGTTTCGAACTGCTGCTTGTAAATATACTTGGAGCAACAGTTTTCTTTTCTTCCTCTGCATTACCTTTCAAGTTAAAGTTCAACAATCCGGTCTTTTTGTCTGTAAGACTACTAATATTGGCTTTATTATCTACGAGACTTAGAGGTTTCGGTTTCTCTTCAACCACAGTCTTATTAATTATTGGAGCAGTGACAGAAGAACCAATTGAACTTTTTTGAGGCTGTTGGAAAAGTGTTGGTGCTGCTTTTATAGGAACATATTTCTTTCCAAGATTTTCATGTAATTTCTGGAACAGAGCCTCAAGTTTAGGTCCTTTGAAAATGTCGGTATTATATTTCTTGAAGGGATTTCCTTCGACGTAAACTTTTGATAGTTTAGAAGACTGGGAGTTCCTTATAATGTTTGTAAAGAAATCGACTGACTCTTCTTCACTTTCGCTTCCATCAAAATCGCTGTCTGAGTCTGGAAAAGCTATCTTTCTCGACATTTTCTTTGATCTGTGAGGAGATGAGGATTTTTTAAGGGAAGGTTCTGGTTTGTTTTCTGACATAATTGTCGGGAGTCTTCCTTTTTTGTTTAAATTTTCGAGCTTAGCTTTGATGTGATTGATTTCTTTAGCTGTGTGATCTAATGATTCCTTGAATCTTATACTCAATTCAACCAATTGTCTGTGGAATTCTGTGTCATTTTGGTGAGAAGTTACTTTAGGAACTGAATTTCTCATTCTATAACTGCTGGTTTGTAATTTAGGTTGAGACGCTTTTAAACTTGGTTTCATAGTGAGACTGCTTGACATTTTTAAGTTTCCAAATCCTTTGGTTAAAGACTTTTGTTCAGGAGTTTTAACATTCACTTTGGACATCTTTAAACTCTTTGAAATTGGTTGCAAGTTCAAGAAAAATTCACTTCTAAAAATTATTGCCTTATAAAATATAAGAAAATTACTCTGTTAGATTACTCGACTCTTGGAAAGGAAAAGTCCTTTCAAATGAAGTTTTCATGGGAGATTTGCTGTCTAAATCAGGAGTACCTGTTGGTAATATTTTATAAAGATCAGAGTAATTCTCAATAAAGTCTTCTGTATAGTCCAATTTCTGCAAAAGTGAATTAAAATGTTTTTGGCACTTTGCAATTTCTACACTCAATTCCTATTCATTATTAATTAAAGTCTTCTATTACTCTTTATTTACTGTATTTCTATAACCTCTTATCTTATTTCCTTCGAGGATCTGATCAACAACAATCTCCTTTATCATCCCAGCTTCAAATTCTAACTCACCAAGATATGTGTTAAGGTTCTGATTAAAGAAATTCTGCTTTACAAAGAACTTCTTTGCAACATTTAGAAAATCTTTACATTTGTAAAGTTTGGATTCGATTTCTGTCCATTCTCGATAAAATTTCTTATCATCTTCTGCTAATAATTTCAATACATTTTCCTGAACACTATCAGCCAAGCTTTTATATGAATCTTTCAAAATCTGAATATTCCTTTTTATTCTCGTTTTTGCTTCAATCAACATTTTTTCTTCAGGTTGATAAGTCCCAACTTCGCCACTTTCATTTAGAGAAGGCTGCGACTGAGGTAGAACAGACTTTTGGGGTATCAGTGAAGTTGGTGGTTTGAATGAAGTTTTATCTTGGAAAGAAACAGTTTTTTGTAGTGGAAGATCATTCACACTTAATTCGGATTTTAGTCCAGGAAGTGGTGCCTGTAACTGGCTCGCCCCAGCTCCGAAGTCTTTAAGTTGAATCTTGCGGGTAAGGTATGTGATTCCTGGAGCGTCTTGAAGAATATCATCATTTTCAAACTCATCTCTTTTATCAATGAAAGCATATTTTCCAATTTGTCCACAAGAAGTCAAGACAAAAATCAAAGGAGGATAAGGAATTGTTTTTTCGTCATCATTTTCAAGATATTCAAAGGTTTTGCTTTCGGAAATGCGGGTTGTACAAAAAGAAAAACCTCTTAATAAAGTCATATAACCTGGAGGTGCTTTTAATTTGATATTAACTGAGGAGCCCATTTCCATTCCAACATATTTCTTCAATTCAGCTATAAGAGAAAGTTATTATTTATAAAGAAGGAGTTATTCTTACGTTCAGCCCGTCCTTTTTTATTCGCAATCAATGTTACTTCGTTACCTTGTGTTGTTCCACTTAATATAACATCTCTAATGGGTTCGAATTAACTTTAAAAGGGATTTATTTCTAATTTACCTTCGGGGAATGTAAGTAAATTTGTAATAAGGAAGGATGAGAGTTGGATTATCAAACCCAATTAAAGGCAGAAACATTTCATTAAATAATTGAACAGGAAGATCTTTTAATTTTTTAGTAATAATATTGCCCTGAATCATATAAGTGTGTTTCGAAGCTTCGGAAGGATCTTCACTATCGTTACAAACTCCAGAAAATACCCAGAAATCTGGTTTGATCTCTTGAATGTGTGTTAAAGTTGTGATATTAAAAGAATCTGGGTCAATAAACTCAATCTTTTCATTTTTAATTATTTCCATTGTCTCGGTCTTGAATACAAGGAACTCATTCTTCGCATTAATAGCCAAAATATTCTCGCTGGTGCTTGAAAAAGTCGCTGTAAAGGTTTTTAATTCAGGAAAATCGAATATAACTCACCACATGTTATTTCTTGGTTGGTTGAAGATTTGCTTTGTCCAGTTTGGAGGTTTATGCTGGATAATTTCTTTTGAGAACTTATAGCAATAATGAGATCTTATTGGATTATTTATAACTCGATCTTCTAAGTAAATACCTTGTGGCTTATCTCTCGAATAAGGTCCCCATTGTATTTTTTCCCATTTACTTTCTCCTGGGAATGTTGCCAATAATTTTGCCGTCTTCAAAATAAGTAAAAAAAGATTGAGACTTTATACTCCTGATGCAATCATATCTTTTACTGAATAGATTTTAATGTCATTTCCTGTTGCAATAGCAATCATATGGTTACATGGGGATAATTTTATATGATTTATAACTGGTCCTCCATTTTGAATAACCTATGTTAAGCATTAGGTATTCTATTTATCAAGTTATTACATTAATGCGTTTAATCAGTTTATTCTCGTCTTTTATCCAAAAGGTTTTGATACTTTCTTTCTCGATAATACAAATGTCTAAGAAATTAATCAATATAAAACCCTGAGCAAACCATTTTTGTAGCTGACAAAGAGCGCTCCTAAAACTGGGCTAAAATCTAAAGATAATTATTTATATTGGAGTGAAGGAGAAATGAACCCATCAAATCTATTGTGTTTTGTGAATCAAAGTAACTCATATCAATATTAGGAATTGGTAAAGATTCGTAGTCATTTTTGAAGAATTTTTCTCTATCCAAAAGGATTTTGTTATAACTAGGATCAGCTTCAGCAATGTCTGCCATGTGGATTTCAAGGTTCAGATTTTAAATTAGTTAATCAATGTTTTGTTCAGAAAAATATTGATCAGAGTTTTGTATAAATTTAGAGCGGAATCTATTCTTTAAATACTTGAGAAAAGTCTAAGCTTGATTATTTCAAGATTTTCGAAGTCAAGGAAAAAGGAAGCAATTGAAAATCCTATGAATATGAGTTTTTTTCTCTGAATTTCTTTTATTAAGGAAGGAGTTTATTTGCAAGTCTCCTATTTCGAGTTAAAGATTTAAGGTCAAATAAAAATTTCTCTAGAGGATAATTTTCTATTCTTTTACTTCTTTACTTCAGAAAAATGTAAAACATTAAATTGAAGTTAACTAATTTTTTTTTATTTGATTCATTTTCCTAGATAAAAATCTTCAAATATTTTTTTGAAAGAGGAAAAGCTTTACTTCCTTACACCATTCCTCCAAGAATAGTTGAATACTAATTGGTCCAATAGATTTTTGAGAGAATTTTTTTTATAATTATTTTTATTTATAAATAGTAATATATTCAGCTTTCTTTCAAAGAATTTTCTCACTCCTTAATAAATTTTTTCATAATAAGTTTTCAAGTCTGGAAACACAATATTTTTTTTTAATCCCCTTGAAATAATTTTTTTATAGAGTTATTTTAAGTAAGGACTTTGAGCTTGATCTCAAAAATAATTATGTAAGAATCTTTCTTTAACAGAAACAAAATCCAAAATTTAGCTAATAAGTCTTGGAATTTTGTTGCTGACATTCTCTTTTCGCAATAAGACTTTGAGCGAAACATAATTAAGAAAAACTTTGAGTAAATTACATTTGTTTGTTCTATGCACAAAACAAGAGTTTTTTTCCAAGAGAGGTCTCCAAAATAAAAGTCAGAAATTATGGAACTAGATTTCTTTGAAATTAATTGAAATGATTTAGTTTAAAATTCATTTTATTAAATAAATAAGAATGTATTTAAATTAGAAAGTTGGATTGCAAATTTTTTAGTTAGTTTGAATTTTAAATTAAATTAAAATAATTATCAATTTTAATCAATATAATTTTTGGATTATTTCTTAATTAATTAATAATTATTAATTATTGCAATAATTTACTTTCTTGGATTAATAAATACTTTGATAAATTAATCATTTAAAATTGAATTTTGAATTATTTTATATTATACTTTGCATAAATTCTTTTTCATCTTTACTCCCTTTTTCTCATCGAAAATGAGATAAATTATCTTTAAGACTTTTATGAGTGTCATTTTTGTATGTTTCATTAATATCTTGATATCACAAAGACTTCGAGTGAATTATTAACTTG
>Ga0182742_1004067_pt1 | contig 13579 bp, 8 predicted proteins | sample eDN5th37CBELigMG_FD_128880 | JGI IMG/M metagenome (GOLD analysis project Ga0182742, IMG submission 128880) | Enriched Miracle-Growth compost microbial communities from Emeryville, California, USA - eDNA 5th pass 37_C BE-Lig MG (version 2)... ... | reverse complement strand
CGACGTCGCCGGCCACGAAGGCCGTCACCAGGCCGCTGCCGACCTTGTCCCAGCCGACCAACTCAACGTTGGCCGCCTTGAGCATCGCGTCGCTCGCTTCCACGAGCGCCACGAACCCCTTGGTTTCAATCATTCCGAGCGCTTCGAGGGTTGCCGAGGCCACGGGGGGCCCTCCTTCCAAGAGATGGCGCCGCAGTCGGCGTTCGCAACATGGCGAACCGCCCGCGGACCGTCCGGGGTTAGAATCACGCCTTGGTCAAAATCACGTTGGTTGCGTTCGCCAAGTCGCACGCGTTGGCTTCGTCGGTGTCGATGTGGACCTCCAGCTTCCAATCCGGATGGGTCCGCACGAGCAGACCCTCCAGCGTGCAGGAGCAGGAGCTTTCCACTTTCATGTTCATGCGATCCAGGTGCTTGACGCCGTAATACTCGGCGTCGCGCGGTCCCATGTGGACGTGCCGCTCGGCCCGGATGACCCCCTTGGGCAAGACCAGAGAGCCCTTCGGGCCGATCAGGAGGCAGCCGGGGGTCCCCTCGATGTCGCCGGAGAGCCGCACCGGAACGTCGATGCCGAGGCTGATCGCGTCGGTGAACGCCAATTCCACCTGGCTGAACTTCCGGCAGGGTCCCAGAATCCGAACGCCGGGGATCATTCGTTGACGGGGACCGACCACGGCCACCGTCTCGTTGGCCGCGAAGTCGGTGTCCTGATACAGCCCGCGCATCGGCGTCAGTTGGTAGCCGGGGCCGAACAAGACGTCGACGTCGGCCTGCGTCAGATGGCAATGCCGGGCCGAGATGTTGACCACGACCTTCGGCGGGCCCGCCGGCGCGGCCGCGCGGCCGTTGCCGTTGGTCGAGGTTGGGGTCGCGCCCAGGGCCGGGGCCCCCATGTGCTTCAAGATGATCGATCGGACCAGGTTCTCGACCTGATCCCGGGTCGCCGCCGCGCTCATGCCTCGGTCCTCTCGGTCACATTGCGTGTCGTTTGAGTCGTCCGCGCCACGCCGTCGAGCGGGGCCGCGTGGACGGTTGCGCCGGCCTCCTCCAGCATGGCCCGATGCTCCTGGGGCATCGCCGAGTCGCCCACAAAATGGTCGATCTCGTCGAGGCCACAGAGCCGCGCGAGGGCCAATCGCCCGAATTTGGACGAGTCGGCCACGATCACCACCTCCTGGCCACAGGTCATCATTTGCCGCTCGGTTTCGACCAGGAGCAGGTTCGAGTTGTAGACGCCGTCGGCCATGATTCCACCGGCCCCCATGATCGTTCTGCGAACGCGAATCCCCCGCATCGTCGCGATCGCCAGGGGCCCCAGCGCCACCCCCGTCCGGGGATAGACGTAGCCGCCGATGAGGATCAGGTCGGTGTTGGGGCTCGACGCGACAAGCTGGGCGATGGGCAGGCTGTTGGTCACGATCTGGACCGGGCGGCCGATCAAGGCCCGCGCGACCTCCAGCGTCGTGGTCCCGCCGTCGAGCAAGACCGTCTCGTCGTCCTCCACGAGCGCCGCGGTCGCCTCGCCAATGGCTCGCTTCTCGGTGATCGCGGTTCGGGTTCGCTCGTCGAAGGCGGGCATGCCGCGGGCTTCCTCGGCGTACACCGCGCCGCCGTGCGTCCGTTTGACCGACCCGGCCAAGTCGAGAGTCTCCAAGTCGCGCCGGACGGTGCTTTCGGAGACGCCAAGCGACTTCACCAGCTCGTCGAGCGTCGCGAAGCCCTGTCGCGAAACCAGCTCCAGTAGTCGTCGACGGCGGGTCTCAGGCAACATGAGGCGGGTCTTCCACGGAGGAGTTGTGCGCGATGCTCTTCATGAATTTCCAATATGCGCGAGCTGTTGTCAAGGGTCTTGATTGTTTTTGAGGAAAATCAGTCACGATCTTTCGCTGGCTTGCTCATCGCTTCTCCAGGGCGCCCGGTTGCTACAATGGGAATGAACTGGAGATTCGATTGCGGATTTGGGAGACCTGTTGGATGCCGGAGCTTCCCGAAGTTGAAACCATGGTTCGCGGGCTTCGTCCGGCCCTGGAGGGGCGCGGGATTGATCGGGTTGAGCTTCACGACCCTTTCCTGCTTCGGGGATGCTCGGCGGAGGAGTTCGCGCTTCGGGCTCGGGGGGTGGAGGTCGCGGAGGTCGCGCGTCGAGGAAAATGGGTCGTGATTGGTCTCGCCCGACAGAAGGGCTTGATCGTCATTCAGCCCCGGATGACTGGAGGCTTTTGGTTGGTCGAACCCTCTCGACCCGACCACGTTCGCCTGACGTTTCGTTTGGCGAAACCCGAGGCTTCGGTTTGGTTTTGCGACGCGAGGAGGCTGGGTAGGATACTCTGGTTCGACGACCCGCTTGAGGCCGAGGCGGCCATCGGTCGATCGCTTGGCCCCGACGCCCTGATAATCGCCCGCGACGATCTGGCCGCGCGGCTGAAGCGGACCCGACGCGGCGTTAAGCCCGCGCTCTTGGATCAAAAGATCCTGGCGGGGATTGGCAACATCTACGCCGACGAGGTCTTGTTCCGCTCCCGCCTCCATCCGGGGCGCGTCGCGGCCGAGCTGACCGCAAGCGAACTCGACCGCCTGCACGCGGCGATCCGTCCCGTTCTTGAGGAGGCGATCGCCGCCGAGGGCTCGAGTTTCGACGCCGGCTACCGCACCGTTTTGGGGCTCGAAGGGGGCTTCCTGGCCGTGAATTCGATGTACGGCCGGGAGGGGGAGCCTTGCAAAGGGTGTGGCGCTCCGATCCAGAAGATCAAGCTTCCCGGTCTGATCGGCCGTCCCACCTATCTCTGTCCGACGTGCCAGCCCTCTCGCGCGGGGCGATCGCGGTCGACGGGCGAACGGTGAGAAACGCGCGGGGGGCTTGGAGCGCCGTGGGAAATTGGTCGCTTATTCGGAGGCGTTCGATTCGGCCGGGACGGGTTGGTCGTTGGAGGCTCGAACGACCTTGGAATCGGCCGGGGTTTTCAGCGATTCCGGCTTGGGGGGGCCGACCACCGCCACGGGCTGGGGGATGGGGGGCGGGCCCTGGTCCGATTTCGAGCCGTCCTCGCCGGAGGATCGCATCCGAATCAAGAGGTGGTTGGAGGGGCCGTTGGGGGTGGCGATGCTGATGTCGAGCAGGGGGACGCCCTTGGCGTTGGGGGTTGGCTGGGCGTCCTTGGCGATCGTCACCTGCATCAGGTTTCGGCTGATCAAGACCGACTTGGCGGGCTTGCCGCCGGCGATGACGTGGGTGTCGTGAACGCTGAAGTTGTTTCCCTCCACGAAGATCGTCGATTCCTCGCCTGGTTCGGGGGGCTTGCCGTGCCAGGCCAGCAGCGAGGGGCGGAGGTGGCCGCCTCTCGAGCAGAAGATCCGCGCGTCGTTGTGATCCGAGGCGAAGGGGACTCGGACGACCAGGCGCTGGGTGGGCATGAGGCTTTTCAGTTGGTTGAGCCGCTCGATGGCGATTTGGAGTTCCTCGGGCCGGTATCGCCCGGCGGATCGGACCCGATTGACGGCCTCTTCGGCCTCGATGAGTCGACCGGCGAGGTCGGAGGCCATTTCGATGTTCGAGCCCCGGGCCTCTTTGGCGTCGCCGGTTCGGAACCAGTTGGCGACGGTGACGAACTCCATTTGGGGAACGAAATTGGGCATCACGATCAGCGCGGTGCATTCGCGTTGGCCGGGTTCGATGCTTTGATCCTTGCCTCCCGGAAGGCTGCCGCGGAGGAGTTGGAGGGCGGCCGCGGCGAAGTTGCGATAGGGTTCGCGGCTGGTCTGGAGCCGAGGATAGAAGACCCAGCCGAAGGTGTTTTCCCCCGCGCCGAAGCCCACCATCGTCGGATTGAGTCGGATGGCCGCCTCGTCTTCGATGACCCGCCGATCGGTTGAGAGATTTCCGGCTCCCAGCAGGGGGCCGATGGGACCGCCCGCCATGAGGTTCAGGGCCGAAACGGATCGTCGGCCCACCGAGTCGGCGATGTTCTGTTGGGCGATCACCGGCTCGATGGCGTAGACGCGCAGGGGCCATTTGGCTTGGACGTACCGCTCGAAGAGGCGAAAGGATTCTTCGGAGGCGTTGGGATGAAAGAAATTCACCCGGTGAAGCTCATCCTGGGACAGATTCGGGAGCTGATCGGTGATGTCCTGCTTGAGTCTCGCGTTGAGGGCCGCCGCCTGGACGCGGAGGGTGAAGCCGAGGATTTTGAGGGTCCTGCGCCGGTTGGCGGCCAGGTCGTCCTCGTCGAGGGATGGGTCGGAGAATCCCGAGGCGAGCATCACGTCGGGGTCGCCGAAGCCGTCTCGGGCGGCGGCCACCGCCTGGAAATCGCGCCGGGCGATTAGATCGCCCATGGCTTCGAGCGGATCGAAGGACGCCGCGGCCGGGCCGGAGTCGGCGGAGGCGGCCGCCCGCTCCAGCATCGGGTACGCGGCTTCAAGCTCGCCGCGGAGCCATTCCGAGATTCTGGTGGAGCGGTGATGGGGCTCGTCGCTCAACTCGCGGACGAGTTGCCGCTCGGCCTCTCCGCGAAGGAACGCGATGTTTTCGGGGCCTTGGAAGACCTCGGAATCGCCGAAGGAGATCAGGGCGTACGAGCCGGCGCCGGCCCCCGCGCTCGGCTCTTCGTCTTCGCCCGGAGCATGGTCGAGCGATTGGGACAGGTTGCGGACCGCCTCGTTGACGACGGCGGTTCGCAGGGCGTATCGCATCGTCTCCCTGGTTATCAGCGGTTTGGCCGAGACCGTGATGATCGCCCCGCGGCCCCGGCGGCTCTTGGGTCCGGGCGAGAGCGTCACCGGGATTCGAACCAGATACAACCCATATCCGGGGCGGTCGGTCAGATCATCGCCGGCGTTGACTCGTCGTAGTTGGCTGAGGTGGTTCAAGTATTGCGAATGCTCGTCGAGCACGACGGTCGGCTCAAGAAGTCCCGCCGCTCCCGGCTGTTCCGCGGCGGGGGGAGCCGTCGACGCGGCGGCCATCGCCGGAACGCCGAGTCCGCCGGCGGGGCTCGAGAGGGAGGCCAGCAGCGACTTCGATTCCTGATTCAGATCCGCGGTCTCGGCCTCGGGGTCGACCAGGCCCGTGGCGAGTTGAAATCCGATCGCCTGGGCCTCTTGGCGACTGATCGAGGCGTTGATGACCCCCTTGAAGCCCCCATTGAGCCATTGGGCCATCTGCGTTTCATACTCGGAGCGGAACTTCGCCAGCCGATCCTGGCCCCAGACGTCGGGCGACTTGACGCCGATCGTCCCTCGCGTCGTGATGGTCCGATCCAGAGCGTCGATCATCTTCTCGGCCCGGGCGAGGCTGACCGCCGCGTCGGGATCGCGGCCGATCCAGGCCGCGTCGGGCCACGTCTCATCGAGCGCCGAGCAGCCGAACCCCAGGCCCAGGGCCAAAACCAGCGCCAGGTGTTTCGAGGCGATGATCCGCCGCGACCTCGTCTGAAACATGGCTTCCTCGGAGTCGACGAGAACCGCCGACAATCGTCCTTCCGCCTGATTCCTCACGGCGTACTTTGACGATTTTTCCAATTAAGCCAAGGCGAGATTGAAGAATTGGAGAAATTTCCTCGTTTTGTTCGGAGGCGTTGCCGACGCGGGCGCGTCTCGTTTTCCTCTCCGGGTCAACCGCGGGGACGATCGAAGAAGTCGGCGATGGCCGCGCGCGATTCTTCATCAAGGGCCAACTCAACGAGCTTGGCGACGGCGGCCTCTCGCGCCTCTTTGGGACCCTCGTTCAAGTCGGTTCGCAGAATGTCGAGGATGGCGAGCGGCGCGTGGGGGAAGTCCAGGGAGTGTTGCTTCAGCTTGACGCGGGCGAACTCGATCTCGTCCTCCCAAATCTCCTTGGTGAAGGGCCGCTCGGTGATCGGCTCGAATCTGAGCGTCTCCAGCAGCCGCTCGGATTCGTCGTGGGAGATCAGGCGGTCGACGGCCCCCTGCGACTTGGCCTGAAGGAAGCCGATCGGGTTGCCCAAGAGCAAGAGATCCAGCGCGTCCTTCGGCGCCAGGATGCGGGGAAGAAGCTGAAGGGCTCCCCAAATGGGGATGATGCCGAAGTGGATTTCGGGAGAGCCGAGCTGAAGCGGGATGTCCGACGCGACCGCCGCCCGGTGCTTGCAGGCCAAGGCGAGGTCGAAGCCGCCTCCCAGGCAGACGCCGTGCAGAACCGCCGTGGTCGGGGGCTTCAACCGCGTCAGACGGTCCAGGACCTCGATGCCCCGCCTCGCGTAGGATTCGATCTCGGCGGCCGTCTCGGCCTGGCGAAACAGTTTCAGGTCGGCCCCGGCGCAGAAGCCGCCGCCTTTGGCGCTTCGGATCAGAAGGCCCGAGACCGAGCCGTCGCGCTCAACCTCCTCCAGCCGCTCGTCCAGCTCGTCAAGAGCTTGCCGGTCGAGGATGTTGTGTCGCCGTCCCGGCTGGTCGAACCAGAGCGTCCAAACGTCGTTCTCGCCGCGATCCCATCGCCAGGCCGGTTGAGGGGCTTCGTCGGTCATGGTTTTCACCTCTTGCTGGGCGCTATGATCGCCAAAGGGGAGTAAATGCATCATCGCCCTGCTGGAATCGGAGGCGCTGACGACGCGGAGCCTTGATTTGCGGAGCCGTGGATCCTCCTCGGAAGCCGGCGCGGTGGGGAAATCGGCGCGGACTCGCGAGCGATCGAGATCCCGACGGCGATGACCGGGGCGCCGACCATCGGCGCCTTTTTTGGCCTCGACCGCGAACTCGGCGCGATGGGTCGGGGATCATGCTTTCGGCATTCTAGTCTGTTCCGGCGGCCTTCGCGCGATCGAGCCCCGCGCGGTTGGAGTCGCGAGGCTCCTCGGTTACGATGAGGCCGAGGCCGACGAACGGGCTGAACGCCCCATCGCCCCGGCTCGACATGTCCCGCGGTTATGGGACCATTCGACTTGCTCCACTCCTTCGCTTTCGGCCTTCGAGAAGGATCGTCTTGACTCAAAAAGCTTCATCCGAATGTCGATTGACGCGAACGCGCCGGTTGTCCGGCCGATCCAAGGCGGTCCGCGACTGAACGAGCCATCGATCCCCAGGGCCGCGAGCGGGATTCGTCCGTTCGCTTTTCCACGGGGAATTTCACGCGAACCCGCTGTTTCCTCATCCGGATTGGTTCGGGTCGGAGCATCCCGCGGCGGAGAAAATCGTCGCGTCCATCGAGGCGTTCGTCAAGCCCCTAGCCTTGGGAATCGACCTTGGAATGAGAAAACGGAAGTTTTCAACACATGGGCGGCGGGGGGTTGCGCGCGATGGGAGCGTTGGGCGAGCCGGCTCGAATTCGGGCGTTCGGCGCTCCGTCGGCTCGTCGAACCAACCCCGCGCCGGGAGGTCGTGGGGCGAGGGCCCCTTGAACCGGCCTCGACGGCTCTGTTCCAATATCGCGGTTCCGTCGTAAAACATCGAGGGAAAAGGGGCTTGGATCATGATGAACTTGTTGACGCGACGCGCGGCGGCGGCCGCCGCCGCGGTTTTTTTTCTGGGCGCGATGGTCTTCGTGGAGGCTGACGACATCGGCAAGGCATTTGTTTACCCCGAGGCGCCGCGATCCGACACGGTCGACGACTATCACGGAACCCAGGTCGCCGACCCGTATCGGCCGCTCGAAGATCCCGATTCCGAGGCCACCCGCGCCTGGATCGAGGCCGAGAACAAGATCACCAACGCCTTTCTTGACGCAATCCCCCAGCGCGAGGCGATCCGGGAGCGGCTCACCCAGCTTTGGGACTACGAGAAATTCAGCCCGCCCGGCCAGAAGGGGGGCAAGTTGTTCTTCACCCACAACACCGGGCTCCAGAATCAAAGCGTTCTCTTCGCGCTCGACTCGATCGACGGCGAGCCCCGGCTCCTGCTCGATCCCAATACGCTGTCGAGCGACGGCACCGTCGCCCTGACCGGCGCCGTCCCGAGCGAGGACGGCAAGCTGTTGGCCTACGGCGTCGCCGCGGCCGGCTCGGACTGGAACGAGTGGAAGGTTCGGGACATCCAGACCGGCGACGACCTGGACGACCATCTGAAGTGGATCAAGTTCTCGTCGGCCTCGTGGACGCCCGACGGCAAAGGCTTCTTCTACGGGCGCTTTCCCGAGCCCGAGCCCGGCGAGGATCTGAAGGCCGCCAACTATCATCAGAAGGTCTATTACCACCGCGTCGGCGAGCCGCAGGCGAACGACGTCTTGATCTGGGAGGATCCCGAGCACAAGGAATGGCGGGCCGACGCCAGCGTGAGCGACGACGGCGAGCACCTGATTCTGACGATCGGCAAGGGCACCGACGCCAAGTACCGGGTTCTCCATCGTCCGCTCGGCGACTCGGAGGCCGAGCCGACGCATCTGGTCGGCGACTTCGACGCCGAATATGAGTTCGTCGACAACGACGGCCCGATCTTCTGGTTCAAGACCAACAAGGACGCCGAGCGCGGGCGGGTGGTCGCCATCGACGTTCGCGACCCCAAGCCCGAGAGTTGGGTGGAGCTGATCCCCGAAGCCGAAGAGACCCTGCAAGACGTCGACGTCGTCGGCGATCGGTTCCTGGCGACCTATCTGAAGGATGCCCACACGGTCGTCCGCGTCTTCAACCTGACGGGCGAGCACGAGCGCGACGTCGAGTTGCCGGGCTTGGGAACGGCCGTCGGCTTCCGGGGCAAGCGAAGCGACTCGCGGACCTTCTACGCCTTCACGTCCTACACGACCCCCGCCACGATTTACCAGTACGAAATCGAATCCGGCGAAAGCTCGGTCTGGCGCCGTCCCAAGCTCCAGTTCAACCCGGACGACTACGAGACCGTCCAGGTCTTCTACAAGAGCAAGGACGGGACCAAGATCCCGATGTTCCTGACCTCCAAGAAGGGACTCGAGCGAACCGGCGACGCGCCGACCTTGCTGTACGGCTACGGCGGGTTCAACATCCCCCTAACCCCCAGCTTCAGCCCTTCGAACCTGACCTGGCTGGAGAAGGGAGGCCTCTTCGCCGTCGCCAACCTCCGCGGAGGCGGCGAATATGGCGAAAGCTGGCACCAGGCGGGAACCAAGCTGAACAAGCAGAACGTCTTCGACGACTTCATCGCCGCGGCCGAGTGGCTGATCGCCGAGAAGTACACCAGCGCGCCCAAGCTGGCGATCTCCGGTCGATCCAACGGGGGCCTTCTGGTCGGCGCCTGCATGACCCAGCGTCCCGAACTCTTCGGCGCGTGCCTGCCGGGCGTCGGCGTTCTGGACATGCTCCGCTTCCACAAGTTCACCATCGGCTGGGCCTGGATCGACGACTACGGCTCGTCCGACGACCCCGAGCAGTTCCAAGCGCTTTACGCCTACAGTCCGCTGCACAACATCAAGCCGGGAACCTGCTACCCGCCGACCCTGATCACCACCGCCGACCACGATGATCGCGTCGTCCCGGCCCACAGCTTCAAGTTCGCCGCCGCCCTTCAGGCGGCCCAATCTTGCGACAACCCCACCCTGATCCGCATCGAAACCAAGGCCGGCCACGGCGCGGGCAAGCCGACGGCCAAGATCATCGAGGAGGCCGCCGACCAGTGGGCCTTCCTCATCAAAGTCTTGGGCGTCGAAGACAAGGATTGACGCGGGCGATGGCGAAGAAATCCACCTCCGGGCTCCCTCGCGGAGCCCAGAGGGTGGTGGAATCATGTAGAGGGCGGCCCCCCGTGGCCGCCCTCGCGGGACGGCGCGGCTTCCCACGGCGGGATCGCTTTACATCATAGAGTAAAGTCGAGCCGAACCTGCTTTGTGATGCAAAGAATCGTGTTCGAGCCGCTCCGCCGCTCACTTCTCCTCGGACTCGCCGAAGAATGGGAAGATCTTCAGGAGTTCCTCCTTGCTCGGTTGCCTTCCGTATTCGCAGACCTCGAAGGCTTCGGCGAACTGGACGGCCTCGCCCCTTTCGGGGCCGAGGAGTTCCACCAGCTTGTCGCGGAATCGGTCGGCGGCGGCTCCGTAGCGTTCTTCGAGGCGCTTCTTGAGCCAGTCCTTGCGAGCGGCTGGGTCTTTGGGGACTTCGTTCTCGTAGCGGCCGAGCCAGGGGTTCCACTCGTGGAATTGCGAGGGCATCGCGTTGATCGCGTCGACCTTTTGGTCGAAAACCGGGTCGATGGGAACGACGACGTCGGGGACGAAGGGGTTCGGCTTTTGAAATCGGTCCTGGGAGTAGAGGAAGATTGGATTGTGCTCGAGCGCCGGGACGTCGGGGCAGAAGTTGGGCACGGTCACCATGAACGCCGCGTCCTGGACCAAAATGCCGGTGTAGCGGTGGTCGGGGTGGTAGTCGTTGGGCCTGTGGGCGATGACGACGTCGGCCTTCCACTCGCGGATCAGCTTGGTGACGGCCTTGCGGTTTTCGAGGGTCGGCAGCAATTCGCCGTCGTGGTTGTCGAGGACCTGGGTTTCCTGGACGCCAAGGATCTTGTCGGCTTCCTGGACTTCGGCCGTTCGGCGGCGGGCCAGGGGGCCTCCGGCCATCTCGTGATGGCCGATGTCGCCGTTGGTCACGCTGACGAATTTGACCGGGTAGCCCAGCTTCGCCCAGCGGGCGGCCGTTCCTCCGGTGGAGAGTTCGCAGTCGTCGGGATGGGCGCCGAAGACGATCACTCGGTACGTTTTCGAGGACTCCTTCGAGTCGTCGCCCCGGGCCGATGGGGCCGACAACCCCGAGAACAGAAGCGCCGACAAGGCGATCGGCAACGCGCGCGACCAACGGCCGTCGGAAGAGGGGAACATCAATGAGGCTCCTTTCGATTCGCGAGGCGAGGGGGGGGGAACCAGCGACGGCTCGGGCGGCCCGCGCCGCGACGTTGTCGTCGGCCGTCGTTCGGCCAGCGTACCACTCCCGGTCGCCTTGTTGACGAGGGCGGCGGGGAAAGCTTGTCGCGGCGGAAATCCAGGCCGTACAATCGGCGGTATGAAAAGCAACAGCGAGCCACGATCCGTTGCCGCCTCTTCGGCGTCCCGCCGCTCGACCGGCCCCTTGCTGATGGCGCTTTGGGCGTTAGCCCTCGCGTCGCCCCGGGCGATCGCCGACGATTCGGAGCCTCGCGATTTTCTGGATCGTTCCGACGGCGCTCGCGTCGAGGGGCGACTGCTGTTCGACGCCCGCTCGGGCCTTCGGTTTCGAGAGGCCGGAGCGGATCAGGGGGCGAGCCGAGCCGTCGAGCCCGGCGAAGAGGTTGAGTTCGCAGCCCCGGCGCGGCCCTTGGCCTCGGTGCCGCCCTTGTTCCGGGTGGACGTGGGCCAAACGGCTCGGATCTCGGGAACGCTCAAGCGCCTGACGGAGCGGGGGATTGTTCTCTCGGTCCCCTGGCAACCGCGCGAGATCGAGGCGCTTCGGCCCGGCGTTCAATCACTGGTTCAACGCTTCGGCGAGGCCCGCGCGCTCGTCGACGCCTTCGATGAGCTCGACCCGTCCGTTTGGACGATTGGAGGAAAGCCGCGAATCGTCGCCGATCCGGCCGACTCGGGAACCCTGCTCTTGCCGTTGGGGGCGTCGATTGAGCGCCGGTTCGAGGAGCCGCTTGGTTCCGGCCGGATCGACTTGACGTTTCTGGACAACGGCAAGGTTCGTCCCGGTCGGCGGTGGACGTTCGCGCTCGTCTTCCGAAGCCCGTCCGGTCCGGCGGAGGCTCGAATCCTGCTGGGCTGGGAGGAGGAAAGCCTGGCCGTCGAATCCCCCGAAGGACCGGCCCTGGCCGTGCAGCGCCTGGCGAGAACCGAGGGTTGGCGGCGTTTGACGATTCGATTCGGAGCCGAGCGAACCGAGGTTGCGGTCGACGGCAAGGAGTTGGCCCACGGACGGGGGCCGTCGGGGCCGCTGGAGTCGATTCGCGTCGCGACCGCCGGCGGAGCGGAGGACGCGGACGCGGAATCGGAGCGGGGCGCGACCATCGGCGAAATCCAGGTTTTTCAATTCACGCAATCGCCATCGATCCTGGAGGTTGATCCCTCGCGGGACGAGGCCCGCTTGGCCGTCGGCGATCAGCTTTTCGGGACGATCCGCCGGGGCGATCGGGACCGGATTGAGATGACCGTGGCCGATCGACCGATCGCTCTGCGATGGGAGGACCTCTCGGGGTTGTATTTCGAGCGAACCCCCGCGCCGGGCGCTCCGGTTCGAGGCGCCTTGGCCCGAGTTTGGTGGCGATCGGGCGACGACGATCCCGCGCGGGCGGCCGACTTCGCCGAAGGGGCCGTCGAGGCGCTCTCGGACGCCTCGCTCACCCTGGCGACGCCGTATCTGGGGACCTTGACGATCCCCCGCGATCGCTTGATCCGGCTCCATGTCTTCGAGCCCGGCCTCCGGTTGGTGATCGACCCGGCCGCTCACCACCTGGGAGACGAAATCTCGGTCACGCCCCCTTTGCTCGATCCCCCGCTTCCCGAGGGAGGCCTTCTGGAACGATCGATCGATTTGCCGGAAGTCCCGACGGGTCCGGCCTTTCTCGTGCTCGACGTGGTCCAGGTCGTGGGCGAGGCCCCCGGACTGCCGTTCTCCGAGTTCATTCGTCGGGGCGAGTTGAAGACCTTCGTCGAGGTGAACGGCGAACGGTTCGACTATCTGAATCGTTACATCACCGACACCAACGAGACCCCCGCGCGAATCCGGATCCCGATCCCCGACGGCTCCCTCGTCGCGGGGAGGAACCAGTTGCGGATCGTTCAGACGGGGGTTGAAAACAATCCCACTTGGTACGACGATCTGGGAGTTCTTGGCGTCGCCGTCGAATTCGCCGGTTCGGCCGCGGATTCGCGGGATCCGGCCGGCGCCGAAGCTCCCAACCCTTGACGCAACACATTACATGACGCGCCCGCCATGAAATCGCTCACGCGCAGCCTGGTTCGACACGCTCACGCGATCGCCCGCGAGGCCGGCGCCCGCGTCGTGTTGCTCCACGCCGACGTCGTCGAGGAGGACTCGGATCTCAAGGCCCTGATTGAAGATGTCGGTTTCCGCATCGTTCTGGTTTCGCGACGATCCGACTTCCAGCCTCCGGAGGGGCTCGGCGACACGTGCAAGGTCGTTCGGCTTCCCGACATCGCCATGACCCGCGGCGGCCAAATCAAGGTGGCCACCCTGATCGCCGCGGCCGAGAAGCTGATCGGCGCCGGCGATCGGATCCTCTGTCTCACGGGAGTGGATCGCTCGGGGATGCTCGACACGATCATGGTCCTGGACATGGGAACCGAGATCGAGCTCTTCTCGACCGGGACGGCCGACCCCTTGCCCTCGGACGTCAGCCCGGCGGTGTTCGAGCGGGTCCTCAACATCGCCGGCGACCTGGGGGTGGAGGGACGCGAGGGGCGCCCGGTCGGCGCCCTGTTCGTGATCGGCGATTGCGAGCGGGTCTTGGGGCAGAGCCGCCAACTGGTTTTCAACCCGTTTCAGGGCTATCCGGAGGAGCTGCGCAACATCCTCGACGTTCGGCTTGAGGAGACGATCAAGGAATACTCGGCGATCGACGGCGCGTACGTCATCCGGGGCGACGGCGTGGTCCTCAGCGCCGCGCGTTACTTGGCGCCCCGGGGAAAGCTTGAGGAGGCCCTGCCTCAAGGCCTCGGAACGCGCCACGAGGCGGG
>Ga0182742_1004066_pt1 | contig 13582 bp, 10 predicted proteins | sample eDN5th37CBELigMG_FD_128880 | JGI IMG/M metagenome (GOLD analysis project Ga0182742, IMG submission 128880) | Enriched Miracle-Growth compost microbial communities from Emeryville, California, USA - eDNA 5th pass 37_C BE-Lig MG (version 2)... ... | reverse complement strand
TATTGCGATTGGTGCAGGGGGTCTAGAAGGTGTTGGATTAGGACAATCCGTACAAAAGTTAGGTTATTTACCAGAGCCACATAATGACTTTATTATGGCAATAATTGCCGAAGAGCTTGGTGTGTTAGGGGTAATACTTGTTTTAGCTGGTCTGGGTTTCATTGTCTTTAGAGGATTGTCAATTGCTATGAAAACACATGATCCACTTGCGAGAATGATTGCAGCGGGTATATCCAGTTGGATTGCTATTCAAACATTTATTAATATAGGTGGTTTATCAGGGTTGATTCCACTAACAGGTGTAACATTACCATTTATCAGTTATGGTGGTTCATCTATAATAATGCTTTCCTTAGCAATGGGAATATTGTTAAATGTATCTATGTATGTAAAACTAGAATCAAAGAAAAATAGAAGGGGTGGTAATCTTGAAAAAAATTAAGAAAATATTAGTTGCAAATAGAGGGGAAATTGCAATTCGTATATTTCGAGCTTGTAACGAATTAAATATTAAAACAGTTGCGATCTACTCTAGAGAAGATAGTGGATCGCATCACAGATACAAATCAGATGAATCTTACCTAGTTGGTGCAGGAAAAAAACCAATCGATGCCTATTTAGATATTGAAGGAATTATCAAGATTGCTAAACATTCTGGCGTTGACGCTATTCATCCTGGATATGGATTCTTATCTGAGAATGTTCATTTTGCTAGACGTTGTGAAGAAGAAGGAATTATTTTCATAGGACCATCATCACGACATTTAGATATGTTCGGTGACAAGGTAAAAGCAAGACAACAAGCAATAAAAGCGAATATTCCGGTTATACCAGGTAGTGATGGACCTGTGCAATCGCTTGAAGAAGTAGCAGCATTTGGAGATAACTACGGCTACCCACTCATGATTAAAGCAGCTCTTGGTGGTGGTGGACGAGGAATGCGTCTTGTTCATACGAAAGAAGAATTAGCCTCAAGTTATGAGCGAGCTAAATCTGAAGCAAAGGCTGCATTTGGATCAGACGAAGTGTATGTAGAAAAGGCAATAATTAAACCGAAGCATATCGAAGTTCAAATACTAGGTGATACAAAAGGTAATATTATTCATCTATATGAACGTGATTGTTCTATTCAACGTAGACATCAAAAGGTTGTTGAAATCGCACCTTCCAATGCATTAAATGATGCGTTACGAAACCGTATTTGTGATGCTGCGGTACAATTAATGCGTAACGTAGATTATGTAAATGCGGGAACAGTAGAGTTTTTAGTTTCTGGAGACGAATTTTATTTCATTGAAGTGAATCCTCGAATCCAAGTAGAACATACAATTACTGAAATGATTACAGGAATTGATATTGTCCATGCACAAATTAAAATTTCAGAAGGTTCTGAACTTTACTCTGAATATATGAATATTCCAAAACAAAATGAGATACCTTTATTTGGGTATGCGATTCAATCGCGTGTAACAACAGAAGATCCAGCAAATGGCTTTATGCCAGATACAGGTAAAATTATGGTATACCGCTCAAGTGGTGGATTTGGTGTTCGTTTAGATGCAGGTAATGGCTTCCAAGGAGCTGTTGTTACGCCTTATTACGATTCCTTATTAGTGAAAATTTCAACTTGGGGAAGAACATTTAGCGAAGCTGCCTCTAAAATGGACAGAAACTTGCGAGAATTCCGAATTAGAGGTGTTAAGACAAATATTCCGTTTTTAGAAAACGTCGTATTACATGAAAAATTTATAACTGGAAATTTTGATACTAGTTTTATAGATTCGACACCAGAATTATTTGAATTCCCAATTAGAAAAGACCGTGGTACAAAACTATTAAATTACATTGGAAATATTACATTAAATGGATTCCCAGGTATAGAAAAACGGAAAAAACCTATATTAGTTCAACCTACAAAGCCAAAATTTGATTTAAGTTCTGAAATTCCTGCAGGTACTAAACAAATTCTAGATAGCAGAGGACCAGAGGGATTAGTTCAATGGATTAAAGAACAAAATGATGTTTTATTAACAGATACTACGTTCCGCGACGCTCATCAATCTTTACTTGCAACAAGAGTTCGTTCGCAAGATATGTATCAAATCGCAGATTACAATGCGCAGATGATGCATCAATTCTTCTCATTTGAACTATGGGGAGGGGCAACGTTTGATGTAGCATATCGTTTCTTAAAAGAAGACCCTTGGGCACGTTTAGAAAAGCTACGTAAACAAATGCCAAACGTCTTATTCCAAATGTTATTAAGAGGTGCTAATGCAGTAGGATATAAAAACTATCCTGATAATTTAATTCGAGAGTTTATTAAAGAATCTGCAAATAGCGGTATAGATGTATTTAGAATTTTTGATAGTTTGAATTGGATTAAAGGTATGGAAGTAGCAATAGATGAAGTGCGCCAAGTGGGAAAAATAGCAGAAGCTGCAATCTGCTACACTGGAGATATATTAGATGATACAAGAGCAAAATATTCAGTTCAATATTATAAAGAAATGGCAAAAGAGCTAGAAGCTCAAGGTGCCCATATATTAGCAATTAAAGATATGGCTGGATTACTAAAACCTGAAGCTGCATATCGCTTAATATGCGAATTAAAAGATACGACAGATTTACCAATCCATCTTCATACACATGATACGAGTGGAAATGGTGTTTATACGTATGCAAAGGCAATAGAAGCTGGTGTCGATATTATTGATACTGCATTAGGTTCTATGTCAGGTTTAACCTCTCAGCCAAGTATTAACTCCCTATATTACGCAATGAAGGGGAGTAATCGAGAAATAAAAGTAGATATTGATTCACTAGAAAAATTGTCTTACTACTGGGAGGATGTACGGAGCTTCTATAGAGACTTTGAGAGTGGAATGAGAAGCCCGCACTCAGAAATCTATGTACATGAAATGCCTGGCGGACAATATAGTAATCTTCAACAACAAGCAAAAGCAGTAGGTTTAGGTGACCGTTGGGACGAAGTGAAAAAAATGTATTCTCGTGTCAACCTTATGTTTGGAGATATTGTCAAAGTGACACCTTCTTCAAAAGTAGTAGGGGATATGGCATTATTCATGGTTCAAAACGATCTAAACGAAGAAAATATTTATACAAGAGGACTGTCGATTGATTTCCCAGATTCAGTTGTAGAATTATTCCAAGGCTATTTAGGTCAGGTTCATGGTGGATTCCCACAAGAACTGCAAAAGGTTATCTTAAAAGACAAAGATGCTATTACAGTTCGTCCTGGAGAACTACTGGAACCCGTAGATTTTGAACAAATCGAAACTCAATTGGCTACAAAATATAATCGAACGATTACAAAACAAGATGTTCTGGCGTATGCCCTCTATCCTAAAGTGTTTGAAGAATATTTAGCAGCTACTGATATGTTTGGTGACATATCAGTATTAGATACACCGACATTCTTATACGGTCTAAAACTGGGAGAAGAGATTGAAGTTGAAATTGAAAAAGGTAAAACGTTAATCATAAAGCTAATCGAAATCGGAGAGCCACAACATGATGGAACCCGTATAATTTACTTTGAGTTAAATGGGCAATCCCGTGAATTAGTCATCCAAGATTTAACCGTAGAGGTAGATGGTAAAATTACTTTAAAAGCAGATCCAAGTAACCCAAATCAAATTGGAGCAACGATGCCAGGAACGGTATTAAAAGTGGTTGTTTCTAAAGGAAGTTCGGTGAAACGTGGCGATCACTTAATGATTACGGAAGCTATGAAGATGGAAACAACAGTTCAAGCACCAAAAGATGGTATTGTAAAAGAAGTTTATGCTCAAGCTGGGGATGCCATTTCGACAGGTGATTTATTAATAGAAGTAGAATAAAAGAAAAAGTAAAGTGGAAACAAGGCTAAGAAAGCTTTGTTTCCACTTTACTATTTATGAAGTTCTTTTCACCAGATAAATAAATGTTGTAATACATAATTGAAAATGAAAAAAATGGGGAACCCTAAATTTTAGAATTCCACATTTTATACCTAATTATTATTTTTTTGATTTTGGTTACTACGTGCGATAAGTAAAATCATGTAACAGAATAAACCAAATAATAATGTAATGAACAATGAATGCAATAACGATACAACTAATGATAACTTTGTTAATACTACTAGCATTCCTGCAAGTATTTGTAATATTACAAGGGTAAAGGCGACAATCCAACCCCAATAGATTACACGTTGTTCCTTATAATGTTTTACTGCATGCCAAGTAATATAGGCTATCCATATAAATATCGTCAGAACAGCTACTCGATGTCCCATCTGAACCCATTGATACATTCCACTAGGTAATAAGAATGGTTGACTGTTATCACAAAATGGCCAGTCAGCACAGCTCAAGCTAGATCCAGTATGTCGGACTAGTGCACCTGTATAAATGACAAAATATGAGAATAGTGTAACACCAATTGTATTCCGTTTTAGCTTATTACCAATATGTACTTTATCTGCATCAAATTTTGTATCTACTTCAAACACAATCATAGCTAGTAACAAGATAGACGCAAATGAGATTAGAGATATCCCAAAATGCAAGGCTAAAATGAAGTCACCTTGGCCCCATAATACTTGTGCTGCACCAATTAATGCTTGAGCAACAAGGAAGAAGATTGCAAGAACTCCTAGAAATTTCACTTCACGGATATGTCCTAATGCTTTCCAAGTCCAAATAAATAAAACTAGCACAAGGATTGAAACTGAACCTGTTGTTAAACGATGTGAGAATTCAATTAATACTTCTGGTGTGATTTCCGATGGAATTAACTCGCCATTACAACCTGGCCAGTGGCGTCCACAACCTAATCCACTATCTGTTTTTGTTACGAGTGCTCCACCTAATAGAATAAGCAACATTCCAAAAGTAGTTAGAACAGCAACCCATTTTAATATTTTACTTTGTTTATATTGCATGTAATGTGCCACCTACTTTATCTATGAACACTAAGAAAAGTGCCTCTGCATTTAGATGATATCGAATTAAATGACAAATGACAACTTCAAACGAAGGATACTTAATTAGAAGGTTCCCTATTTCACAAATTGTTCACAAACAATTAAGGAAGGATTCACAAAATTTACTGCAAAATGGTTTATTATAGACTTATTGTGTTTATATTACACACTAACATTCTATTTCGACCTAATCTCTGAAATTTCACTTTAATATCTAGAAATCATCAAAGAATTTCGATATAGTTATTGTTAGCGGAATATGCTTACAAAAATGAAAGGAGGGATTAAATGTCTAACGGCCAGATTGTCAGTACTGCTAGAAAAACTGGTCCTGAAACTGAATCTTTCATTAGAGATTTTCTTGCACTTATTAAGATTGGAATAGTAAATTCTAATTTGATTACTACATTTACTGGAATGTGGTTAGCGTTTCAGTTTACAGGCGGTCACTTTTTACAGCACCTCGATTTAATCGCTTACACAATCATTGGTGCAGCGTTAATTATTGGTGGATCTGCGGCAATGAACAATTACATAGACAAAGATATCGACCCAATAATGAAGCGAACAAGCAAAAGACCTACAGTCACAGGTAGATTTTCACCAAGTGTCGTTATGACAATTTCCCTCTCATTCTTAATTGTAGGTGAAATTTTGTTATTTACGGCATCTTTTGCTGCCGGCATGTGGGGACTTATTGGTATAGTAGCTTATGTATTGCTTTACACTATTTGGGCAAAGAGAAAATATGTCAGCAATACGGTTATTGGAAGTATTTCTGGTGCAATTCCACCTGTTATAGGTTGGGCTGCGGTAGAACCTTCTTTAAGTTTTGGGGCATTCGCACTGTTCTTAATAATGTTTGCATGGCAACCTCCGCATTTTTATGCGTTAGCTATGAGACGAAAAAATGAATATAGTGCCGCTAATATTCCAATGCTACCTGTTGTGAAGGGTTTTAAACGAACAAAAGTATCTATGCTTGTTTGGATTCTATTGTTACTACCATTACCATTCTTGTTAAAGGAATTAGGTTTAATATTTATAACCTTAGCAACATTGTTGAATCTAGGATGGCTAGTCCTTGCTATTAGTGGTTTTAAAACAAAAGATGATCTTAAATGGGCATCCAAAATGTTCATTTATTCTTTAAATTATTTAACAATCATCTTTGTATTCATGATTATTTTTGCAATCTTTATTTGAGTCATAGTACAAATCATCTAAAGTTGTGAATGAAATTGTGGTAAGTTTTAAAAGCTTATATTATTTGAGGAATAATAATTTTTAGGAATTCTTCTCTAAATAGAATTCACATATATGCAAATACCAATGTCCTAGTTACACATGAAAAATACAACAAAGAAAGAGGGGTTTAATTAAGCTATGATGAAAGGGCTTAAAAAATGGCGTCTGTTTTCGCTATTAGCAGTTATGACAGTTTTCCTTTCTGCTTGTGGTGAAGAGTACATTTCTACACTTCAACCAGCTGGTGCAGTAGGGAAAGAACAATTTAACTTATTGCTGTTCTCTATTACGATTATGGCGCTAGTTACAATTGTGGTTTCAGTACTTTATATATACGCTTTCTTAAAGTTCCGCCGTTCTAAACAAGGTGAGGACTTCATGCCAAAGCAAGTTGAAGGTAGTCACGTACTAGAAACTATTTGGACAGTAATTCCAATCGTATTATTATTAATCTTAGCTGTTCCAACGCTTATCACTACATACAAATTTGGAGATGTAGCTGCAATGGAACAAGTTGATGAAAATGGAAATAAAACGGCATTAACTATTGATGTTACTGCTAAATTATACTGGTGGGAGTTCAATTATCCTGATTTAGGAATTGTAACTTCACAAGAACTTGTTGTACCTACTGGTGAAAAAGTATACTTCAACTTAAAAGCTGCTGATGTTAAGCACTCATTCTGGATTCCATCAGTTGGTGGGAAAATGGATACTAACGTAGATAACATTAATAAGTTCTATTTAGTATTCGATGAAGAATCAGAAGGTCTAAAAGACGGAGTATTCTATGGTAAATGTGCTGAACTTTGTGGTCCATCACATGCTTTAATGGATTTCAAAGTTAAAACACTAGCTCCTGAAGCGTTTGATTCTTGGGTTGCTTCAATGCAAGCTACTGAAGGACAAACTGCATCTCAAGATTCAGCTGATTTAGGTGAAGCAACATTTGCTGCAAACTGTTTAGGATGTCACGCAGTTTCTTCAGTAACTGGAATGCCTTCTGGTGCTGCTATGGGGCCAAACTTAACTTCATTCGGTGATCGTAGTCACTTAGCTGGTTTTATGAAACATGACAAAGAGAATTTAATGAAATGGATTAACAATCCTGAAGAATTTAAACCAGGTAACATAATGGCGACTGCTTACGAGCCAGGAAAATTCTCTGATGAAGAACTTAGCGCGCTTGCTGATTATTTATTAGGCTTATCTGTAGAAAAATAATTCTTTAAACGGTTCTCAACACATCTAAGTGTGATGAGATGTTATGATATGAATTGTATTAACTATTATTTCAAGTTAACTAAATCAAACAAAATAATGATTAGAACTTGATTGATCGAAACATAGAGGAGGTTAAAGTTGTGAGCTCTGTTGCAATTGGTAATAAAAAGGGCTTTGGAGCAACTCTTTGGGACTATTTAACAACTGTTGACCATAAAAAACTAGGAAATATGTATTTCTTTGCAGGATTATTATTCTTTGCAATTGCTGGTTTTGAAGCGTTATTAATGCGTATTCAGTTAATGGTACCAAACAATGATTTTGTTTCCGCAGGTCTTTTTAATGAATTACTTACAATGCATGGTACAACAATGCTATTCTTAGCAGCGACACCATTGCTATTCGGGTTTATGAACGCAGTAGTACCTTTACAAATTGGTGCACGTGACGTTGCATTTCCATTCTTAAACTCACTAGGATTCTGGTTATTCTTCCTAGGAGCAGTATTTTTACATTTGTCTTTCTTTATGGGTGGAGCTCCTGATGCTGGATGGACATCTTATGCATCTTTATCTTTATATTCACCTGGACATGGTATTGACTTTTATGTATTAGGTTTACAAATTTCTGGTGCTGGTACATTAATTTCTGGTATTAACTTTATTGTTACTATCATTACAATGCGCGCACCTGGTATGACGTTTATGCGTATGCCATTATTTACTTGGACATCTTTACTTTCAAGTGCATTAATTTTATTCGCATTCCCTCCACTAACAGTTGGATTATTCTTCATGTTAGTTGACCGTATGTTTGGAGCTAACTTCTTCGATCATACTATGGGTGGTAACACAATTATTTGGGAACACTTATTCTGGATCTTCGGACACCCAGAAGTTTATATCTTAGTATTACCTGCATTCGGTTTATTCTCTGAAATCATTCCGGTATTTGCTCGTAAACGTTTATTCGGATACTCTTCAATGGTATTCGCAACAATCTTAATTGGTTTCTTAGGATTCATGGTTTGGGCTCACCACATGTTTACTACAGGTCTTGGGCCAACAGCTAACGCTATTTTCGCTGTTGCTACTATGGCGATTGGTGTACCAACTGGTATGAAGGTATTTAACTGGATTCTTACAATTTGGGGCGGTTCGGTTAAAGTAACAGTTCCAATGATTTATGCATTAGGATTTATTCCATCATTCGTAGCTGGTGGTGTAACAGGTGTAATGCAGGCGACTGCTCCACTTGACTACCAATTACATGATTCATATTTCATCGTTGCTCACTTCCACTACGTAATCGTTGGTGGTATCGTAACAGCAATCTTTGGTGCAACTCATTTCTATTGGCCAATTATGTTCAACCGTGCTTTAAACGAAAAATTAGGTTTCGTAGTATTCTGGATCTTCTTCATTGGATTCCACTTAACATTCTTTATCCAACATTTCCTTGGTTTAATGGGTATGCCTCGTCGTGTATTCACTTACCAAGCAGATCAAGGTTGGGATCTATTTAACTTCATCTCATCAATTGGTGCTATCATGATGGGTATTGGGGTATTACTATTAGTAATTAACATGTTATTATCTATTAAGTCTAAACCACTTAATACACGCGACTACTGGAAAGATGGTCGTTCACTTGAATGGGCTATTCAAACACCAGTACCGTTCTACAACTTTAAACAAACTCCACTTGTACGTGGATATGATCCATATTGGATTGAAAAGCAAGAAGGAAATAAAGAAGGTATGACATATGCTGAACCACTTGGTGATATCCATATGCCAAACGGATCTATCTTACCTTTAATTATGTCAATTGGTATGTTTATTGCAGCATTCGGTGCATTACATCATCCAGATGACGTTTCATGGTCAGTTCCTGTAATCATCATTGGTTTAGGTATTACAGTAGCTTGTATGCTTACACGCTCATTTAAAGATGATTTAGGTTTCCATGTTCACAAAGAAGAAGTTATCGCAATGGAAGAATCATTATATGGAAAAGGGGGTAACAAATAATGGATCTTAATACTAAATTTACCCCACAATCTTGGCCAGATCATGCTGAACAAGCAACGATGGAAGGAAAAAATAAATTCGTAGGAATTTGGATTTTCATTTGTAGTGATATCGTATTATTTGCCAGCGTATTTGCTACTTACCTTTCTTTAAAAGATAAAGGTCCAGCTGGAATGGATATTACAGCTGCTGAATTACTAGGATTACCTTTAGCATTCGTTATGACAATGTTATTATTAACATCATCACTAACATCTGTATATGCTATGTACCATATGAAAAACTATAATGCCAAAGGTGTTATTATTTGGATGGCTATTACAGTACTATTAGGTCTTGGATTCTTAGGTCTTGAAATTTCCGAGTTCTATGAGTATACAGTACATGAAGGCTTTGGATTTACTCATTCAGCTTTCTCGTCATCATTCTATGTTTTAGTGGGTACACACGGATTACACGTAGTCATTGGTTTAGTTTGGATTACTGGTTTAATTATCCGTAATATTAAACGTGGATTAAACTTATATACTGCGCCTAAATTCTTCGCAGCGTCAATTTATTGGCACTTTATCGATGTTGTTTGGGTATTCATCTTCACTGTAGTTTACTTAATGGGGGTGCTAGGATAATATGGGACACGATACACATGTTCAAGAAAAGTCTGTTGCACAATACGAATATGATCGCCGTAAAAATGCGGTAGAAATGCGTAAACAAGTTGTAAACTTTGCGATTATGATTTTATTCACATTTATTGCTTTTGCAGTAGTAATTGCAGATTTTTCACCATACTTTATTAAGCCAATCATTTTACTACTAGCTGGAGTTCAAGTAGTTTTACAATTATATTCATTCATGCATATGGGTGAGAAAAAAGCTGCACATATCGGTATTATTAACACATTCGTATGGATGGGTGCAGTAATTGCATTTACATTCTTCCTTGCTTTCTTAACAATTATTTGGTGGTAAGAAAATAAGCGTGAATAAGTGTAGGTAGGTTGTTACACAACTTATCTACACTTATTTTTTTGCCTTTTAGCATGATTTTTACAAAGAATTGTAAGGATTTGCTCAATATTTTTTAAGTATAAGTGTGTTAATTGTCATAGTTCGTTCATTGATGTTAAGATGTAAGCGTTCTATAATATAACTAATTGAAATTTAAAGGAGAGCTCAAAATGCCGTTAAGTATATTCGGTTTTCAAGCATTATGGAGTCCGTATCTAATTGGAGTCATCGTATTTTTAACGGTTGTCTACTTCTTGGTAACAGTAAAGTGGAGAAAAGACTTTAAGGTTAGTGAACCTTTAAAGAAGAGTGAAGCTACTTACTTTCTATTAGCGATGCTATCCCTCTATATTGTAATTGGATCACCAGTTGATTTATTATCACATATTTTATTTACTATGCATATGACGCAAATGGCGCTACTATTATTACTTGTGCCGATCTTGGTAATAAAGGGAGTTCCTTGGTGGATATGGAGAGTGGTTGTCAACGCACCTGTTGTACGAAAAATCTTTAAAGTATTTACTCAACCTGTGGTAGCAGTGTTTATATTTGCTTTAATGTTTTCTCTTTATCATTTACCGAGCATTTTTGACACAATCAAGTTAGATGAAACCTTCCATGGAATTTTTACTTTCATATTGTTTTTATCAGCGTTTTTTATGACTTGGCCATTAATGAATCCAGTAAAAGAATTACCGAAAATGAAAAGTCTATATAAAATTGGTTATATACTTGCAAATGCTGTTTTAATAACACCAGCATGTGCATTGATTATTTTTGCTGGACAACCATTATACGCAACATATTATGACGGTGCAACTTGGTTAAAAGCGATGGAATTATGTGTACCTGTTGGAACATTATCAAGTTTAGGCTTATCTGGACCACAATTATTCTTCCCAGGATCGATGTCATTACTTGCGGATCAACAGTCTGGTGGAGTTTTAATGAAAATAATTCAAGAAATTATTTTTGGAGTTATTTTATGGAAAGTGTTCCGAGAATGGTGGAAAGAGGAACATAGTGATAATGAGGATGAAATAACACAAAAAGCTTTAAAAGAATACCAAGCATTAAAACAAAGTCAGCAACATTAATAAAGAGAATGAAACAAATGTTAGGAGAATGTTTGAATGTCACTTTCCTTTATACTACCAACAATTAGTACCTCTTTTATCGTAATCAGTGCTGTGTTAGTTGCTATTGGGTGGGTATTAATTACAAGAAAAAATATTGAAGCTCATAAAAAAGTCATGTTTGCTGCAGGTGTATCAGCATTGTTATTCTTTTTAATTTACGCTTCAAGAACTGTGTTCTTTGGAAACACAGCTTTTGGTGGACCTCTAGAATTAAAAGGCTATTACACCTTCTTTTTAGTATTCCATATCATTTTAGCTACATCAGGGGCTGTATTTGGAATTGTTAGCTTATTAACTGGATTTAAAAATAAATTGAAAATTCACCGTCGCATCGGTCCGATTACAAGTATCATTTGGTTTTTCGTGGCAATTACAGGTGTCATGGTATACTTTCTTCTTTATATACTATTTGAACCAGGTGAAACGACTTCAGTTATTAAAGCAATATTTGGATTTTAAAGAATATGGGGATGTCTTAGAACACTTTCTAGACATCCCTTTTTCATTACGATTAGTTGTTACAAATTACATTTATATCTATGCAGATGCTTCATATAAGTATCATTTACAAACAAAGATGTGCCTTGAGATTTAAGACACATCTTTTTATGCAAAAAAAATGAAGAATGAGTCATTTTAGACAAATTCTCCATTTATTTTAATATATTACTAGAATTAAGCTTGTACTCCATGTGCAGCGAATAAGTTTTTAATATTAGATAAAATTTCTTCACATTCTTTAACTAAATGTACAGGGAATACTTCTTCATTTTCGTCATATTCTACACCGTGTGGATAGTAGTATTTACCAAGAGCAGGTTTTTGAATTTTTAAGATGGCAGTATTGTTTCCTACATCACCTGATACAGCTGCGCAAAATACACGTAGGTAGTAACGGCCTTCTTTTAAATCAAAGCGTTTGTCAAAAGCCATACGATCAAAATCCCACCCGCCATGACATTCTAATCCATGCTTTTCCATAACAGTTACAAGTAGTTCTTGTTCAACAGTTATATTCTCAAGAGTTTTGTTTTCAAAATACATTATAAATCCTCCTTTAGCAAATCGTACATAGTATACGCTCATTATTATAATAGAGCAAAATTTTCTTCCATGCAATGACAACATTGTGTCAAGCTCTCGGTAAACCTATATTTATTTACACCTAAATGATTGAATTGTGTAACTTTACGATAACCGAATGGGCGTCATTTTATGTTGAAAGTTGTCAATATATTCTTTCCTCTTATTCAAATAATTGTGTCATGATTTCAAGCTAGGCATACTATAAGGAAAAGAAGGAGTGACACATTGCAACTTGCAGAGCTTTTAAAAGACTGGCCGTGTACAGTTAAAGGTGGTTCCATTCGAATAGAAGTTCTTGGTATAGAGGATTATGCACAAGATGTAAAAGAAGGCGATTTATTCGTAGTTCGAAAAGGCACGAATGATGACGGGATGAAATATGTTGAAATAGCTATACAAAATGGTGCAATTGGTGTTGTCATTGAAGATGAAAAATTATTAGACAAATTAAGTATTCCAGTACCAATTATTTGGGTACCAAATTGTTTGAAATTTATGTCTTACAGTGCTGCAAAATTGAATCGATTTCCTGCTGAGGCTTTGCAGGTTATTGCCATCACGGGTACAAATGGTAAAACAACAGTTAGTCATTTCATCGGTCAAATTCTAAAATCGCTACATAAAAAAGTAATGGTGATTGGTACAAATGGCGTATTTATTAATGGCAAAGAAATCGATTTAAAGTTCGAACGATTAACAACTCTTCAACCGAAGCACCTTCATAAAATTTTCCAATACGGTGTCTCTCAAGGTGTTCAGTACGCGGTGTTAGAAGCATCTTCAATGGGACTTGCAAAACACCGGCTAGATGATTGTGCCATTAATATAGGTGTATTTTTAAATTTAGC
>Ga0182742_1004065_pt1 | contig 13584 bp, 12 predicted proteins | sample eDN5th37CBELigMG_FD_128880 | JGI IMG/M metagenome (GOLD analysis project Ga0182742, IMG submission 128880) | Enriched Miracle-Growth compost microbial communities from Emeryville, California, USA - eDNA 5th pass 37_C BE-Lig MG (version 2)... ... | reverse complement strand
CGCCATAGCCGCTGAACGGGGTACGTGCCCGACCGAGCGCATCCAACTCATCGATGAAGATGATGCAGGGGGCCGCCTGCCTTGCCTGCTCGAAAAGATCACGCACGCGCGCCGCGCCCACGCCAACGAACATCTCGACGAACTCGGAGCCGGAAATCGAAAAGAACGGCACGCCGGCCTCACCCGCAACCGCGCGTGCCATCAGCGTCTTGCCGGTGCCGGGTGGACCGACGAGAAGAATGCCCTTCGGGATGCGAGCGCCGAGACGGCCATATTTGTCCTTGTCCTTCAGGAATGAGACGATTTCCTGAAGTTCGGCCTTGGCTTCATCAACGCCGGCGACATCGTCGAATGTCACGCCGGTCTGACGCTCGACATAAACTTTGGCTTTGGATTTGCCGATGTTGATCAGGCCACCCATACCCTGCCGCTCCGCGATCCCGCGAAACAGGAACATCCATAGGCCGAAAAAGATCAACACAGGCACGACCCACGACAGAATCGTCGTGAGCCAGTTGCTGTCCGTGCCGCCGGTAACCTGAACACCTGCCTTTTCGAATGCGGCGGCGGCATCCGGATCGACGCGAGCGGAGAGGAAAAGCGTCTTTCCGTCCTGCGGCTCCTTGAACTGGCCCTGGATCGTCGTTTCCGTGATCGTCACCGAGGCAACCTTGCCCTGGTCCACCATCTCCATCAGATCAGTGTGAGAAAGCTGGGCAACATCGCGCCAGGCCAGCCACATCTGGAACAGTCCGAGCAGAACGAGCGCGAGAATGAAATAACTGATGCTAAACGTATGCTTACGGTCCACGGCAGGACTCCGAAAATTCGATGTCGCTTAACTTTCTTTCTTTCAGCTCGTCACGAAGGTATCATTGACCACGGTCAAAACGCTCTCTGTCTCGCCCGTGCCCGATCATCTGGACCGCACTGTCCAAAAGTGTCAGGCGCCGCCGCAAAAGGGGCTGTTTCAACGGGGGAATGCCATGCCGGCCAGAGACATACCTGGATTGCAGGGACGGTTTCTGCAGGCCGTCTTTTCCAGGCGCTTCGAAGGGCCTGCCGGTTATCTGCTGGCGGTCGGCGCCGTCGCTGTCGTCTTTGTCTTGAGGTTGGCTCTGACAAGCGCTTTTGGTAGCGCCGCCCCTTTCATACTTTTCGTGCCCGCGATCCTCGTGGCAGCTGTCGCCGGTGGTTTTGGGCCTGGATTGCTGGCACTGGCGCTATCCATTTCGGGCGCATGGCTTCTCGCCGGGGGAAACGGTACGTTCTGGCTGCAGCTTACGACCTTCGTCGTGGTCGGATTCGTCATCGTCTGGATGGGCGAAATGCTGCATCACGCGCGCCGTGCGCTCGACAAGACGGAAGAGGATTTGAAGGCACGCGAGGCTCATCTGCGCTCCATTTTGGACACTGTGCCCGATGCGACGGTGGTTATCGACGAGCGAGGTCATATCACGTCGTTCAGCGCCGCCGCCGTTCGACAGTTCGGCTACACGGAAGCCGAGGTGCTTGGCCACAATGTGAATGTCCTGATGCCCGAGCCCTATCATCGCGTGCATGACGGCTACATCCAGCGCTATGTCGCGACCGGCGAGAAGCGGATCATCGGTATAGATCGGGTTGTAGTCGGGCGCCGGAAGGATGGCTCGACCTTCCCCATGAAGCTCGCCGTCGGCGAGATGAAATCCACGGCAGGCCGATTCTTCACCGGCTTCATCCGCGACCTTACGGAACGGGAGGAGTCCGAGGCCCGGTTGCAGGAAGTGCAGAACGAGCTTGCGCGGCTTGCGCGTCTTAACGAGCTGGGTGAGATGGCATCGACGCTCGCGCATGAGCTCAACCAACCACTGGCAGCGATCGCCAACTATACGCAGGGCTGTGTTCGTCTACTCAATGACCTGGACGATGCTGTCGCCGTACGCATTCGAGACGCCCTGGAGGAAACGGCGAAACAGTCGCTGCGGGCTGGAGGGATCATCCGGCATCTGCGGGAATTCGTCACACGTGGAGAAACCGAAAAATCGTCGGAAGATGTGCGTAAGCTGATCGAGGAGGCCGGCGCGTTGGCGCTGGTCGGCTCGCGGGAACAGGGTGTGCGCTCGGTGTTCGACTTTGCGCCGGATACGGAAAATGTCGTGGCCGACAGGGTTCAGGTCCAGCAGGTCCTGATCAACCTGATGCGCAATGCGATGGAGGCCATGCGCGACAGCGACCAGAGGGAGCTAACGGTGCGGACCGCGCGCGACCGGGAGGACTATGTGACTGTCGAGGTTTCGGATACCGGGCCGGGGATCTCCGACGAGGTCTCGGCCCGTCTGTTCCAGCCTTTCGTCACCAGCAAGGCCAGTGGCATGGGCATCGGGCTTTCGATTTCGAAACGCATCATCGAAGCGCATGGCGGACAGATATCGGCAAGCCGAAATCACAGAGGCGGTGCCACGTTTCGATTTTCGCTGCCCGTGGCAGAAAAAGAGGCGTCCAATGGAGATCGATAGCTACGTGGTTCACGTCGTGGACGACGAGGAGCCGGTTCGCAAATCACTTGCCTTTCTCCTGACGATGATGGGTTTTACCGTTCGTGTCCATGAATCCGCCACGAGCTTTCTCGCGGCCTCCCACACGCCCGGAAAAGGCTGCCTTATCACCGATCTGAGAATGCCGGATATGAGCGGTGTTGAGCTTCTGGAGCGGCTGAACGAAAAAGCCGCCATGATGCCAGCCGTCGTCATCACCGGCCACGGCGATGTCCCCATGGCGGTCGCCGCCATGAAGGCGGGCGCTGTCGATTTCATAGAGAAGCCGTTCGAGGATGAGATCCTGGTGGAAGCGATCAAGAAGGCCGCGAGCCGACTTGGGGAAACGGTGAATCCCGTCGAGGATGTCGCTGTGCTCAGATCCCGTCTCGACGAGTTATCGGAACGGGAGCGTCAGGTCTTGGCGGCCGTCGTGGCGGGCCTTCCCAACAAGACGATCGGATATGATCTCGCGATCAGCCCGCGTACGGTTGAGGTTCATCGCGCGAACATCATGTCCAAGATGCAGGCCCGTAGCCTCCCCGAACTGGTGCGCATGACGATGTCGCTGGGCTTCGCCGGCTAGGGCGGCGGTCACGCAAGCCTGATCGGATTCGTTGACATCCGACGTCAGGTTTGATCTGTCTCAAGGTACAACGTCCGCAAATCGCGGATGATATGTTTTGATCGGGTCCAAGTGGGGCAAGGTCGTAGGGCCCCTCGACATGACCGGACACCATATCATCCTTGTCGCTGCCCCGGATGCAGGTTTCAGGCATTCCATCGAATTCGCGCTGGCAAGCGGGCGCTTTGAAGTAGATGCCCACCGCTATGCATCGGATGCTTTCGCGTCTGCGCGGGCAAGGCAAGCCGCCTGCGCAGTGCTGGATGACGAGGCCGTGCAGGACTGGAAAGAAGCGCCGCAGCAATTCGAGAGATTTGCGCGACCGGTCATTCTTCTGGTGAGTCTTTTCAGAACGGCGCCAAGCTTTCCCATGCTGAAGCCATTGGCGAAGCCCTTCCTTGGCGAACCGCTCATCGAAGCGGTTCGAAATGCCATCGCGGGCCTCCTTTAAACCGAGTACGTAGATTCCCTTACGGACATAACCGAATTTCGGCAAAGCCGATTTGAAGTGAATGTTCCCTCATCATCACTGAGGGACGTTCCATGGCTACTTATGAGACATCGCGGTTTTCTTACCGTCCAGAAAATGCGCTTCTTGGGAATGAACTGTTCAACGCATCGTCCGCCGGGCAGTTGACGGCTCCCATATTCTTTCATGCTGGCGCCGAGATCTATGCCCAGGGAGAGATGTGCGGAAACCTCTACAAGGTCGAGTTCGGCGGAGTGCGGATTTATCGCCTGTTGTCGGACGGACGGCGTCAGATATCGGCCTTTCACCTTGCCGGGGAGACGTTCGGATTCGAAGCTGACAACACCCACCATTTCTTCGCCGAGGCAATCTGCTCTACCGGAATCCGAATCCTTCGCACTTCGCCGGGCAGCCAGCACAATCTCGCCACCGAGCTCTTGCCGATTGCGCTACGGGGGCTCGTGCGTGCTCAGGAGCATCTCCTGGTGCTCGGCCGACAGAATTCGCTAGAGCGGATCGCTGCTTTCCTCCTTGAGATGTCGGAACGGCAGGGCGGGTTGCGGCAGATTGAGCTCCCCATGTCGCGGTCGGACATCGCGGATTATCTCGGCCTGACGATCGAGACCGTGTCGCGCGTCCTGACTAGGCTCAAGCAGAAAGGAGTCATCCGGTTGCCAAGCCTGCGCAGCGTCGAGATCGTCAAGTCAAAGATGCTTGAGGATATGGCAACTTGAAGGCTCGGGAGCTAGCTGGTCTCAAAAATCACGCAAGTCGCCGGCGAGCTCTCGTGAAGAAGCATGTGGCACCCAATATCGACTGCACCCTTTGACCGGGATCTGGAATTAGCAGTCCTTGATCGCGACGGTGCCCATGCGCTGGTTTTCCCTTGCCGTCGTGTCCTGACCGGATGGATCAAGTCGGCCAGCCGAGAGCGAGTTGAGGTGTCACCGACGCATTGGCGCGAATGGGAGGATCGCGATCGAAATGAGAATAACTGATCGCAGCTGGTTAACATTTTTTCTTATTTCTGACAGATTCATTTCTTATCTGTTGGTTGATCTCTTTGAGCTTCTTTTCTTCTTGTTCAAGCAAGCTGAGCAATGTCCGCCGCATCGCTTCGTCCATCGTTTCCGAGCACATAGTCTATCAGGCCAGCCTTCTTGAGCCCGTTTGCCACGATCGTCACGCCAACCCGACGCACGCCGAGCATCATTGCCAGGAATTCGTGCGTGAGTGTGAAAGTGTCCGAAAGCGCGCTGTCATGGGCAATCAGCAGCCACCGGGCGCAGCGTTCCTCAATCGAATGAAGCTGGTTGCAGGCGGACGTCTGAGCGATCTGGCTGTAGGCGAAACGCGCGTAGCGCTCCATCATGGCGCGCAATATTCCGTCCCGAGCCATTTCCCGGCGCAGATGGTCTCTCTTGATGGCAAATGCCGTTCCGGGGATCTGAACCATCGTCTCAAGCACGGCCCTCTCCACGCCGAACAAAGCGTTTGGATCGGTGACTCCTTCGACGCCCACAGTACCGATCTCGACGACGCGCCCGTCGCGCATCGTCTTGACGACCGAAACCAATCCCCGGTTTACGAAATACATGTGTTCAATGGGACCATCAACACGGTCCAGTATCTGACCTTTCTCCGTGACCATGGGAACAAGAACGGACCTTAGGCGTCCAAGCGTGCTCTCCGGCAATGCCAGGAGAATTCGATTGGTTATCCCGTTGCTTTCTGAAATCTCCACCAAAATTGTTATCTCCAGCTAAGTATTTAACGCTATTCATTGGAAAGTGCATTGCATGATGGGATCAACGTTGTAACTCGAATCGATCAGTTTTCGATCGTTGCTTCAGGATCGCCATCAATTCCAGAGTGACGACGATCACAGCCGGACCGAGCACCAGGCCGGACGCCCCGAAAAAGAGAATGCCTCCGATCGTGCCGATAAACGCAGCCAGTGTGTGAAGCCGCAGCCTGTTTCCGACGAGGATAGGGTAAAGGAGGTTGTCGACGGTCGCTATGATCGCACCGCCCCACAGGGCCAATATGATCGCACTCGCCCAATTGCCCTCCAGGGCAAGAATTGCAGCAGCTGGCACCCAGACAACAAATGCGCCCAGCATCGGGATAATCGCCAGCATGCCCATGATAAGACCCCAGAAAATTGGCGTCGGTAAGCCAAGCCACCAGAACATCAGTCCGCCGAGTGTTCCCTGGACGAGGCCGATGACAACCGTGCCGAAGATCGAGGCGTAGACGGCCTCCACCAATCTGCGGGTGACCAACATGGTCTCGGCCGTCGATAATGGCGAAAAGGTGAATAGCGCCCTCAGAATACCCTGTCTGTCGCGCAGGAAATAGAAGAGCATGTAGAAAGTCAGTACAAGTCCCACGACCTGATTCACTGAGCCCCGGAAGAAGGACGTGGTCTGCTGGGCCAACCATTGCGCAATCCCCGCAAGCATGTTGGCTGCATCGAAACGCGTTTCCACCCACGCGGCCAACTCCGCCAGCCAGACATGATTTCCTATCCGTTCGCGCCAGCTGAAGTCGCTGAGCGCGCTATCCAGATGAAGAGCTCCATCTGCAACCTCGCGAGCAAGCTGCTGCGCTATGAAAAAAAGTGGAACGCCTGCAGCGATCACGCTTGCAGCCACTGTGACCGATGCGGACAAATTGGGCCGGGGAATGTGGCTCTCGACCCAGCGATGTGCCGGCGAAAGGACAATCGCCAGCACCATTGCCCAGGTCAGCGCCTGGAGGAACGGCAGGGAAAGCCGGTAGCAGAGATAGAGGGCAAGCGCGATCCCTGCGAGGATAGCCAAAGACTTCAGGAAAGACGCATTTAAGACAATGTCGCGCCGGTCTCCGTCGGCGGAAGAATATTGCGGTTTGAATTCTTTTGGCTCCGCCATAGTCCGCACCTCTTGGCGGTCGCTGTCGATAGTCTGCAGATGCCCTATTATTCGCGGCGCCACTTTGAGATCGATCAAAAAGGAGATCGGTTGTCGGGAGGTATAGAAGGCGATGAACACGTCCCTTTCCGTTTCTTCCCCGACTGCCGGCCTCAGCGAAGCCGAGGCCCAGGCCAGGCTGAAGGCAGAAGGCTTCAACGAACTGCCGAGGCCGGATCATCGAACGACGCTGCGCATCGCGCTGGAGGTGCTGCGCGAGCCGATGCTGGCGCTGCTGCTGGCAGGCGGCGCCATCTACATGCTGCTGGGCGATCTCCAGGAGGCGCTGATCCTTCTCGTGTTCGCGGGCATGTCCGTGGTGATAACGGTGGTTCAGGAAACGCGCACCGAGCGCGTTCTGGAGGCCCTTCGGGACCTGACCAGTCCCCGGGCGCTGGTCATCCGCGACGGCGGTAGAAAGCGCATCGCCGGCCGGGAGGTCGTGCGCGGCGATCTTGTCGTACTCGTGGAAGGCGACCGCGTTCCCGCCGATGCCCGCCTGCTGCAAAGCCATGATTTCCAGGCCGATGAATCGCTGCTGACAGGTGAATCGGTGCCGGTCCGCAAGGTCGCAACCGAAGAGGCGCCCGCCGGCCCGCCGCGTCCGGGCGGCGACGGCTTGCCCCATGTCTATTCCGGTTCGCTGGTGGTCAGCGGCGGAGGCCTCGCAGAGGTAACCGCGACCGGCCCGCGAAGCGAGATCGGGCGGATCGGCCAGTCGCTTCGCCAGCTCGAATCCGAACCGCCCCGGCTTCAGGCGCAGACCAGGCGGCTGGTACAGTTGGCGGCCGTCGCTGGCGGCATCGTGAGCGTCCTGGCAATTGTGCTCTACGGGCTCCTGCGCGGCGGATGGCTCGACGCGGTGCTGGCCGGAATCACCATCGGCATGTCGATGCTGCCGGAAGAGTTTCCCGTGGTGCTGGCCGTCTTCATGGCGATGGGAGCGTGGCGGATTTCGCGTGCCCGCGTTCTGACCCGCCGCGCTGCTGCGATCGAGGCGCTTGGCTCGGCAACGGTGCTTTGCACCGACAAGACCGGCACGCTGACCGAGAACCGCATGTCGGTCGCGGAGCTGCGCGTGGGCGACGGATCGAGCTTCCAGCCGCGCGAGAGAACCGGGGCGGCGCTGGCGGACGGCTTTCGCGATCTGGCCCGATATGGCCTTCTGGCGAGCGAGCCCGAACCGTTCGACCCGATGGAAAGGGCCTTCCATGACCTCGCGCGCGAGCGGCTGGCTGAGGCAGACGCGTCGCCTCCGTCACGCTGGAAGCTGGTGCGCAGCTACGGTTTGCACCCGGATCTCCTTGCCATGACGCAGGTCTGGCAGCCGGAAGGCGAAGGTGAGGCCGCCGTCGTCGCGACGAAGGGCGCGCCCGAGGCGATAGCCCATCTCTGCCGTCTGAATGCGCAAGGCGTGGCTGCGGTGAAGCAGTCGGTCGACGCGATGGCGGCGGACGGATTGCGCGTTCTGGGCGTTGCCAGGGCCTCCTGCCAACTTGAGGACTTGCCGGACTCGCAACGTGACTTCGACTTCGCGTTTCTCGGTCTCGTCGGCCTTGCCGATCCGCTCAGGCCGAGCGTGCCTGCGGCAGTGAGCGAATGCCGTTCGGCCGGCATCCGCGTCGTCATGATCACGGGCGACTATCCCGCCACGGCCGTGGCCATCGCGTGTCAGGCTGGTCTCGATGCCCGCGAGGTCCTTTCCGGGCAGGACCTCGAAGGATTGAACGATGCTGAACTCGCCGCGTGCCTTCGCAGCGCGACCGTGTTCGCGAGGATCATGCCCGAGCAGAAGCTCCGCATCGTCCAGGCGCTCAAGGCGGATGGCGAGATCGTTGCCATGACCGGCGACGGCGTCAACGACGCGCCCTCACTGAAAGCGGCCCATATCGGCGTAGCCATGGGCGGCCGCGGCACCGACGTGGCGCGCGAGGCCTCGTCCATCGTGCTGCTCGACGACGATTTCGGCTCCATCGTCAAGGCCGTCCGGCTGGGCAGGCGCATCTACGACAATCTGCGCAAGGCGATGGGCTTCATCTTTGCGGTCCATGTCCCCATCGCCGGGCTGGCGCTGCTGCCGCTGGCCTTCGGGCTGCCAGTCATCTTCAGCCCGATTCACATCGCGTTCCTGGAGATGATCATCGATCCGGTCTGCTCGCTGGTCTTCGAGGCGGAGACCGAGGAGAAGGACGTGATGGACCGTCCTCCCCGTCCGCCGGACGAGCCGCTGTTCTCATGGTCCCTGATCGGGTGGAGCCTGCTCCAGGGACTGCTTGTGTTCTCGCTGGTCGCGGCCATTTACCTGTCGGCGTTGCGCAACGGCCTGTCGGAGAACGAGGTGCGGGCGCTTGCCTTTTTCTCGCTGGTGCTGGCCGTTGTCAGCCTGATCCTGGTCAACCGCTCGTTCAGTGCATCGCTGGTCACTGCCTTGCGCCGCCCGAACCCGGCGCTGGGGTGGATCCTGCTCGTCGTGGCGGGGATCATGGGAGCGAGCCTGCTCGTGCCTTCGCTGAGCGCGCTGTTCCGCTTCGGACCGCTGCATCGCGACGACCTCGCGCTGGCATTTGGCGCCGGCGTCGCGGTGCTCGTCCTGCTCGAACTGCTCAAGCCCCTGTGGCGCAAAAGCCTGCGCTTCTGACCACGGCCCGCAGGCTTGCCGGCGCACGGTGCCGTCAGCCTGCAGGCACGACGATCCGGCGCAGGGTTCCGTCCTTCAGCCAGAACTGGTGGTAGAGGGCGCCGAGGACGTGAAGCGCGATCAGGATAATGAACAACGGCTTGCACAAGGTGTGGATGTCGTCCCAGGGTTCGCCGAGATAGAAGCCCAGTATGCCGAGAACAGGGGCGGCCAGCAGCAGGACATAGAAGGCGGCATGCCCGAACTGGGCCGCCTTGACAGTCCAGCCGTTGCCGAGCGGCACCGGCGCACCTGCGACGACGCGGACCGCCATCCTGATCGCGGCAAGGGCGAGAATGGCCATGCCGACCCAGTAATGCGCATCGCCCCACCACTGGTCGGACGCCGAAATCGTGATGCCGCGCTCGGATGCGCGCATCACCGCGTTCATGGCTTCTCCGAAAACAAGCTGGAAGACGACCAGCGCCGCGATGATCCAGTGCAGCGCGATCTGGCTCGTGCTGTACCCTGTCCGTGCATGATCCATAGATATCTCCTGTCTGGCGATGACGGCCAGCATCCACCTCCAAGTTCTGCCGGAGCTTTGATCCGGATCAAGGCCGATCGAGAATCACTGGCGGAGATTCATCCGGCATTGCGGCGGGATGGAGCCCGCCCTGAACAGTGAGGTAAACAACCATGAACGACAGTACATTGAGACAGGACATCATCGACGAGCTCGATTTCGAGCCGAGCATCGATTCGGCCGACATCGGCGTGGCCGTGGAGAATGGTGTCGTCACCCTGACCGGGCATGTGCCGACCTATGCCCAGAAGGTCACGGTCGAAGACGTCGTGCGCCGGGTGAAGGGTGTGAAGGGCATCGCCCAGGAGATTGAAGTCCGACCTTTCGGCACCAACCGTACGGCCGACGACGAGATCGCCAAGCGTGCTATCAACACGATTAACTGGAACACGTCCGTTCCGGACAATGCGGTGCAGGTAAAGGTCCAGAATGGCTGGCTGACACTCACCGGTAAAGTAGAGTGGCAGTACCAGAAGACGGCGGCCGCCGATGCGGTACGGGACCTTTCGGGCGTCGTGGGCGTCACGAACCAGATCGACATCAAACAGCGCGCATCCGCCTACGACGTCAAGAAGCGCATCGAAGATGCGTTGAAGCGCAACGCCGAGATCGAGGCGCAGGCGATCAAGGTCAACGTCCTGGATGGTGGCAAGGTCAGGCTGGAAGGCCGGGTGAATGCCTGGTCCGAGCGCAGTGCGGCGGAACGGGCGGCGTGGTCTGCGGCGGGTGTGAACACGGTGGAGGACCGGATCACTGTCGGCTGACGAATGTGGTTCCTACTCGTGCATGAAAACGTGTGAGGCGGAAGGGAAAGCTTTCCGCCTCATGCTCGTTCAGGCGTATCCTCGCGCGGAGGTTTCAATGAAGGCGATGGTGCTCAAGGCGCCCGGAACGCCCTTGGTCTTGGAGGAACGGCCTAATCCGGTGCCGGGGCCGGGCGAGATCACGCTGAAGGTCGAAGCCTGCGCCGTGTGCCGCACCGACCTCCACGTCGTCGACGGTGAACTCGACCACCCCAGATTGCCCCTCGTGCCGGGACATGAGATCGTCGGCCTCGTCGAGGCCGCAGGACCGGGCGTCGATGCCTCGCGGCACGGCCGTCGCGTCGGCGTGCCGTGGCTGGGTCATACCTGCGGCATCTGCCCCTATTGCCGGTCCGGTGCGGAAAACCTTTGCGATGCGCCGCTCTTTACAGGCTATACGCGCGATGGCGGCTTCGCGACCCATGCGGTGGCCGATTCAAGCTTCGCCTTCGACCTCGACCCTGAGGTCGATCCAGTTGCCTTGGCGCCGCTGATGTGCGCTGGCCTGATCGGCTGGCGTTCGCTTCAGAAAGCGGGAGACGGAAAGCGTCTCGGCCTCTACGGCTTCGGCGCGGCTGCCCACATCATCGCGCAGGTCTGCGTCTGGCAGGGGCGTGAGGTCCATGCCTTTACCCGCCCGGGCGATGGGGAAGCGCAGCGTTTCGCGTCGAGCCTTGGCGCGGCCTGGACGGGAGGGTCGGATGAAATGCCGCCCGCTCCGCTCGATGCCGCCATCATCTTCGCGCCCGTGGGTGAGCTCGTGCCGGCCGCGTTGCGTGCCGTCCGCAAGGGCGGACGGGTAGTCTGCGGAGGCATCCACATGAGCGACATTCCATCCATGCCCTACAAGATCCTCTGGGAGGAACGCGAGCTTGTCTCCGTCGCGAACCTGACCCGGAAGGACGCGGAAGAATTCTTCCCGGTCGCGCGCGCCGCCGGCGTGCGGACGCATACTACCATCTATGCCCTCGAGCGCGCCAACGAGGCGCTTGCCGATCTCCGCTCCGGTAATCTGAGCGGAGCGGCTGTGCTCGTGCCCTGAAGTCAACCAGATGCTATCTATGCACTTCCATTCTGCTTTTGCAGGTCGGTGCGCGAAAGGAATTCAGCATTGCCCCGCTTCATACAGCATCGCGAAAACCATCTTGTCGAAAGAATCGGCTGGCTGAGAGCGGCGGTTCTGGGAGCCAATGACGGCATCCTCTCGACAGCGAGCCTCATCGTCGGCGTTGCGGCCTCGGCCGCCTCCGCCAGCAGCATCCTTGTCGCCGGCATTGCCGGCCTCGTCGCCGGTTCGATGTCGATGGCGGCCGGAGAATATGTTTCGGTCAGTTCGCAGGCCGACACGGAGAAAGCTGATCTTGCGCGGGAGAGGAGCGAATTGATCGATGACCCCGAGGCGGAGACGCGTGAACTCGCGCAGATCTACGTCGGCCGTGGCCTGACCCCCGATCTTGCCCGGCAAGTGGCGACTCAGTTGATGTCAAAGGATGCGCTCGGCGCGCATGCACGAGACGAACTCGGGATTTCAGAGGTCTTGGCGGCGCGTCCGATCCAGGCAGCCATGACGTCGGCGCTAACCTTCGCCGTTGGGGCGGCGCTGCCGCTTCTGGCCGTTCTTGTCGCGCCGACAGGCATGCTCGTCCCGGTCGTATCCATACTTTCGCTAGCATTCCTTGCCTTGCTTGGAGCGGTCGGGGCGTGGATTGGTGGGGCGAGTGTGGCAGTGGGGGCCGCGCGCGTGGCGTTCTGGGGCGTGGCGGCCCTGGCGCTGACCGCCGGCATCGGCGCGCTCATAGGCGGCGTGGTGTAATATACCGGCCGCGACCGTCAGGCCGCGGAAACGCCAAGCGCACACATCTTCTCAAGCCACTGCCGACGTTCGGCTTCGCTCGCTCCCTCAACAAGGCCGAACAACGTCTCCCGAACCGGGCTGATGCCAACGAAATTAAGGATGTTGCGGCGCATGCCGGCGACGCCGTGGCCGAGATACCAGAGACGATAGAAGAAGGCCGGCATTCCCATCGTCACCACGACGCGGGCCGAGCGGCCCTTGAGCAGGGTCTTGGCGAATCCGCCCTTACCCGGCTCCGGATAGGCGAATGCCACGCCTGGGCGCATCACCTGTTCCAGAAAGGCTTTCAATAGGGCGGGCATGGTTCCGAGCCAGAGCGGAAAGACAAAGACGATGTGCTCGGCGTCCTTGATCGCCTGTGCGGCGTCCTCGAGCGTGACCGGCATCGGCCGCTCCCCAAATTCCTCCCTCGTACGCAGAACAGGAAAGTCGAGCGTCGCGATATCGATGAGCCGCACGTCATGTCCGGCCGAGCGCGCGCCCTCCGCATAACTCGCTGCGAGGGCCCTGCCCAAGCGCCTCGGGTCCGGGTCGGGATGGCCGACAATGATGAGAATGCGGCGGGGCATGGATTTCTTCTCCGGCGGACAGCCCTTCAATAGCGGATGCGAAAACTGCGGCCTTGATCGCTGTCAAAGTCGTGGCAGGCGGGCTGTCAACCGAGGATGCCGGTAAAATCTAGGAAGAGGGTTGCGATACCGCCCAGCGGGATCAGCAGAGCGACCAGCCTGGCCCGGTTCTGCGCGCGCTCGTGCAACTCGCGAGCAGCAAGCCGATAGAGCCAAGTACGCCTGCGACCAAAACAAGCTCGATCGCTGCGGACAGCCAGGGAGATCGCCACAGCCCCAACCCCAGACGCGGCAGGTCACCTAGGTTCCCCGGCAGCCACGGCATACCCATGCGGTGGTGGCGAGCATGAGCGCCCACAGTGGCGTTGACCGGTCGTAGCCCTTGACGCCGGCAGCAAACCCGAAATGTCCTGCGATCACCTGCCCGTCCTTTCGACAGGAGGCCAGGGCAGCCAGCCATCGATCAGGCCGACAACCACGACGAAGAAGAGCGTTCCGACGATGAACGCCAATGCCGCACCTCTGCTTCTATCGACAAGAACAAGACAGAGCCGACATTGTTGATCGTCATCAAGAACGCTTCGTCACAT
>Ga0182742_1004063_pt1 | contig 13589 bp, 16 predicted proteins | sample eDN5th37CBELigMG_FD_128880 | JGI IMG/M metagenome (GOLD analysis project Ga0182742, IMG submission 128880) | Enriched Miracle-Growth compost microbial communities from Emeryville, California, USA - eDNA 5th pass 37_C BE-Lig MG (version 2)... ... | reverse complement strand
CGCGGTCAGAGCCGCTGCAGCTTGGGCAGGGTGGCGGTGACAGGATCGGGCGGTGTCAGGCCGAGGAGCAGCGCCAGCTGCTGGGCCTGCGTGCTGTGCATCGAGAGGTGCTCCGCCTGCTCCGGCGCCATCAGCCCTCGCCCGGCCATCTGCGCGAACAGCCGCATGAGGATCGCCGCCAGGCGGTAGGCCGCGAAGACCAGGTGGTAGTGCAGGTCCCTCGCCTGCCACCCGGTGTGCGCCTCCCACTGGTCCACGAGCTCGTCGAACGTGCCGATCCCGGGGAGCCGGTCGGCCGCGCCGCGATCCATCAGGATCCACCACGCCACGTCGGACTCGCCCCCGGCCAGCGACACCGTGTCCCAGTCGAGCACGGCGACGCAGCGGAAGTCGCGGAAGATCATGTTGCAGACGCGGGCGTCGCCCCACGCCGGCGCGGTGGGCGACGCCGCGGGGAGGTTCGCCGTCAACCACTCGGCCGCGGTGTCGAGGGCCTCGTGCGACCGGCCCGCCGCGGCCCAGGCGTGGTAGCGCCGCCAGTACGAGAGGCACCGCTCCAGTCCCGTGGTGCCCGTCTCGCCACTCGCGTCGAGGAACCCCAGCTTGGCGGGGTCCACCAGGTGCAGGCGGGACATCACCGCGACCGCGTCCTCCCAGAGCCGTCGGCGCTCGGTCGGTGTGGCGTCGACCACCCATCCCTGCTCGCTGTAGTGCGGTTGGTCCGGTGGCACCAGCCCATCGATCCGCTCCATCACGAAGAACGGCGCGCCCAGCAGCGCGACGTCGGGCTCGTAGCCCAGCACGCGCGGCACGGGCACGGGTTCGTCCGCCAGCGCGGCGTACATCTGGAAGTGCTGCTCGATGTCGGCGTCGAGGTACAGGGGGCTGTCGGTCGCGAGGCGCGCCACGAGGCGGGCCCGCTGGTCCTTCCCGTCACCGCGCCAGGTGGCGTCGAAGAGGATCGTCTCATTGGCGACACCGGTGCCGCCGGGGGTCTCGAGGGACGTGACGGCCACGTCGGCGCCTCCGGCCACACGGCGGGACACCCACGAAGCGAGCCCATCTGCCAGCCGGTGGGCATCGCGCTGGGTGCCCTTGATCGGCGCGTCGAAGTCCCTCCCGGTGCCGGCGCCGCTTCCGCCACGCTGCTCGTCGCTGGCCACAGGACCTCCTCCCCCTCGAGGTCGCGCCATCGTACTGACCCCCCGCCGAGACCCCGGCTTCCCCGGCCGCGGATGTGCCAGGATGCAAGCGGCACCGCGAGCACGCGAGCCAGGGGGAGGTCGTCGTCGTGAGCGACTCGCCTGTGCGCAAGGTCCGGGCGTACCGACAACTCGAGTGGGACGCCGGCGAGGCGTCCAACCCTTACCCGTCCTACGCGCGGATGCGCGCGCAGGGCCCGATCGTCCGGCGCGACGGCACGATCGTCACCACTACGCGGGCCGCGGCTGATGCGGTCCTGCGCCACCCGGAGCGGTTCTCGTCCAGCTTCCCCAACATCGCAACACCCGGCCGATGATCCCCATCCAGATCAACCCGCCCGATCACCACCGGTACCGCAAGCTGCTCGACCCGATCTTCGCCCCGCGGGAGATGGCCGCGTGGGCCGAGCCGATCGCGGCGCTGGTGAACCAGCACATCGACCGGTTCATCGACCGGGGCGAGTGCGTGTTCGACGAGGAGCTGGCGGTCCCGCTGCCGTCGCAGGTGTTCCTGACGATCGCAGGGCTACCGCTCGAGGACCTCGAGCTGCTCCTCGAGCTGAAGGACGGCATCATCCGCCCGGGCTACCGCGAGGGGCTCGGCCCGCAGGACACCGAGGCCATCCAGCGCATCCAGGACGAGACGGGTCAGCGCATCTACGCCTACTGCCAGGACGCCCTGGACGAGCGACGGGCCCAGCCCCGCGAGGACGTGCTCACGCGGCTCCTACATGCCGATGTCGACGGGGAGCGGCTGACCGACGAGGAGATCCAGGACATCTTCTTCCTCCTCCTGATCGCCGGGCTCGACACGATCACCAACTCGCTCACGCTCTTCTACGCCCGCCTGGCCCGCGATCCCGCCCACCGGCGCGAGCTCGCCGAGCACCCCGATCGGATCCCGAACGCCGTCGAGGAGCTGCTGCGCCTCGAGAACCCGACGCCTGGCGTGCCGCGCGTGGTGGTCGAGGACGGGGAGATCCTCGGGTGCCCGGTCCACGCCGGCGAGCAGGTGCAGGTCAACCTCGGCGCCGCCGGCACCGACCCCGACCTCCTCCCCGACGCCGACCAGGTGCGCTTCGACCGCGACACCAACGCGCACTACGCCTTCAGCGGGGGCATCCACCGGTGCCTCGGATCGCACCTCGCCCGTCAGGAGCTGCGCGTGACGCTGCGGGAGTGGCACCGCCGCATCCCCGACTACGAGCTCAAGCCCGGCACCGAGCTGGTGTGGCCTCCGGGCCTCCGGTCGGTGCAGAACGTGCAGCTCGTGTGGCCGACCTGACCGTCCTGCGCACCGACCACGACTGCCCTGTCCTCGTCATCCGAGGGACGCTCGGACGCGTCGACGCGTCGGCCCCTACCCCCTCCGTTTCGACGGGTTCTTCTTACGCCGCCCGGCGGTCGCTTCCCGGTCGTTCGGGATGATGCCTCGGCTGAGGATGTCGAGCTCGGCGTTTCGCCATCGTTGCATCCCCTCCGGAGTGGAGAGGTCGATACCGGTGGCCTCACTGATCGAGTCGCCGAACAAGAACGGGATGAGGCTCATCATCTGGTACACGACGCGCCCCATCTCCGGGTCGGGCAGTGGCCGGAGATAGCCCGCGGCCGAGAGTCGGTCCATGTGGACACGGGTGGACCGGAGGTGGCGTTGCAGCGCCCGGGCGCCCGCGGCACCGCCCTGCAGGAGCTCGTGACGAATGTAGCCGGCGATGACGGGATGGTCGCGCAGGAACATGTGGAACGCGTCGCGTCGGCGATCGGCCTCCTCCAGAGGAGTGGCGGCCATGGCGTCATCAACGACAGCACGGGCCACCTGCGTCGACACGAAGTCTCGGACGCTGTCCTCGAGCGCGGCCTTCGAGGGGTAGTAGTGGCTCAGCGCGCCCAGCGACACCGCGGCGCGCTGAGCGACTTGACGAAGCGACGTGCCGCGCGCCCCCTTCTCGGCGAAGAGCTCGAGCGCCGCCTGGCGGATGCGGGCGGATGGGCTGAGGTCATCGAGGTCGTAGTGGAGAGGTGTGTGGGCCGCCATCTCGTACTCGGTCGTGGGGCGCGCGGGCAGTGTAGGTCTGTGGTCGGAGGCCTTTCGACGACGCTGGTCAGGCGAAGCCTTCCAGCCGGTCCTTGAAGGCGGATCGCTCGATCATGCCGAAGGCCTCCTCCCCGTCCCATTCGTAGCGCGCGCAGCCCTGTTGCAGGAGGAGCTCCGATGGCCACCCCGAGTTGGGCGTGTCGCTCCAGTTGTTCCGGAACGTGGTGGCGTGCGTCCTGCCGTTGATCGTGATCTCCTCGCCATCGGAGGACAGCACCACCGACGCGTCCTGGCCGCTCGGCGCCACTGAGGTCATCCATGGTGCTTGCTGCACGACAGCCGGACGCATCTGCCCGTCCCGGAACACGAACCCTTCCTGGTAGGAAGGCGTCCCATCGTCGTACGGGGGGAACATCTGGTAGCCGAAGGCGCGGCCGCTGGGGAAGACGGTCGTCTGCCAGCAGTGGCCGCGGAAGCCCGTCACGTCACGGCTGCTCTGGCGGTGCACCCGCAGGCCGCGTCCGTCGAGCTCGTAGACATCGGCCCCGATGCGGCACCGACCGCGGGCCAGCACCAACTGCTCGAACCGCCATCCGACGCCCTGGAAGCGGCCTTCCGGGCGGTTGGCCGACAACATCTCGCCGGACTCGGCCGTCATGGTGCCCTGGACCCATGGAGGCACGGCCGACGTCAGCTCGACCTCGAGCTGCACTGGGACGCTCGGACCCTCGGCCGGGCCCGCCGCCAGTGCCGCCGAGGTCGTGGCAATCATCTCGCCCTGGTAGCTGACCGTCCACCGCAGGAACGGCTCGATGCAGCGGAACACCAGCCCTCCGCCGCCGTAGACCGTCGGCGCGCCGTCTGCGTCCTGCATCGGCAGGCTGTCACCGATGGCGCTCTTCACGACGACCCGACCGTCGGCGAAGGCGATGTTGAAGAACTGCGTGCGGTGCTCGGGGTCGCCGGCCACGTCATCGAGGAGCCATCGCGGCAGCTGGATGCGGTCATGGTCGTCGAACAGCCACACCGACACGCTCTCTCGGTAGTTCGGATCGTCAGCCGGCCGGTCGAGGCGCATGAGGTCGAGCTCAGGGGCGAGACCTCCGGTGAGGTCGATCGACATGGGTGCTCTCCTTCTCCGGTCTCCCGGGTCGATGCTGGCGGTCCTACTCCGAGAGCAGGTGCCCGAAGCGGTCTCGGTACTCGGGGGAACGGGCGTCGAGCTCCGACGCGTCGAGGCCGAAGTCTCCCAGCTGGTAGCGGTGCCCACCCTCGTGGCGTCCGGCGCCGGCGAGGAACTCCTCCATCCGCGCCCGGTGCTCGGATGAGAAGGGCAGATCGAAGTGCTCGTGGATGTGCTGCACCGTGCCCATGGGATCGGCGACGAGGTCGCGGTAGGCGACGTCGATGACGTGCTCGTCGACTGCCGTGCTGTCCCGACTGACCGCCCCCCGCTCCAGGATCTTGCTCCACACGTCGACCACTGACGCCCCCACGGCCCGACGGTCGATGTCCGGGTACAGCGGGCGGCGCACGGCCGTGATGACACTGGCCAGCGACGCCATCACCCGCGTCGGATCGCGATGGGTCTGGACGAGGCACGCGTCGGGGTAGGCCTGGAGGAGTGCCTCCAGGGACAAGAGGTGCGGCGGCGACTTCAGCGTCCACCGGCCCCGAGGGCCACGCCACTGCAGCTGTTGGAGGACCCGGCGGTGCGTGGCGTAGAGGGTGTGCGGCCGCTCGGACGTGTACCACGCGGCGTAGGCCGGCACGTCGAGGGACGCCCAGAAGTAGGCGCTGTCGAAGTGCGACATGGTGAACGCATGGCACTCGGTCGGCAGCTGCGGACCGGCAGGGTGCAGCGCAGCCAGTTCGGGGTTGGCCGCCTTCGAGGCCCGGTCGCGTTCCACGGCACGAGCGATGCGGGGATCGGTCAGGAACGTTTCGGCCCGCGGCGGTGGTGACGGCTCCGTGCACTCCCACGTGAGGGGAGCCCGGGCTGCCGGATCCAACGCGAGCAGCTCGTGCAGGAGCGTCGTGCCGGTGCGGGGCATCCCGATGACCACCAGGGGTCGTTCGATCTCCTCCCGGAGGATGCCGGGCTCGCGTTCAGCGTCGGCCACGAGGGACAGCCGCGTGGCCAGCGCGCCGGTGACGATGTCCAACGCGGCCCTTCGCTGCGGCTCGGCCATGGTGTCGATGTCGCTCAGGAGGACCGCCAACCCGACTCGGAACGAGTCGTCGTCGCCCCATGAGGCGCATCCGGTCAGCTGCTCAGCCGCGGTCACCACCCCGGCCTCGAGCTCACGCAACCGCGCGTCCACCATCGTCCCCCCAGGCGGCCGTCGACTCTCCGGTCCGTTCCTACGCTAGGCCGTCTTCGACGGGTGGGCAAGACATATGTCTTGTAAACAGAGATGCTTGTCAGGCGAGGCGCGGGAGGACCGCGTCGCCCAGCAAGGCCAAGTGGTCGAGGTCCCGCAGATCCACCAAGCGCAGGTAGGCAAGATCGGCACCCGCGGCCGCATAGGCCTCCAGCTGCTCCACGACGTCGTCCGGCGTCCCCACAAGCTCAGGCGTGCCGACGCCAGGGTGCGCCAGCCGGCGTCTCACGTCGGCGCGGCTCGTGCCGCACACGGTCGTCGGCATCACCGAACAGCGCAGGGAAGCCGGATCCCGTCCGACGGCCTCGCAGGCGGCGCGGCCTCGGGCGAACATCGCCGCGGCCGCTTCCGGCGACCGTGTGGGCGACACGTTCAGTTCGTCCGCGTGCCGTGCTGCCAGGAGCGGGGTGCGCGAGAGCCCGGCGCCGCCCACGACGATCGGTGGGTGCGGTCGCTGGGCGGGCTTGGGCAGCGCGGGAGAGCCGCGCAGCGAGTACCACCGACCCTCGAAGTCGAACGGCACGCCCAGAGGCGTCGTCCACAGGCCGCGGACGACCTGCAGCTGCTCCTCGAGCCGCTCGAAGCGCTCGACGCGACTCGGGAACGGGATCCCGTAGGCCTGGTGCTCGGCCTCGTACCACCCGGCGCCGAGGCCGAGGGACACCCGACCGCCGCTCATGACGTCGACCTGCGCCACGGCTACCGCCAACGGTCCGGGGAGTCGGAAGGTGACGGGGCTGACCATGGTGCCCAAGCGGATCGTGCTGGTCTCACGAGCAAGACCAGCCAGCGTGATCCATGCGTCGGTCGGGCCCGGCAGCGCCGTCTGCCCGGGGGCCGCGAGGTAGTGGTCCGACCGCACGAAGGCGACGAACCCGAGTGCCTCCGCCAACGTGGCGACAGCGAGCTGATCCTCGTACGTCGCCCCTACCTGCGGCGCGACGAAAACCCCGAGTCTCATGTGCGCTTCACGTACACGCTCCACCACCACGGCATCGCTTCGGCGGGGGCGTTGATGAAGGGCTCGACGTTCCCGAGGCGGTCACCGTCCCAAGCGGCGATGTCGGGCACCCAGATGCCCCAGACCCACAGCGCCTGATCGATCACGAACTCCTGCGCCTGCGCCCACAGCCTCGTCGCCTCAGGGCTGCCCGGTGAGGCGGCGCGCAGCTGGTCGATGAGGGCGTTGAGCGCCGGATCGGAGTACTGGCAGAAGTTGGGCAACCCGGTCCCGGCGAACGCGGTGCTGAGCTTCTCGAGGCCGGACCGGCTCACCGCCGCGGTACCCAGCGGGGCCTTCTTGTCGACGAGGAGATCCTGCACGTAGTTGGCCGACTGCACGAGGTTGAGCCGGATGCCGGCCTCCTCCATCTGGGCTTGCACGGCTTCGGTGAAGCGGACGCTCAGCCCGGCGGAGGAGATCACGTCGAGGTTCAGGCCGTCGGGGTAGCCGGCCTCGGCCAGCAACGCCTTGGCCTTGTCCCGGTCGTGCGCATAGTGCTCCTCGAGCTCAGACGGGAAGAGCGGGTGGTCCTTCGGCCACAACGCCCACGCAGGTTCGCCCAGACCCCCCGTCAGCGCCTGGTTGATCGACTCACGATCGATGGCGTAGTTCAGCGCCTGGCGCACCCGTACGTCGTCGACCGGCGCCATGCTCTTGCACACCTGGAAGTAGAGCTGCGACGTCGTGCCTCGCAGCACCTCGGTCTCCAGGCCGGCCCCGTCGAGGGCGGCGAGGTCGGCCACCTCGTAGCCGGCGAAGTCCACGGCACCGCTCTGCAGCGCGTTCAACCGGTTCGGTCCCCGAGCCGCCTGCACGAACTCGATCCCGGCGATCCTGATGTTCGCCGCGTCCCAGTGGTCAGGGTTCTTCTCGAACACCAGCCGTCGCTCCGGCTCGAAGGCCGTCAGCCGGAACGGCCCCGCTCCCACTGGTTGCGTCGCCGCGGTGTCCGACTGGACCGAAGCGGGCGAGATCGGCATGGTCTCCGGCCCGGTCAGCAGCTCGTAGAAGGCTCCCGCCTCGGCCTTGGCGAGGTGCACCCGCAGCACCAGGGGGCTCACCACCTCCACTGACGTCACGTCCCGGATCTCGGGTCGGAAGCTGGCCGGCTGTGGCGCCACGTCGCGGTTCCGCTCGATGGCGAACTTCACCGCCGTCGCGTCGAGCGGCGAGCCGTCGGAGAACCGGAGCCCCGGACGCAGCGTGATCTCGACCGTCTGGGGATCGACGATGGTGGCTTCGGTGGCCAGCCCGGGCACCTCACCCTCCGGACCCAGGCGGAGCAACGTGTCGTAGACCAGCGATTGGTAGCGCATGGCGATGTAGAGGACCTGCGTCTTGACCGGGTCGAACCCCGGAAGGCCCGACCCCGACAGATCCACCCCGACGCGCACCACACCGTCTGGATCGATGTCGTCGGCCTCGGGTGACGTCGTCGTAGCCGCCGCCGCCGTCGTCGCGGAGGCGCTGGTGGTCCCAGGGCTGGCGTCGCCGTCGTCGTCATCGCCGCAGCCGGCAAGGATCAGCCCCGCCACCACTGCGCACGCCAGGGCGACCCGCCGCCGAAGCAAACCGGTCCGACGGCGTCCCCGTCCACCGCGCATGACATCCCCCCTTGGTTCCAAGACGTTCGTCTTGGCAGTGCTGGGATCGTACGCCCGAGGGGCACGACCGTCGAGGAGCCCATTTCAGAGGCGCTCTCCTGCGGCATGCCGCGCGAGGCAGTAGGTTCGCGCTGTGGAGCGTGGGGACGTCCCGTCCGATCACGAGGACGTGCGTCGGCTCCTGGCCGACTACTGCCTCCGGCTCGATGACGGTGACCATGAGGGCGTCGCGGAGCTGTTCGCCGACGACGGCGAGTTCGAGGTCATGGGCGCGACGCACACCGGTCGTCGCGCCATCGCGGACATGTACAAGCAGTTCGACGAGATGGGCGCGCCGCGCGGCAAGCACGTGACCCTCAACAGCTCCATCGAGGTGCGGGGCGACGAGGCCACCGTCCTCAGCGACTTCGTCTTCCTGGCCTTCGACCCCGACGGGAGCACGTGGCGGGTCTTCGCCGCCGGCCGCTACGAGGACCTGATGGTCCGGCAGGACCGCTGGCGGTTCCGCCGGCGTCGCGACATGCTGCACCCGGGCACCGACCTCACGAGGCTGCTGGCGCCCGGCGGCTGAGGGCGGCGCGCTGGCGGGTCACCCCGCCATGGCGGACAGCATGTGGTCCAGCACCGCGGCGTGGGCCTCCTGCGGCGAGAAGAGGATGACCTCGGCGTCGCGCACGACGCGCACGGAGTGGCCGGCGGGCCAGTGGAAGAGGTCGTCGGCCGCGCAGGTGTCCTCGGACCCGTCGGTGTAGGTCACCACGAGCTCGCCGGAGAGCACGATCCCCCAGTGCTCGACCTGACAGGCGTCGTCCTCCAGCCCTCGCAGCAGCGGCGCGATGTCAGTCCCCGCGCTGAGCGAGAACCACTCGCCCGCCATCGATCCGCCGCCGGGAGCCGTGCCGAACCCGCCCGCCTGCCGGGCCGTGGCTCCGGGGACGGCGATCTTCGCTGGTAGGTCGTGCTTGCTGGTCCGCATGGCTGCCTCCTCGCTCGTCTGCTCCCATGGGACGACACCTCGCTCGGCCGCGGTAGTGCCAGGAGTGAACCTGGCAAGCTTCTATCGTGAAGCGATACGGTCAGTACTGCCCGATCTCCCGCTCGGCCGAGGTGCTCGGTGACCGCTGGACGATCCACATCGTGCGCGACCTGCTCACGGGGGCCAACCGGTTCAACGAGCTGGCGCGCAGCAACCCCGGTCTGGCTCGCGGGCTGCTCAGCCGCCGGCTCCAGCAGCTCCAGCACGCGGGCGTGGTGATCCAGGCCGACGACGGCAGCTACCAGCTCACCGAGGCCGGCTGCGCCCTCGCACCGGTCGTGTTCGCCCTGGCCGCATGGGGGGCGCGCTGGACCTTCGGCGAGCCGGAGCCCGAGGAGCTCGATCCCGACCTGCTCCTGTGGTGGCTGCACCGGCGGCTCGACCCGGACCAGCTGCCCGATCCCCGCTTCACCGTGGCGGTCATCTTCCCCGACCACCCGAAGCGCTACTGGATCGTGATCGAGCGCGACGCCAGCCTCTGCCTCGCCGATCCCCGCTTCGAGGTCGACCTGACCCTACGGGCGGCGCGGCGAGCCCTCTACCGCACCTACCTCGGGCACGTCCCGTTGGCCGCCGCGCTGCGCAGCGGCGACGTCGAGCTCGTGGGGCGGCGCGACGCCGTGCGCGCCTTCATGGCGGCCTTCCGGCCCTCGCCGGTGGGTGGCATCGTCGCCGAGGCCTCCCCCGGCTGATCCCGTCGGTCAGCCGGAGGCCTCGGCCCGCCATGGCGGCGGCGGCCCTTCGGGTTGGGGGCCGTAGGACGTGGTGATGAGCTCCATGAGGTGGCCGTCGGGGTCGTCGAAGTAGACGCCCCGGCCGCCGTAGTGGTGGTTGATCTCCCCGGGCTGGCGGCGCCACGCGTCGGCGTAGGTGGCGACGCCGCCGTCGACGAGCCGGCGGTGGGCCGCGTCGAACGTGTCGTCGTCGACCAGCAGGGCGCAATGCTGCTTGGTGAACGGCGGGTCGTCGCGCAGGTAGTCGAGCGTGACGCGGTTGCCGGTCTGGACACGCACGAACGGGCCCCAGTCAGGCAGCACGGGCAGGCCGAGCAACTCGGCGAGCATCGTCGCCGACCGGCGAGGGTCGCTGGCGTGGATGATCACGTGATCGAGATCGACGGACATGCGATCGCTCCTCTCGGGGCGCCGGCTCACCGCCCCGCGAGCCGCTCCACCGCGGCCAGCGCGACGTCGAGCTCGCCGCCGCGCCGCCACGGACCGGTGGTGACGAGCACGACGTGGTCGACGCCGAGCGCGGCCAGGTCGGCGCAGCGTCGGGTGAACTGCTCGACGTCCTCGCCCGGGCCGAGACGGCTGCTCAAGGTGACGTCGATGCTCGTGACGTCGCGCCCGACGGCGGTGCAGGTGCGAGCCAGGACGGCGAGCTTGTGCCGGAGGGTGGCACCGCCGTCGGGGACGTCGAACAGGTTGCAGGCGTCGGCGTAGCGGGCCACGAGCGGCAGCGTGCGCTGCTCGCCCATGCCCCCGATGAGCACGCGAGGCCGTCGCACGGGCGGCGGGCTGTTGATGGGTTGGCTGAGGTGGTGGTGGGGCCCGTCGAAGGGCCGGGTATCGCCGCGCCACAGGTGGTCGGCCAGGTGGAGCAGCTCCTCGAGGCGCTCGAAGCGCTCGGCTGTCGACCCGAACGGCAGGCCCATCATGGCGGCCTCGTCGCCGCGGTAGCCGGCACCCACGCCGAGCCACGACCGGCCGCCCGACAGCACGTCGAGCGTGGTGACCATCTTGACGAGGAGGGCGGGCGGTCGGATCGAGGCCCAGGTGACCATGGTGCCCAGGCCCACCGAGGTGGTGACAGCGGCCAGGTAGCCGAGCGTCGTGTACGCCTCGAGCATCGGCTCCTCGACGGCCGCGTTCGGATCCATCTGGAGCACGTGGTCGGCGACCCACAGCGTGTCGACGCCGGCCTGGTCGGCGGCGCGCGCCACCTCGCCGAGCCCCTCGACCATGCCGGCGGGACCGCCGGGCCACGAGTAGTTGGTGACGGCGATGCTGAGCTTCACGAGGGCGCGGCGATGAAGCTGTACTGGATCCCCGCGATGCGCGGCGCGCCCCCGCTCGGCACCACGACGAACGACACGCGGGTGTCAGGCGGGACGGGGTTCCCCCGGGCTTGGCCGGCGGCGTGCTGGTGGGCGACCACGATGGTGGTGTCGCCGTGCGTCCGGGCCGACACCTCGTCGAGGTCGAGGCGGTCGTAGTGCAGGTTGGAACGCAACCGGCCGACCCAGGCGCCCTTCGGGAGCATGAACCCCACCGGTCCGATCCCGACGAAGTCGTCGGTCAGGAGCTGGCCGAGCCGATCGGCGTCGCAGGTGCGCTCGGCCTCCTTCCAGTCATCCAGCAGGGCGGTGATGGCGGTGGTGGGCATCTCTTCGCCTCCTGAGTGGTGTGGGCGACGGGCGTCACCGTCGGGCGTCGGCCGGCAGCGCCGCGTTTGCCGCCAAGCGATCGAGCACACGGCTGAACTGTTGGAGGTCTTCCTCGCCCAGACCGGCGCGGAGCTGCCGGTCGAAGGCGACCACCGTGGCGACCAACCGGTGGAAGAGCGCGTCTCCAGTGTCGGTGAGCTCCACCTGGTGCACCCGCCGGTTGGTCGGGTCGCGGCGACGCGTGACCAGCCCGGCGGCCTCCATCCGGTTCAGGTGGTGGCTCAGGGTGGCCCCTTCGATACCGATGGCCCGGGCGAGATCGCGTTGGGCGCCATGTGCCTTGTCCTTGAGCGAGACCAGCACCAACCAGGTCGGCAGCGAGCCGCCTGCCTCCGCCAGGGCGTCGTCGAAGGCCCTGCTCACGGCCTTGGCCACTCGGGCCAGGTGCAGCCCCACGGGCTCGGCCGACGTCACGTGAACCAAGATTAGTCATCGAACCGTGAGATGTCAAACGATTCGCTGGCACGCACGCCGGTCAGGGGCGCGTGGCGGTGACGAGCCACGCGGCCGACGCGTAGCGCACCCCCTCCGGCGTCTCGTGGGCGTCGATCGAGGCCCGCAGAGCGTCCCTGGCGCGTGTCCGGCTGGCCTCGTCGAGGTCGGCCAGCATCCAGCCGAGCTGGCCGAGCACCACCCGATGCGCGTCGTCCGCGTCGGCGCCGAACCACATCGGCGCCTCCGCCCCTGTCACCGCGACGTCGACGTAACCGGCCGCCTCCAGCACCTCGTGGATGACCTCGGGCTCGGCCAGCGTGAACGGGCCCGGTGCGTCGGGTGGCGGCGCGGGCAGCTCACGACCGAGGGCCAAGGCGCCCAGGAACTCACGGATCCACTCGTTCCGGCTGATGGGCTGCCACGTGAGCAGCACGAGCCGCCCACCGGCCCGCAGGGCCCGGCCGATGTTGGCCAGGGCGGCCACGCGGTCGCCGAAGAACATCGCGCTGGTGCGGCCGATGGCCACGTCGTACCCGCCCGGCTCGAAGGGGTGGACCTGGGCGTCGACCTGCTCGAAGCGCAGGTTGGCGAGGCCCTCGGCGGCGGCGCGCGCCCGGGCGATCGCGAGCATGGCCGAGGACAGGTCCACACCGACCACCTCCCCCGGCGCCGCCGCCCTGGCGGCCTCCCGGGCCGTGCTCCCGGTGCCACAGCCGATGTCGAGCACCCGGTCGCCCGGCCGGATGTCGGCCGCGGCGAACAAGGCCTGGTCGTACGCGGCGACGGCGCGCTCGTAGTGGTCGGCGTGGGCCGCCCAGTACGCGCCCTCGTCGCCGTCCCACGCCCGGAACTGCTCCACGTTCGTCGGGTGGACTGCCAGGCCCTCGATCCCGCTCACGCTGCTCCCTCCCCGCTACTCTCCCTTTGGGAGATCACAGTCCTCCCAAAGGGAGATCCGTGTCAAGCACCCCTACGCTCACAACGACGTCCTACGCCATCCTCGGGCTCCTGGCCGTGAAGCCGTGGACCACGCACGAGCTCGTCCAGCAGGTCGACCGCAGCTTGCGCCGCTTCTGGCCGCGTGCCACCTCCAAGCTCTACGAGGAGCCGAAGAAGCTGGTCGCCCACGGCCTCGCCCGGGCCACCGACGACGCCGTGGGACGCCGCCCCCGCACCCGCTACACGATCACCGCCAAGGGCCGGCGGGCGCTGGCCGCCTGGCTGTCGCAACCCGGTGACGGGCCGGTGCTCGAGTGCGAGCAGCTGGTGAAGATCCACTTCGCCGACAGCGGCACCAAGGCCGACGTGCTCGCCAACCTGGAGGCCACCCGGGCCTGGGTGCTCGCCCAGAACGAGGAGAACCTCGCCGCCGCCCGCGCCTACCTGGAGGGGCGGAGCGCCTTCCCGCAGCGCGCCGCGCTGAACCAGCTGCCCGGCCGCT
>Ga0182742_1004062_pt1 | contig 13589 bp, 14 predicted proteins | sample eDN5th37CBELigMG_FD_128880 | JGI IMG/M metagenome (GOLD analysis project Ga0182742, IMG submission 128880) | Enriched Miracle-Growth compost microbial communities from Emeryville, California, USA - eDNA 5th pass 37_C BE-Lig MG (version 2)... ... | reverse complement strand
CGTTTTGTAAATATTTCCTGAACATAGGAACCTCTTTCAGATCTTACCAGAAAAAGCATGCTTTTCGGTCCTAAGCTTTAGCTTTCAAGCTCTCTTTAAGCTCCTCAACAAAAACTTGAGCGCTTTGGGCAGCGATACTGCCGTCGCCAGTTGCTGTAACGATCTGGCGAAGCATTTTGTCACGGATGTCTCCAGCAGCGAAAATGCCTGGGACCTTTGTTTCCATTTTCTCATTGGTTACAATATAGCCGTTTTCATTTGTAATGCCAAGGCTTTCAAACGGCTTTGATAATGGATCCATTCCGACATAGACAAAAACACCATCTGTCTTAAATTCCTTTTCTTCACCCGTTTGTGTGTTTACAAGTGTCACACTGCCGGTTTTGCCATTTTCCTCATTAATCTGCTTAACAGTATGATTCCAGATGAAATCAACTTTTTCATTATCGAACGCACGCTGCTGTAAAATGGCTTGTGCGCGCAGCTGATCACGGCGATGCACAATCGTAACCTTAGAAGCAAAGCGGGTAAGGTATACCCCTTCTTCAACAGCAGAATCTCCGCCGCCGATAACAACTAGTTCTTTTCCTTTAAAGAATGCGCCATCACAGACAGCACAATAAGAAACACCGCGTCCGCCAAGTTCTTTTTCGCCAGGAACACCAAGCTTTTTGTACTCAGCACCAGTGCTGATGATGACAGATCTAGCTTTATACTGCTTGGAACCAGCAACAACAGTCTTGTATTCTTCACCGTCAATGACTTCTTTAATATCACCGTAGGCATATTCTGCACCGAATTTTTTTGCATGGTCGAACATTTTTGTGGACAAATCTGGTCCTAATATATGGTCAAATCCTGGATAGTTCTCAACTTCTTCTGTATTTGCCATTTGCCCGCCCGGCACGCCGCGCTCAATCATTAATGTAGCCAGGTTAGCTCGGGAAGTGTAGACTGCTGCAGTCATTCCTGCAGGTCCTGCACCAGCGATAATGACATCATAAATTTTTTCTTCCGTCATGGTCATTCACTCCTTCAAATTCGTGGCCATTATAAAATGGAAGCCTTCTTATTAATGAAATTTTTATAATAGCATTTGAACGTCTAATAATAGTATGCCTTTATACCTTCATCCTATAAAATTAAAGGCCTCGCGTCCAAATATCTGCTCACGAAAGAAGGTTATTCACCAATTTGATATATTTGCCTAACGTTGATGCTGAGACACCGTATTTCCCGGCCATTTCCTTTTGGGAGCTTCTCACCCCGCGCAGTTTCGTCCAAACATATTCAACAGCAGCTGCCCAAGCCCTGTTATTCTTAATGGATTGATTATGATTGGCTGCCTCAACAAAAACGGTGAACCACATTAAAAACAGACCTGCTTCAACCGTCCCGATCGGATGATGGCTTTCATATAGAAGTGCCGCTGTATCATGAATCGGCATTTGGTTTTCCATCTGGCCTCCTTGGCGGACAAAAGACAAATATTCCCGTTCAAGATGGGAAAACCTTTGATTCTTTGTCACCTCTTTAGATGCCAAGATTTCATCTTTCTCATGTGATACAGTGATTAAAAAGAGAGCAAAAAGCCTTTCCTCGATATAATCGCTGTTCAGCTTTTTTAAAATAGATGTCGTGTGGTTTTCAAAGCCATTTTTTCCAGCACGATCGTCATTCCAGGGCTCAAAGCCAATTTTCTCCGGATTAATCTCAATAACCCGTTCCCATGCTGATTGAGAAATTTTCTCCCGGCCAGTAAAGTAGGCTGCATAGGCAAGCCAGTAGTAAAAAGAGCCGTCCCCTTCAAAACCCTGCTTTTGCAGGCGCCTTAGCCAAGCATAAGCAACATCATATTCGCCAATTAATGCAAAAGTTGCCCCAAGCTTAAACTGGTGCTCAATGGAAAGCGGACTAATCTTTTTAAGGATATCCTTCAGCTTTTTTACCTCTTGGACATCACGCTGATAATAAGCAAACACGAGCTTATTGCACATCGCATGCAGGTTTCCCGGATTTTCAGAAAATACCTTTTCCAGCAGGTCTGATGCCTTCTGATTTTCTCCAAGGTAAAAATAGGCTAGGGCAAGATTATTATAGGCAGACCAATATTCTGGGTAGTCCTCAATAACGGTATGAAGAATTTCCACCGCTTTTGGAAAATGGCCAGATTCAAGAAGTTCCCGTGCTTGTTCCTGCTTCTTAATCAGGTCGTCCTGCCCATATAGTTCATCTTCTGTTTCATCTGCTTCCAATGTTAAAAGCTCAATAAGGTCAATCGTATCATCAGCAAATTCGCCGTCCTCATCAAATTCCAGATATAAATTCGCATGATGATAAGCATCCTTAAAAAAGCCTAAATGGGCATAGTTATTAGCAAGAAAATAATGGCATTCAATCATTTCCGGATCCAATTCTTCAAGAATTCGATGCAGCAGACGATTGGCCTGCTGATATTCGCCTAGTTCCGAACATATCACCGCTAATTGGCAGGCAATCATCGGTTCGTCTGGCTCCAGCTGCAATGCCCGCTGAAAGCATTTTTTCGCTTTATGAAGATCCCGTTTGTGGTAAGCCTTTAGTCCTTTTGAGAAATAATACTCACCAGTCGGGTTAAATGTAAGTAATTTTCCTTTTGGTTGTCTTGCTTTAGAGTCTTTACTCATGAAATCCTCCACCATTCTTATTAACCTAGTAAGTATATCACATATACAAGCCGATGGAGAAGGGTGTGAGGGCTGTAAGATTTGGAGACTTTATGGAAAAAAAACCGGCCGATTATTTGGCCGGTTTTTCTTCACGTCGCTTATTTAATACATTAAGAACTTCTTTTAACGGCAATTCTTGTTCGCGCAATAGAACTAATAAGTGATAAATCAAATCGGCTGCTTCCCATTTTAATTCTTCATGGCTGCGGTTTTTAGCTGCGATAATCACTTCAGACGCTTCTTCGCCGACTTTTTTCAAAATCTTATCGACGCCTTTTTCGAACAGGTATGTAGTATAAGCACCTTCAGGACGCTGTTCTTCGCGTTCTTTGATCAATTTTTCAAGATACGCAAGGATTTCAAAATCTTTAAGGCTTGCGCCAGACTCTCCAGTCTGATAAAAGCTCTCGGTAAAACAGCTAGTAGTCCCGTTATGGCAAGCAGGTCCAGCAGGTTCAACTAGAACAACAATCGCATCCTGGTCACAATCAAATTTCATTTCAGCAATTTTTTGGGTATTGCCGCTTGTTTCGCCCTTATGCCACAGCTCGTTTCTTGAACGGCTGAAAAACCAAGTCTCGCCTGACTCTATAGACTTTTCTAAGGATTCACGGTTCATATAGGCAAGGGTTAAAACTTCTTTCGTTGCTGCATCCTGAACAATTGCTGGGATTAAGCCCTTTTCATCAAATTTCAAGCCTTCGATATTCATCTTACAAGCACTCCTTTTTCCTTCAGATATGTCTTCACTTCTGCCACTGATGTCTCTTTGTAGTGAAAAATAGAGGCTGCTAACGCGGCATCGGCTTTTCCCTCTGTAAAAGCTTCCGCAAAATGCTCAGGCCGCCCTGCACCGCCTGATGCAATAACCGGGATTGATACGGCTTCACTTACTGCTTTTGTCAACGCAAGATCAAATCCCTTTTTCTCGCCGTCAGAATCCATGCTTGTCAATAAAATTTCACCGGCACCAAGCTCAGCTGCTTTTTGCGCCCAGTCAATGACCTTCCAATCTGTCGGGGTGCGTCCGCCATGTGTATACACACGCCATGTGCCAATTTCGGGATCATATTTGGCATCAATAGCTACCACAATGCATTGCGAGCCAAAAAAGTCGGCCCCTTCTTTGATTACATCCGGGTTCTTCACAGCTGCAGTGTTTAAAGAAACCTTATCTGCACCAGCACGCAACATCTGTTTCATATCCTCTAATTCATTGATTCCACCGCCAACGGTAAACGGAATCGCTAATTCAGAAGCAACCGATTTAACAACCTCTGTCATCGTTTTCCGTCCTTCAACCGATGCAGAGATATCCAGGAACACAAGCTCATCTGCACCTTGCTCGTCATAAAACCTTGCCAGTTCCACAGGATCTCCTGCGTCACGCAGCTGAACGAATTGAACGCCCTTTACGACGCGGCCATCTTTTACATCCAGGCAGGGAATAATTCTTTTTGTCAGCATGGTTCATTCCCCTTCCTTTAGGGCCTCTTTCACTGAAAAACGGCCTTCATAAATAGCTTTGCCGACGATCGCTCCAGCAACGCCTTCTTTATAAAACTCTCTTAAACTAGCCAAATCAGCCAGGCTGCTGACACCGCCAGAAGCAATCACGTCTTTGCCCGTTTCCTTAGCAAGCAAGCGCACCGCTTCGACATTCGGCCCGGAAAGCATCCCATCTGTGGCGATATCGGTAAAGATAAACGTTTGCGCCCCTGCATCAGCAAAGCGTTTGCCAAGGTCAACCGCCTTTACCTCAGAGGTATTCAGCCAGCCATGTGTTGCCACATAGCCATCTTTCGCATCAAGGCCAACAGCGATTTTTTCGCCATATTTGCGAATCATTTCAATCGCAAACTCAGGATTAGAAACAGCAATGCTGCCAATGATCACGCGGGAAACGCCGTTATCAAGATAATGAACAATATCTTCTTCCGTACGGATGCCTCCGCCAATTTGCACCTTCGCCTTTAATTCATTGGCTGCCTGAATGACAAAGGAATCATTGACCCTTTTTCCATCCTTAGCACCATCCAGGTCCACCATATGAATCCACTCGGCACCTTCATCTGCAAACTTTTTTGCCATATCAAAAGGAGAATCCCCGTATACGGTCTCCTGGTTATAATCGCCCTGCAAAAGACGGACGCATTTTCCGCCGCGCATATCAATTGCTGGATATATAGTAAAGCTCATTAGCCGGCCTTCCCTTCCACTAAGATATTTGTAAAATTACTTAATAGCTCCATGCCAACCTGGCTGCTTTTTTCCGGATGAAATTGCATGCCGAATATATTTTCTTTCCCGACAACCGCAGGAACCTCTACATCATAGGAAGCTTTTGCAATGACAACCTCGCTGTCAGCTGTTTCAACATAATAGGAGTGAACAAAATAGGCGTGTCCCTCACTGACGCATTCCAGAATTGGAGATGAATGAACAAATTGCAATTGGTTCCATCCCATATGTGGAACCTTATAGCGCTCACCAGCTGAGGTAACCCCAGGGAATCGCTTGACATGACCTGGCAGAAGGTTTAGGCCCTTGGTTTTTCCGTTCTCATCGCTTTCTGTAAATAAAAGCTGCATGCCTAGGCAAATGCCAAGCAGTGGCTTGCCAGACCGAACATATTCCTTGATCATTTCTGTTAGCCCTGTCTCATTGAGAAGCCCCATTGCATCCTTAAAGGAGCCGACTCCTGGCAAAATAAGCCCGTCTGCCTTTATAAGCTCCTCTTTATTTTCTGAAACAAAATAGGGCACATCCAATCTTTCCAGCGCCTTGCTGACACTAAAAAGATTCCCCATACCATAGTCAATAATGCCGATCATTTACAACAGACCTTTCGTAGATGGAATCCCCTTTATATTCGGGTCAATCGTCGTTGCCTCATTCAAAGCTCGTCCAAGCGCTTTAAAAATAGCCTCAATGATATGGTGTGTATTGTGACCATAGTGAACAATGACATGCAGGTTCATTCTTGCTTCTAGAGCAAGCTTCCATAAGAACTCATGGACTAGCTCAGTATCAAAGGTTCCGACCTTCTGGCTTGGGAACTCTGCTCTCATTTCAAGATGCGGGCGATTACTTAAATCAATAACAACTTGAGCCAGCGCCTCATCCATTGGCACAAAAGCATTTCCGTAGCGTTTGATGCCCCTTTTGTCGCCAAGAGCATCTTTTAAAACTTGTCCAAGGCAGATTCCGATATCTTCGGTTGTATGATGATCATCGACTTCGATATCACCTCGTGCATTTACTTTTAAATCAAATTGTCCATGCTTTGCGAAAAGATCAAGCATATGGGTTAAGAACGGAACATTTGTATCAAGCTCGCTTTCTCCCTGTCCATCAATATTAAAAGCTAAGAAAATGTCCGTTTCATTCGTCTTTCTCTTAATTTCAGATCTTCTGGCCATGTTGTCTCCTCCAGGGTTATTTATTCTTTAATCTCTTCAGAAATTCAGCCGTTGATTTCCGTTCCAGGCGCTTCGCGCACCTAAGGGCATTTTGCGAGCCTCCTCGTCACATTCGTTCCTGCGGGGTCTCGCTTCAACGCTAATCCCCCAGGAGTCTACGCGCCTTCCACTCCAATCAACTATGATATAAAGTTGAACTTTAACACTGCCTATTCTTTAAGCGGATTTCAATCGCACGGGCATGGGCTTCGAGTCCCTCAAGACGGGCGAATGCTGCGATTTTTGCTCCATTATCATCTAAAGCCTTCTTGCTATAATAAACAATGCTTGATTTCTTTTGGAAATCCTCCACATTTAACGGGCTGGAAAAACGCGCCGTTCCATTTGTCGGCAGCACGTGATTAGGGCCGGCAAAATAATCACCGACAGGTTCTGGACTAAAGCGTCCAAGGAAAATAGCCCCCGCATGTCTAATCTTCCCTAAAAGATCCATAGGGCTTTCTGTCACAATTTCCAAATGCTCCGGTGCCAGACGATTCACAGTCTCGATCGCTTCATCAAGGGTTTCCGTTACATAAATGGCCCCGAAATTTTCAACTGATTTACCGGCAATCTCTTTTCGCGGAAGCTCAGCCAGCTGTTTTTCAACTTCGGTGTTGACTGCCTGTGCCAGCGTTTCTGACGGAGTAACCAAGATGCTGCAGGCAAATGCATCATGTTCTGCCTGTGACAATAAATCTGCTGCCACTTCATCTGCTTTTGCGCTTTCATCAGCAATAATCGCAATTTCACTAGGACCGGCAATCATATCTATATCGACATCACCGAAAACCTCTCGTTTGGCTAGAGCCACGTAAATGTTTCCAGGACCTGTAATTTTATCAACCGGCTGGATGGTTTCTGTTCCATAAGCTAAGGCTGCAATTGCCTGGGCGCCGCCGACTTTATAAATTTCTTCTGCTCCCGCTTCTTGGGCAGCCACTAGAACAGCTGGCGGCAGTTTGCCTGTCTTTTTATCAGGAGGAGAAGTGATAACTATTCGTTTTACCCCGGCAACCTTCGCAGGCAGCACATTCATGAGCACGGATGATGGATAAGCAGCAGTTCCGCCTGGCACATATAGTCCAACCGAATCAAGCGGAGTCACCTTTTGCCCAAGCATTGTGCCATTTTCATCTGTTGTCATCCAGGATGTGCGCAGCTGCTTTTCATGAAAGGATTTGATATTTGCAGCTGCTTCTTTAATAACCTCAAGGAGTTCAGAGTCAAGGTTTTCATAGGCTTCAGCCTTTTCTTCTGCAGTAACTGCGAACTGCTCTAACAGAATTCCATCAAAGGTTTCTGTAAAGTTTCTGACAGCCTCATCACCATTTTCACGGACCGCTTCGATAATTTTTTTCACAGCAGCCCGCTGTTCCTCGGTACCGCTGTCTACTGATCTTTTTATCGAGATATCATCATTTATTTTTAAAATCTTCATTCTAGCTTCTCTCCTTAGAGAGCGTTGCAGCTCTGTAATCTTTTTACTTCACTTAGACGCTCAACAATCTCGCTGATCCGTTCGTCCTTCAGACGGAAGCTGACAGGATTGACAATGAGTCTTGATGTAATGTCTACAATCCGTTTATATTCCACTAATCCGTTTTCCTTCAGAGTGCGTCCTGTCGAAACAATATCAACAATCCGGTCGGCCAGGCCAATCATTGGCGCTAATTCAATCGAACCGTTTAGCTTTATAATCTCCACTTGCTCCCCTTGCTCTCTGAAATAAGCAGCCGCCACATGCGGATATTTAGTTGCCACTTTTGGCGCAACATCATTCATTTTCGTATTTGGCAAACCAGCCACCGCCAGGTAGCAGGCACTAATATTTAAATCGAGCAGCTCATAGACATCTCTTTCCTCTTCAAGCATTACATCTTTGCCAGCAATCCCAAGATCGGCAACCCCATGCTCGACATAGGTAGGAACATCCATAGGCTTTGCTAAAATAAAACGAAAATTTTCTTCCGGAACATCAATAATTAATTTTCTTGAATCATCGAATTCAGGCGGCAGCTGAAAGCCGGCTTGGCGAAGCAATTCAGCAGCTTCTTCAAAAATACGGCCTTTCGGCATGGCAATCGTTAAAAAGTTGTTCATACTTCCGCCTCCTTTCCAGCTTTTCCTACTAAAAAGACGATATCATCAAAATAGTTTGTGCAGATATCAATATCCTTCACACCGTTAATATCCTGCAGAATAATATGTTTCCCTGATTCCCGCTGTTCTTTCGCATATTGATACGCTTCTTTGCGTCTTTCTGGACTGAAAAGCACACAAGTGACTGGATCCTTTTCACTTTGATCACCTAGAGCTTCAAGCAAACGGTCAATGCGAATAGCAAAACCTGTAGCACCAGTCGCTTTACCGAATTTTTCAAGAAGCATATCATAGCGGCCGCCATTACCGATCGGGAAGCCAACATTACCGGCATACACTTCAAATAAAATGCCTGTGTAATAGCTCATATGGCTGACAAGGGTTAAATCGAATTTAACTTTTTCCTCAAGATTGTAATCAGTCATGATTTTCCAAAGCTGTTCAAGCTCCACAACCGCTTCTCTGCCTTGATCATTTTCAAGCAGGCTGTAGGCAAGCTCGAAAATTTCTGACTGGCCGCGAAGCTTTAAGAAATCTATTAGACGCTGCTTGTCGATAGATGAAAGCGCCAATCCTTTTACATGCTCGCGATAGCCGACATAATTCTTTTCGTACAGGAATCTTGTTAGGGCTTCAACCCTTTCCTCAGTTCCTAAGATCTGCAGGAAGAAGGTGTGAACAAAGCCGACATGGCCAATAGAGATTTGGAAATTCTCAAGACCAGACTCCTTTAATGAAGAAACCATTAACGCGATGCCTTCTCCATCTGCTGAAATGGTATAATCTCCGATACATTCCACGCCAATTTGCTCAAATTCTGCCGGACGCCCGCCTTCTCTTTGCTGAGCGCGAAATACATTCGCATCATAGGCCAGACGGATTGGCAAATTATTTTTTAACAGCCTTGATGCAGCCACGCGGGCAATCGGTGTTGTCATTTCCGGTCTTAGCACAAGCGTATGCCCCTGCTGGTCAAGAAGCTTAAACAGCTGCTGATCAAGGATGGCTGAGTTTGTTCCAATGGTTTCATAGTATTCAAGCGTAGGGGTTTCAAGAAATTGATAGCCCCATCTTTTCATTTCATCTTCAATCGCCGTTCTGATTTTCTGCTTTCTGCTATATAAATCTGGCAGGGTATCTCTCATACCAAGAGGCTTTTCAAACATAAACAAGCGGCTCAAATCCATTCACCTCGTTATCATTTCTAAAACGCGTTTTTATAATCGATTTTGCAGAAACGCTTTAGTTCGCTAATATGGTAGTAAAATAAAGTTACCTGTATTGTAACGCTACTCCCTATATCCGTCAACAAATAATTCAGAAAACATCAGTGAAAAAAACAGCCCTGTCACAAAAGACAGAGCTATACTCGGGCGCGGCCCCAGCAGTTTAAAGCGTTAACGCGATGGGGGTCAGGCCCCCGTTGGTTTAATGCGTTAACGCGATGGGGGTCAGGCCCCCGTTGGTTTAATGCGTTAACGCGGTGGGGGTCAGGCCCCCATTGGTTTAATACGTTAACGCGGTGGGGGTCAGGCCCCCAGCAGTTTAAAGTGTTAAAGTGATTTTTCCCCGTAGATGGGGTCGTCGGCCCAGCGGTGGGCCATTTGTTCTTTTGTGTAGATGATGCGCATGGGGTTTCCGCCGACGAAGGAGCCGGGCGGCACGTCTTTATGTACAAGGGTTCCCGCGGAGACAATGGCTCCATCGCCAATGGTGACCCCGGGGAGAATCGTGGAGTTGGCACCAATCATGACTTCACTGCCAATCACCACTTCGCCTAGCCGATATTCCCTAATCAAATATTCATGGGCCAAAATCGTCGTATTATATCCAATCACTGTATTCCTGCCCACACTTATTCTTTCAGGAAACATCACATCCAGCATAACCATCAGTGCAAAGGATGTCTGTTCGCCAACCTTCATTCGCAAAAAGGTCCGGTACAGCCAATTTTTCATCCCCAGAAAAGGCGTATACCTCGCAAGCTGGATGACAACAAAATTTTTCACAACCTTCCAGAAAGGAACGGTCTTGTAAACATGCCAAAGAGAGTTTGCCCCTTCAACAGGATAACGCTTAGTTTTCCTCATTTCTTTCAACCTTTAGAATGTCTAATAGGTCAGCCATATTCTCCAGCATATAATCCGGCTCAAACCCCATTAAAAATTCTCTCCCTTTTATACTCCAGGCAACACCGGCCGTTTTTGTGCCCGCATTTTTCCCTCCTAGAATATCATGTGAGTTATCGCCGACCATCATCGCCTCTTCCGGTTTCGATCCCAGAAGATCAAGCGCTTTAAAAATCGGCTCGGGATCTGGTTTTGCTTTTTCCACATCATCTAAGGTGACAACCACATCAAAAAACTGATCAAGCTTGGTCAGCTTCAGCCCTTTTTCAACAGTATTAAGAACCTTTGTTGTTACAATACCGATCTTAAAACCCGCTTCCTTAAGAGTGCGAATTGTTTCAAACACTCCAGGGAATTCGGTAACTAATTCATCATGCTTGCTGATATTAAAATCACGATAATGCTGCATCATTTCCTCGGCCCGCTCCATATCAATGGACGTAAACGTCTCCGTTAAAGTAGGTCCCATAAACGGCAAAACATCTTCACGCTTATACTTATCCGGATAATACGTTCCGAGCGTATGCATAAACGACGCGATAATTAATTCATTAGTATCAATCAATGTACCATCTAAATCAAACAATACGGTATTAATTTGTGTGTTCATAAACGGTTTCCTTTCTTTTATCCAAATCCATTCGGTTCCATATAAACCCGACAATAAGTGTCAAAACAACAGCAGCACATAATCGGATAAGTAGAAGCGGCAAGACGGGTATCCCAAGCGGCATAAACATTAAGGTATCTTCAACAACAGCATGGCAGGCAACCAGAAAAATAAACGCTAGCGTAACGTCCCTTTTACTGACGCCATCCTCCTCAACAGCCTGAATCATCACACCTGCTCCAAAAGCCAAGCCAATGAATAAACCGGCTGCGAGAGTCATAGAAGTGTTTTCCTTCATACCTAGCGCCCTTGTTACCGGCGCCATCCATCTTGAAAAAACAGCCAGCCAATTCAAATCCTTTAAAAATTGAATCACAATCATTAACGGAACAACAATAATAGCTAACTGCAGAACACCCAGCCCTGCTTTTTCAACAGCGTCAAGCAAGATAGAACCCCAGCCTGAAAGCTCCTTATTCTGCGGCGGAATAAATCCATACTGGGCGATTTCCGATCCGCCTTTCCAAACAAGATTGATAATAATTGCTGAAACAACAGCCAATCCAACCCTTACTGCTATAATAATCCACAGCTTGACACCCACTTTGAGGGCAACTCCAGATTCAATCAGTAAATTATGCGAAAAAGAGATCATAACAGCAAGAATGAATACCTCTTTTACCGTTAGTTCTAATGTTAATATGGCCCCAATTCCCGCATATAAATTCACAAAATTCCCTAAAACTATCGGTATGGCAGCATCCCCCGATAAGCCAATGCGATTCATCAGCGGCGTAATCATCCTGATCACCCATGGAAGCACCGGGGTATGCTGCAGGATTGAAACAATAATCGTAACGGGAAAAATAATTTTCCCCAGCGTCCATACGGTTCTTAACCCGACGGCCAATCCCCTTTTCACAGAACCAACCATCATATCTCCTTCTCCCTTAAACGTTCATCCACGCGGACACAAGTCACGTAGTCCCAAAGTAAATAGAACAGGTCCCTTGTCCCGAATTAAATGGGACAGGGGGACAGGCACCTTGTCCGGAATTAAACGCTCTTATCTAAATAGCGCACATCTGCTTGGCCCTTCATTCTTCTTACGATAATTAGCACAACAGCAACTATGACAAGAACAATAGAAATCATCTGGGCTGCACGCAAATATTCTGTCAGCATTAAGCTGTCCGTTCTCATCCCCTCAACAAAGAACCGGCCGATAGAGTACCAGATCACATATGAAAGAAAGAGCTCCCCACGGCGCAAATTCACCTTTCTTAATGAAAGAAGCAGGATAAACCCAGCTAAGTTCCAAAGAGATTCATATAAAAAGGTTGGATGATAATAAGTTCCATTAATATACATTTGGTTAATGATGAACTCAGGAAGATGAAGGTTTTCTAAAAATGCTCTCGTTACCTCTCCGCCATGAGCCTCCTGATTCATAAAGTTACCCCATCTGCCAATCGCCTGACCTAAAATAATGCTTGGTGCAGCAATATCAGCAATTTTCCAAAAGGATACGTTTCTTTTTCTAGCAAAAACAACAGCGGTAATGACCGATCCAATTAAAGCACCATGAATCGCAATGCCGCCTTCCCAAATTTTTATAATGTCCCCAGGATTTTGGGAATAGTAATCCCATTCAAAAACAACATAATAGATTCGTGCAGATATAATAGCGATTGGTATAGCCCAAAGTAGCAAGTCAGCAAATAAATCCTTTGGAAGACCTCTTCTATCTCCTTCCCTCATCGCAAGCATCAGGGCTAGAGCGATCCCGACGCCGATAATGATTCCATACCAGCGGATCTCAATGGGACCTAGCGCAATCGCAACAGGATTCAGCGGTTGAATAGTTGATTCCATAAACATTGCTCCTTTCTTTAGTTCGTTTTGAGTTTGTTGTGTTGATACGGTGATGACTTTTTTTGTTGTTAGTTACCGAAAGTCTAGGTGCTCACTTCTCTTGGGCACTCATCTGGTATGTTTGTTACCGAAATTTTGGTTAAGCACTTCGTTCGGGCACTAATCAGCTAGGTTGGTGCCCGAAATTTTAGCTAAGCACTTCGTTCAGGAACTAATTGCCCCAACTGCTTACCCAAAAACCCGCTCACCCTTCAAAAAGGTAACTAGTTCCCACATCTAGTGACGCTAATCTATGATACCTCTTCAATTCGGGCACTAGTTGCACAAACTAATGACGCAAATTCCCGATGCCTCTTCAATTTGGGCACTAGTTGCGCAAACTAGTGACATAAATCCACGATGCCTCTTCAATTCGGGCACTAGTTGCACAAACTAGTGACGCAAATCCACGATGCCTCTTCAATTCGGGCACTAGTTGCACAAACTAGTGACGCAAATTCCCGATACCTCTTCAATTCGGGCACTAGTTGCGCAAACTAGTGACGCTAATCCACGATGACTTTTCAATTTGGTTACTAGTTACCCAAACTAAAGCATTAGCACCAAAACAGGCACCAGTTATCATACCGCGCCAAATCCTTCAAAGCTAAAAAGCCTTTTAGTCATGATCAGCATCTTCAATTACGTCGGCCAGCCGGCTGTT
>Ga0182742_1004061_pt1 | contig 13589 bp, 13 predicted proteins | sample eDN5th37CBELigMG_FD_128880 | JGI IMG/M metagenome (GOLD analysis project Ga0182742, IMG submission 128880) | Enriched Miracle-Growth compost microbial communities from Emeryville, California, USA - eDNA 5th pass 37_C BE-Lig MG (version 2)... ... | reverse complement strand
TCGAAGGCCGTGGGGTCGGGATGCGCCTCGCGGACAACCTCGGCGATCCCGGCGATCGCCGGCGGGTCGGCGTTGGAGTGATAGAACAAGACGCGGTCGCCGCGCTTGACCGCGTCGCGGAGGAAGTTGCGGGCCTGATAATTCCGCACCCCGTCCCAGCCCGTCGTCCGATCGGCCTCGCCCATCAGGTCGTCAAACGAGTACGACTCCGGCTCCGACTTGAACAACCAGTACGCCATCCGAACCTCCCGCCCTCCCGAGAATCGCTCCCGGCGCCAGTGAACCGAGAGACCCGCCGGAAGTCAATCCGGATGTCGCGCGGGGGATTGGTGTTTGGAATTGACGCATTTTGCTTCGGCTCGTGTAAGGGGCCGCTACAATGGGGGGACCGTTCCTTTGAGACCATGACTCGACGCGGCGTTTCTCGCTCCCGCTCGGAGGTCGTCGGACATGACTCGACTTCGGCTTGGCGCTCTGGTCTCGTTCGTTCTCTTCGCCGGATTCCTGTTCGTGGTTCTCCGTCCGGGCGCGAGGCGGCCCGGCATTCGGGTGGGCGCGGAGGCGTCCGGGCCCAACGAGGATGGACTGGTCGTTAAGGTCTCGCCGCTCGGCGGGGCGAGGCTCAAGGCCGAACTGGCTGAGTTGCCGTTGCCGCTCAGGGCCCCGTTTCTGGCGCGCCCCTCGGTCTTCCGCAACCCGCTCCTCGCCGACGAGTTCGAGGTCAGGATCGAGAACGCGTCCGGCAACGACGTGGAGATCCTCGCGTACAATGACGACACCCCGTTTTTCAGCGGGACGCGGATCGAGGCTTACGGGGACGGGCCCCTTGTGTTTCCGCCGACCCCCCAGTGCGTCAACAGCCTCAAATACATCATCAGCCCGGATCTCAACCCGATCGTGAGGCTCAAGCCCGGCGAGTCGTTGTCACGGCGGGGGAGGATCAACATTGGCTGGGTTGATCGGTTCGAGGGCTTCCTGCGTCCGGGCGTGTATGTGGTTCGGGTGCATTGCAACTATTATCGGATGCCCGCTTTTAAAGATGTGAACATGGCGTCCGCGCCGATGGTCGTCAACCTCACCGCCGCCGACATTCGGGAATGGCGCCTCTTGCGAGCCCTGACGGGGCTGTTCCGCGGAGACGGCCGCGCCCAGGAGGAAATGGTGCGGCTCCTCGACGACGTATTGGGGCCGTTATACGATGCGATGCCGTCGATGCCGTTTTGAGGCTGACGGCTCGGGCGGCAACCAACCAGCGAGAACAGGATGAATAACCAACATGGCCGATGAGATGGAGCATCCCCAAGCCTTCGTCTGCGTCCTCACCCCGCGGGGGCGGGGGGCGATTGGGGTGGCCCGGGTTTGGGGCGGGGGGGCGCTGGAGGTCGCGAATCGGGTGTTTCGGCCGGCGGTGGGGAAGCCGCTGGCGGAGTCGCCCCGGCGTCGCCCCCGGTTCGGCAGGGTTGGCGCGGGGTTGGGGGATGAGGTGGTGGCGGTGGTCTTGGAGGGAGAGTCGCCGGAGGTTGAGGTTCAATGTCACGGCGGGTCGGCGGCGGTCGAGATGGTCGTCGAGGCGCTCGCCGGGGCGGGGGCGAGGCGGGTCGAGCCGTCGGCCTTCGCGGCCCACATGGCGGCAAGCCCGATCCAGGCGGCGGCCTGGGACGAACTGGCCAAGGTCGCGACCACCCGCGCGGCCGAAATCCTCCTCGAACAGGCTCAGGGGGCCCTGGATCGAGAGCTTGACCGGCTTGGCGTCCTGATCGGCGAGGGCCGCTCCGACGCCTCAATATTGCTTGATCGGTTGATCGAGCGCGGGCGCGTGGGAGTTCGACTCGTCGGCGGCTGGCGGGTGGCGATCGCGGGTCGGCCCAACGTGGGGAAAAGCCGGCTCTTGAACGCCCTGGCGGGCTATCAACGGGCGATCGTCGATCCGACGCCGGGGACCACGCGCGACGTCGTGACCGCCCGAACCGCCTTCGACGGCTGGCCGGTTGAGCTGGTCGACACCGCCGGCCTCCGCGGGACCGAAGACCAAATCGAGAGGTCGGGGATCGACCGGGCGCGGCGGGAGCATCGGCGGGCCGACCTGTTGTTGAAAGTCGTGGATCGTTCGGAGCCGCTTCGGGACGAGGATAAGGCGCTGTTGGCCGAGCCGGGGGCCGCCCTGATCATCGTCAACAAGGCCGATCTGCCGGCCGCCTGGGCGGCGGAGAAGGTTCTGGAGAGCCACGGCTCGCTTCTCGTCGTCTCGGCCGAGCGGGGGACCGGTCTGGAGGAGTTGGGGATCGAGATCGCCCGGCGGCTCGTTCCGTGTCCTCCCGAAGCCGGCGGGGGCGTTCCGTTTCGAGCCGCGCATCTTGAAGCGCTCGCGGCGGCGCGCGACGCGCTGGAGCGGGGCGACGCGGCCAAGGCGCGCCGGGCTCTTGTTGCTGTTCAGAAGCGGTTGCCCCCGCTCCCGGGGGGAGAACGATGACTGGCGATGCCCGCTCGCCCTTCAGAACAGTTCCTTACTCCGCGCCTGGCTCGGCGTGTTCGGAGTCGGGGGCGAGGGCCGATGGCACGGTTCCCGCGCGGTCCATCGGTCGGTAGCCGGAGACGATGGCCAGGCCCACCAGGGCGGCGACCCAGAGCAGGAACAGACCCAGGGCGGCGAGGAAGAACCGGCGGTCGCGGGGGGTGGCGCGGCCGGGATTTGGGGACTCGGCGACCGTTTCGTGCGGGTGGGCCATGCGTTAGTCCTCGTTTTCGCGGTGGTCGTCGTTGGGGGCGGTCGGGCCGGCGCGGAGGGCGGCTTCGAAGTCGAAGACGTCGTTGAAATCCTCGCGGCGGTCTTCGGGGGTCTTGTCCAGGTCGCCCGAGGCAATGAGATTGTAGATGATCTCGCCGATGTCGGAGGTGGAGCGAAGCCCCCAGCGCTCCAGGACGGGGATGGCCATCATGCCGTACTGGCGGAGGGCCAACCGCCGGGCCGCGTGGCAGACCTGCCGGCCCGAGACGTGGGCCGACGCCGCGACCGCGCCGCGGGCCGTCGTCCGGCTCCCGCGACGGCGCGCGTTGCGGCGGATCGTTCGCAGTTTGCGGTTGCGGGCCAGATGAAGAGACTCAAGCACGAAGGCGTACGCCTCCAGGGAGTAACGGGGGTCCTTGGCGATGACCCGCCCAATCTCGTCTCGAAAGTTCATAACGATCCCTATTGGATGCGCGGATCGCGCCGAGGCGGTCGAAGGGTTGCGGGAAGGAGTCGGAGGTCAGTCGTCGCGGTCGTCCTCGTCGTCGCCGTTGTTCGACGGCCGCGGGGGACGCTTCCGGGGCGGCTCGACCTCCAGCAGATCGTCGCGGCCGACGATGATCCGGCGGCCGTCCTCGTACTCGACGACGAGCTTTCCCGCGAGGATGTCTTGAGCCAAGATCCGTCCTCGGCCCTTGGTGGTCTCGACGCGCGAGCCGACCGCGGGAAGCTCCTTCTCCAACTCGCGGTAGGTGTCAAACTCGTAGCGGAGGCAGCACTTCAACCGGCCGCAGCGGCCGGAGATCTTGGCCGGGTCGAGGGTCGTCTTCTGGAGCTTGGCCATCTTCATCGAGACCGGGGGCATGGCGGATAGATGCGTGTTGCAGCAAACCGGCTTGCCGCAGTCGCCGTAGTCGGCCAGCAGCTTCGCCTCGTCGCGGACGCCGATCTGCCGCATCTCGATCCGGGTCCGGAGCGCCCGGGCCAGGTCCTTGACCAACTCGCGGAAGTCGACCCGCTTTTCCGCCAGGTAGTAGAAGATGATCCGGTCGCGCCCCAGAAGCACTTCGACGTCGACCAAGTTCATCTGCATCCGCCGCTTGGCGATCAGCTCCTTGCAGGTGGCGAACGCGGTCCGCTCCAGTTGCGGCAGCTCGGCCTCCCGCTCGAAGTCGTTGGGCTCGGCGAGGCGGACGATCTCGCGCGGTTCGCGACTTTTCAGAAGGTCGGCGGTTCGCTCGCTCATGGGGCAGAGGACTTCGCCCATCTCCAGGCCCCGATCGCTGCGCACCACCACCCGCTGGCCGCGCGCGAACGACTCCCCCGGCGCGCCGTGGCACTCGCCGAGAATCCGCATCCGTCCGTAACGCACAACGTAGGACATCGCGTCTGGTTGAGGAGGAGAGGGGAGTTGAGTGGTCAACATCGGGATCGGCCGATCCACCCCGACCGTTGCCGTCCACTCGGATTATGACCGCCCGGGGGCCAGAACAAAAGGGGAGAACTCGCCGGAGCTTCTTCGTTGGCTCAAACGCCGCATTCGGATGTCCCTGGCCAACCGCGCCGAAGCGCCGAGTCGGCGGGGTCGGAAAAAGGGGAGGAGACGGCCTTGACGTTGGGGGGCGACCCCTTTGACCCGCGCGGTCGGGAGGGGTACGATCCAAGGTGTGAAGATCCGACGACCACGACGCGGGCCGATGGGGCGCGGTCGTGGGGCCTTTCTCTACCTCTGACGTGGAAAGGGATCCGATCATGCCACTTTTTGAGGTCGAAACGGCGTCGCACATCATGATCGCGTGCGCCGGTGACGAGGATTCAGCGCGCGCGTTCGCCCGGTCCAACTATCCTGACGAGGAGATCTTGCGGGTGTCGCACCGCCCGCGCGACGCCTGGGTGATTTCCAAAGCGATGTTGGGGATCAAGGGAGACACCGATCCGTGTTCGACCGCCAGGGAGTGTCTGGCGAAGGCCCGGGGGGACAAGGTTCACGCCGTTCGTCTGTTCATGCATGAAACGGGCGTCGATTTGGAGAAGGCCCGCAAGGCGGTCGAGTCAAACATGTCGCTCGGCTGGTGAGCCCGGCGGGCGCGCGACCAGGCGCTGGCGGAATGGTCGGCGGAGCGGGCGCTCCGGAGCGCCGACGACGTTGTCGGGACGCGACCGATTGATTCCGGCCGGTGATGGTCCACGAGTTGCGACGCACGGCCTGGCGAATGATTCCGCCGCCATCCAAGCCCGCCCTCCAGCCGGCGCGGTAGAGTTGCGGTCGGAACCTGGTCGGCCAACGAAAAGCGCGAGCCGTCGAGCGGAGCAGTTCGCCGGCTCGCGCCCTCCGCAGCGGAAGGAGAGGGGAAAATGGCGCGAGTCATCTCGTTGATCCTGGGAGGCGGACGAGGCACTCGTCTTTACCCCCTGACCAAAGCGCGAAGCAAGCCCGCGGTGCCCATCGGTGGAAAGTACCGCCTGATCGACATTCCGGTCTCCAACTGCATTCATTCCGGTCTGCACCGCATCTTCGTCGTCACCCAGTTCAACTCCGTCAGCCTGCACCGGCACATCTCCAACACCTACAAGTTCGACCCCTTCGAGGGGGGCTTCGTCGAGATCCTGGCCGCGCAGCAGACCATGCAGCACGAGACCTGGTATCAAGGGACCGCCGACGCCGTCCGGCGCAACATTCCCTATTTCACCGACAAGCATTACGACCTCGTCTTGATCCTCTCCGGCGATCAGCTTTACCGGATGGATTTCCGGGACATGATCCGCACCCACCTGGAGAACAAGGCGGCCGTCACCATCGCGACGCTCCCCGTGGCCGAGGAGGAGGCCCGCTCGTGCGGGATCATGCGGATCCAGGCCGACGGCCGCGTCATCGACTTCGAGGAGAAGCCCAAGACCCAGGAAAAGCTCGGCCGGGTTCGCACCGAGCCGGCCTGGCTGGAGAACCTGGGCATCCAGGCGAAGGGACGCCCCTACCTGGCCAGCATGGGCATCTACGTCTTCAACACCAAGACGCTGGTGGACCTGCTCGCCTCCAGCACCGCCACCGACTTCGGCCATGAGCTGCTGCCGCAAACGATCGCCCAGCAGCGCGTGCAGGCGCACCTCTTCGACGGCTACTGGGAGGACATCGGCACCGTCGGCGCCTTCCACCGGGCCAACATCGACCTGACGCTCGAAAAGCCGGCTTTTGACTTCATGCGCGGCGAGATGCCGATCTTCACCCGTCCCCGCTACCTGGCCAGTTCGCGGGTCATGGGCGCCACGATCAAAAACAGCCTGATCTGCGACGGCTGCGTCATCGGCCGGGGCGCGGTCATCGAAAACTCGGTCATCGGCGTCCGCTCGATCATCGGCGAGAACGTCACCATCCGAGACACCTATTTCATGGGCGCCGACTTTTACGAGCAGCCCGAGGACGTCGCCGACAACCAGCAACTCGGCCGGCCCAACGTGGGGGTCGCCGCCGGTTCGGTCATTGAGCGGGCGATCATCGACAAGAGCGCCCGGATCGGCCGCGACGTCAAGATCCTCAACGAGACCGGCGTCGTCGACTCGGAAGAGGCCCCCACGCACCTGATCCGCGACGGCGTCGTGGTCGTTCCCAGGCAGACGATCGTCCGCGAGGGCGTTACAATCTAGCCCTGGCCCGCGCGCGAAGAGGAAACACGCGCCGCCGCCTCCATCGCGGCGGCGCGACGGATAATCGGAGAATCGGACGACATGACGGCCCCGGCGATTCGCGTCAAGGACTTGCGCAAGCGGTACCCCGGGCGCGACGGCCCGGTCCACGCCGTCAACGGCATTGACCTGGAGATCCGCCGCGGCGAGTGCTTCGGCCTGCTCGGCCCCAACGGCGCGGGCAAGACCACGACCGTTGAGATCCTGGAGGGGCTGAACCGGCCGACCTCCGGCGAGGTGGAGGTTCTCGGCCGCCGCTGGGAGGACGACCCGACCGCCATCCGCGAGCGAATCGGCGTGACCCTTCAGGAAACCCGGTTCTCCGACAAGGAGACCGTCCGCGAGTTGCTGACGGTCTTCCGATCCTTCTACGGCCAGGGGATCACCGTCGACGAGGCGATCAAGCGGGTTTCGCTGGAGTCGAAGGCCAACGCCCTGATCGAGCAGCTTTCCGGCGGCCAGCAACAGCGCCTGGCGGTCGCCGTCGGCCTGATCGGCGACCCCGAGATCCTCTTCCTCGACGAGCCGACCACCGGACTCGACCCCCAATCGCGCCGGCAGCTTTGGGACGTGATCCTGGATCTCCGCGAGCGGGGGCGCACCATCGTCCTGACCACCCACTACATGGACGAAGCCCAGCGCCTCTGCGATCGGGTGGCCGTCATTGATTACGGCAAGATCATCGCGATGGGCTCCCCCGCCGAGTTGATCGCCCGGTTGGGGGGCGACCACGTGATCGAGTTCGCCGTCGGCGGCGTGGACGCTCCGCTCGATCTCGAGGTCCTCGCCGGGCTCGACTCGGTCCTCTCGGCCCGCGCCGACGCCGACGGCTACTCGCTGACCGCGGGCGAGCCCCACCGGGCGATTCCCGCCCTGCTCGGCGCCCTTGAGGACATGGGCCGGCCGCTCCTGCGGCTCACCACCCGCCACGTCAGTCTGGAGGACGTCTTCGTCTCGCTGACCGGCCGGCATCTCCGCGAAGACGCCGACGACGACGGCAATGCCAACGGCCGCGGGGGACGATGGCGGCGGCGAAGACGGTCGCGCTCCGCCGCCGGTTGATCGCCGCCCGACCCTTTGAATCTTCCCCCGCCGCTTCGCTTCAAGGATCGCGAATGCTCCGCAACTCTCCCTTTTTCCAGCTTTACCTAGCCCGCCTCCGCGAGTTTTACCGCCAACCGGCGCGGATCTTCTGGGTCTACGGCTTTCCCCTGTTGCTGGCGGTCGTCCTGGGCTTCGCGTTCCGGAGTCGTCCCCCCGCGCCGGTGCAGGTCGACCTGGCCGACGGGCCGGGGGCCGAAGCGGTTCAGCGGGCGGTCGAGGCCCACAACGCCCGGCTCGCTCAATCCGATTCGCGCGCCACGCCGGACGGCCCCCTGCCGCCGATCGACCTCTCGGTTCATCCCCAGGCCGAAGCCCTCCGCCGGCTCAAGACGGGCCGGGCGACCCTCGCGATTCTTCCCGAGGGCCCCGAGTCGTGGACCTACCGCTACGACCCAACCCGCCCCGAGGCGACCGTCGCCCGCCAAACCATCGACAACGTCTTGCAGGAGGCCGCCGGGCGGGTGAATCCCGCGACAACCCGCGACGAGCTGGTCACCGAGCCCGGCTCGCGGTACATCGACTTCCTGATCCCCGGTCTCATCGGCTTAAACGCCATGGGGGGCGGGCTTTGGGGCGTCGGCTTCTTCCTGGTCAACCTGCGGATCGCCAAGCTTCTGAAATGCTACGTCGCCACGCCGATGCCCCGGCGCGACTTCCTGGGGGCGATCCTGGCCTCGCGGCTCACCTTCCTCGCGCCCGACCTGGGGGGGCTCCTCCTGCTGGGCGTCCTTGGGTTCGGGATGCCGATTCACGGGAGCCTCGGGCTGGTCGTCCTGCTCGACGTGGTGGGCTCGCTGGCGTTCGCCGGCATCGGCCTCTTGATCGCGAGCCGAACCGCCACGACCGAGACCGTCAGCGGGCTGATGAACCTGGTGATGATGCCGATGTGGCTCCTCTCCGGCGTCTTCTTCTCCTCCGAGCGGTTCCCCGCCGCGATGCAACCCTTGATCCAGGCCCTACCCCTGACCCAGCTCGTCGGCGCCTTGCGGCTGGTCATTCTGGAGGGCGCTGGGATCGCCCAAACCGAGATCCTGATGGCGCTCGCCATCCTCGCCGCCTGGGCGGTCGGCACCTTCTGGCTGGCCCTCCGGTTGTTCAAGTGGTCCTGATCGCGGCTCGGCGACCGCGGGAGGGCGGAACGTCGGATGGCTAAAGACCGTCCGAAGGTCGCGGAGCCAACCTTTGCGCCAGACCCGCCCCTTGAGGGGCGGGATGGCGACCTCGTCGAGCAGGTGGCCCAGAAACGTCGCCTTGGCCAGGGCCTCGGTGTTGACGAACGACGAGCCGGATTGAAGCGGGATCGCCCGCAACTTCTCCAGGCGATGAAGGCGACAAGGCGAGTTCACGTCGAGCACCGGAACCGCGAAGACCAACCGCCGCGGGATTCGGACGAGCCATCGAAGGGCCTCCACCAGCGGCCCGGCCGGGCGCTTGCCGATCACGTGGTCGGCCTGGTTGATCGCCTTCAGGAGCGGTTTCAGCAGCGCGGGGGAGGGGGCCTCGGCGGCCGAGAGGATCGCCACGATCGGCTGATCAACCGAGGCGAGAGCCTCGCCGATCCGGTCGTTCAGCCGGGGGTCGTCTCGGTCGACGATCACGACGAGCGTTTCGACCCGTCGGCCCTGTTCCCGGAGCCACCCCGCGCACGGGGCGAGGGCCGATTCGTCGGGCCCTTCGGCCGGGTCGGCGAGCAGGATCAGGGCGACTCCCGCTCCCTCCAGCGGCTCGCGGTGGAAGTGGACGGCGAAGGGGTCCAGGGGGTCGAACGGCTCGGGGCCGGTCATGAGCCCGACGTCGCCCCCGCGCCGGCGGCGCCTTCGGCGAGCCAGGCGTCGAGGGCGTCCTTGTAGGCTTGTTGCAGCTTCCGGGCGATCGGCCCCGGGGTCCCGCCGCCGACCGGCTTCTCGTCCACCCGCGAGACCGGCAAAACCTCGGTCGAGGTGCCAACCAGGATCGCCTCGTCGACGCCCTGAAGCTCCGCCCCCTTGATCCGGGACTCGGCGAACGGAACGCCGATCGCCCCGGCCAGCTTTTGGGCGAGGTGGCGGGTCATGCCGATCAGGATCTCGGGCCCCTCAGGCGTCGCCTCCAACCGGCCCTCGCGGACCCAGAGCAGCGACGTGTGGGTGGCCTCGGTCACGTAACCCTCGTCGTCGATCAGGATCGCCTCGAACGCCCCCGCCCGCTTGGCGGCCTCGATCGCCATCACGTTCGCCAGCAGGTTCGTCGACTTGATGTCGCAGCGCTTCCAGCGCAGGTCGGGCCGGGTGATGACCGGCACGCCCGACGCCCGCTTGGCGGCCATCGGCGCGTCGTCATACGGTCGGACGATGATCACCTCCGTCGGTTCGACCGGCGGGTCCGGGTAGACGTGCGTCCGGGGCGCGACTCCCCGGGTGATCTGGGCGTAGACGAGCCCCTCGGTGATGTAACTCGCCCGGATGGTCCGGTGCATCCGGTCCACGAAGCCGTCGATGTCGTAAGGCGGGAAATCGAGCTCCCGCAGGCTCCGGGCCAGCCGGTCCAGGTGCTCCTTCTCCAGCCAGCAGCGGCCTTGATAGATCCGGCAAACCTCGTAGACGGAGTCGCCGAACAGGAAGCCGCGGTCGTACACCGGAACGGTCGCCTGCTCGGGCGTCATCAGTTGGCCGTTGACGCAAGCCATGTCGCCCATTGGGTTTAAATCCTTTCGCGCGTTTTCGTCCGGGAACCTCGCCGCGTCGCGGTCAGCCGGCGATGATCGCGCTTCGGGGGTAGGAGCCGAGGATGTCGAGCCGCTCGCACCGCTTGCGGATCGCCTCGACGGCCTTCTCGACCTGGGGGTCGGTGATGTGCCCCTCGATGTCGAGGAAGAAGACGTAGGAGGGGTTCGCGTCGGTCTCGGGCGAAGGCGCGGGGAACGACTCGATCCAGCTCAGGTTGACGCCCAGCTTTTCCAGCGGGGCGATGGTCTTGGCCAGCGAGCCGACCGCGTTGGGGAGCCGGGCCATCAGGGTCGTCTTGTCGTGGCCGGTGCGGGCCTCGGGCGTCTCGGCGATGACGGCGAAGCGGGTCAGGTTGTTGGCCTTGTCTTCGATGTTCTCGACCAGGATGTTGAGCTTGTAGGCGTGGCCGGCGGCCTTGCTGGCGACGGCCGCGGCGAACTCCTCGCGCTGGGCCAGTTCGGCCGCGGCGGTGGTGGAGACGACCTCGATCTTGGCCGCCTGCGGCAGGTTCTTGCCCAGCCAGTTGCGGCACTGCGACAGCGCCTGCGACTTCGAGTAAACCCGGCGGATCTGGCTCCACTCGCAGCGGCCCAGCAGGCAGTGGTGGATCTTGAGGCGAACCTCGGCCCGGATCTTGAGGTTCGGCAGCTTGGTGAACATGTCGAGCGTGTCGGCGATCCGGCCGTCGGTCGAGTTCTCAAGCGGGACGAGCCCGAACTGAACGTGTCGCCGGTTGACTTCCTCGAAGACCGCCGCGATCGAGTCGACCGGAACGTATTCGACGGCCTCGCCGAACCGGGCGACGGCCGCCAGGTGGCTGTAGCTGTACTTCGGGCCCAGGAAGGCCACGCGGGTTGTCCGCTGGAGCGACCGCGCGCCGCTCATCAGCTCGCGGAAGATCAGCCGGAGCGTCTCCTCGGGCAGGGGGCCGCGGCTGGCGGCCAGCGCCTTGGCGAGCACCTCCTCCTCGCGGACCGCCGACCAGACCTCAAGGCCGTTGGCGCTTTTGACCTGGCCGATTTGCAGCGCGATCTCGGCCCGGCGGTTGAGGATGGTCACCAACTCCTTGTCGAGGCGGTCGATCTCCGCCCTCAGCGACGCCAGCGTCGGGCCTTTCCCGGAGGCGGGCGCGGAGCCCTTGGGCGCGGGAGCGGATCGAGCGGCGGGAGAGGCGGACTTGCGGGCCATCGGTTGGTTCACTCGAAGAGATACGACCGGGATGATGAGGTAAGCGCGGGCGTCCTCGGAACCAGCCGGACGCGGGACACTTTGAGAGACGGGAAGGCCGCGGGCCGATAGCCGCCGCGCGCCGGGGGCGTCGTCGACGACCGCCGCGGGCGCAAGGTTCCCAGGGGTAAGTAATTAAAGGACCGGTCGATCGCTGTCAAGCGGTTTCCAGACCGTCCCCGACCGGCGCGTCCTCAAACGCCGCCGTCAAGGATTTCGCGCCCTCCCCATCCCTCCGGCCTTTGGGTTCGTTCGGCCAATTTTTGGGTCGTTCGCGCGCCCGCCTTAACATGGAAATTCGGCGCAAAGCCCGAATTAAAGAATGTTGCATCCTGGAGTCTGGGCCCGCGATTGGGTTCGTTTGGCCAAAATCACGCGCTTCGCCGCTCCATGAGGCTCGGCTTAATGGGCGCCGGCGTCCGTCTCCCCGAGACCCAGGGCGTCCCGCTCCCCAGCTCTGGAGCGCCCGCGATGGCCGGTTCTCGAACGATCCCAAATTGGGTTCGTTCGGACCGGTGGACCGAAGGACCATCCGGAGCGCAAGCCGCCGCCGTCCCACCCCTTGCGTTACGCGCCCGCGGCGCGGAAATTGGGTTCGTTTGGCCAAAATCGCGCGCTTCGCCGCGTTTCGAGATTTCCAAATTGCGAAAGAGCGTGGAAAGGCGAGTTCCTCCCAACTCAGTACGGTCGACGGAAGCGGGCCCGGTTTTTCACGAATTTGGAGACGATCTCAAAATTCTTTCGCCGGCTGAAGGTATGGAGGAACGCCATGAATATTCTGGGAGCCTGTCTCGCCGCGTCGTTGATCCTGCAAGCGGGGCCTCCGCTGCGGATTAATTCGGTCGCGCCATCGCCGAATCAGCCGCAAGCCAACGATCCGGCGGTGATCTGGCGCGACGACTTCGACGGCTCGGAGAAGCGCTACACCGAGACCGAGGGCGATCTCGACGATCGGGTGAGTTTCGGCGGCGCGGGGAGGTCGATGGTCAGCCGGTACGAGAAGGGAGAACAGGGACGCGGCAACCGCAAGGTCTTCTTCGGCGACAGCCCGACCGGCCGCGTCGTCCGCCCGGGGGAGACGTTCACCGACGTTTACTGGCGGGTCTACGTAAAACATCAGCGCGGTTGGACCGGCGGCGGCGAGGCGAAGCTTTCCCGGATCACGTCGATCGTCTCGCCGAACTGGGCGCAGGCGATGATCGGCCATCTCTGGACGAGCGGCGAGACGCTGACGCTGGACCCCGCCAGCGGCGTTCGCGACGATCGGGTGGTCACGACCCGCTACAACGACTTCGGCAAACTGCGATGGCTCGGCAACAGACCCACGGCGAAGTTTCCGTTCAGCAACCCCAGCGAGGCGGGTTGGTGGGTTTGCGTCGAGGCCCGGGTGAAGCTGAACACGCCCGGCGAGCGCGACGGCCTGATGCAACTCTGGATCGACGGCCGACTTGAGGCGGAACGGTCCGGGCTCGACTGGCGAGGCCGTTACGATAAGCATGGCCTCAACGCCGTGTTTCTGGAGTCGTACTGGAACGATGGATCGCCCGTCGACCAGACGCGCTGGCTCGATGAGTTCGTGATCTCGACCCGGCCGATCGGCCCCGTCGTCGCCCCTCGCCGCCCCGTCCTCCTGCTCGGCGGCCCCGCGCCCGAGGCGGCCCGCGGCGGCTGGGAGGTCGAGGTCGCCGGGGCCGACGAAGTCGTCGTCTGGCGATCGAAGCCCATCACCGGCTCAAACCAGGTGACCGTTGACGCCGGCTCCGGCTCGTTCACGGGCCCCCTGGCCGGAAGAGACCAACTCGCCCCCGACGCCCAATACACCCTCCGCGTCCGCGCGCTCGAGGGAAACGATGCCGATCGCGCGTGGTCCGGCTGGCACCAGGCTTTTCGGACGGCCGGCGAGTAAGAAGCCATCCGGGAAGTTCATCTTTGGCCCCGGGGGGGCGGGAGATCATCGCCGGAGGCGCCAGCCCCTCAACATCCCGGAAGGGCTGGCGATGAAGGCCAAGGCCCCGTAACCGGATTGCCGGGCGAAGCCGGCTGAGCGAGCCGACATGATCGGGCATCCCGTCGGCCGCCATCGGCGCGCCGCCGACGCCTCGCGCGATGTCGCCGATGTATTCATATTAAAGAAGGCGGCGCGCAAG
>Ga0182742_1004057_pt1 | contig 13605 bp, 12 predicted proteins | sample eDN5th37CBELigMG_FD_128880 | JGI IMG/M metagenome (GOLD analysis project Ga0182742, IMG submission 128880) | Enriched Miracle-Growth compost microbial communities from Emeryville, California, USA - eDNA 5th pass 37_C BE-Lig MG (version 2)... ... | reverse complement strand
TTTATTAATTTATTAGTACTTTTAATTTAGACTGAGAGTAATGTAAAGGCAAACTGAGGATTCATTTGTTTTAGATTATTATATAAGATAAAAAAGAAGGATACGGCAAAAAAAAATCTTGAAAAAAAATTTGTTGATATTTGAAGATTTTGTTGAAATATGAAGAATTTGTTGATAATTGATGAATTTATTGTTTTTTGAAGAAAAAAAATTGAAATTTAAGCAAGTTGTTGATATATTCAATTATTTCACGAACTTTGGCTCTAGAAGGAAATATAATTGACCCAACTAATTCTAAAAAAATTAGAAAAATTCTAAACGGTAATTCCTTCCCACTTTATGAAAATTTTAAAAGTTAATTTCAAAGGACACTGGGTATGAAACAAAAATGTATTTCAAATAGTTTTTAAACAATTCAATTAATTAAAATAAATCGACAACGTAAATAGATTTTTCATTATTTGTTAATCATTTTTATTTTCATTTCAAATATAATAAAACTAGAATTGGAAAATACTGTATCAAAATTTTTGAATATAAAAAAATGTTTCTGAATACAATTTTCTTTCTTACTTAATAAACTTTTTTCCTGGAATATTATGAAGTGGCTCAAGGCAGTGTAAACAAATGGACTTCGCTCCATTATATTATATATGATTTAGATAGAGTAATTTTTTCGATGACTGAGTCAGACCTCATACAATTAATGCACGCATTATAAAAGAAAATTTTATTAATAATTTGTTTAGAAAAGAAAAAGAAACCTTGTATTAAATGCAACCTGTGTCGAGATTTGGAAATGGAGGAAACCTTTATGGTAATCCTTCCACAATGGGTATGCAAATTCCCCAAAACAGAGGGTATAATACAGGCTATGCAAATCCTAGCCTCGGTATGATGATAAGTAATTCCTTTGGAGGAGCAGGAATGCAACAAACAGGAATGAACGTTCAACAAACACTCCAAGAGTACAAACAATTAAATTTTCTGTACGCTTAATTATTCAGGAAGGAGAGGCAAATCCAACAACTCAAATCTCAATATCCAAACATTCAACATAAAAATGTTTCAAATAATAATCAACCTGTAGATCTTGTTGAAATAAATTTGAAAATTCAAACCAATGAAGTACAACTCCAAGTCCCATTAGCATTGTAAGCCTGTTCTCTTTATTTTTACTTTAGATAATTTTTGTTGATAAAATTGGTTTGAATGTTAAATAGGATCATTGATGTTCGATTCCCTCTTATTGCCCCAAAGATATATGTGAGATCAAAGCTCAAACATAATCTTTTTGATGTAAGAGATCAAGTTATAGAGCTTGAGTATAGAAAAAAGAGAATTTTCAGTTTAATAAAATTATAGTGTGAATAATGTTACTCAGTGGGTTCCTCAGCAAACAACTCTTTCTGAGGTGATCGCTAAGTTAAAAACAATTTTTGAAAAAGATCCTCCAAAACAAGAGTAAAAGAAATTACACTTGAATGTAATTTGCATAGAAAAATTATTGAGGAGGTTAATAAATTACTTGGAGTTGTCACTGAACAAAATTTCAGAGACCTTGTTGAAGCTGATTGTCTTTCAAACCGAAGGTTTTAAGTTTTCTGAAACATACTCCTGAATTTTTAGCGTTGAAGAATTAAGACAACTGCAAGGAATTAGTTTCCAAGAGCTTATTTGTAGTTCTCCTGAATATAAAAAAATTGGGCAAAATCTTTTAGACGTTATTAACTTCAATGAAAAAATTGCAAGTAACTCCAGAAAAAATTCCTTTGTAAGCTTCCTGAATAGATGAGCTTCTTCAAAAGAAAGAGGACCTTGAACAACATAAACAACAACTACTGTTAGTATCAGAAAGAATTGAGAGCTTAACAAGCGAGTATAATGATAGAATTGGCCAGTGCAAGAAATTCAAGGACGTAACAATTTTTTCTTCAAAATACTAATTTAAAAAGGCTTTCAGTCGTCAAAATCTTGAAGGTTTTGTTCAAAAAGAAATAAAGAACTTAGATTCTCAATCACTTAGCCTTGAAACTGTTGCTCAAAACTCACAAGGGAACATTTTTGATGTTCTTCAACAATATTTGGATACCAGGAAAAACTTCCACAGACTTAATATTTTGAAGTTAAAACTTCCTGAATTAAAGTATCAATAAAATAAATGAGATTGACCATACACTCTTCTCGGCTTATCAAACAAAAATGTGTATTTGATTAACTATGGTTATTTTGTTTGTTGGTCCTTGTTTTTCATTTGGTTTGAGAAGTGAAAATGGCTTCATGACTTTATATGATTGTTGTTTTTAAAAATAAAAAACTAACAATATATTTACACAATTTGGTGAATATATGCTTTGAATAAAATAATATCTTCCCTTTCCTTACTTTCAATAAGAAGTAGGCCTTTTCCAATTCAAGAAGAAAAATTAAATGAGATTGTTTAAGAAGGAAGATCTTCATGGAATTAATTATTTTTAACAGATTCGAGTAAAAATGTCGACGGAATCAATTCCTTCCTTAATATTAATATTTTTAACAGGTGATGAAAACACCTTTTTTTAAGGTTTTTTGTTTTTTTTATTCTGGAACTATTGAATGAAAATTGAATTCCAACTTCAATTAAACTTTTTTCAAATTTCCTTTCAAGTCAAAAATAATTCTTATCTTGAAAAAGTTTGGGTCTCCAAAGATAAAATTAGTTACATTACCAAAACAAATTGATTCCTATTAATGAAATAAACTTTCAAGTCTTGAAATCCAAATATCAGCCATAATTTGAAAAGAATAAAATCTATCTTGAGAAAATTTTGAAATTTACTGTAATTTTTAGTTTAACGTATTAAATAGTCTATCAAATTTAGTAAATTTATTTTCATGGATCTTCCAACCCTTTCAACTCCAAAAGAAAATCAACTTTACAAAAATTTCTTGCATAAATTCCAAGAGAATGCCAATCCAGAAACAGTTTTAAAATTAAGTCTTCGAATAGAAGAATTAGAAAATCAACTTCTAGATCAGCATCAATTAGCCCAAAAGAGAGAATTAGAATTACACAAACAATTTGACCAAAAGAAATATAAGTGGATTTTGAAGTATCTAGAGATTAAACTCCAATTGGAGAAACTCAAGGAGACTAACAACAAAATAAAAAAAAACTTCTGCCAAGATTTGTTAGATTTATCCGATACGGTTCAACTTCTGCTTAAGAAATCAAGAGAAAGGGATGAACTGCAATTAAGCGATTTAAAAGCCCTTGAAAAAGACATTGCAGAATTGACAGCCCCTTTCAATCCTTCTGATCAAACAAACAAAGGCTTTGATCTGGAGCAGTTCTCTGTAGAAGAAGAAATACCTTTATCTATTTATCCTTCGCCGACAAACACAATTAGTAAATCTTAAGGTATCATTACTCTAAAGTTTCATAGATGTAAAGGAAATGAGTAAAAACAAAGAATCTGTTGTTCACTTACAAAAAAGAGAACAAAGTGGATCTCTTACTAAGAAAACAGAAATACCAATGCCAATATTAATTGTCAACGACAGAAATAGAGAGGAATTTTCAATTGATTCAGAGGTTTATGTTGCCGCAATCGAACCAAAACAGGATCAAGACAAAGAGAACAAATTTAATACACCTCAAGCCTTCCACAATAAGCCTCTAGATTTCAAGGGATATTTTCGAAGTATTTACAAAGATTCCACTGCCCATACAAGGAGTGCATCCTTGAATTCAATACCTTCTTTGAGTCTGATTGTAAAGAAATATATTTTCTGTTCACCTAAGATTGTATAGGTGGAGCCCATTCAAAAGAAAATTTTAGGGTATATTACAAAAACTATTAATGACATAAAGAACTTTGAATTTGAAAATGAGATCAAAAAGGCTCTTCGTGATATTGACAACCGCTTAAACTCACAACAAGGAGACGTTTCTTTCTCAGCCTCTCAAGAAAAAAGCTTAAATAAAGAAAAGAGCCAGAGAATAGTTTCAAACCAAGAAACTAAAAGGTCTAAAGGAGAAGTCAGCATTTCTAAAATTTATACTATTTTAGAGAATAATATTACTCCAAATAACCAATATAAAAAAATCAACAAAAAGGAAACAATAAAAGGGTTGGAAAGGAATAGTAGAGTAATAGAAAGACCTGGGACACATGATGAGTTCAGAGAAAGTAAAAATAAAATTGAAAAAGATATATTTCAAATGCTTCAAGACCTTCAAAATTCTTTATCGCTTTCAGATAGAGAGATGGTTCTTAATACACTTATGAATGTACAAGAAAAAGGGTTTGATTTAAATGATATTAAACTTGAAGAACTGCTTGATGTTCAAACACATCGATCAAAAGATCAATCATTAAGAAATGGTTTTACTCCCTCATTGTGTATGAAATACCCGCTTCATATTCATAAAGATCTTGGACAATATAGAAATTATAGTTCTTATGATAGAGGACTTCCAATGAATTCAAAATCAAGCCGAATTATTAATAATAATCTATCGCAACAAAAATATGGGCCAAGCCAAATGAATATGGAATCTCATGATATCATTGATGCAAGGAAATACTTGGATTCTTATTATGATCAAGAATATTTCAGAAATGAGTCTGAAAATTATATTGATTGTAGTATAGAGTTAAACTCTCAAATTCATAGAGAAGGCTCTAATTTCCGTAGCTTTCATGAAAGAATTTTGAGAGAAAACATGTCTCCAATTCTCCCTCAAAAAGATAAGTCTCAAAGCTCTAGAATGAACATTTGTGGAGAAAATATTCCAGAAAATAATGACATGAGGGGTAAGCAAGTTACGGAGACAAGCACTGACAAAGAAAATGTGAATTATGAAAATATATCAAAGCCTGAAAGTGAAAATAAAATTTCTAGTGAAACTAATGGAACTGCTAATTTAGAAAGTTATGGATTCCAACTAAATTCGAATAAACAAAGCGTTATTGAAAAAACAGGTCAAGGTTATGACTTTGGAAAAAATAAAGAAAAACAGAACTCTTTATTTTGTTTTCGAGTTTGTGGTAATAAAATGAAAGAATAGAATTTGTTGTTACTTATAAGAAACATAGTTTAGTTTTATAATATCATTTCAATACTAATACATTCTACTAACTATATCTCTATTTGATACATATTAAACATTGACTTAATCCGTAAAACCGTTTAATTCTTAATACATGGAATTCTCCTTGCAGTTAAAAATAATTTTAATACCTAAAATAAAAAGAGCTGATAATCTGTTGAATTCTATATACAGGAAAAATATGGAGAAAAATTCAAAATATTGAACATAAACAGTATGTGTAAATTAACTTTGGTAAAGAGCCCATATGTTAAACGAAAATATTATTCAAGAGAAAAAGCCTAGCAAACTTTTTTCTCAGAGAAGAGCGCTCCATTCATTATTAAATCTTGTTTTTCTTCAAAATATGGGGATTAAACGCTTTGAGCAGATCAACAAAATTAATAAAAAGAATTTTGCAATTTCACATATTATTTATTCTATTGTATTTTCAAGAGTTTTATTTGTTGTATACCTTTCTTGTAATATTATCCTATTTGATTTTAATCGAAACATATTATGATTAGTTGAACTCAACATCCTTCTTGAGCTTGATTGCAATAAAAAAGAAGGGTCATATGACCTTGTAGATGAATTTCCGTAATCGTTATAAGTTTTTCTTTCAACATGAATATTTCTAACTTTTTCAGACGAGCTATCCTGTAATCTTCTATGTTTACGAACTAGCAAAGAGCGGTTAGGACTGGCGCTTAGGATGTCTTTAAAATCAATTTCTGTATTTATATTTGTGAATGAAATATTATAAATCTTCTCAATTAAAGAAGAGCTTGAATGTTTTTCTTTAGGTATGTGATTTATCAATGAATTTTCTTGTTGTATTTGAATGTTAGGTTTCGTATCTAGAACTGATGAGAAACTTTGTTTCAACCTCGTCTTGGAAATAAGATTCGAGTTAGTTTTAAACTGAGGAGAAATTAGCTTAATTTCTCTCGCTTCAGCATGTTTATTTGACGCTTGAAGCAAATCTTTGAGTTTGAATTTTTGAGAAGTTGGTGTATCATTAATATTAACTGTAGGCACAAGACTGGTCGTTGTTACAGGTGATACGATATCTTGAAAACTATTCATTGTATTTTCAAAAGTTATTAAAGATGGTCCCGTATTAATATTACGATTACTCAGGCTGCTTACTGCACTCTTCAACTGATCAACGTAACTTTTATAACTCGAGTCGTTTTCAAGTTTGATTCTATTTCTGCGCTCTTTTTGAGCTCTTGAACTTAATTCTCTTTTTCTTTTGTTAACAAGTAAAATTTTTTTATCTTTAGAAGGAGGCATGAGATCGAGAATAAAATTTTCATTTTCGCGGGAAACACTTGTCATTGGCCTTGTTCTGTTTTGATTTGAAAATAAATTTGATCCTAGATTTTGTAAATGTGCTCTTTGAAATAGGGTGCTTTTCTCATTATTTATTTTTGATGGAGTATTTCGAAGTTTATGAATTGACTCTTCAGGACTCCTTTCTACTTCAGTATTTGCTTTGTCAAAGTTACCTTGACTATTCATTTTGTCATTCAAAACTAATTTGTCGAAAAATTCTTGCTTTGTTAAAATGTTGGATTCTATTTTTTCTTCTTTTTCCCTTTGCTCCAAAGCAAAGTTATTTTTGTCAACTGTTTGAATTATCTTTCTCATTTTATTTTCTCTTGACTCTTGTTTAAATTCAAATTTTTGCCTAAAAAAATCAAAGACATTTTTGTATTTTGTGCTTAGACTGTTATAAGTTGACGTCCTTATTTTCAATAAAGTGGCTTTTGGAGATCGTACTATTGCATTATATCTACTCTTCTCTGAAGACTTGTCTCCTTCAAGAACTTCTCCTTTGGCAACTGATCCGATTAAATGATTTCTCTTGGTTTTAATATAATGCTTTTCTTGGCCTTTTATTACACATTGTATCTCTTCTATTTGAATGGACAATTGTATTTCTCCTTCCTTAACAATATACAAATCTTTTAAAAATTCATTTTCATGAAAAATGAAAGTATGAAAAGAATAATGGCATTCTTCGAACAATGTAGCAAATTTAGGAAAATTGAATTCGAGTTTCTCTGGAAAAATCTCTTTGAAGAATTCTATTTTCAACTCCACATGTTCACTTTGATTTTTCAAAAGGTCACTATACTCTTGCCTTTGTAATCTTATCAAATAAAGATCTTCAGTCGCGATTAAAGTATTTATACAAAACTTATTATTTTCTTGATTTATGCAATCACCTGCTTGTACTTTTAAAGTTGGTTTATAATGACTCATTTCTTCCCTAAAAAAAACTTTGGATGACTTTTGAGAACTTTTTGAATGATGCTTCTTTTCTTTTAAATAACTATTTAAAAATGTAGGTTCTTCCACATTATTCATTGACACTTCATCTCTTGATTCACCTAGAACTGTATCTACATGTAGAGTTTCTATGATTTCATCCAAGGTTGTAGCAATTTTTGATGAGCATTTAGTTTCATCAATCGAGTTTAAGCTTCCTAAAGTAACTATCTTTTTTATAGGCTTCTTTTTAGGTTGGAAAAGGTGACTTTGCATATCGGTCAAACTGTTCAAAGAAAGAGTTTTGTTAGCATCTTTTATAAGGCTGGTAATTTTAGACTTCTTTGTATTATTTTCTTGTATCTTGTTTAGGTCTTGAGAAGTTTTTGCATTGTAGCCGACTGCATTTCCTTGGATAACAAAGTAAACTATATCATCAATGTCTCCTTCAGTAAAAACTGGTTCACCTTCTGCAAAAAAATCCAATTTGATCTTTTGGGAAAATAATAAAAGAAAATCTTTTTTAGAAGAGCTCGTTTTAAACTTCTTAATGCCTTTGAAAAAGTCAAGCTTTATAAGCAATGTCAAAATAAATTCATTTTCGCTCTTTGACCTTTGTTGGAATGGTTTTGTAATAATGTCATTTAGTTTTATCAATGTTTCCTTATCAAAAGAAAAGCTATTTTTAGTTGTATTGTCTTCAACACACAAATGTTGCTGTGTTGGGAGTCTTTCCCAAAGCACTGAAGATTTTGATGAAGATATTGACATAATTCTCTTATTTATTTTAACTTTATGTTATAATTAAACTTGAAAAAAAAAATCAGGAATAAACAACCTGAACTTCCCAAATTGTAAGAAATTGTTTCAATAATGTATAGAATTGAAAGTTCATAAAAGTAAATAATTTCATGACACTCTAAGTTCATTATCAGATTTGCCTTGTGTAACAAAAAATTAAGGAGAGGCTAAGGTCTTTTGTTAAGGCTTAAGAAGTTTTATTTTTTAAGTTGAATAAAAATTAAATTAAACCCTATTCTATTTAAACTATAATTTTTCTTCAACAATAAAAAAAGAATAATTTTATAACTTCAGATCCCTTGTTTATTATTCAATGAATTATAGTATGGAAATATCTCCTGATTTATTTTATTTTTTTGAAGATCTAAGTGGTTACCGAAACCTTGTTTCTATTGAAAATTTTCCCAAATAAAATTATTAAAAACTCTTCAAACCATTACTAGTTTTGAAAACACTTCTATTTTTTTAAAGCCATAATATGAGAATAAGTTATTTGAGCAACCGAATTTAAGAAGGATAAATCATATAGTCGAATCTAATTTCTACATCTTCTGGTTTTGTGAGAAAAATTATCAAATTACAAAAAAAATAAATAGAGAAAGCTTCACGAACTAATCATCTCATAAAAGTTTTGTTTAAAGTTTTCTTGAAGACTTTGGAACAGTTCCTTGGATAAAGTCACTATATGAAATCTTGCCATCTTGATCTCTATCATATTTATTAAATAAGCTGATTAGTTCTTTATGACTAGCAGACACACCCGAGTCTTTGAATAATCCTTCCATTTCATCCAAGGTGATTTCGCCATCTTGGTTTCTATCAAGAACCTTAAAGGCATCAATATTAGAAGTGAGGTCTTGAGGGCTCAACTGCAATCTCAATTTTTCTAATTCTACTTCATTAGTAATGATGGTGCTCAAAGCTCTTTTGAAAGCTACCATTGTATCTGGTCTGAAAGTCTATGAGAATTTATCATTTGTTTTACCATTTCGATACCTTAGAGGGGTTTGATGGAACTTTATATAGAGGAATTTTTTTGTTTAAGTTGTAAAGAACATTTCCATCCTTTGGAGTTAACAAATCTCTTAAGTCACTAAAACTAAAAAAATGAACTAAATCAAATATTAGAAGGTTTTTACTGAATAAGTCCGTCATTATCGCCGTCTAGTTTTCTGGTAATATAATAAAGTTGTTCTTTCGTAGGGAAAATTTCTAATGCTTCTAATCCACTTTGTAATTGGCTTCTGGTAATATATTCACTCTCGTCAGCATCAAAAAATCTGAAAGCCTCAAAAAGATTGAAATCACTTTTCATTGCAAGGTTTTTCTTTTCATGTTCTATTTCTCTTTCGAGATCAAGTTGTCTTTTAAGTATATTAACAACTTCAAACTCTTCTCTTTTCTTCACTGGAGAAGCAATTAAAACACTTTCAGCTGTCTCCGTTCGATGTAAAATGTTCACAATGTTTCTGTTCTTTATCACAATTCCACTTCTTATGGAGCTTCTTTCTTGGAAAGAATCAAGTGTGTTTCTTAAAGGATTAGCTGAAGGTCTATCTGTTTTTTCAGGTGTTTTCCTTGGCATAAATGTCTCTCTATCACCTTCTTTTTCAACTCTTTCTGGGGTTCTAGCAGATCTAACAGTATCACTATCAGTTATTCTCGCAGGAACTTTCACGCTCAACGCCCTTCTGTGAATTTTTCCATTTTCAAGGGTGGCTCTAAGCGGACTTGAAGAAGTAACACGAGCAGAGGAAATTCTTGGAGTTGGTTCTTCTTCTTCTCCTCTTAAAGTTGATACTCTGAGAGGACTTCTTCCACGAGCAGAATTACTTCTTGTTGGACTTGCTTCTCTTGATTGAACTTTTCCATTAGCAAACTTCCTTGGCGATCTGGACTTTGATCTGGAGAATATCGTTCTGCTTATAGAATCTGCTAAGCGTTCGTAATTCTTTAGTTTTTCAAGACTAGCGCTGAACATGTCAGAAAGTTCAGCTCCTGATCTACTTGGACGTTTTTTAGGAGTTGAATGCCTTGATCTCCTTTCACTCAGAGCTTTGTTTTCATGTAATATTTCTGGAGCTTGAGTGATTGGTTCATAAGGAGTAATAGGAGTAATCATCTCAACAAATTCAATATAACTTAATTTACCATCTTTGTTTTTGTCTGCATACTTAAGAAGAGAAACAACTTCTTTCTCTGAACAAATTTCACTGTGTTTATCAAAAAAGTTCGTAAGTGAAACGTAATCAAAGGAATCAGGTTTTCCTTGAGTTACTAGATCATAAGCTGCAAGTTGGTTTATTTCATGAATTACAACAAGTTCATGTCGTAAATATTCAATTTTTCTGAATGATCTAACAAGCTTGTCAAAAAGATTCGAGACCCCAAATTTCACTTCAAGAGGAACTTGGAAGTTTTTCCTAGTATAATATGGTTCTCTCTCAACAACAATACGTCTTAATGTTGAACTACATTTAGGTAATACTAATCCCAGGAAACTAATAATTCACTTGAAGTAACTTAAATGAGACTTACTCGTAGTAAACTAATCTGCCATCTCCTTTAGAGCTGCAAGATCTGAAGAAACTTTCAATATCTTTGATATAAATTTCAATATTACTTTGCCTATGCTCTTTTAAAAATGATACAAGTGAGGATTTACCTTAAAAATTCGTAAAGTTGTGAAAGTGAAATATAATCATTAGAATTTGTATCTATGCTTTTGAATACTGTGAAAGGTTCAAACGTGTCAATCTCAGCAAGTTCTTGTCGAACATCTTCAATATGACTTTCCTCTTCTGCAATCGCTTTTAGGAGTTGAACCAATTGGAGTTCAGCTTGAGGACTAACCATGGAATCTAAAGTCAAAAAGTTGTAAATAATTATTCAATATCTTATTTTGTAAAGGTTTAATGTTTAAAGTTTAATTTATTTTTGAAACTTTTGTATAAGACTAAATCAAAAAATTTAAGCTAGGTTTATCGATCTATAAGAAATTGTTAAAAAGCTTTTTTCCTTCTTTATCTTGTTTATTTATTTGTTTTTTTCATTAAAAAAAATTATGAAAAAGGTCTTTTCCTTTGGTTTTGAATTTTACAGAATCAATTTTTTGGAAATTTTAAAATTCATTCTGTTCAAAGCCTTGCATATTATTTAAACAGAAGTTTCCTATTTGTAAAATAGCAATAAAAAATCCTTGTAAAGGATTGATGAAAAATAATTTTCTTGGTTGGGAAGAAAATTTTCATGAGAATTATTATTTATTATCGTTGTTGGGTCCCAAATGTTTCAATCATCTTTCAAGTGCTAAGTTGCTTGAAATATAAATACCCAAGCTTTATGATGACACGAAAGACTCCAATATCTAGAACTTTAAAAAAAAATTTTATTTATTCCCTTAGGTTATCATCAACTTCTTCTTTCTCTATTCTTTTAACAAGCTAATCCTAGAATAAATACAATGCGCAAGTTGAATAAAATTCTGTTTAAATATATTAAATATAATTAGTTTCTTGCATTTCAATGAAAATTTTACTATATTTACTGTTACCGAATATATTTAATGAACATTTAAAAAGTTATTTTCAAATAATTATAAATTCACCTAAAAAAAAAATCATTATCTCTCATAGGAAATGATAAGAACCGGAATTAAAACAAGCCAAGAGTGTATTGGGGCCTTTGACGCTTTAAAAATGAAGAAAGAGTCAAGATATTTAATCTATAAAATCAATAAAGATGAAGTATAATTGCCATTCCAACATTAAATCTTAAGTGAAAGTAGGTAGTCCTCGATACTGTTGGCCCTCGTAGCAGTGATTACACTGAATTCTTGAAGTCGCTTCCAAAGGATCAAGCTAGATATATAGTCTACGATTTTCCATACAAAACTAAAGATAACCCACCAAGAGATGTAGAGAAACTAATTTTTATTTATTGGTGCCCTGATGATTGCACTGCAAAGGAAAGAATGGTTTCTGCCACTACAAAGGAGGATTTTAAAAAGAACTTATCAGGTTTAGCAAAAGAAATTCAGGGAAAAGATTTTAGCGATGTAAAACTTTTTGCTTTAACAAAATTGAACTTTTTCTAGGTTGAATACGAAGAAGTTGTTAAATCATTGTCTTAAGAGACCCAGATTAAGTTAGATTCCATATTTTGGCGAATTATTTATTGCGATAAATATAAGAGGAAGAATGCACACCTTTAATATTTTCATAAATAACAAATCTATGATTTTTAATTTGAATTTCATGAGTTAAATCTGGCTAACAAATTCATTTTGGCAATGAGAAGAACTTTAATACTTTCTCGCTTTGTTTTAAGTTTATATTTAAAGAAAAAATGGGCTCAGACTTGAGCTGTTCAATCTTATTTTTAGGCATCACAAAAGATAAAGCCTAAAGAAATTTTTATTTATTTATTTCTTATTTTCACATTGCTGACATGAAAACTCTAAATCTTCTTTTTAAAGAAAGACAAAAGAAACAAGCAAAACGTGACCACCCACAAGTTTTTATTTTTATTTTATACGTGTAGGGATAAAAGGCTCGACCTCGGCCTTTGACTCACATCAGGAAAAAAAAACAAACTAAAATATAAAAACATAAATTATCGAAATAAAGAAGAAAAACAAGATGAATACTGTATTCACAAATGAAATCGTTCAAATGCTTTAGATTTTTTTGTACTTGGCTCATTCTTTCGAACATGAACAGCTCCCTTTTAAACTTGTTTTCAAGTCAAGCCTTTTAAAAACTGAGAAAACCTCATTCGGGTTATGATATGACTTTTTCATTCAAAACTCAAACTCATTCCTTTAGCAGTGATAGAGATAAAATATCATTCAATTCTGCAACCCTGAATGAGAAAACAAAAAAACAACCAGAGGCAAATACCAAGACTACTGTAGATGTTTGTGGATAAAGATCACCAAGATCCAACTAATTAAATCAACCTTAGCTTGAAGTACAGTGTTTTAACTTAGAAAATAGTTTTTGGAAAATAAGGAATTTTTCCTAATAAAAACAAAAAATTTTTCTTCGAAGAATTTTTTCTTCTTTCTGTATAATAAAACAATCTAAATAAGGAAAAAAAGAGATATTCTTTTTAAGTCTAAGCTAATACGCTTTTTAAGAGGAAAAAAAGAGAAATAAGAAAATCTGTTTCATCCAGATTTTCTAGCGTAGGAAAAAGCCAGCGAAATTATAAAAAGGATATCTAGATTTTTTCACAGTAGAAAAAAAGTATAAAAATAGGGTCATTTGAAAAAGTGACAACTTTTTTTTGACAAACCTGTGACAAACCTTGACAAACCATGACAGATCTGCGACAAACCGTGACAAATTCAAATTTCTATGGTTGTCACAGATTTGTCATCATTTGTCACTGGATTTGTCAAGGTTTGTCACAGGTCTTTAAAAAGTTGTCACTTTTTCAAATGTCCC
>Ga0182742_1004056_pt1 | contig 13605 bp, 12 predicted proteins | sample eDN5th37CBELigMG_FD_128880 | JGI IMG/M metagenome (GOLD analysis project Ga0182742, IMG submission 128880) | Enriched Miracle-Growth compost microbial communities from Emeryville, California, USA - eDNA 5th pass 37_C BE-Lig MG (version 2)... ... | reverse complement strand
GGCGGGACCTTACCGGTCGCGCCGCGCACGACCTCGCTTACGACGAGGCCCTGCCCGTCGAGCCGCGCACGACCAGCGACGGCGGCTCGGGCTCGTACGCCGGCGCGGGCCCGTCCGCGACGAGCGCCAGCAGCGTCTCCGCCGCGGCGCACCCGAACGCCGCGTAGTCGACGCGCACGGACGTGAGCCCCGACAACGCGGCGAGCGCGGAATCGTCGAAGCCCACCACCGACAGCTCGGCGGGGATCGCCACGCCCCGCGACCGCGCCGCCGCCAGCAGCTCGATCGCCAGCGCGTCAGTCGAGCAGATCACCGCGCTCGGCTCCCCGTCGAGCAGCGCCAGCGCCGCCGCCCGCGGGTCGTCGCCCACCCGGGCGACCAAGGACGCGTCCGGAACCGCCTCCCGCCACGCCGCCTCCCGTGCCCGCTCGTGCGCAAAGCGGGAAGACCCACCGAAGAACGCGATCCGCGTGTGCCCGAGCCCGGCCAGGTACGTCACGGCCGGCGCGATCCCCTCGGCGTGCCGCGTCTCGAGCCACTGGAACGAGCAGTCCTGCGACGGCTCGCCGGCGAGCACGACCGGCACCCCGGTCGCCGCGAGCGGCTCGAAGCGCGGATCGTCGACCTCGACGTCGGTCAGCAGGAACCCGTCCACCCGCCCCGCCCGGGCGAGCCGCTCGTAGGCGCGCAACGTGTCCGAGGCGTCGCCCTGCACCAGTTGCAGCAGCAGCGCGTAGTCGGCGGCGGTCAGCGCCCGTTCGATCCCGGCCAGGAAGCGCAGGAAGAACGAGTCGGTCTCCAGCTGCTCGGCGTCGCGCGCGATCACGAGCCCGACGGCGCGCGTGCGCGCCTCGGTCAGCGCCCGCGCGCTGGCCGACGGCTGCCACCCCAGCTCGCGCGCCGCGGCCAGGATCCGCTCGCGCGTTCCGGAGGACACGCCCGGCCGGTCGTTGACCGCGAACGAGACGGCCGCCGCCGACACGCCCGCGCGGCGGGCGACGTCCACGATCGTCGGCCGGCGGCGCGGCGGCGATGGGTCTGGCGGGTGCGACATTGCAGGAACTCTCCGCCCCCCTCTACCCACGTACATTGCAGGGGAACACTTCGGGGAGGAAGCATGCGTTGGACGTTCGCGTGGTGGTGTGTGGTGCTGGCCGTGCTGCCGGGGCTCGCGCATGCCGCGACGGAGCATTCGACGACGGACCGGCTCAAGGACCGGCGAGCCGTCGTGGCCGGGGCGCGGGCGTACGCGATCGGCTTCCAGGACGGCCGCTTCTACGCCAACGGCTGGCACATCACGGGCGAGATGGGCGGGATCTGGGCGCCTCCGCTCAAGCTTGCGGACGGGATCTGGTTCGGCGTCGACGACCAGTGGATTCGCCCCGCCACCCGCTTCACCAGCGGCCGCGGCTACACGCGCTACGCGTTCCCGCCCGCCGCGGGCCTGCGCGTCGCCCGCACCGACTTCGTGCCTGACGGCCGCCGCGCCGCGCTGTTCGGCCTCACGCTCGCCAACCCCGAGCAGACCGCCAAGACGGTCACGGTCAAGGTCGACGTCCACTCCGAGCTGCTCGGCGCCTACCCGTGGAGCGGCAGCGAGGGCCACCCGACCGCCGCCGACAACCTCACCGACGTCGCGTCCTACGAGAACGGCCAGCTCGTGTTCGTGGACCGTGGCACGCTGCCCGGCGCCCAGGCCCACGACTACGCGGCCGTCGTCGCCTCCCCCCGCACGCCCGAGGCGGGCGAAACCGGCGCCGGCTTCCGCGGCCCGCAGCCCGGCAACGTCTGCAAGGACGGCGACACCTCCGCCCCGTCGGCCTGCGACGACGGCCCGCACGGCAAGGGCGCCGGCGGCCAGCTGCGCTACCGGGTGACGGTCGCGCCGCGCGGCGTCGAGACGATCTGGGTCGCGATCGCGGGCTCGGACCGCGGCCTCACCGACGCGCGCCGCGAGCTCGCCGCCGCCCTGCGCGACCCCGACGCGCAGCTGCGCGCCAAGCAAGAGGCCCGCGCCGAGCTCGCCGCCCGCTCGCGCGTCAGCCTGCCCGGCGACCGCCGCCTGCAGGAGGCCGTCGACTGGGCCAAGCAGAACCTCGCCGACCTCACGCAGACCGCGCGCAACCTGCGGATCCGCTTCGTCGACCAGGGCAAGAGCTACCCCGCCGAGCCCGCCGGGACCGTCAGCCGCGCGACGTTCTTCGGCGCGGGCTATCCCGACTACCCGTGGCTGTTCGCCACCGACGGCGAGTACACGGTCTTCCCCGCGGTCGCGCTCGGCCAGTTCGAGACCGCCAAGGCGCACCTGCGCGCGCTGCGCCAGGTGTCGGACATCCTCAACGAGCGCTCGGGCAAGGTCGCGCACGAGATCGTCACCGACGGCTCGGTCTACTTCGGCGCCAACCGCGACCCCGGCAACACGGACGAGTCGGTCAAGTTCCCGAGCGCGGTCGCGCTCGTCTGGCGCTGGACGGGCGACAACCGCTTCCGCGACCAGTTGTACGACTTCTCCAAGCGCACCATGCGCTACGTCACCGACCGGCTCGACGCCGACGACGACGGCTGGCCCGAGGGCCTGGGCAACCTCGAGCGCGAGGGGATGGGCGACGAGAAGCTCGACAACGCCGTCTACTACGTGCGCGGCCTCTACGACCTGGCCGACATGGCCCGCTCCAAGCGCGACCGCGCCACGGAGCGCTGGGCGACCCGGATCGCGAACCGCCTGCGCCGCAGCTTCGACACCACGTGGTGGGACGGCAGCCAGTACGCCGACTCGCTGCGCGACGGCACGCGCGTGCAGCAGAAGCACTGGATCGGCGTCACGCCGATGGAGGTGGAGCTGACGATCGGCGGCCGCGCCTTCCCGGGCCTCGCCGACCCCGAGCATGCGCGCTCCGCGCTCGAGGAGCGCGAGAGCGACTGCTACAGCGGCAGCGACCCGTTCAACCGCGGCCTCTTCCACACGGGCTGCGGCGGCGGCGCCGACGGCAAGGGCGAGCGCAAGGTGTTCTCGCTCACGAGCGCGGTCCAGGCCGTCGGCCTGGGCAACTACGGGCTCGACCAGAAGCGCTACACGAGCGCCAACGCCGACCCGATGTTCTCCGCGGACGAGATGCCGGGCGCGCTGCCGGAGATCCTCCCGTCGCCCGACCAGAACGCGAACATCCAGCGTTGCTGGACGTGCCGCTCGATGTTCATGCAGGCCTGGGGCCACTACGGCACGGCCTGGCCGGTGATCCACCAGCAGCTCGGAGTGCGCCCGTATCTGGGCAACGGGCGGCTCGAGGTCGTGCCGGACATCCCGGACGGCCGCTCGCGGATCTCGGGCCGCGACATCCGACTCGGCGACAAGGGCTCGGTGGACGTCCGCGCCCAGCGCAGCGGCTCGCGCGTGACGACGACGGTCACCGTCGACGACGTGGAGCGCCTGCGCGACCTGCGGATCGGCGCGACGCTCCCGGCCGGCACCGAGGTCGAGCGGGTCACGCTCGACGGCGAGCGCGTCCGGCCGACCGTGCGCCGGACCAACCGCGGCGTCGAGGTGACGGTGCGCGCCCGGGCGCGCGGCCGCCACGTGGTCGTGGTAACGAGCTAGCGGTCCTTGGCCTCGCGGGCGACGCGCCCGCCGCGCGCGCCGGCCTCGCTGGCCGGCCCGCGCGGGGCGGCGATGCCGAGCACCCGCATCGCCTTCAGCCCGAGCCCGAGCTTCTCGCGCCCGTCCGTCGAGGAGACGTCGAGCCCGGTGAGGTCCTTCACGCGCTCGAGCCGGTAGCGGACCGTGTGCCGGTGCGTGTACAGCCGCGCCGCGGTGCCGGCGACGTTGCCGTCGGCGTCCAGGAACGTCTCCAGCGTCTGCACGAGGTCGGTCTCGTACTGCTCGTCATAGGCCACCAGGGGCGCGACCGTCTCGGCGTAGAAGCGCTGCAGCTCGGCCGGGTCCTCGCTCATCGCCGGCAGCAGCAAGCGGTAGGCGCCCGTGTCCTCGAAGGCGAGCGTGGCCACCTCGTCGGTCGAGGTGGTGGCGACGTTGGCGGCCAGCAGCGCCTCGTTGCCGGCGCGGTAGAGGTCGACGGGGTCGTGCGCGATCCGCGAGTGCCCGATCGCGAACGTGAACCCGTGCACGGACGCGTGCAGCTCGCGCGCGATCCCGGCCACGACGCGGCGCAGCCCGTTGTCCTCGGCCGTGGGCAGCAGGACGACGACGTGGTCGTCGACCGGCCCTTCGATGACGGCGGCCAGCGACCCGGGCGCGCCGGCACGGGCGGCGCGCTCGGCGGCGGCGAGCACGCGGGCGCGCCAGTCTTCGTCGGCGGGCGCGAAGTGGTGCGCGCGCACGACGACCACGGCGCCGCCCTCGCTGAGGTCCGCGCCGAGCTCGGAGGCGCGGGCGATGATGTCCTGGCGGTCGGTGACCTTGCGCTGGAAGAGCGCGGTCAGGAACGCGGCCTGCGCGGCCTCGGAGGCGCGGTCGGGGGCGCGCAGGCGCTCGACCTCGGAGGCGATCATGGTGGTTGCGATCCGCAGCACCGCGGCGGACGGCCCGCCGCCGCGCGGGCGCAGGCGCAGGCGGCCGACGACCTCGTCCCCCACCCGCAGCTCGTGCGTCTCGACGCCCTCGACGTCGCGCATCAGCGAGCGCTCGTCCGCGGTCGAGCGCGCGGCGACCGCGAGCACGGCGCTCGAGCGGTCGATCAGGACCAGCGACGCGTCGAGCGCGCGCGCTGCCGCGCGGACGACTTCGGGGAGCCCGAGGCCGGACTCCACCGCGTCGGACATCGCGCTGAGCGCGCCGAGATCGGGCAGGGCCGCCTCTTTGCGGGCGGGCGAGGACACGGCCGAAAGGTTAGTCGGGCTACAGCCGGTCGCTGAAGTACCAAAGTACAGCCGCGCCGACACCCGCCCCGGCGAGCACGAACGCCGCCAGCACGTAGACGCTGAGCAGCGTCGCCACGAGCCGGTCGCGGACGCGCCAGTACGACCGCCAGGCGGGCACGACCACCAGCAGCAGCCACGCGATCAGCGAGATCAGCGCGGCGACTCCGGCGATCAGATAGGTCTTCTGGTCGTCGGTCACTCGCGCACATTGTGGCGAACGCGCCCGGCGAACAGACCGAGTACGCCGACCAGCGACCAGATCGCGGTCGCGAGCGCGATCCCGCCGAGCACGTCCGTGAGGAAGTGCGCGCGCAGGTAGATCCGGGTGACGCCGACGACCGCGACCAGCGCCACGGCGACGGTCACGGCGGCGATCCGGACCGCCCAGCCGACGCCCGCCCGCACGAGCACGGTCGCGCACGCGACGAGCGTGACCGCGTACGCCGAGTGGCCGGACGGGAACGCGGCGTTGAACGTGTCGACGTAGCCCTCGGGCGGCCGCGCCCGGTCGTAGGCGACCTTGGTGATGTTGACCGCCGCGAACACGAGCAGCCAGCCCGCGACGAGCGAGATCGACTCGAGCGCGCGCCGCCGCACCGCGGCGAAGAGCGCGGTTGCGAGCGCCAGCGCGCCCGTCACGGGCGAGGAGCCGAGCTCGGTCACCACCTTGGCGATGTCGACCAGCGGCTGGCTGTAGAGCTCGGTGGCGAGGTCCCCGGCCCACTCGTCGATCCGCGGCTCGCCTTCGAGCAGCACGACGTCGCCGAGCAGGAAGAACGAGAAGCCGCCGACGAGCGCGAGCGCCAGCAGCGTCGTCAGCTCGAGCCCGAGGTTGCCGGGGGTCAGGCGCTCGGCGCTGAAGCGGGCGGTCACGTCCGCGAAGGCGGCCGCCGGCCGCAGCGCCAGGTGCCAGGCGGGACGCGCGATCTTGGCCAGCACGCTCCAGCCCGGCTGGTCGTCGCGCTCGTCGATCCAGTCGCGCACCTTCGCCCGCGCCTCGGCGCTGCGGCGCAGGTGGATCAGCCCGACGATCACGACGATCAGCGTGACGAGCGTGCCGAACGCGAACAGGCCGCGCGAGACGTACGTGGTCAGCTGGTCGATCGAGCGCCAGAAGAGGAAGCCGAGGACGCTGAACGTGATCACCCACAGGCCGGAGGCGAGGACGTCGTAGGGCACGAAACGGCGCAGCGGCATCCGGCCCGCGCCGCTGATGAACGGCACCAGCGGCCGCACGAAGCCCAGGAAGCGCCCGACGATGATCATCACCGGGCCGTGGCTCTCCAGCAGCCCTTCGACCTTGCTCAGCCGGTCCTCGGTGATCTTCAGCCGCGCGCCGTAGCGCAGCAGCCAGGCGCGGCCCTTGCGGCGGCCGAGCTCGAACGCCACCAGGTCGCCGAGCAGGCAGCAGACCCAGACGATCGCGATCAGCGCCAGCAGCGAGATCTGGCCCTGGCCGGCGACCAGGCCGCCCACGATCACCGCGGTCTCGCCCGGCGCCAGGAAGCCGAGGAACGCGCCCGTCTCCAGGAACGCCAGCAGGCCGACGAGCCCGTACGTCCACTTCCCGAGCGCCTTGCCGATGTCCTCGAGCAGCTGCTCGAAGTTCGGCAGCTCGACGATGCCGAACCCGACGACCAGCGCGACGGCGATCGCGGCCAGCTCGACCAGCTGGACCCAGCGGCTCTGCTTGTGGCGGCGCACGATCACCCAGCCCGCGAGCACCACCGCCGCTGCGAGCCAGGTGAACTTCATGCTCGCGTGGCCCGCGGGTAGCCGGCTTCGCGCAGGCGGATCACGGCGTCCGGGTCGTCGCTGACGCCGAAGACCGTCGGGCCGGAGCCGCTGACCATGGGGTGCGCGACGCCCGCCCGCCGCAGCGCGTCGAGCGCGCGGTCGATCGCGGGGCACAGGGCTCGCGCGGCGGGCTCGAGGTCGTTGACGGGCTCGAAGCGGCCCTGGCGGATCGCGTGCGCGGCGGCGTCGAGCTCCTGTGGGCTGCGGGCGAGACCGAGCTCGTCGAACTTGGCGTAGACCGCGCCCGCGGAGAGCTCGGCGTCGAGCGGGACGACGACCAGCGGCGGCTTGTCGCCGCCGAGCGGCTCGACGTGCTCGCCGGCGCCGGTCATCAGCGCGCGGCCGGCGTGGAGCATCACGGTCACGTCGGCGCCGAGGCGCATCGGCAGCTCGGGCGGGATCGGTCGTTGCGAGGCCTGTGCGAGCAGCTTCAGGGTGGCGGCCGCGTCGCTCGAGCCGCCCGCCATGCCCGCCGCGATCGGGATCCGCTTGGTGATCGTGATCCGGACCGGCGGGCCGTCCCAGCCCGTGGCGGCGCGGAACTCGCGCAGGGCGCGGGCGGCGAGGTTGTCGCCCTCGACGCCGGGGCAGACGACGGCGTCCTCCTCGGCGGGCTCGAGCGTGACCTCGTCCGCGAGGTCGGTGGGCTGGACGACCGAGACGAGCGGGTGCAGCCCGTCGGGGCGGGGAGCGCCGACCAGCAGGCACAGGTTGACCTTGCCGGGGGCTAACACAGGCGCTCCCAGAGCGCGCGCCAGTCGGCGGGCGAGAGCGACTCGGCGCGGGCGTCGGCGGGGTGGCCGAGCGCTTCGAGGGCCTCGCGGGCGCGCTCGCGGATGCCGGGCGCGGCGTTGGGCGCCAGCGAGAGCGAGCGCGCGAGCGCCTTGCGCCGGTGCGCGAACCCCTGCTGCACGAGCGTCCTCAGGCTCTCGGGCGGGGCGGGGCCGTGGCGGTGCAGGGTGACCAGCACGGAGTCCACGTTCGGCACGGGGTGGAAGACGCCGCGCGGGACCTTGCGCGCGACCTTGACGTCGCAGGCGAGCTGGGCGAGCACGCTCGGGACGCCGTAGGCGCCCGTGCTCGGCTTGGCGGCAAAGCGCTCGCCGACCTCCTTCTGCACCATCGCCACCCACGTGTCGACGGGCTCGAGCTCGATCGTGCGCAGGATCACCGTCGCCGCCACGCCGTAGGGCAGGTTGGCGACGACCTTGTTCGGGGGCGGGTCGAGCGCGGCGAGGTCGAGCTTGACGGCGTCCGCGAGGTGCAGGGTCGTGTTCGGGTGCGGGTCCAGCGCGTCGCGCAGCGCGGTCTCCAGGCCGCGGTCGAGCTCGACGACGTGGACGTGGCGCGTGCGCTCGGCCAGATACTCGCTGAGCACCCCGAGGCCGCCGCCGACCTCCAGCACGACGTCGGTGTCCTGGAGCTCGGCGAGCCGGCCGATCACGTCGAGGATGTTCGAGTCGACCAGGAAGTTCTGGCCCAGGTCGCGGTTCGGCCGGATGCCGAACTGCTTCATCCGGCGGACGCTCGGCTGGGTCATTTCCAGCCGAACAGCCGGGCGCCGTTGGCCTCGACCGCCGCGTCCAGCTCGGCGTAGGCCAGCCCGCGGCGCTCGGAGATGAAGCGGGCGGTGTGCGTGACGTAGGCCGGGCGGTTGCGTTCCTTGCGCACGACCTGCGGCGTCAGGTACGGGGCGTCGGTCTCCACCAGCAGGCGGTCGAGCGGGGTCTTGACCGCGGCCTCGGCGAGGTCCTGCGCCTTGGGGTAGGTGACGTTGCCGGCGAACGAGATCCACCAGCCGTTGTCCAGGCACTCCTGCAGGCGGGTGGGCATCGAGAAGCAGTGCATGATCACCTCGAGGCCCTGGGCCTTGGTGGTCAGCCACTCGATCGTGTCGTCCTCGGCGGCGCGGGTGTGGATCACCAGCGGCTTGCCGAGCTCGTGCGCGAGTTGGATCTGGGCGTCGAACGCGCGCTCCTGGTCGGCGCGGGGCGCGTAGGCGCGGAAGTCGTCCAGGCCGGTCTCGCCGATCGCGAGGCACTTCGGGTGCTGCGCGAGCTCGCGCAGCTCGCGCGTGATCGCGTCGTCGTAGCCCGTCGCGTTGTTGGGGTGGTGGCCGATCGCGGCGTACACCTCGTCGTAGGTCTCCGCCGCCTGCAGCGCGTTGCGCCGCGACTCGGCGTCCATCCCGATCGTGAGGATGCGCGTGAGGCCCGCGTCGCGGGCCTGCGCGACGAGCTCGGCCTCGGGCGCGGGCCCGCGATCGAGATGGGTGTGGCTGTCGATCACTCCGGCTTCGGGAAGAGGGGCGCGAGCTTGGTCACGGTCTGCCCGCCCGGGTGCGACCCGTACCGGGCGCCTTCCAGGCCGATGTCCGGCGCGCCCAGCGCGTCCAGCAGCTTGCCCGCGGACTCCGGGATGTACGGCGTCAGCAGCACGGTCACCACGCGCAGGCCCTCGGCCAGGCTGCGCAGGACGGTCTGCAGCTCGTCGGCCTTGGTCTCGTCCTTGGCCAGCTGCCAGGGCTGGTGCTCCTCGACGTAGCGGTTCAGCCGGCGCACGCGCTGCCAGATGCGGTCGAGCGCCTGGGTGATCTCCGTGCGGTCGAGCAGCGCGCTGACCTCCTCGACGAGCCCGTCGAAGTCCTGGGCCAGCTCGGGGTCCGGGTCGCGCTGCGGGACGGTCGCGTCCGCGTAGCGGATGAGCATGTTCGTGGTGCGGCCCGCGAGGTTGCCGAGCTCGTTCGCGAGCTCGGTCTCATAGCGCTCGCCGAACGTGATCGTCGACACACCGCCGTCCTGGCCGAACTGGACCTCGCGGAAGCAGTAGTACCGCAGCGCGTCCGTGCCGAAGCGGTCCATCACCTCGAACGGGTCCAGCACGTTGCCGAGCGACTTGCTCATCTTGTGCTCCTGCCCGGACGCGTCGCGCATCAGCAGGAAGCCGTGGATGAAGATCTCCTTCGGCAGCTCGATCTCGGCCGCCATCAGCAGCGCCGGCCAGAACACCGCGTGGAACTTCAGGATGTCCTTGCCGATGATGTGCCGCGCCGGCCAGAACTTGTTCGTCAGGTCCTGCTCCGGGTCCGCGAACCCGAGCGCCGTGTAGTAGTTGAGCAGCGCGTCGAACCAGACGTAGAACACGTGGCCCGTGTCCCACGGGACCTCGACGCCCCACGTGATCTTGCTGCGCGACAGGCTGATGTCGTTCAGGCCGCCCGTGATGAACGCCAGCGCCTCGTTGTACCGCGCCTTCGGGCGCACGAACTCGGGCTGCTCCGCGTACAGCTTCTCCAGCCGCTCCTGGAACGCCGACAGGCGGAAGAACCAGTTCTCCTCCCGCTGGTGCTCGAGCGGGATCTTGTGGATCGGGCACGTCTCGTCCGGCCCGACCTCGTTCTCCGTCTTGAAGTCCGCGCAGCGCGGGCAGTACAGGCCCTCGTACATGCCCTTGTACACATGCCCGTTGTCGTGCACGCGCTGCATCACGTCCTGCACCGCGCGCTTGTGCCGCGGGTCGCTCGTGCGGATGAAGAAGTCGTTCGTCGCGTTGATCCGCGGCAGCAGCGCCTTGAACCGCTCCGCGTTGCGATCCGCGAGCTCCTTCGGCGTCACGCCCTCGCGCTCCGCCGCCTGCGCCACCGGCTCGCCGTGCTCATCCGTGCCCGTGAGGAAGAACACCTCCTCCCCGCGCTGGCGCATGTGCCGCGCCAGGATGTCGGCGCCGATGGTCGTATACGCGTGCCCGAGGTGCGGGGCCGCGTTCACATAGAAGATCGGAGTGGTGACGTAGTAGGCCATCGGCGTTGGGAGAGGCTAGCGGTGAAGTAGTGCGCGGGCGGACTCCCCGTGCGCGCTCGACGCGCCCGGCCGCGCCGCGGACGCGGCTCGCCGCGCCCGGCCGGCGCCGCGCGGTCTTGCGGCCCCGGCCACGCGGGGCGCGCGGACTCCCCGCGCGCGTCAGTCCCGCAGGGTGCGGTAGGCGAGCAGGCCGCCGAAGCCCAGCAGGCCGAGGCCTGCGAGGGCGTCGACGGCGCGCAACATTCGGTCGCCGACGAAGCGGCCCGCGATCGAGACGCCGCCGGCGAGGATCGCCATCCAGGTGAGCGAGCCGAGCCCGACGCCCGCGAGCAGCATCAGGACTGCGGCGCCCTCGGCCGCGCCGGCCGTCGAGGCGGCGGCAAACACCGCCGCCCACGACGCGATCGTCAGCGGGTTCGAGGCGGTCGCGCCGAGCGCGACCACGAACGCGCGCCGCGGCGTGGCCAGCTCCTCGCCGGTCTCGCCGCCGAGCCGGATCCGGAACGCGCTGTACAGCGTCTTGATGCCGAGGTACGCGAGCACGGCCGCGCCGGCGACCCCGGCGACCAGCCGCACGGGCTCGAACGTGAGCAGGCCCGCGGCTCCGGCCGCGCCCGCCGCCGCGTACAGCGTGTCGATGACCGCGATCCCCGCGCCGATCGCCAGGCCCACGGCGATCCCGCTGCGCAGCGTCGACCGGATCGCCAGCAGCGACATCGGCCCCAGCTGCGCCGCCACGGACGCGCCGAGGCCGAACCCGATCAGTAACGCTGCGATCACCGCGCGGACGCTACCGCGACCGCCTCGCGCGTACGCGCACGGCGCACCCGCACTCGCACGCCGCCACCGGCCGCGCCGAGCAGAAGCACGGTGAGCCCGACCCAAGCTGGCCACGGCGCGAGCGCCCCGTCGCCGCCCGGCGAGGAGACTCGAACCCGCCCGGGTGGGGGCGCACGGAGACGCGCAGCGGGGTCGGGCGTCGCCGCGGGCGCGGCGGGGGCGGGCGCGGGCGCCGCGCGCGGCGGGACGCGCGCGGGGGCGGGCACGGCGGCCGGCGGCGACACCGGGGCCGGCACGGCGGCCGGCGGCGACACCGGGGCGGGCACGGCGGCCGGCGGCAACGCGGGTGCGGGCGCCGGGCCTCGGAGCGGCCGCGGCTGTCCGGCGCGAGGCGGGGCGGGCGGGCGTGGGCCGGTTCGTCGCATGCGCAGGGCCGGGGCGAGCGGGGGCGGAGCGGCGTCGGGGGCGCGGCGGAGGAAGCGCAACGGATCGACGTAGCCGAAGGGCGCGCCCTCGCGGCGGACGCCGACGTGCAGGCCCCGGTGGCGCGCGCCCGAGCCGGCGCGCCCGATCCGCGCGCCGGCGTTGACGGAATCGCCGACGCTCACGGATGCCGCCGTGACCGGGAGGTGGGTGACGCGCCACTCGCCGCAGCGCAGGGTCACGAGGCCGGGGCGGGCGGTCGCGACGACGCCGGAGCAGGCCGAGCGCACGACCGACCCGGGCGCGGCCGCGAAGTCGGCGCCGCGGTGCCAGCCGGCCCGGAACGGGGCGGCCGCGGAGAACGAGAACTCACGCGTGACGTCGCCGCCGACGGGGAGCGCCCAGGAGACCGCGGCGAGCAGCGTGACGAGCATCGGTCGATCTTCGCCCGCGGGTGGGCCGGGAGCCCTGGAAGTGACGGGAAAGTTGCGAAGAGGGCGCAGAGGTGTTGCAGATCCGGCCGGTCGTTCCGCGCCGCGGCTGACGAGTGGTCACAAAAGGTCCCCTGGGATCCGTTTCTGAACAATCGCGGGGGCGAGCGCGGCCGGAGGCGAGCGCGGCGCGGGGGCGAGCGCGGCCGGGGGCGAGCGCGGCGCGGGGGCGAGTGAGGCGCGTCAGCGCGCCGCGCGGGCTTCGGCCACGTAGCCCAACCAGCGCGGCTCGGAGACCCGCTCGCCACGCTCGATCGAGTGCACCACCTCAACCACGCGCTCGTTGCAGGGGGTCGGGACCCCGAACTCGCGCCCCTTGGACACGACGCCGCCGTTGACCACGTCGACCTCGGTCAGGCGGCCCGCGTCGAGGTCCTGGAGCATCGAGGGGCGGACGTTGGCCATCGGCTCCATCAACCGCTCGAGGTCGAACGCGTGCGGGTCGACGCCGTGGATCGCGACCAGCTCGAGCCCCTGCGCGTCGGCGACCGCGACGCCCTCCTCCCACAACGCGAAGACCGCCTCGCGGCCGGCCGAAGCCGCTTCCCCGTAGCGCAGCCCGGAGACCGCGGACAAGCCGGTGAAGGTCGAGTTGATCAGCAGCTTGGACCAGATCATCCCGCGCACGTTCTCCACGACCTGCGTGTGCCCGATCGGCTCCAGCGCGGAGGCCAGAGCCTTGGCGCGGTCGCTGACCGTGCCGTCGAGCTCGCCGATCATGTAGCCGCCGAGCGAGTCGCGCACCAGCCGGCCGGGGCCGATGTTCGAACCACCCCACTCGACGATGCAGGCCAGCAGGTTGCCCTTGCCGACGATCGCCTCCATACGGTCCTGGATGAGCCCGTTGCCCATCGAGCAGAACACGCCGATGCCGCCGCGCAAGGCCAGCGGCGGCAGCGCGACGTCGTGCAGCGGCGACTTGACCGCCACCAGGGCGACGTCGAACGAGCCTTCCAGCTCGTCCAAAGAGGAGACCGCGTCCAGCACCACCGGCGGACCGTCGTTGATGATCAGCCCCGGATCGCGCAGGGCGGCAACGTGCGCCTCGTCGGCGTCGAGCACCACGACGTCGGCGTCCATGCCCGCGGCGGTGATGCCGCCGATCGCGCCGCCGCCCACCACGAGCACCCTCACGTCGCCACCTCCCGGTAGAGCGCGTTGGCGGGCGCTCCCGTGAGTTCCGCCACGACCTTGGCCGCCACCTTCGCCCGCGCGCCCGACTCGACCAGCGCGCGCACGGCCTCGACCGCCGCCGGGTCGACCCCCGAGACAGGCGGTGCGCCGCCGACGACCAGCACGATCTCGCCGCGCGGGTCCTCGTCCGCATAGCGCGCCGCCAACCCCGAGGCCGTCCCGCGCACGACCTCCTCGTGCAGCTTCGTCAGCTCGCGGCAGACCGCGACGGGACGCTCCGGATCCACCGAGGCGAGCGCGGCCAG